>Ga0097691_1000001_pt1 | contig 300209 bp, 298 predicted proteins | sample NGESurdeep072012_8_FD_72858 | JGI IMG/M metagenome (GOLD analysis project Ga0097691, IMG submission 72858) | Arctic peat soil microbial communities from Barrow, Alaska - NGEE Surface sample 210-1 deep-072012 | ecosystem: Environmental > Terrestrial > Soil > Wetlands > Peat ... | reverse complement strand
TGGGGATGTACGGGGGCTGGTGCCTCCCGCGGTCTTCAAAACCGTTTGCGGGGCGCTGTTGAGGCGTCCTGGGTGGGTTCGATTCCCATCCATCCCCGCCACTTTTCGCCGGTTTGGGCTGCAATGACAGCCAAAGCGACAGCCAAACCCACAAACGGTTTTCTAAAACGCGTGAGCATTTTGCCCGCGCTAGGAGGTGCACGGGTACGCCAAGGCATGCGCCGTTTCGCGCGTAAGGTTCTCGGTAATCCAGAATTCGCGAGGAGCGCTCATGCCACATATAGCGATAGCCGATTCCGCAGCCGCGGTCGCAGTCCAGCCTGGCGCAGTTGTGTCCAAGGTGATCCATCGCGACGAGAGGCTTAACGTAACCGTCTTCGGCTTTGACGCCGGCGAGGGACTGACGGAGCATCAGGCGGCACAGGCAGCCGTGGTCCAGGTCCTGGTGGGCCGCTTGGGCGTCATTGCCGATGGTGAGGAGTTCGATGCCGGACCTGGTTTCTGGCTGCACATGTCGCCGGGCACGCCCCATTCGCTCGTTGCCAAGGAACCGACGGTGATGCTCCTCACACTCATCCGCCCATGACCCGCCGCCGCTCCACCAGCCGTTCGTGATTAGAAGATGAACGCTGCGACCGATGGCGGGCTTGCCCGATTCTGGCAACCGATCGAAGCCGCCGCGGAATCCTTGACGACAGCGTCACCGCAGACGCTGCCGGCTGTTCTGACCAACCTTGTGGACCTCATGGTGGGCGACCTGATTCCGCGCCTGAGCGCAGAGGAGAAGGTCTTGCTCCCGCTGGTTTCGATCGAATCGGAATCGAGCAGCTCGATTGGTCTCAACCACGCCGATGTGAGTCGTGTTACCGAAACGCTATCGACCCTCGCGCTTCAACTTCCTGTCTCGGGTGCGGGGCCGATTCGCCGCGCCGCTTCAATGCTGCTCACCGTGCTCGGGAGGCAGCGTCAGGCGGAGGCCACTCTCGTCGCGCGCATCCGCGCCTTGCCGGCGGCTGACCGCCGCGCTGAAGGGCTTGTCAAGCGACTTGAAGAGGAGGCGCAGGCTTCGCGAGCCAGCCAGATATTCGTTTCCGAAGCCGACCGCCTGCCGACCGAGGCCTGGGTGCTACGCCATAACCCGAAGCCGGCCCGGATCGAGCGGGTCGCGCCGGGCAGAACATCGCCTGTCGCGGATCTCGTGGCGGCCATCGAGTCGGCGTAGTAGTTTGGTGCTGGTCCGCGGGGGCGCGAAAGGTCCAACCAGAGTAGGTGTGATCCTTACTCGACCTGCGTCTCGAATCATCAAAGGAGTGGAATCATGACGGAGCGCCACCGATCAGACCGCGATCCCCGCACTAGGCCGGCTGAGCGAATCTCGGCTCCGGTGATTACGGTGAACCTCGAGACAGAACTGAATGCGCTCCGGGACTCGGACTCGTACAAGCGCAACGATCATGCTTCGGCCACGATCGTCAATCGCCCCGGACTGGGAGTAGTACTCATCGCTCTGCCGAAGGGCGGGCACCTTGCGGAACACCAGACGGCGCGACCGATCACTCTGCGCGTTCTGGAGGGGACAATCCAAGTCTCGCTCGAGGACCGCACCATCGAGATGGTGCGAGGTGACCTCACTGCGCTTGCCCCCAATCTCCAGCACATGGTGACCGGGGTCGAAGACAGCGCATTCTTACTCACGATGGGGGGCGGAGGGCGCCAATAGGCCTCACGCTTGATGACCGCTGAGTGCACGAACTGACCTCATTGACGTCGCTAGATGAACGACTCAACCGTCAGACTGCGGTCAATTGGGTTGCCAACAGCCAGGACGACAGCCAAGAAGACAGCCAAGCCCACGGACGACTGCGGACGATGGCGCACAACTATGGAATGCCAACAGGAAAGATTGAACCCGGGCGGACTGTGATGGACATCTGCGGACGCTAGCCCCGCGGTCTTCAAAACCGTTTGCGGGCGCTGTGGAGGCGTCCTGGGTGGGTTCGATTCCCATGCATCCCCGCCACACTCGGCGGGTTCAGGACCGAAGGCGTTAGCCCAAATGTGCTTGTTGGAGGGCGGACTCGACCGACTGGGCATACGACTGGCTCGTATAAGTGGCGCCGCTGATGATGTCTATGTTCGCGCTCTGTGCCTGAAGCACCTCTGATCTGAGCATCGGGCCCGCGACCTGGCTGATGTACGCCGATCGTGCACGGTCGCTGGGCAGCTGAACGGCCTGCACGTCGCTGAGGTGCCCGTTCGTGATGACCACGCGCACGATTACGTCGCCGAATCGGTTGGGAAAGTCAGAACCGGTGAATGACCCACTCACCGCCGCCGCCGGCGAGGGCGAGGGAGATGTGGATGGCGTCGCGGCGGGGGCGCCAGGCGAAGGCGTCGCCGGAGGGCTGGGAGATGGCGTGGGTGGCACTGCCGCCACGGCGCCAAGCGGCTGTGGCGAGACTCGGTAACCGGCGATCGCCGCCAGGCCCGCAATCGTGATGCCGGTCGCAATCAAAGCTCTTTTCACTGAAAGCGAAATACCTCCGTACGAATTCTCTCAGGGGGCACACCGACTGCCTCCAGCGATGACTGCAGCAGCCTCATCATCCCGGATGGCCCGCAAACGTATACGGCGCGATCGGCTATGTCCGGGACCAGCCTGCGAATGGTCGACGGTGCAAACCACGACTCGCGGTTCAACTGGCGTCCGCCACTCTGCGTCAGGAGGTAGTCGACGTGGACCCCGTGGCCGGCCGCCAGAGCATCCAGCTCCTTCTTGAACACAAGATCGCCCTCGCCGTGAGCGCGGTACAGCACCCTCACATCGAAGCCGTCCGCCGCCATCCCCTCCGCCAGTGGACGTATCGGCGTGATGCCGATCCCTCCGGCGATAAGCAGCACCTTCGGAGAGGCCGGAGCTTCGGTGAACTTGCCGAACGGTCCGTCGATGAGCACTGGAGTGCCGGGCCTCAACGCGTGAACGCCAGCCGTGAAATCACCGATGTTCTTGATGGTGATACGCAGACGCCGTCCGTCTGGGACGGCGGAAAGCGAGAACGGGTGCGCCTGCCACCAGCGCTTGGCGTCGAGAAACCGCCAGATCGCAAATTGTCCCGCCTCGAGCCCGAACCGGTCGAGGTCTCGGCCGGTGATGTAGACCGAGAACACGCCGCGCGCCTCCTTCTCGACGCTCTGCACACGAAACCGGTGCCGAGAGTAGAGGGCCAGGGGCTCCAGCACTCTGAACACGATCAGGGAGCCGATGGTTGCGGCATACAACGCGTACCAGTACGCGATGAACAGCGGATTGCCCGCAAAGTCGACACCGGTGGCTATCTGATGGCTGAAGGCGAGAGCGATAGCCAGATATGCGTAGAGGTGAATGAAGTACCAGGTCTCATACGCGAGATGCCGCCTGGCGATGGTCACCGACATCACGACAATGGCGACGAACAAACCTAGGGCGACGATTGCTCCAAGCAAGCCTTGGTAGCTGGTGATGAAATCAGCCAGCTGGCCGGCGACGTCCTTGCCGTCGCCCAGTTGATAGCCGAGAGTCTGGAACACGCCGTGGCCAAGGAGCAGGCCGAGCACCAGATAGCCATTCCACCGATGCAGCACCGTCATTCGCTCTAAACCGAAGCAGCGCTCCAACCATGGCAATCGCGCCATCAGGAGCAGCTGCCACAGCGCGAGGTAGGTTCCCAGTAGGCCGGTCACCCTACCCACCCCATTGAAGAAGTCCGATGAGCTCCGGGCGATCTCGAAGCCTGAGCTTAGCCACCAGAATCCAAGGATCACGAACGCATTGGCGACGAGGACGAAATATGCAAACCCAGGCGTCAGCCAGGATGGGCGGCTGGGTGACTCGCGAGTCGCGGCTGCGTTCTTGATGCGGGCTGCGGGCAGACTCAAACTGAATTCAAATCTAGAAAACCTTGCTTAGAGATCGCTGGGAAGCGGGAGTGGAGCATCGTCGCCCGTGCCTTTTTCATCCTCGCCAGCCTCACCCGGGCCGGCTCGTTCACCCTCTCCGGCGACGGGTGGCGCCTCACGCAGTGCCCCAAACCCCGGCGTGGACCATGCACGAAGTTGCCTGTCGATGGCGAACGCCTCATAGCCCGATGTCTTCCGAATAAAGTCCAGGCCTGCCATTCCCATCGCGAAGCCGGCCGTCGCGAAGACGTCCGCCTGCAGGATGTCGGGACCGACGACGGTAAAGCTGAGGAGGGCAGCAGCCGGCTCGCCTGAATGCGGGTCGATGATGTGCTCGCCCTTCTCGTAGGTCCCTGATGTGGCGACTGCGCTCCCGCTGACGAGGACCACGCATGCGAATTTGTCGCGCTCCAGCGGATTCCTGATGCCCACGCGCCAGGGCTGGCCTGCGCTGCGTAGACCGCGCGTCTGCACGTCGCCCCCCGCATCGACATAGAAATCGTGATATCCGTGCCTGTCGAGAATCGAACACGCGCGATCAATCGCCCAGCCTTTGACCAATCCCGATGGGTCGAATCGTCCGTCGATCCAGGCGGAGAAGTAGCCGTCTGTCGCCCGCTCGTACTGCCGGCAGAGGTTGACGACCTGGTTCATCAAGTGGCCGGCTTCCTCGGGCACCAGCTCGCCGCGGTTGATGCGGCTCACAGCGCTGGTTTCGATGAACGGACTGAAGATGCCGTTGAGCAGCTCGAACTCCGCGAACACCTCGTCGAGGGCGGCCGGCTCCACCGAGTCACCGACCACATTAGCCGTCACCGGCATCCCCATGACGTCCTGCATCCGGCGCACGGGAAGAGAGCATATGGGGGACTCAGTTCGGCAGCCAATCCGAGGTTGGAAGGCACTGGCGATCCAACTGGCAAAGGTCAGGCAGAATCATCGCGTGGAGTCGAGACTCGGCCGGGGAGACAGGTATGAGCGCACATACGAGTTGCGAGCCGCAGCGGGCGAGGACGTCCACGGCGAGGCCAACTTCGTCATGCGCTTTTCGCCCGGCAGCGTCCTCGACGCCGGATGCGGCACCGGTCGGGTGGGCAGGGAACTGTTCCGCCGGGGCGTCGATGTCGTAGGCGTCGATCTCGACGCCGAGATGCTGGAGACCGCCCGTGCTCGTTGCCCTTCGGTGTCGTGGATCCAGGGAGACATCAGCGTCATCCAGCTCGGCCGCACATTCGACATCGTGTTGCTGGCCGGCAACGTCATCAACTTCGTCAATCCGGGGTCGCGGCGGCGGGCCCTCGAAAACCTCGTAGGGCATTTGGGGCCGGCAGGTCGCCTCATTGCTGGCTATTCGGTCGTGCCGGACGGGTGCTCGCCGGCCTTGTTTGCCGATTGGGCTCAGGCTTCAGGCTTGGAGTTGATCGAGCGCTGGTCGACCTGGGATCAAGATGCGTTCGTCGAGCCCTCCGACTACGTGCTGACAGTGCATCGTCTCGGCGGCTAGAAGACGTCGCAGGCGCTCACGACGTCCGACGCCGAACGCCGGTTCCCGGCGCGGCGGCTCGCCGAGGTGACGAACTAAACACGATCACTCAAGCCGAGCTTGCGCATGAGTCCATTCGCGATCACGGCTGGGGGTGGGTCGATGTCACCCGGATGTGCGGCTCGTCCGGTTCGGGATCCTCGAGGTCGTCGAACTGACTGTCGAGCAGGCTCGGGGGCATGAAGTGCGATTGCCGCGCGGCCAGGCGCGGCGCAACGGTCGCCTTTGAGCCGGCGAGAAACACGAACACGACACCCGAACCGCGCTGATCGATCAGGTCTCGATAAGAGCGCTTGAGAGCCGAACAGGTGATGAGCCCGTTTTGGCCGGCATCGAGGCGCGCGCGAACCCAGTCCGCAACAGCCGCGAGCCACAGCCGGCGGTCTGCGTCGGTCAGGGGTTGTCCCGCCCTCATCTTCTCGATGTTCGATCGAGGGTGCAGGTCGTCGCCCTCCGCGAAAGGCCAACCCAGGCGGTTGGCCAGCAGGCCGGCGACGGTCGTTTTCCCGCTGCCGGACACTCCCATGAAGACCAGCACCACCGGTTTCGGAAGCCGGAATGCGGGCGAGGCACCGCGGTCCGCGAGCTCATCAGCCCGCATAAGTTCTGACCGGCTGTCCCTTCACGTGCGGCAGGTGGCGGAACAGCGCCCCGGCGCTCGGCTCGGCTCCATCTGGAAGCCCTTCGCGTGAGGTGGTTATGAAGAGCTCATCCAGCTGCGGACCGCCGAAGGTGATCGCTGTGACCTGGCTCACCGGCATTCTCACGACTCCGTCGAGAACGCCATCGGGTCGATAGCGATGGATCGCCGAGCCGCCCCAGAGGGCCACCCATACGAAACCATCCGCATCGACCGTCAAGCCGTCCGGGGCGCCGTTCGCATCCGGTATTCGCACAAAGGAGCGGCGCCGCAAAAGGCCCGGATCTGACTCGTAATCGAACACGTCGATTTGCTGGGTCGCGCTGTCGACGTAATAGGCCAGGCTCCCGTCCGGGCTCCAATCGAGCCCGTTCGAGATCGTCACGCCCGCCAGGACTTCGGTCACGTTTCGCCGTGTATCGAGTCGGTACAGGGATCCACGTCCTTCGGCTTTGTCCCAGGCCATCGAGCCGCAGTAGAAGCGGCCGTCCGGGTCGCAGCCACCCTCATTCATCCGCAGCCCGCGGTCGTGAAATGCGTCGGGCAGGTGATCGATCGGCGCGCCATCACCTCGATCGATCGCGAAACCGTGCTCGGTTGCGATGACAGCGCCGCCTGCTGCACGAGGTCGGATGGCGGCCGCCACCGCGCCGACCGACCGCCTCTCGACGTCGCCCGACGGCAACAGGGTGAGGATGTCGCCTGCCAGCATGTCGAGCCATTTCAGACCACCCCACCCAGGGGACCAGACGGGTCCCTCCCCGTGGAAGGCGACAGGTTCCGTCAGCTGCTCAACTTCGGACACGACCGGCTCGCTCGTGGAGGGGTGGGGCGTACGCCAACCGCCACCAGGACTGAACGGTGGCGCCCGGCTGGAGCGTTTGAAGGCCTTCGCCTGAGCGGAAAGCGTCTGGAGGACATGTCATCGGCTCGATGGCCAGGCCCGCTCGGTTGTATTCGGCCTCCGGGCGATCGGCGGTGTGAACATGAACCCAACCGCAGCGCCGGTCCCACGTCATCGCCACCCCAGAACCGTCTTCCGCGGTCACCAGCGCATCGCACATGTCTGATTCGTCGAATTCAATGTCTGTGAACGCATGATCGACGACGCTGCTCGCGATCGCACGACCGTTTCGAAAATCAAAGTCGGTGCCCGCCACCGAGGCTTTGCCCGTGGGCAGGAGGCGGGTAGGATCCACCGTTACGAACGACGCTGCCGGAAGCCGGAGGTTCCAGCTCTCCATCGGTTTGGGACCAGCGACCAGGTAGGGATGGATCGAACATCCGTAGGGCGCGGGTGTCGAGCCGCGGTTGTCAGCGGAGAGGGTGATCGTCAGACCATCAGCGGCGAGACGGTAGATCACGCTCAACCCCACCACGAAGGGATAACCGGGCTGCGGCCAGATCACACAAGACAGGGTCACCGATCGCTCATCGCGTTCCTCGCAGCTCCACTGCAACCAGGCGACCAGTCCGTGCAGCGCGCACCGGCGCTCAGGCTCGTTGATGGGCAGCTGGTGAGGTTCGCCACCCCATTCGTACCTGCCGTCTCCGATTCGATTCGGCCAGGGCGCGAGTATCGCTCCGCGATGCACCGGCATCGCCGCTTCCTCCCCGAATCCGCAGATGAGCGGCCGTTCGCCGTACCAGAGCCCTCTCAAGGTGGCGCCGACCTCTGTTACGACCGCGCGGTACGGACCGAAGTTGATTGCAAACTGTTCTCCCGTCGGAAGCATCAAAGCCCCCAGCGCCCTCGGTTCCCGTAAGCAGTCCACGCAAGACCAATGTCCTGCCGGGCGGTGACAATCCATTGGCGGATCAGGGGATAGGCGAGGTAGCCGGTCACGCCCACCGCGTAGGCGATCAGCAAGTAATCCGCCGGCGAAGGCCGGCCATGAAATACGAATGGCGTCCAGAGGACGCTGAACTCCGGCACGTACCAGCAGAAGGACTCGAGGTAATAGTGATTGGCAGTGCAGGTGGTCTGCGCGAATCGGCCGAACGTTGCACCATCGATGCCGACCCAGAGTGATAGCACCACAGCCGCCAGCACCACCGTGGCTGCAAGCAGGGTTCGCGGTGGCCGCCGGACCTGCGCAGCCAGCAGGAGCGAAGCGGGCAGCGAGGCGAAGGTCAGAAAGCGAGGCCCCCATGCGAACCCGCCGTACCACGCCCACCAGCTGCCGTAGACCAGCACCATGCCGGCCACGTACAGGATCCACATGCCAAGGATCTGCCCGACGGACCGCAATGCGTCGAGGCCGCGCCCGAAGGCCAGGAACAGTCCGCTCGCAAAGAAGAGCAGCCCCTTCCCGAAAGAAAAGAGAAGCGACAGCACGCCAAAGAAGGTCGGATAGCTGAAGCCGGGCAGCCCGGAATATGGCAGGAGCGTCGGAAATCCGTGATCGTTCTCGTAGCCGGTGGAAAGAGCTGATTTGCGGCGCAGCGCGCTCTCGAGCAGCCAGATCCCCGCGGCCACGGCGAGCGGCGCCAACGCCCTGATCCGCTTCATGCGCCACGCCCACCAACCCATGGCCAGAGCCAGGCCGGCAAAGCTCGCCGGCAGGTTGGCGACACCGAGGCCGAGCAGCACCGTCCCCAGCTTCCAGCGGCCGGTCGACCACGCCGCGAAACCGGCGCCTACAGTCATCGCGCTGAACGTCTCGGCGCCAAAGCCTGTGAGGGAGTTCGGAAGCATGGCCGTAGTTCCCAGCAGTAGCAGGAAGGCCGCCAGCACGTCATTCGGCAAGCGCCCGCGCAGCATCCAGTACAGGAGGCCGAGACCCGCCGCGTAGACGATGACGTTGTAGCGAGACACCAACCATTCGGTTGGCGCGCCGGCTTGACCCAGGAGCATCAGCGGAAGCGCAGGAAGCGATCCGACCAGGGGGTACTTCGTGTTGGGTATCCCATGGCCCGCGAGCCATCCCTGGAGAGCTTCAAAGCGAAGCCTGCCGTCGCCCTCGATGTCGTGCGGCAGAACGAAGAAGAGCACAAGCAGACCGAGCGCAAGCAGTCCCCATACGACGGACCTGGGCATCTCCGTGGCCGGTTGCTGTTGCGCGTTCGGCGTCATTTCGGCCAACGGGGGTTCAGTATCCCTTGCCTTCGTGCGACCGCGCCGACCGGCGGGGTTTCTGGATGGGATTCCGTACAGATCGACCGATTTCCACGTGCGCGTGCGGATGCCACGTGGGACCGCCGGCCACCTTCGTCACCCTGACACGAAGTATTTCTTGCGCGAATCCCACAGCCGTGATAGGGTGCGTAAGCGCTTACCGGTAAGCGCTTACAGAGCCAGCCAAACGGAGCCGAAGGATGGGGACCAGGCGAAATTGGCGGAGCCGAAGAAAGCCAGAGGGACGCTGACGATCTATGACGTCGCCAGTCGCGCGGGTGTCTCAATCGCTTCCGTCTCCCGTGTCCTCAATGGTCTGGGCAGCCCCCGTGCCGAGACCCGCGAGCGGGTGATGCAGGCGGTTCGCGAGCTCAGCTTCGTGCCCGACGGCGCCGCGCGAGCTCTCTCCAACGGGCTGAAAGAGGTGATCGGCGTCGTCTTCCGGCGTGGAGGTGAGGAGCTCTTCGAAGGCGAGGACGAGAGCTTTCTCTTCATCGACGTCATCAACCGGGGCATCGAGGTCGGTGCGCGGCGTCGCGGATTCGACCTTCTCGTCAGCTCCGTCGGGTTCAACGACGACAACGTGGCGGCGCGGATTGCCGCGCTGGCCGGCAAGGCGGACGGCCTGATCCTCCACGACAGGATGCTCTCGGCCGTCGGTATCGCCCGGCTGGCGGACATGGTCCCAATCGTGACCCTGGCCGGGAGCCCAACCGCCGCGTCCTTGAATGTCCGCTGTGACAACGAGTCGGGGATTCGAGCGCTGGTCCGTCACCTCGTGATCGAACACGGGTACCGGAGCCTCGGCTATGTCACGGGACGCAGCGACAGCCCCGACAACAGGACACGTCTGCACGCATTCGCAACAGAGGCTGCCGCGGCCGGCGCCGAAATCGACACCGGGCCCGCCTGGCAGGGCAACTACAGCGCCGCGGGCGGCGCCAACGTTGTCGCGTCGCTGCTGGACGCCGGCCGAAAGCTCCCGCGAGCAATCCTGTGTGCCAACGACCAGACAGCCCTGGGCGTGATACACGCGCTCGCCCAGCGCGGCCTCCGCGTGCCACAAGACGTTGCGATCACAGGCTTCGACGACGTGCCCGTCGCTCGCCACCTGCACCCGCCCCTGACGACGATTCGCCAGCCCATGCAGGAGCTCGGCGCCATGGCGTTCGACATTCTCTATTCGCGGATCAGCGAAGGCGGCGGCAACGCCGACACCGTGCTCGCTGTCGAGCTTGTCGTACGCGAGAGCTGTGGTTGCGCACCCGGATCAACCCGTGTGTCGGGAACCGACCCGGTCGTCAAGGACGGGCACCGATGAGTGCAATCTTGCGCAGGCTCGCGGTGTACATCCTCGCCGCCTGGGTGGCCATCACGGTGAGCTTTCTTCTCCCGCGTGTGGTGCCTGGGAACCCGGTCGCCAGCGCCGTCGCGAGAGCATCGCAATCGGGCAACTGCAACTCGCAGTGCATCCTGGCGATCCAGGAGCAGCTCGGTTTCGACGTCCACAAGAGCCTGTGGGCCCAGTACGTCGAGTATCTCGGGAATCTCGCCCAGGGCAACCTCGGCCATTCGTGGTCCGAAAACGCGCCGGTCGGCAGCCTGATCCTCTCGTACCTTCCGTGGACCCTGGTCCTACTGGGGGTGGCGACAGCGATCAGCTTTCTTGCCGGCACGACCCTCGGCACCCTGGTGGCCTGGCGTCGCGGCTCGTGGGTCGATTGGGTCATGCCGGGCGCGACGTTCTTCCAGGCGATTCCGTACTTCTTCCTGGCCCTCGTGCTCGTCCTCTTCTTCGGCCAGACCGGGACGATGCTCCGCTGGCTGCCGAGCCTGTTCGGCTACGACATCTACACCACTACGCCCGGGCTCAACGGGCCCTACCTCGCGAGCGTCTTCATGCACGCGATCCTTCCGGTCGCGACCGTCGTCCTCGCTTCAATCGCCGGATTCATCGTGTCGATGCGAAACCAGATGATCACCACCATGGACGAGGACTTCGTCCTGATGGCCGCGGCCAAAGGCCTTCCCACGCGAAGGGTGATCTGGTACGCGGCGCGCAACGCGCTCCTGCCGGTGATCTCCAACTTCACGATCGCCATCAGCCTGGTCGTCTCCGGTCAGATCCTCGTCGAGATCGTCTTCAACTATCCGGGCATCGGCTTTCACCTGTACGACGCCCTCGGAAAGCTGGACTACTCGCTGGTCCAGGGCATCTTCGTCGTGATCACCCTGGTGGTGCTAGCCGCCAACCTGCTGGCCGACGTGGTGTACGTGCTCATCGATCCGAGAGCGCGGCAGATCGCGTGAAGACATGACGATCAGCCCCACGTCTCTGACCAAGATCGCGCCCGCCGGCGGCCCCAGCAGCGTGGGGTTCCACAGGACGCGGATTCTCCAGCTGCCGCGCTCGCCGAAGGTCATCGCGGGCCTCGTCATCCTGGCACTCTTCGGAGTGGTCGCCATCATCGGCCGCTGGGCGGCGCCCTACTCGCCGAACGCGACCGACGAAAAGAACTGGGTCCAGCACGTGCTCGTCGGCGGGACCGGTCCAGGCACCCCGTTCCCGGCGAACTACTACCCGCTCCCATTGCCGCCGTCCGCCGCGCACTGGCTAGGCACCACGGTCTTCGCCCAGGACGCGCTGTCCCAGGTCCTGGCCTCCACGCAGGCAACCCTCGTCGTCGGCCTGCTGGCGGCCGCGATCGCCACGGTTCTGTCGATCCTGTTCGGTGTCACGGCGGGCTACGCCGGCGGCGGGACGGACGAAGGCCTGTCACTGGTGGCGAACGTCTTCCTCGCCATACCGGGCCTTCCGCTGCTGATCGTGCTGGCGGACTATGTTCCGAGCGCCGGCTCGAGCATCCTCCTGGTCGCCGCGATCATCGCGGTCACAACCTGGGCGTACAGCGCGCGCACGCTTCGAGCACAGACGCTCTCGCTTCGCAACCGGGACTTCGTCGAGGCGGCGCGAGTCTCGGGTGAAGGGCGTCTGCGCATCATCCTGGTCGAGGTACTGCCCAACCTGGTCCCGATCGTCGCGGCGTCATTTCTCTTCACGACCCTGGCGGCGATCGGCGCCTATGTGGCGATCGCGTTCCTCGGCCTCGCCGGGTCGCCGACCTCGTATCCCCCCGGACTCTGGAACTGGGGCGAGATGCTACGTGAGGGTTTCGCCAACAACGCCGTGCGCAGCGGTTGGTGGTGGTGGTGGGCTCCCCCCGGCATCATGGTCGCCCTGCTCGGCACCGGGCTTGCGCTCCTGAACTTCGGCATCGACGAGTTCATCAACCCGAGACTGCGCAACGCGGGCGTTTCACGGAAGGCCGCCCGGAAGGCCGGGATCAGCGCCAGCACACGCCTCGGGCTTACCCCCGTGGCGCGAACGGTGCTGGATGCGCCCAAGCCCGCGGTCAGCTCGCTCAATGGATCCGGGGCGGAGCCGGTCCTCGAGATTCGTGGCCTCTGCGTCGACTACGGCGTCGGCGACGCGGCGGTCCACGCGGTCATGGACTGCGACCTGGTCCTTCGTCGCGGCCAGGTCCTCGGCCTGGCCGGCGAGAGCGGCAGCGGCAAGACCACGCTCGCGCTTGCCGCCATCCGACTACTTCGGCCCCCAGGCGTGATCACGAGTGGTCAGGTCCTCTTCCATTCCAAGCCGATCAGCGGGGACGGGCCGACCGGCACCATCGACCTGCTGGCCGCGGACCTGCAGCAGCTTCGCGATGTGAGGTGGTCCGAGATCGCGGTCGTCCTGCAGAGCGCGCTCGACTCGCTCAATCCCGTGATCACCATCGGCGCCCAGTTCGACGACCTCCTTCGCGTGCACCGCCCGCACATGTCACGCGCGGCGCGGTGGAGCAAGGCCGGCGAGCTGCTGGGGATGGTGGGCATGAACGCCGACAGACTGCGCAGCTACCCCCACGAGCTCTCCGGTGGGATGCGCCAACGCGCCATGATCGCGATGGCGATCGCCCTCGAGCCGCAGGTGATCATCCTCGACGAGCCGACGACCGCGCTCGACGTAGTCACGCAGCGGGAGATCCTCGAAGAGCTCATCGGCCTACGCGACCGCATCGGCTTCGCGACCCTGTTCATCACTCACGACCTATCGCTCCTGGTCGAGCTCGCGGACGAGATCGCCGTGATGTACGCGGGCCGCCTGATGGAGCGTGCGCCTGCAGGCTCGCTGTTCCATGCCCCGCGCCTGCCCTACACACACGGCCTCCTCAATTGCTTCCCGCCGCTGCACGGCGCGCACCACCGCATGGAGGGCATCGCCGGGTCTCCGCCCGACCTCAATGACCTGCCGAAGGGATGCGCCTTCAATCCGCGCTGCCGCTGGGCGATGCAGCAGTGTCGCGAGGAAAGGCCAGGTCTTTTGCCCATCGACGGGTCGACGCGCGAGGTGGCGTGCTGGCTTCACAGAGGCGGCGCCGCCGTCATCCCTCCGGAGCTCGCCAAGCCTGAACCGGCGGCGAAGCGGCTCGCGCGGGCGGAGGCAAGCCGGTGAGCGAGCTGATGAACGGAGCGGCGCCTGTCGGAACATCCGCCACGCGCGCCGGCGCCGTGCTCGAGGGCCGCAACCTCACGAAGTCGTTCTGGGTGAAGCAGGGTCGCGGGCCGCTGACCCGAAAGGCGCGCGTGCACGCCGTGGAGGCGGTCACGGTGCGGCTCGAGGCGGGAAAGGTCACCGCGGTGGTCGGCGAGAGCGGCGCCGGAAAGACGACCGTCGCCCGAATGCTGGCCAGGATCATCAAACCGGATGCGGGCGAGGTGCTGCTGGATGGTGCACCAGCTCCCGCCGGCAGACCGAGGTCTTACGCGGCGAAGGTGCAGATGGTCTTCCAGGACCCGTTCGCCTCGCTGAACCCCGTGCATCGCGTGCGGCATCAACTGGTCCGACCCCTCGAGATCCATCACATCGCCGACGGCCATGTCGACCAGGCGGCGGAAGAGCTTCTGCGGCGGGTGGCCCTCGAGCCTGCTGCGCACTACCTCAACAAGTTCCCGTACGAGCTCTCTGGCGGCCAGAGACAGAGAGTTGCCATCGCCCGGGCGCTGGCGGTCCGGCCGAGGGTGCTGCTCGCCGATGAACCTGTCTCGATGCTCGACGTATCGATTCGCCTTGGCGTGCTGAACCTTCTGGCCGACCTCCGCGATCGCGATCACCTCGCGATCCTCTATGTCACCCACGACATCGCCTCGGCGCGCTACCTGGCCGACACCATCGTCGTGATGTACGCCGGCCAGCTCGTCGAAGCGGCGCCGAGCGTGAGCCTCACCGACGAAGCAGCGCACCCGTACACGCAGCTATTGCTCTCCGCCGCGCCCGACCCCGATCGCGCCACGCCCCCGAAGCTCGCGGCGCGGGGAGCGCCGCCGAGCCTGCTCGCGCCGCCGACCGGGTGCCGGTTTCACCCGCGGTGCCCCTACGCGATGGATATCTGCAGGCAACAGGCCCCGCCGAGCTTCGCCGTCTCGCAGGGCCATATCGCTGCGTGCTGGCTTCACGCCGATCCCGCCGAACGAAAGGCGGGTGACAACGGCCTGTTTCGACCCCTGGTGGATCACTCGGCAAAGACTCAATAAAGAGGTGAGGAAGGATGGATGTAGCTGTGACGTTGCGGTCTCCGCCGCTAGGCGGGACCGCTCGAACCATGAGCAGGGGGATGGCTGCTCAGGCTTGCGTTCTGGGTCGTGGTCGTGTGCCGTCAACCGTCAGCATTGCGTCACGGAGGTGACAGATCTATGAATCGACGACTCTTCAAAGGCTTGCTCGGAGCGGCGGCACTGGCCGTTGTGGTGAGCAGTTGCCAATCGAACAACACCGCGAGCACGGCGGGAGGTAAAGCGCTCATCGCGGAGCCGACGACAGGGGTCACCTTCTCGGAAGACTTCAACCCCTACGACAACAACTCGGTCACGTCAAGCATGGGCACGCGGAGCCTGGTCAACGAGCCGCTTTACGAGATGGACGCTCTGGATGCAACCGCGGCCGGCAACCACCCATGGCTGGCCACGGCGTTCGCCTTCCAGAACGGTGGTAAAGACCTGCAGGTCACGATCCGCCAGAACGTGAAGTTCAACGACGGCTCGGCCTTCGGTCCGGCCGACGTCGCCGCCACCTTCAAGATGATGGAGAACCCGAAGGCCAACACCCGAGGCGTTCCGACCCAGGCGTCGGACCCGACGGTCAACGGCAACACGGTCACGCTCCACTTCGCCTCGGCGCAGTTCACCGGACTGTTCAACATCCTCAGCAACACCATGATGATGAAGGCGTCGGTGGCAGACCAGATCGCGGCCAACCCGACGATGACGATCAAGGTCCCGGTCGGCACAGGGCCCTTCATGCTGGCGAGCTACTCGAGCTCGCTGATCAAGTGGAAGCCGAACCCGAACTACTGGGGTGGCACTCCGCCTGAATCCGAGATCGACACCCCTTCCATCGCGACCAACGCCGCGGCGAGCGACGCGCTCGTCAGCGGACAGCTTGACTGGGCCGGAAACGACATCCCGAACGTCTACGCCAACTTCGTCAACCTCAACCCGCTGACCAACCACGCCTGGTTTGCCGCGGGCAGCACGGTCACGCTCTGGTTCAACCTGAACCCGGGTAACGGCGGCGCCACTGGAATCGGAGACGTGGCGGTGCGCAAGGCGGTCAGCTACGGAGTCGACCGCAACGCACTGGCCCTCCTGGGCGAGTCGGGCTATGAGAATCCCGCGAGCTCATCGAGCGGGCTCATCCTGCCCAACCAGAACGCCTTCCTTCCGTCGGATGGCACTTTCAAGAACGACCTTTCGATCAGCGGCAGCGTGCCCGACGCGGCCACGGCCAAGGCCCAGAGCCTGCCGGCGGGGATGGACGTGTATGACATCCTCAAGAACGGCGGCTGGACACCTCCTGCCACCTCCCGCTACGACGCCGGCACCGGGACCTTCAAGTCAGGCGGTAACTGCGACGGCACGAGCAACGCCAACTGCTGGACCAAGGGCGGCCAGATCATCAAGTTCTCGGTCTATGACCCAGTTCCGTTCTCCGACTACTGGGAAAACGCGGCCCTCATGTCGCAGGAGCTCCAGCCCCTTGGTATGGATGTGACCACGAAGCCCGCGCAGGGCTACTCGGACTGGAACACCAACATCACGTCGCAGCCCTCGCAGTGGCAGACGGCCATCCACTGGGGCAACGGCGGCAACATCCCGTACATCCAGTACCAGAACTGGCTCGACAGCACGGACGCGAACTCGGTCGCTCACTACCAGGGCTATTCGAACCCCGCAGCTGATGCTGCCCTCAGGAGCTACGAGAGCACCGATCCCAGCGATACCGCAACCCTCTACCCGATCGTCCAGTCGCTCGAGAAGATCATGTCGACCGACGTGCCTGGCGTACCGCTGCTTTACGGTGCCGACTGGAACGTCTTCAGCAGCGCGAAGTACACCGGTTGGCCCAACCAATCGCATCCGTACATGAACCCCTCACCCAGCGACCCGCAGATGCCCTACATCCTGATGCAGCTAAAGCCGGTTTCCTAACCCTTCCGACCGTTATCCATCGCGGCCGGCACCGTGCCGGCCGCGACTCACCTCACCCAAGGAGATCGTCCATGACCGTCGTCCCAACAGGTGTCAGCGGCGACGAGTCGGGCCTGGTCGCCCGGCTCACCCTGGAGCAGAAGGTCCGGCTGTTGACGGGCGCTGACTCCTGGGCGCTGCACGGCGAGAGCGCCGTCGGATTGCGTCCGCTGCTCACATCCGACGGCCCCGCCGGGGTTAGAGGCACGCGCTTCGATCCTTCCAATCCATCCACCTCGCTGCCCTGCCCGGTCGCCATCGCCGCGACGTGGGACGTTGGTCTTGTCGAAGAGATCGCGACGGCGTTGGGCCACGAGGCCCGCAGCAAAGGCGTGGACGTTCTCCTGGCTCCCACCATGAACATCATTCGCACCCCGCTCAGCGGCCGTGGTTTCGAATGCTTCTCGGAAGACCCGCTGCTGACCTCGCGCATCGCCGTCGCCTATGTGCGTGGCGTGCAGCGGGCCGGCGTCGGCGCCACCGCGAAGCACTACGTGGCCAATGACTCGGAGACCGAGCGGCGCTCATACGTCGCACGAATTTCCGAGGGCGTGCTGAGGGAGCTCTACCTTCCCCCGTTTGAGGCCTGTGTCGGGGAAGCCGGAGTCTTTCTTGTGATGGCCGCTTACAACGCAGTCAACGGCCCGACCATGACGGCCAACGCGATCCTCCTGCACGACGTTCTTAAGTCCGACTGGGGGTTCAGCGGGGTGGTGATCTCGGACTGGTCGGCCACGACCACGACCGTGCCGAGCGCGCTGGCCGGACTGGACCTCGTGATGCCCGGTCCGGACGGGCCATGGGGAGACAAGCTCGTCGCCGCGGTTCGCAACGGCGCAGTGCCCGAAGCCGAGATCGACGACAAGGTAGCGCGCATCTTCTACCTCGCGCGCCGGCTTGGCGGCTTCAACGGAAGCACGGCCGCAGCGGTTCCACAGCTCATCGACAAAGACCTGCTCACGCGGGTCACATCGCGATCGTTTGTGCTCCTGAGCAACCCTCGCAGCCTGCTGCCGCTAAAGAAGGCCAACGTGAGAAGCGTTGCGCTCATCGGTCCCAACGCGATCGAGCCTCAGACGCAGGGCGGCGGAAGCGTCCGTGTGCTGCCTTCGGCCCGCGTCAACCTTGCCGAGTCGCTGCGGCGGGCCCTCGGAAACGGGACCGCGGTCACCCTGCACCAGGGCTGCCTCACCGGCGCGACCGTTCCCGCCCCGTTGGACGGAACGCTGCGCGACCCGATCGGTGGAAAGCCGGGCGCCCGTGTCGAAATTCGAAACCCCGCCGGCGAGGTCGTCTACGACGCGGCCATCCCGAGCAGCGCGGCCACATGGTGGGACGGCCTGCCCGACGCTGTGCACGCACCGGGGTCGGAGCTCGTCATGCGAGCAGTGTTTCGTCCGGAGACGGATGGGCCGCACATACTGGGCGCGGCCGGCGCCGGCCGTATGCGAGTGACCGTCAACGGCACCGTCCTGGCCGAGTCCACGAGCCTCTTTCCGGGTGAGGTCGTTGAAGCTCTCGGCCGTCCACCTGAGCTGCGTGTGCCCATGGTGCTCGAAGCCGGACGCGAGGTGGACATCCGCCTCGACTACCGGCCCGAGAAACGATTTGTGACGCTCCGCCTCGGCATCGCGCCGCAGCGCGACGACGAAGACCTGATCGAGGAGGCAGCGCAGGCCGCAGAAGATTCGGACATCGCCGTGGTCGTCATCGGCTCGGCGGAAGGGACCGAGAGCGAGGGTTACGACAAGGACACGATGGTGCTTCCCGGCCGGCAGGACGAGCTGGTGAGAAGAGTCGCCGCCGCCAATCCGAACACCGTCGTCGTGGTCAACACGGGCCTGCCCGTCTTGATGCCGTGGGCGGATCAGGTCGCGGCCGTCATCCAGGTGTGGTTTCCCGGCCAGGCGTTCGGCGAAGCGCTGGCGGAGACGCTCCTCGGTGTCGCCGAGCCGACGGGACGGCTTCCCGTCACCGTGCCTCGCGAGGAGGTGGATTCGCCGGTTCTCAATGCGCATCCTGAGGCAGGCGACCTGGTCTATCGAGAAGGCCTGCTCGTCGGTTACCGGGGGTACGACCGAACCGGCACCGAACCGCATTTTGCCTTCGGCCACGGACTGGGCTACACGGACTGGACGTATGAGTCGCTCATTCCAGACGTCGAGTCGCTCACGGTGGGCGAGGACCTCGCCTGCACAGTCACGGTTCGCAACTCGGGGAAGCGCCGGGGCAGGGAGGTGGTGCAGGTCTACCTCGAGGCACCGGACGACGACCCACATCGCCCGCGGCGTGTCCTTGCGGGCTTCGGAACTGTCGGGGCCGAAGCAGGCGCCTCGGCCGAGGTGCGCGTCAGCTTGCCCGGCCGTTCGTTCGCCCGCTTCGACGAGACGGCTCGCAGGTGGGCGTGGCGCCCTGGGACCTACACGCTGCGCGCGGGTCGGTCCTCCAGGGATCTCAGGCTGAGCGCCGAAGTCGTAATGCGATGACATAGACGGCCGGCTCCAGGCGCCGCGACTGCGCTGATCGATCTGATCGCTCTTATCGATCTCGAGCGCGAGTGCTGCGCCTGGATCCAATTCGACGTCGGCGACGGGTCATTTGTCACACTGACCGGGGAGGGCGCTGGCGAGGCGCTCCTCGCCGGGATGTTTCGGGCCGGCTGAGCTTAGGTCGCGGCCTTCTCGGCCGCCTTCTCCTCGACCAGCTCGCCTTCGATGTTGATCTGGACCTCGTCGCTCACGATGAACTTGCCGTCCAGCATCGTGTCGAACTTCATTCCGAAGTCCTTCCGGCTGACCTGGCCCTCGGCGGCGTAGCCGATCCGGTGGCCCATCCTGGGGTCGTTGAACTCTCCGTACCTGACGACCTTGAGGGTCACCGGCTTGGTGTTGCCTTTGATCGTGAGATCGCCGGTCAGTGAGTAGCGGTCTTTGCCGGCCGGCTCGATCTTGGTGCTCTTGAACGTGATGGTCGGATACTTCTCAGCTTCCAGGAAGTTGGACGAGCGAAGGTCGTTGTCCCTCGTCTCGTGATTCGTCCGGATGCTCAGCGTGTTGATGCTGGCCTCGAGCTTCGAGTGCTCGGGGTGCTCCACGTCGATCTCACCGGTTGCGGTGACCTCGGCGAAGTGACCTCGAACAGTCATCATGCCAAGGTGCTTGGCCGAGAACTCAACCTGCGTGTGATAAGGGTCGAACTTCCAGGTGCCCATAAACAATCTCCCTTTTCAGCCTGGGCCGTCGTTAGGCCCTCAAGATCAGGAACTGGTTGCGCAAGCAACTTATTTCCAGCCGGATGGCAAAGTCGGTGAAAGACAAGCTTTACGCCTTGATGTGGTCGGGCGGCAAGGACAGCGCCCTTGCGCTGGACCGTGCCCGGCGGGCGGGAATCCATGTCGCCCGTTTGGTCTCCTTCTATGACTCGGCGACCAGGCGCGTTCGATTTCACGCCACGCGCATCGAGATGCTGGAAGCCCAGGCTGCAGCGATCGGCATCGACCTCCGGGCGATCCCCACCAGCTGGCCTGAGATGGAGGCGAGCCTGGTTCGCGAGCTTGGCTCGCTGCGCGTCGAGGGCTTCGCCGGAGTCGTCTTCGGCGACATCCACCTCGCCGACGTGAGGGACTGGTACGAAACGCGTGTCGTGGCCGCCGGCCTGGAGCATGTCGAACCGATTTGGGGCGAGCCGCCGGACGCTCTGCTGCGCGAGTTCGTGGCGTCGGGTGGGAGGGCGGTCGTGACATGTGTCGAGCTGGCGAAGCTGGACGAGTCGTGGCTGGGCAGGATCATCGATGAGACCTTCGCATCCGAGATCGGAATAACCGGCGCCGATGCATGTGGCGAGAACGGTGAATATCACTCCTTCGCGTTCGCCGGCCCGATCTTCGAGAAGCCCTTGAGCTGGGCGACGGGCGAGCTCCGCCTGGAGGACGGGTTCGCCCAGCTCGATGTGACCGGAGCGCGTTAGCTCAGTGCCACTCGGTTGACTCGAGGCCTGCCTCGAGCCAGTCGATGATCGATCCCACCTTCAGCCAGTCCTCAACTTTGCGGGCGGCGATGAGCTCGCGCAGCGCGTGAGGGTCCCACGCGAGCAGGGCCTCGGCGCCCGAGCTTGCATAGCGCACGAGCGCGTGATGCACGACCTCTGTGTAAGTCAGGCCGGTGTTGCGCGCGAGATTCTCGAGCGTCGGTCTGGGGTCGGCGAGGAGCGACAGCGCCACCGAGTCGCGAAAGTTCTGATTCGAGTCCTGTCCGCTCATCGTTTTCTCCCGGTTGGACTCAGCTCGCGACGCTTCTCGAGCTCTCTCCGGGTCGGCGCTCGGCCCGCTGGCTGCGTGGGTTCGGGCAGCGGCGCAAGGCTTGGAATCGGCCGGCCGACGGAGCTTCGCGCCGTCAGGCGCAGCTCCTTCCCGTAGTGCTCGAACGAGAGCGGCTTGCCCCGCACCAGGGTGTACGTCGCGCGCTTGCGGGCGACCGTCACTTTGATCAGGCGATCGAGAAATGTCACCCTGAAGGTCAATCCGTGGATTCGTGGAGGCAGGCGGGGCGCGAAGCCAAGGGTCTCCCCGTGGTGGCGCATGCCACCAAGTCCGGCGACCACCGCCAGCCACGCCCCCGCCAACGATCCCATGTGAACGCCGTCGCGCACGTTGTGCTCGAGGTCGTTGAGATCCATCAGTGCCGCCTCGCCCAGGTAGTCATGGGCCAGCTGGAGATGGCCGACCTCCGCGGCGATGATCGATTGCGTGCTTGAAGAGAGCGAGGAGTCGCGGACGGTGAGCTCCTCGTAGTAGGCGAAGTTCCTGGCCTTTTGCTCATGGGTGAAGGCGTCGCCGCGCAGGTGCATCGCCAGCACGAGGTCCGCCTGCTTGATGACCTGCTTCCGATACAGGTCGAAATACGGGAAATGCAGAAACAGGGGGTACTGGTCGGGTTTGGTCCGCTTGAAGTCCCAACGCTGGTGCTTGGTGAAATCACTCGCCTGCCGGTGGACCTCGAGCACCTCGTCGTACGGGATGAACATGCGGTCAGCCGCCCGCCGCCACGCCTTCACCTCGCCCGCGCTCACCTTGAGCCGGTTCGCCACGTTGCGATGGCGACCGACTGCGTCAGCCGCAGCGACCAGGTTCCGCTGCGCCATGACGTTCGTATAGAGATTGTTGTCTGCCAGTGCGCTGTATTCGTCCGGACCCGTGACCCCATCGATTCGAAACAAGCCACCCCGAACGTGGTGGCCGACCGAGATCCACAGCCGCGCCGTCTCGACCAGCAGCTCGACTCCGACCATCTCTTCGAACTGGAGGTCGTTGGTGGCGGAGACATACCTGAGCACGCCGTCGGCGATGTCGGCGTTGATGTGAAAGGCCGCGGTCGAGGCGGGCCAGTAGCCGGAGCATTCCTCGCCGTGGATCGTCCGCCACGGAAATGCCGCACCCTTGAAACCGAGATCCTTCGCGCGCGAGCGGGCCATGTCCAGGATCTGGAATCGCCACCGCAGGATGTCGGCAGCCGCGCCAGGCAGGGTGTACGTCAGCAGCGGAAGGACGAAGGTCTCGGTATCCCAGAACGTGTGACCGTCGTACCCGGGGCCGGTCAGGCCCTTGGCCGGGATGGCGCGCTGCTCCGCTCTCGCCGCGGACTGCAGCACATGGAACATTGCAAAGCGAATGGCCTGCTGGACCTCCGGATCGCCCTTCAACTCCACGTCGGCGCGAACCCAGAAGTCGGTCAGGTACTCTTTCTGCGCGGAAGCAAGGCCCTTCCAGCCGTGATCCAGAGCGGTCGCGAGCGCTCCTTCGATCTGCGAGCGCAGTGCCTGCGTCGACCGCTGGCCCGACCATCCGTAGGCGACGAACTTCACCAGGCTGAGGCGCTGTCCTCGGTCCACGTGCGCCGTCACGGTGACCCGAGCCTCGTCGTCCGTGCTCTCCGAGGTGACCTGGGTTCCACGGGGACCCCTGACCAGGTGGTCCATACCAGCTGCCATCGTGAGCGAGCTCTTCTTGGTGGAGTGGATGAGAACGGCGCGCCGGCCTTCGTGCGCGGCGAACTGGGGAGAAAGCGGCGATGCGCTTGCAGCGGCGGCGCGCGGATCCCTGCCGGTGAGGTCGCCCACGGGCTCGTTGGCGACCAGCTCGGACTGGACGACGAGGTCCGCCGGCCCATCGACCGGCTCCACCTCGTAGAGGATCGCCGCCAGAGCGCGGTGCACGAGCGAGACCAGGCGTGTCGAACGGATCCTGATCAGGCGATGCGCGGGCGACTCCCACTCCAGGGTCCGGCGCAGCACGCCTGCTTTCAGGTCGAGCACGCGTTCGTGCGAGTGCAGCTTTCCGTAGCGAAGGTCAAACGGCTCGTCGTCGACGAGGAGGCGGATGATCTTGCCGTCGGTGACGTTGACGATCGTCTGGCCCGCTTCCGGATAGCCGTAAGCCGTCTCGGCGTAGGGCAGGGGGATCTCCTCGTAGAAAGCGTTGAGGTAAGAACCCAGCAGCACGTGAGGCTCGCCCTCATCCAGGTTTGCCCGCCATCCGATGTGGCCGTTGGATAGAGCGAAGATGGACTCGGTCTGGCCGAGCAATTCGAGGTTCAAGCCAACCTCGCGCACGGCCCATGGCTCTGTTGCAAAGCCTTCGTTGCGAATCAAGTGGTCTTGATGAGCTCCGCGAGATCCTTGACGACCACGTCGGCCCCGTGCTGCCGCAGGGCGGTCGCCTGGCCCATCCGGTCGACGCCGACGACGAGCCCGAAACCGCCGGCCCGGCCGGCCTCGACACCGGCCAGGGCGTCCTCGTAAACCACCGAGCCGGAGGCCGTCGCGCCCAGCATCCGCGCCGCTTCCAGGTACGTGTCGGGCGCCGGCTTGCCGGCCAATCGCCTCGCATGAGCCACGATGCCGTCGACCTGCGCATCGAAGATGCCCTCCAATCGCGCGGCGCGCAGGACCTCGCTGCAGTTCCTGCTCGACGTCACGACCGCCACCTTCAGCGCTGCGTCCTTGGCCGCGTGCAGATACCGGACCGATCCTTCGTAGGTCTCGACCCCATGCGTTCGAATGAGGTGAAGGAAGAGCTGGTCCTTGCGGTTGCCGAGGCCGTGGATGGTGTCGGCCTCGGGCGGGTCGTCCTCCGAACCCTCCGGCAGGGTGATCCTTTGTGAGGCGAGAAACGACCGGACGCCATCCTCCCTGGGTTTGCCGTCGACATACTCGTCGTAGTCGGCAACGGGGTCGAACGGCTTGAACCATTCTCCCGTTCGCTCTGCCCGCTGCTTCAGGAACCCGTCGAACGTGGCCTTCCAGGCCGTGGCATGGACCCTGGCGGTCTGAGTCAGGACTCCGTCGAGATCGAACAGGCAGGCCGAGATGGTCGGGGGCAGTCCAAGCGAGCCGCGGTCCATCTGCACGGGTGATCGTAGATCGCCCTGGCCTCCCCACCTCGTGGGAGGTCCCGCCAGGATCGCTCAGCGATCCTCGCGGGGGAGGGGCGCCTCGCTACTCTTTCACTGATGAGTACCAGAACCTCGGCTCTTGAGTTCGCCGTCACGAGGACCACCCACGCCATCGCGCCCGAGCAGAGAGAGCGTCTGCTCGCCGACCCCGGATTCGGCCGGATCTTCACCGACCACATGGTCCGCATCGACTGGAAGCGGGACCGCGGTTGGCACAACGCCGAGCTGACTGGTTACGCGCCCCTGCAGCTCGACCCGGCCGTTGCGGTCCTTCACTACGGGCAGGCGGTGTTCGAAGGCCTCAAGGCCTTCCGCCAGGCAGACGGGGGGATCGCCGTGTTCCGGCCGGACGCCCACGCCGCCCGCTTTCGCCGGTCGGCCCGGCGCCTCGCGCTGCCTGAGCTGCCCGAAGACGTGTTCGTCGAGGCCATCGACCGGTTGATGACCGTCGACGGCGCCTGGGTGCCCTCGGCACCTGAGCACAGCATGTACCTGCGGCCATTCATGTTCGGGAGCGAGGTCGGACTTGGCGTGCGTCCCTCCTCGGAGGTCACCTTCCTGTTGATCGCTTCACCTTCGGGCTCGTACTTTTCGGGGGGCGTCAAACCGGTCACGGTGTGGCTTTCGGAAGATTTCATCCGCGCGGCGCCCGGAGGTACGGGCGAGGCCAAGACGGGCGGCAACTATGCAGGCGGCCTGCTTGCCCAGGCGCAGGCGGCGGAGCAGGGATGCGAGCAGGTGGTGTGGTTGGACTCCAAGGAGCATCGCTGGGTCGAGGAGATGGGAGGTATGAACCTCTGCTTCGTGTTCGGCAGTGGGCCCAAGGCGAGGTTGCTCACTCCGGCCCTGACCGGGACGCTGCTGCCGGGGATTACGCGGGATTCTCTGCTCACGCTGGCCAGGGACCTCGGGTACGAGGCTGAGGAGGGCAAGATCAGCACCGAGGAGTGGCGCACCGGCTGTGCGGACGGATCCCTGACCGAGGTGTTCGCCTGCGGCACTGCGGCGGTGATCACTCCCGTGGGTGCGGTCAAGTCGGCGCACGGTTCGTGGACCATCAGCCACGGAAAGCCGGGCGAGATCAGCATGCGCCTGCGCCAGTCGCTGGTCGACATCCAGCATGGCGCAGCCCCCGATACACATCACTGGCTGCATCCGGTCGCGAGTGTCGTCTAAGCGTGAAGCGGGTCGTCATCGTCGGTGGCGGCGGGACTGGGGACTACGCCGCGTTCGCGCTCCGCAAGCAGGGCTTCGACGGCATGGTCACGCTGATCAGCTCCGATCGCGACCGCCCTTATGACCGCCCTTACCTGTCCAAAGAATTCCTGCGCGGCGAGGTCGAGCTGCCCAAGGTCTTTCTTCACGATGAAGCCGACTACTCAAAGCAGGGCATCGAGCTTCAGCTGAACCGGAAGGTGACCGGCGGCTCGATCCCCGGCGGCAAGCTCGCGGTGGATGGCGGCGGCGAGGTCGAGTTCGATGTGCTCATCCTCGGTCTCGGCGGCACGCCGCGCCGCCTTCACGACGGGCCGCGGGCGGAGAACGTGGTCACCCTTCGTTCGCTGCGCGACAGCAAAGCCATCCGTCAGGCGCTCGAACACACCTCTCGGCTGCTCGTGATCGGAGCCGGGTTCATCGGCGCGGAGGTGGCTGCATCGGCGAGGCAGATGGGCAAGGACGTGCTCATGATCGAAGCGTCGCCGGTGCCGCTCTCTCGCGCCTTGAGTCCCGAGGTGGGCGAGATCTACGCGACGATCCACCGTAGCCATGGCGTGGACCTGCGAACCGGCACCACCGTGCAGGCGTGGCACACCGAGGGGAACCGGGTGGTCGGGGTGACGCTCTCGGACGGCCGGCGCGAAGAGGTCGACCTGGTGCTCGAGGCTGTGGGCATCGATCCCAACCTCGAGCTGCCCAAGGCGCTCGGACTGACCATCGAAGGCGGCGGCGTTCGCGTGGACGAGGCCCTGCGCGCGGCCGAAGGCGTCTACTGCGGCGGAGACATCGCGCTTCACCAGCACCCGGTGCTCGGCCGCGCGATCCGCGTCGAACACTGGGAGGTCGCCAAGAACCATGGCCGGGGAATCGCGGCGAACATCACCGGCGGCGACAAGCCCTACACGAAGCTGCCGTATTTCTGGTCCGACCAGTACGACGTGAACATGGAGTACCGCGGCAACGCTTCGGGAGACGACCGCGCCGTGTGGCGCGGCGACCGAGAGGCACTGTCCTTCTCGGTTTTCTACCTCCGCGACGGGCTGATCGACGGCGTGGTATCGATGAACGACTCGAAGACCAACGAGCTGGGCGGCAAGCTGATCGAAAGCCGGCGGCCCGTGAGCGAGTCCGCGCTTGCCGACATGGGCGCCGACCTGGCACAGCTCGTGCCTGCCGCGACGTCTTAGCCGGCCCTAAGCTTCGCGCCCGTGCGGCGCGTCTCCATCGTGGGCTCGAGCGGCGCGGGCAAATCGACGCTCGCGCGAGCGCTCGCCAGGCGGCTGGCGGTCCCGTATGTCGAGCTTGACGCGTTCATGCACCAGCCAGGCTGGCAGCAGCGGCCGGATTCCGAGTTCATGAACGACGTCGATCAGGCGACGTCGGAGCCGGCGTGGGTGGTGGACGGCAACTACAGACGCTTTGTGGTCGAAGGCCCGGTGTGGCAGCGCGCCGACACGGTGGTGTGGCTCGACCTCCCCAGGCGGACCGTGATGCGGCAGGTGATCGCGAGGACCGTTCGCCGGGCCGTCACGAGGGAGGTGCTATGGAACGGGAATCGCGAGCCCCTCACCAATTTCGTCTCGCTCGACCCGGACGCCAACATCATCCTCTGGTCCTGGATCAAGTACCACGAGTTCGTGCAGCGCTACCTCGACGCGATGGGCGATCCCAGGTGGCGCGGAGTGACCTTCGTCCGCTTGCGATCTCACGCCGAAGCAAAGCGCTGGCTCGAATCGATCGAGGCGGCCGCCGCCGGTTAGGCCGGGGCCTGCTCCGGGAGCAGCCAGGGCAACGCTTCCGCCATCGGTCGCATGAGGATGGCGGACTGCTCCTTACCGATCAGGTTGCTCGCGACCAGGCCGAGCGCCGCCGCGAACGCGGCCCTCTCCGCCTTGTGGCCGATGTCACCGTGCTCCGCCTTCCACGACACGAGTGCGTCACCCGACTCCGTAAGCCCGAAGAGAGAGCTCCTCACCTGGTCCCAGGCAGGACCGCGATCGGCCTGCTCGATGGCGTGCAGCGCCGCCTTCTCCGCTTCCTCGAACTCCTTCAGTCCCTTCGTGCCAACATGCAGGTCCCAACCGCGGGCCACGCGCTCCACTCCCGCAGGCGACAGCACGCGGATGTCCTCCATCAAGCGCGCCAGCGTGGGCTGGTGCTCGGGGAACCCATAGCCGTCGGCGTCGATGCTCACAGCGTCTAGCGTATCTGGATCGAGTCGACGGGGTGGACCTCACGCCAGCCATGATCGGTGTCCAGGACCCATGGTCCATCCAGCGCGACGTGGTCGCCGAGTTTGGGTATGGGAAGGTTTGACTTCGGACATCGCGCGGCGGACTGCGCATCCGGGGGATTGGTCGAAGCCGGGCAGCCTGGTGTGATCTCCGCGAGCATCGCCGGTTTGGCCTGGAAATGGTTGTCCGAATTGAGCAGGTATTCGTATCCCACGTCGGCGGTGAACCAGACGTGATAGTCGCCGTCGTCCTCGTGCGCGACGTCGACCACGACCCCCTCGGCATGCTTGCAGGGGTCGAGGACCTGCAGCCGGTCTGGATTGTGGACGCCTGCCTCAGGCGGCCCGCTCCGGCACTTGCCGGCCTGTGGCGCGCTGGGGGATGCGCCCGCCGCGGTACCGGTCGCCTGCGAACACGCGCACATGAGGACGGCGAGGGCCGTCAGCGCAAGAAGGCGGGAACCCAACCGAACCTCGACAGGGCGATCGGGCCGGCCCCGGACACGATGACCTGGCCATTGATCAGCACGGCCAGGTAGTAGAGAAAGCGAAACCCGGGATCGGCGGCGAACGCGACTGTGAGGGCCAGGTTGATCGCGAGCAGCAGTCCGAGCACGGCCGCCCAGCGGGTTCCCAGCCCGATGATGAGAAATACAGCGACCACCGTCTCGCCCGCGCCCTGCGCCACAGCGAACAGAGACCAGTTCGGCACAGCGACTTGAACGAGGAACTCGTGCAACCCAGGGATCGGGTCGGCTTTCGCCGTCGAGATCATGAGGCTGTGCATCCAGCCCACGCCCTGCCATTTCTGGCTTGCGTAATAGAGCCAGAAGAGTCCGACGACGATCCTGAACACGCTGGCCCACGCCGCTTGCAGGGGCCGCCGCGAAGTCACGGCGAAGCCTCTGACCTCGTAGGGAGATTCACTCATGCGCGTTCACCGCGACGACCAGGTAACCGAGCGCCGGGTCGGAAGCAAGCGCAACCGCCCCCGCGCCCTGGGCCCACACGCTCGTCCGCCCGGGCTGAATCGCGAGCACGTCCCGGTCGCCGTGCGCGGCGACAAAGACGGTCGATCCCGAGAAAAGCACCTGGTCCGGATCCTTGGGACTCGCCAGGGTCGTAAACGAGCCGGTCATCGTGTCGAAAGAGAACACACCACCCTGGTCCGTGTCCTCGGTCCCACCTTCGGCGGCAATCAGGAGCGTGGTGCCCGCGCCCGGGGCAAGCCAGAACGGGAACAGCGGCAGCGGAAGCCCGACGCGGTGGTCGTCGCCCGCGGGCACGAGCTCGGCTCGTTCATAGTCCGCTGACCAGAGCCGGCCGCCCGCCTCCGCTACGCCGAAGCCGTTTCCCGCCGCCAGCTGCCCCCCACCGATGACGTTCAGCTGGCCGCGGGTGCCGGCCACCACGACGTGGCCGCCGGCGTCCACGGTCATCGCCGCGGGGCCGTCGGGGACCGGGTCGGTGGCGAGCTTCGTTCCGCTCGACGGGTCAAGCTCGACGACGGAAGCGCCGCTGAACAGGCTCACGAAGAGGCGTCCCTGGTTCAGGAGCAAGCCGAAAGGCGCCCCGCCGACGTGCTGCTTCCAGGCCACCTGAAGACCTGGAATGCGAACCGCGTACACGTCACCTGGAGCACTGTCCGCGAGATACGCGATCTTGCCGTCCTCGGAAACGATCACCGCGACCACGTCCGAGCCGACCGGCGCCGATCCTGCAAGGGCGCCGTCCTGAAGGGTGAGCAGAACAAGGCCGGTCTCCGGATAAGTGGGCGTGCCCGCGGGTGGCATCGGATCGCACGAGATCGCCGCGATGGCGACGGCGATCGCGAGCGCTACCGGAGAGCGCGTAGCACGGGGTCGGTGGCGAGCTGGAAGGCTCTGGCCGCCGGACGCAGGTGCATCCGGTTGAGACGGTGCTGGATTGCACCCTTCAGGATCGCCGCTCGCAGCTTGTGCTCGGAGAAGTCGGTGTTGAAAAGCAGCCGGTTGTGCCGCACCTTGTGCCACTCTCCGTGCTGGCGGCGCTCGCGCACGCGCTCGTAGAAGCCCGTTCCGGGCAGCGGGTACGCGATCGTGTAGCTGACGTAGTCGAGAGGAAGGCTGCTCGAGAAGTTGATGCTGCGGATGAGGGAATCGGTGGTTTCGCCGAGGTAGCCCACCATGAAGAACCCGGCGGCCTTGATCCCGGCGCCGACGCACGCTTCGACCGCCGCGCGCGCCTGGTCCGGTGTGATGCCCTTCTTCATCTCCTTCAGCACGTTCTCGTCGCCGGATTCGATGCCGAAGAAGATCCTCTTGCAGCCCGCGCGACGCATCTGATCGAAGAGAGCACGGTCGACGTGCGTGACGCGGCTCAGGCATTCCCATGTGAGCGGAAGGTGCGCCTCCTCGATCGCCTGCGCGAGCTCGAACGTGCGCTTGTAGTTCAGGGTGAAGAGGTCGTCCGACATCCAGATGTGGTCGTAGCCGAGCTCCGCGATCTCGCGCATCTCCGCCACGACCGACTCCACCGGGCGCGCGCTGAAGAGGTCGCCAAAGACCGACTTGTGGCAGAAATCGCAGCGGAATGGACAGCCTCGTGTCGACATCAAAGGAGTCGTCGCATCCTTCCAGTGCTTGCGCCAGTAGGCGATGTACTCGGCGTTCGGGACGTCGGCGCGATAGGGCAGCGGGAGATGCGACATGTCCTTGGTGCGGATCTTGGCCACGCCCCGAACGATCTCTCCGTCGCGCTTGAAAACAAGGCCGGCGACGTCTTCAAACCGGCGGTCGTCGAGGTGCTCCATGATCTGGACGATCGTCTCCTCGCCTTCACCGACGGCGACCAGGTCGAACTGGTCGACGAAGGTCTCGGGCTCGCCCGACGGGTATGGACCTCCCACCACCGTAAGGGCCTTGCCGCGCACCTGGGCGGCAAGCGAGAGCGCCTCGTCCTGCATGGTGATCATGCAGTAGATGCCGATCACGGACGGCCTCAGTCTCTCGATCTCGGCCAGCACCTCACGCCGCTCTATGAACGTGTGGTCGATGTGGCGGACCGTGTATCCCGCGCGGCGCAGTGACGCGCTCAGGTACATGAGACCGAGCGACGGCATGATCCAGTGCCGTCCCTGCGCCGGAGCGCGCTGCGGATAGACGAGAACGACGTCGACACGTTCCTGTTGCGTCATTTCGCCCCCTGAACATTGATGTGGTACGCGGCGCCGGTGAAGGTGGACGGGAAGAGATAGTCGAGGCCGGCCCAGTTGAAGTCCGGCGGGTTCAGCTCGCGGCCGCCATGCAGCTGAGCGCCCGTGATAGAGGGCACCGACCACTGCACGCCAAGGTCCCTGGATTGAAGCCGCGCCCAGGCGCCGGTCACCGGCTCCCAGTTGCCGAACTTTCCGTTGAGGAGGCTAAGGCTCCCGTCGGCGGCAAAGTCATTGAACGCCGCCGACTGTTCGTTGAGGATTCCGATTTCGGAGTATCCGCGCTCGAGCTGGATCACCCGAACTGTCACATTGATGCCGGTCGAGTCGATGGCGTAGGTCACCTCGATCGCACCGCGGGACGCGATCGGCACGAACGAGTAGTTGTGAGCAGCGTCACCGCCGATCTCGTCGAGCTGATACGTTCGCTTCCAGACCGTGCTGGTCCCTGTCGAGATGTCTACCGTCGTCGCTGTGCGCGAATAGACCCATCCGTCGGGGTAGTGGACGATCGGAACGCCAAAGCCCATCCCCTCACCGGCCACGTGATTTCCTCCGATCTCCAGAACCACGCCCTTGGCCAGGGGCGCGGTCTTGCCCTCGCCGGGCGCGCCGTCGACGCACGCGTCGACGCCCGGATAGATCGACTGCGTCAGAACCGCCGTCCCGAGTCGATATGCGTAGACGGCCTTGCCTCCGGCGACCTGGTACAGCGCCTGCTCACCCAGCGGCTCGAAAGGCGGGGCGGCATGCCCGCTTGCGAGATCGGGGAACAGCGCGGTGGCTCGGTAGTAGCTGATGTCCTCGAGCACGACATCGCTCACGCCGTGTGAGGCCATCCACGCGAGCGCGTCCTGGCGGTTCAGAGGGAGGACCTCCGATCCAACGATTTGAGATGGCGTTCGGCCGCTGTAGAAAGCCACCACAGGCGAATCGGTGATCAGCACCCCAGAGCCGGTGCCCGTGGCGCGACCGGCGGCGATCAGGCCGGTGTTGTCGGCGGCGAAGCTCGCAAAGGCCGGGAGGAATGCCACTGCGATCAAGCCCGTGGCTGCAACGGCAACCAACCGGACCGCGGGCGCGTAGCGGTCGAGAGCAGCGGCGGCGAGCAGCGCAAGCGAGGGCAGCGCCGGATAGAGGTAGCGGTGGCTTCCGGTGTAGGCCCCGATCGCGACCAGGCCAAAAACTGCCGCGAGGTAGACGAGGGCGGGGAAATGGAGGAAGCGCACGGCCGCTCGGTCGGCCCCCGATGACCACCGGCGGCCGATCGCCCACAAACCCACCGCGCCGAACGCGAACAGAGGCAGAGCCGCACGCCCATAGGTGAGCGCGAGCTCGGAGACCCGAGCTAGCGCTCCGGCAGGAATGCTGCCACGGGTCGTGGCCGAAACCACCTCGAGCGAGCCGCGGGCGACCGAGTGGGTGGCGGGCGCAAAGCCGAGCTGCAGGAAAACCAGTACAGCGATCGCCGGCACCGCCCACGCCAGCGCCGGCCAGCGCCGGCCGGCCGGGGCCCGCCGGCGCAACAGCTCGAGGGCGGTGAATCCGGCCACTGCCGCGATCCAGATCCACGCTTTCGTGGCGGTCAGGCATGCGAGTGCGGCCAAAAGCGCCGCGACCTTCATCCGGCCGCGGACCGCGGCGAGGGCGGCCGCCGAGAGCAGTGCGGTGAGCAGCGGTTCGACGACCGCCGACCCAGACGTGAACAGGAATACGGGATTCAGAACCAGGAGCGCAACCGCGAGTCGAGCCTGGCGCGTGTTCGGCGCGAGGGCGTAGACGCAGGCGAGCGTGACCAGACCGAGCAATGCCCCAAGTGCCTTCAGCGCTCCCAGCTGCCACAAGCCGAACACTTTCAGAACCGCGGCCGCCAGCACGTGATAGCCGGGCAGCCACGTGTCCTCCATCCCGAACAGCGGGTCGTGGAGGTGCCCGGTCGCGGCCAGGTTCGCGGCGATCAGCCAGTGCCCATAGCCGTCCTCGAACGGTTCGGGCATCTGGGCGGCGAAGACCAGCAGCACCGCGCAGAGGCCGAGCAGGACCAGCGCGAGCCGGCCCGCGCGGAGTCGAGCCAGCGCTCGCCGGCCGAGGTTGCGGATGGCCAGGACCTCGAGCGCGTCGACCGCGCTGAGCGAGGCCAGGGAGAGGAAGCCCAGCGCGAACATGCTGGCGTACAGGGCGAGCAGCCACTGGTGAAGCTCGCCTGCGATCGGGACGATCGCGAGGGCGCCGATTCCGAACAGAGCCTCGCCGAGCGCTCGCGGGTCTCCCACGCGGACATATGCCTGGTGACGCCACTCCTGGCCGGGCTGCTCGATCCGGTGCTTGGGCGTTCGAATGAACTTGCCGCCGCGGCGGGTAGCGCGAAGGAGCGCGAGCATCGCGGTCAGCGACATGCCGGCGCCCACGACCTGGCAGAGCAGCGATGGCAGGCCTGACCACCAGCGGCGCCCGAGCCGGGTCTGAGCGACCATGAACCCGAACCACGGCGAAACCGCGATCGGCACGACGAGGACAGACAGCTCCGTGAGCGGCCAGGGGAGCCCGTGCCTTCCCAGCGTGAGCAGAAGGATCGGGTAGCACATCAACTGCAGCAGCATCAACGGACCGATTCCGTACGCCAGCAGGTGGACCGCCGCCTGGAGCTTGACCGCGGCTCGGTTGCGGCTCCGAAGCACCGGGAAGAGGAGCTTGAACGCGGACTGGAAGCTGCCGGTCGCCCACCTGGATTGCTGGCGGCGGTAAGCGTCGATCGAAACCGGCAGCTCCTCGGGCACCACGAGGTCTTCGACATACGCCGCGTGCCACCCGCGGAGCTGCGCCCGATAGCTCAGGTCGAGGTCCTCCGTCAGCGTGTCCGCGCTCCAGCCGCCCGCGTCGTCGATCGCGGCCCGCCGCCAGATCCCGGCCGTGCCGGTGAAGTTGGTGAAGTAACCCTCCGCGGAACGTACCGCCTGCTCGACCAGGAAGTGGAAGTCGATCGCGAGCGCCTGAAGCCGGGTGAACCACGAGTAGCGCTCGTCCAGGTGACCCCATCTGGCCTGGGCAAACCCGACCTTCGGATCTCTGAAGGCGCCCACCGTCCGCCTCAGAAAGTCTCGCGGTGGGACGAAGTCCGCATCGAAGATCGCGACCAGGGGCGCCTGTGTGAGGGTCAGGCCGTGAGCCAGCGCGCCTGCTTTATAGCCGTCTCGCGTGCTTCGTCTGACATGCGCTATCCGCAAACCCTCGACCCGCCACTTCTCGACCCGGCGCGCGACGATCGACCTCGTGTCGTCATCCGAGTCGTCGAGGACCTGGACCTCGAGGCGGTCGTGCGGCCAGTCGATCGCGCACACGGCATCGATCACGCGCTCCGCCACGTAGCGCTCGTTGTAGACCGGCACCTGCACGCAGACGTCGGGTTCGTCGCTGTACACCATCGATGGAGCTGGTCGTGGCCGCAACCTGGTCGCGCGCCACGTCAGGTAGAGCAGGTTGAGGCCGAACGCGAAAAGAAGGGCGCTGGTGACGATCAGGATCATCGCCGCGATCGACAGGATCAAGGCCAGCTCTCCCGCCTGTCGAAGAGCGTGTATGGACGCATCGTCGAGCGCACGTATGTGACCCTCGCGAGCGCTTCCGGATGGTGACGCCGGGTCCACTGCATGTAACGCCAGGCTCTTTCGCCCAGGGCGCGGGCGGCGCCGTCGAGAAACCTGGGGAAGAGCAGGCCCGGCAGGCGGTGGGTGGGAGGCTCGATGAGAAGCGCGGCCGGCTTGTCCGCGAGCTGGGGAAAGTGCTCGACTAGGGCAGGGTTGGCTGCGATCAGCTCATCGATCGGGCCGATGCCGAAGAGCGGCTCGGCCATGAGCAGCTCGAACGCCATGTCCTCGTCCTGGCGCTCGAGCGGCAGGCATTGCGAGCGTTCGAGGATCAGGTTCGCGGTCATCAATCGTGGGGCCAGAGGACGTCGTGTGAGGTCGTCGACCGGTTTCGCCCGGTGCGCCAGCGCGTGAACCAATCCCAGCGCGTTCACCGCGACGTACGCGAGGTGACGGTGGCCATCGTCCACGATCAGGTTGAGGTCCACGTCGTCCGACGCTCGAAACCCTCCGCTCGCGAGTGATCCCGCGATCGAGACGCTGCGGATGAATGGCGCCAGGGCCACCAACGCCCGAACGAACCGTGCCGTCATCTCCACGTAGGCCCAGGAGTCGGTGCTGTGGCCCTGAGCGCGAGCCCGGATCCGGTCGACACGATCCAGCTCTGCCCGATCCAACACGAGATCGTCCGCGATCGCGAGGTCTGTGCTGGCCGCCACCGTCCACCGCACCTCGCGCGGCGAGATCGCACCGCCGACGCACAGAGCGGCGAGGCGCTCGGCGCTCAGCGCATAGCCGCGCCGTCCGAGCAGCGCGACCGTCTGCCGGATCCGATCCCCCACCTCTGCAGCTCGAGCAGCGCGAGGTGGGATCAGGCCGACCAAAGAACCCCTCCGAACAGTCTTGACGGCCAACTTGTTGGGATACAAGCCCGGGTTACGATTCGGGTGATCAGAGGCAGCATCACCGAGGAGTCGAAATGACCGCCGACGGACACTTCCGAGTCCCAATCCCTGTGAACGAACCGGTGCGCCAGTACGCCCCGGGCGATCCTCACCGAAAGTCCCTAAAGGCCCGTCTGGCCGAGCTGACCGACGCGCGCACCGAGGTCCCGATGCAGATCGGGGGAGATCGCCGCTGGGGCGCCTCGAGGGCCGACATCCGCTCGCCGCACCGCAAGGAGCTCAGCATCGCCGAGTACGCGGTCGGGTCCGACAAGGACTTCAGCGACGCCATCGACGCGGCCCTCAAGGCCCGTAAGGCGTGGGCGGCGACCTCTTACGACGAGCGCGCCGCGGTGCTGCTCCGCGCGGCCTCCTTGCTGGCCGGAAAGTGGCGCGACACGATCAACGCGGCCACCATGCTCGGGCAGTCCAAGACGGTCCACCAGGCGGAGATAGACGCGGCTTGCGAATCGGTCGACTTCTGGCGCTACAACGCATTCTTCGGCGATCAGCTGCTCACGCAGCAGCCGACCAACGACGGCACCGCGTGGAACCGTCTCGAGTACAGGCCCCTGGAGGGATTCGTCTTCGCGGTCAGCCCCTTCAACTTCACATCCATCGGCGCCAACCTCCCGACCGCGGCCGCGCTCATGGGCAACACCGTGGTGTTCAAGCCTGCGACGCAGACTCTGCTCGTGAGCCATTTCCTCATGGAGATCCTGAACGAGGCCGGCCTACCCCCCGGCGTGATCAACCTGGTGAGCGGCAGCGCCTCGAAGATCTCCGAGCAAGTTCTTGCGCACCGGGAGCTTGCCGGGATCCACTTCACCGGGTCGACCGAGGTGTTCCAGGGCATGTGGCGGACCGTGGGCCAGAACGTCGGTCACTACCGCACCTACCCGCGCCTGGTCGGAGAGACCGGCGGCAAGGATTTCGTGATCGCTCATGAGTCGGCCGACCCGGATGCTCTGCGCACGGCGTTGATCCGCGGCGCGTTCGAGTACCAGGGCCAGAAATGCTCCGCCGCCTCCCGCGCATACATCCCGCAGTCGATGTGGAAGGCGATGCGTTCCGCGATGGTGGAGGAGGTCGAGGCGATCCCGCAGGGAGACGTGGCCGACTTCCGCAACTTCATGGGCGCTGTGATCGATGGAAACGCGTACGCCAATCACATGAAGGCTATCGATTTCGCCCGCAACGCGGAAAGCACGAAGGTGGTCGCCGGAGGCAAGGGCGACGACAAGGTCGGATGGTTCATCCGCCCGACGGTGATCGAGACGACGGACCCCGACTTCAAACTGTTGCGCGAGGAGCTGTTCGGACCGATCCTCACCGTCTACCCGTACGCCGACGGCAAGTTCGAGGAGACGCTCGAGCTGTGCGACCGGACGAGCCCATACGGGCTCACGGGCGCGATCTTCGCGCAGGACCGCCGCGCGATCCGCACAGCCTCCGAGACTCTCATCAACGCGGCGGGCAACTTCTACATCAACGACAAGCCGACGGGCGCCGTCGTAGGTCTTCAGCCGTTCGGCGGCGCGAGAGCTTCGGGCACCAATGACAAGGCGGGCTCATTCCTGAACCTGATTCGCTGGGTCAGCCCCCGCACGATCAAGGAGACGTACGCGCCGCCCACCGATCACCGCTATCCGTACATGGACGCGGAGTAGGCGTACGGCGCCGCGCTCAGCTCCGCGAGTCCAGGTCACGGCCGAGGGCCGCGTGATGACGGTCAGCATCACACGGCCGGAGGTGAGGAATGCGGTCGACCCGGCGACTGCGTCGGCCTTGAAGGCGGCCTTCGAGAGATTCGACAAGGACGGATGGCTGGCGGTCGCCGTGTTGACGGGTGCGGGTGAGCATTTCTGTGCGGGCTACGACCTGAAAGCTCTCGCCGCCGGCTCTCCGAACCCATCGCCCAAGGCAAGCGACGGGCCGATGGGACCTACCCGGATGGTGCTCAGCAAGCCGGTGATCGCCGCGATCGAGGGGTACTGCGTCGCCGGCGGGCTCGAGCTGGCCCTGTGGTGCGACCTTCGCGTCGCCGCCAGCAACGCGACGCTTGGGGTGTTCAACCGCCGCTTCGGCGTGCCGCTGATCGACATGGGAACGATCCGCCTGCCCCGCATGATCGGCCAGGGCCGAGCGCTCGACCTCATCCTCACCGGCCGCCCGGTACCCGGGATCGAGGCCCTGCAGATTGGCCTGGTCGAGCGGCTCGTCGAACCGGGGCACGCGCTCGAGCAGGCGCAGTCCCTTGCGCGTCAGATCGCCGAGCTACCCCAGGGCGCGCTGCGTGCCGACCGGCGCAGCGTGCTGACTCAATGGTCGCTCAGCCAGGATGAGGCGGCGCGGGCTGAGCATCGGGCAGGGCTCGAGGTGCTGATGTCGGGCGAGGCGACACAGGGAGCGAGTCGCTTTGTGAAAGGCGCGGGACGCCACGGGAAGTGACGGACAGCAGCACCAGCGCGGCCACCTCGCAGGCGATCACAGGCAGCGGTCCCCAGATGGGCAGGCCTTCGGCGGCCAACACGGTGGCAAGCGTGAATCCGATCGTCCACTCGCGAGGGGCGGTGCGCAGGTAGAGCCAGGCGGCGAGCCCGAGCATCACGAGGTCGTCGAGGTGAAGGTAAGGGCTCGCGAGCAATCCTCCAATGAGCGCCGGGATGAATATCCACTCCCGCCCCCGGCCGCGCAGCCTGGAGGCGAGAAACAGCGCCCATAGGGCGATCGCGGCCTGGACGGCGTGCGTCAGCGCCAGGTTGCCAATCAGCGGCGCTAGCGTCAGCTCGCGGTTCACCGGCACGCCGGCCGCGAAGCTCAGCCTGGCCTCATAGGCCGCGATTCCGCCGGGGCCGAGGGCGAATGCCGACGCGAGGCCGAGCACGCCGAGGGCAACCACGCTGCCCCAGAAAGCGCGCGTGCGGCCGCTCACGAGCAGCGCGGCCGGCATCAGGAACGCGAGCTGAGGCTTGAGGGCGAGGGCGCCGAGCGCGAGGCCCGCCAAGAAGGGGCGGCCCGCACCCAGCAGGGCGTAGCAGCCCGCGACACCGAGCGCCACGAAGAGGCCGGGCTGGCCGAGCTGGAGTCCGTAGATGACCGGAAGCCACCCGATCGCAGCCGCCAGGTGAACCAACCGCAATCGTCCGTGGCCGGGAGAGGCGAAGCGCCACGTCAGGGCGAGGGCGATCAGGAGCAGCCCGCTCCAGGCCCAGTAGGCGGCGGTGTACGGGAGCAGCGTCAGCGGCAGCGCGGACCACGCGACCGGCGGCGGGCTGATGTAGCGGGCGAGCTGCGCGATCGTGATGCCCGAACCCATCGCATTGAGCTGCGCCTGCTGAATCTCCAGGTCATAGATCGTCGCCCAGCCGTGGGCCAGCCCGATCCGAGCCGCCGCGTAGTAAAAGGTGAAGTCGTTGTGGAACCTGTCCCCGGCATAGGCGAGCGCCCACTGGTAGAGGTCGAAGGCGGCGAACAGGCCCGCGGTCACGGCGCCGGCGGCCATACCGAGGTTGCGCCATCGCTGCTCGAGGGAGCCGGTCATGCATCCCGGATGCTATAGGCAGGTACCTTGTAGCGGTGCCGACTCCGCAATTCGAGCCGCGGGTTCTCGACCTCGAAGATGGGACGAAGGTTCACATCCGGCCGATCGCGCCAGAGGACGAGCCGCTGCTTCACGAGGCGGTTGCAGCGATGTCGGAGCGCACTGTCTACTTCCGGTTCTTCTCGCCGCTGAAGAGGCTGCCCGACGCGCTCGCGCACCGGTTGGCAGTCGTCGACCACAACAATCGTTTTGCGCTGGTCGCGACCACTCACAAGCCCACAGGAAAGGAGCGCATCCTCGGCGCGGCGCGGTACGACCGGGTGGCAGGCACCGACGTGGCCGAGGTCGCGGTGGCGGTGGTGGACGAATTCCAGCATCGAGGTCTTGGCGGAGCGTTGCTTGCGATCCTCGCGCGGGCGGCGCGCGCGCACGGCATCAAGACATTCACGCTGATCGTCCTTCCTGAGAACCAGCAGATGCTCGGGCTGCTCCGAAAGATGGGCTGGATCCACCATGCAAAGCTCAGCGGCGGCGTCTATGACATCACCTTCGATTTGCCGGAGCTGACATGAGCAGGTCGGAGGTCTTCGCGGGGCCGCTGGGCGATGTCGATTCGCTGGAGTTCCGCGCGGCCGCCCATCGCGCCGTCGAGTGGGCGGGCGACTACCTCGACACGATCCGAGAGCGACCCGTCATGTCCCAGGTCTTGCCGGGGGACGTTCGCCGCAGCCTGCCCTCGATGCCTCCGGAGCAAGGCGAGGCTCTGGAGGTCATCTTCGAGGACTTCGAGCGCCTGGTGCTGCCGGGGATCACGCACTGGAACCATCCGCGATTTTTCGGATATTTCGGGACCACGGGGTCCGCTCCGGGCATCCTCGCCGAGCTTCTCATCGCCGCCATGAACGTCAACGGCATGCTGTGGCGGACGTCGCCGGCGGCGACGGAGGTCGAAGAGGTCGCGTGCGATTGGCTCCGCCATGCGATCGGGCTGCCAGAGGGCTTTTCGGGCGTCATCAACGACACTGCGTCATCCAGCACCCTCTACGCCCTGGCCGCCGCTCGCGAGGCGGTGCCGGGCGCCGACGTCCGGCGGCGCGGCATGCCGGTTGCGCGCCTGCGCATGTACACGTCGGAGGAGTCACATTCCTCAGTCGAGAAGGCGGGCATCGTGCTGGGCGTCGGCCAGGACAACATCGTCAAGATCGGCACCGATTCGGCTTTTCGAATGGACCCGCGCGAGCTGAGCAATGCGATCGAGCGCGACCGGCGCGACGGCCATCTGCCTTTCGCCGTCGTGGCCACTGTCGGCACCACCTCGGTCACCGCGGTCGATCCCGTGCCCGAGATTGCCGCCATCTGCAAGGCGGAAGGCCTGTGGCTGCACGTCGACGCCGCCTATGGCGGAGCGGCGGCGGTGCTCGACAGCCACCGGTGGGTGATGGCCGGTTGCGATCAGGCCGATTCGCTGGTCGTCAACCCGCACAAGTGGCTGTTCACGCCGATGGACTGCAGCGTCCTGTACTGCCGGCGCGAGGAGGTCCTGAGAGGCGCATTCAGCCTGACGCCGGCCTATCTCCAGACCAGCGAGGCGGCCCAGGTCCGCAACCTGATGGATTACGGGACCTCGCTCGGGCGTCGGTTTCGCGGGCTCAAGCTCTGGTTCGTGCTTCGTGCCTTCGGCATCGATGGAGCGCGGGGGCGGATCGCCGCTCATATCGCGATGGCCCAGGAGCTGAGGGGCTGGATTGAGGCAGATCCGGAGTTCGAGGTGCTCGCTCCGTCGCCGTTCTCGACGGTCGTATTCCGCCATCGTGCCGGAGACGCCGCCAACGAGCACATTCACGACGCGGTCAACAGCTCGGGAGAGGCGCTGATCTCGCATACCGACGTGCGCGGCACGTACGCGCTGCGAATCGCTATCGGCAACCTGCGCACGACGCTCGAAGACGTGCGCGCGACCTGGGAGCTGATCAGGTCCAGGTCCTCTGGACGGAGCTCCTAAGCGCCACCCGCCCAGCGGAACTCCTGACACATGTAGTCGAACGACTGCCCTTCGGGCATGCCGTTGGGCGAGTTCTTGGGATCCGCGGGGTCCGCTGCGAACATCACGACCGTGACGCCCCCCTTCGTGGCGACGATGACCGCGAAACGCACCTGGGCGGACGTGGAATTGGTACCGATCAGGTTGGCCGAGTAAACGGCGCCGATTCCGTCCTGGTCGCCGAGGTGTGCTCCTTTCAGGTCCGATATCTGCGATACATCCTGCCACTGCGCGGTGGGAAGTGCCGCCACCGTGGCCTGCATCACCTGGCTCAAAGGCTGGCCGGCCTTGGTTCCCACGACCGAGACGGCGCCCACCTGGGTGCCCAGCGAGATCCCGTTCGCGTCCTGGCTGCGGACAGTCCACTGCGAGCTGTAGTCGACCTCGAAGTTGAATGCCGAGCTGTGATACGTGGCTCCTTCGGCGAGCGGCGAGACGAACTTCGGGCCGCAGTTGACCGTGCACGGTGAATGGGTTCCTCCGATGGCGTGTGACACAGCGAACATGCTCACAGCCACGGTGACGATGGCGAGGATGGCGAGCAGGCCGCCTGCCACCGCTATCTGCGAGCTTCTCCACTGGCGGACAGTCGGATATCTCGTGTAAGGGGCCACCGGATAGCTGTAGACGGGCGCCGCCGCCACGGCCTGGGCCACCTGTGGCGCGCCGCAGCGACCGCAAAACGTCGCGCCGGCCGAGACCGGCGCGCCGCAGCGGCCGCAGAATCGCACCTGTGCCGCCATCTACGCCACTCCCCTGGAGCGCGTGCGGCCCTGCTTGGTGCCCGCGGCGCGTGCGGCCCCGCAGGCGGGACAGAACGCCATGGTCGGCACGACCCGGTGACACTCGGGACACGGCGCTTCGGGCCCGATTTCGTGCTCGGCTCCCTCGACCAGCAGAGCCTGGTGGATGACCAGCCTCACATATAGAAGGAGAGCGAGGGTCGCGATGAGCAGCACCGCGGTCGAGGCGACGAGGTCGGGAATCGCGAAGCCGAGCATCCCGATGACCACCTGCGCGACCACGGCGACGATCACTGTGGCCAGGATGCTCGTGGTCCAGGGAAGGCCCGCGCGGCGGCGGTCGTAACGGTGCAGCCAGACCGCGGCGGTGACGAGTCCAGTCGTGCTTGCGTTGATGAGGGACACGAGGATCCCCGCACGCAGCAGCCGGAGCGACCAGTCGAGCGGCGCGCCGGATGCGACGAGCGCTCCGCCGATGAGGGGCCAGAACGCCACGAGCGAGCTCGTCAGCGTGAATCCGAGCGCGGATGCTGCGCCGAATGTCAGCCCGTCGAGCGGCTCGCGGTAGCGCGGTCTGAACAGGTAGAGGAACAGCGGGCCGGCGAGCATCAGCGCCTGGGCGACGATCGGAATCGCCACGCCGGCCAGCACGAAGGCGTTCTCCCTGTCGCCCGTCAGATTGAGCCGCGACAGCGCCTCGCCGGAGTATGTGGCAACGGCGTAGCCCAACACCGCGCCCGTGATCATCGTGGCGGCGATCAGGAGCCAGGGCTCGTCCTCGTAGACCTCGACCTCGTACAGGTAGAGCAGGTAGAGCACCGGCAACAGGAAGCTCGCCGCGACGGTCGCGGGGGCGAACAGATGCAGAGATGCGAGCAGGAGGACTGCCGTGCCACCGGCGATGAGCGCCCAGCGGAACGCGCCGCCGCGGCGATGAGGTAGGTGCGGAAACAGCGTGCTGATGATCGACGGATGCGCAACGCGCTCCGATGGCACCGCGGCGAACGCGTGAGTGCGCGACGTGCTGGCGGTGATCAGGTGCGCGCCGCAGTGCCCGCAAAAATCTCCCGCCGGCACGACCGATCCGCAGTGCGGGCAGTTGACCAGCGGTGGTCCCTCGAGGGGCAGAAGGCCGGTCTCGCCGGCGCGGCGTCCCGGGCCCTGGCGGCGCTCGCCTCGTCTCTCTTTCATGCTGTGTTCACGCGCCCCCGCCCTTGATATAGAGGACCCACGCGGCGTCGAGCGCGGCTCCGTCCATGCTGCCCCAACCGGTGGCGAAATCCCAACCGGTGCCGGCGTTGTAGACCAGGTTGTTGCCCGCGGAGATGTCGTGGAACGGTTTCGCCGAAAGGGTGCCCGCGTTCTGGCCCATCCAGTACAGCGCCGGGTTGGCGAACCCGGCTTCGCGAAGTCCCCTCTTCACGAGGTCCTGGTTGACGAGGGCGACGGTCCCGGCCCACAACGGGGTCGCAGCCGAGGTTCCGCCGACCTGTCCATCGTGGCCTCCGAACACGATGTGGAACCCGGTCGCGGGGTCGGCGTTGGCCGCCACGTCGGGAACCTGCCGGAGGGCATGGCCGTTGGCCTGAGCGACGGCCTGCTGGTATGTGGGCAGGGGGTAGAACTGGCTGGCCCCACCGCCGCTGCCGCTCTGATCGAGAGGTGCGCCCCACGCCATCTCTTTGAAATAGATGCCCTGCTGAGATTCGAAGACCGTCGTTCCACCCACCGCCGTGACGGTGGGGAGGGTCGACGGAAAGCTTGCCGCGGGGGGCTGGTCCTCGCCGCAGGTGTAGGCGCCGTTGTCCCCGCTGGCCACGAAGTGCGACATGCCCAACGCCACCGCTCGGTCCTGAATGCTCGCGTAGGCGTCGCGGTGGCCCCCGGACGTGTCCGGCTCGCACTCGCCGAGGCTCTCCGAGATGATCGAACCGAGATGGTCGGTGACCATCTGGTCGAAGGCTCGGTCGCCGTGTCCGAAATCGGCCGCCGAGAGGTAGATGACGAGCTTGGCCTGAGGAGCCACCTCGTGCAGGATCTCGAGGTCCAGCACCGCCTCGCCCTGCGGCTTCTCGGGGGTGCCCCAGCTGGGGTCGCGCATGACGGTGAGGTAGGAGTCGAAAGGCGGAAGCCCGAACTCAGTGGCGAACTTGTTCAGGTCATTGAGGTTGGGAAGGTCGTCGATCTCGGGAAGCACGATCGTCTGGCCGGACCCGTCGAGGCCGGCGTCGCGCAGCGGCTTGAGGTTGTAGAAGGAGAGGACGTCGGTTGGCGTCAGACCGCCCCGGCGCACGGCGAGGATGCGCGCGCCTCGATAGTTGTCGAGTCCGCTGACGCTGCTGGTCGCTGCGGCAATTTGAGGCGGGATGTGCGGTTGGTCGAGCGCGGCGTAGAACGTCGTGCCGTCGGCCTGGCGGAAGGTCTCGATGTCGACCCCCAACAGCGCCGCCGCCAGGGGGGCGGGCCCGTCGGCTGCGATCAGGCTCGATCCAGTTCGCCAAGAGCTGTGGAAGCCGAGCTGGCGCAGCCATGCCGTCGCCGCCTGGGCGGCCGCCGGGTCGGGGCCAAACTCAGCGGCGTAGGTCGCCGGCGTCACGGTCTGCCCAGATGCGATCAACCGCGCCAGACGGGCAGGATCACGCACTTTCAGGGCAAACGTCAGCGACACGGTCGTCGCCTCGTTGGCCGGACCGAGGTCGGTCGCGTTACGCATGGCGAGCAAGAGAGTCGGGGGTGGCGGCGCCGGCTGCGAACCCCTGGAGCCCTGGCTCGGCGAGCTCGCACTGGAAGGTCCGCAAGCTACGAGCGTCAGCACGACAGCCGCGGCGAGGCTGGTTCTCACTTGAAGCTAGCTTCCCAGACCTCAGCCTCGAACGCCAACTCAAAGCCAAGCTTGCGGTACGCGTCGAAGGCGCGCGTCTCGTTGAAACCGTCCACGTACAGCGTGGCGTGGCGGGCGCCGGCGGTCCGAAGTCGGAGCAAGCCCTCGGCCACCAGCCAGCTGGCAAGGCCCCGGCGCCGGTGCTCCGGAACGGTCCCGACCGAGCTCACCAGGCCGACGGGTTGCGGTCGCGCGTCCTCGATATAGGTCTCCAGCTGGCACAGGGTCACCGCCGCGGGCTCACCTGAGGTGGCCGTGAGCGCCATGAGGCACAGCGCCGGTGACTTCCCCATCATCAGCTCCTCTTCCGATCGAGGGGAAAAGCGCCAATGGTCGGCGAAGGAGCGGTTGTGCATTTGAGCCCACGACCCTTTTGGGACGCGTGAAGCGTCGCTCAGCTCGTAACCGTCGACCGGGACCGGCTTCGGAAGGCCGCCGGACAGCGTGCGGTCCATCCGCCACCAGGGCCGGACCATCTCCAGGCCCAGGCTCGCGAGCGCGCCAGCCTGGCCGGGACCGACCCACGCCTGGGCCGCCACGGCGCCGGCCGCGCGGGAAAGCTGCAGGCCCCACTGCACGAGGTCCCGCAAGAGGGGTGTGTCGCTGGAAGCGACCGCGGGGTCGATGCGGGCGACCACGCCTTCAGGCGACCAGCGGCTCGTCACCACGACCGCGCCGGCGAGGGTCGACGGCCCGTCCTCCACCACACGCGACAGCGCCCCCCAGTCGAAGTGGGCGAGCATCCCCTGCACGTGAGGCTCAACCGGCAGGCTGTCGCGCCGGCCCTCGCGCACCTCCGACCGCCACAGCTCGAACAGAGCCGGCAGGTCTGCCGCCCGACCCGGTCTCACTTGGAAGGGGATGTCGCCCGGGGCACGATCATGCCGTCGCCCGAGCCACCACCTCATGCACTTCGGGAAGCTCGCGCCTGATCCGCTCCTCGAGCTCGGTCTCTATGCGGTGAGCGTCCTCCAGGCTGATGTCGCCGGCGACCTCGGCGACGACGTGAGCGTGGATGCGTTGATGGCGATCGCTGAGCTCAACGTCAACCAGGCGACGCACCTCGGGGTGTGATTGAACGATCTCTCGCATGCGAGCGGCGAGCTGGGTCCGCCTCGCCGTCACATCCTCTCCGCTCACCACGTGCGGCTCCAAGGGCTCCAGGTGAACGTCGATCCGTGTCGCATTTGGGAGCTCGGTGCGCAGCGCCTCCTCGAGCGCGGCGCTCGACCGAGACGCCGTGGTCAGCGTCATGTCGCCTGGCAGCTTCGCGTGCATCGTGAGGTGCAGCGAGCCGTCGGTTTCGCGTTCGACCGTCACGTTGTGCAGGTCGCGAACGTCGCCGCCGCGCGCGGCCGCGGCGTGGATTCGCTCCACCAGGTCGCCCTGCCGTTCCTGGCCCTCCACCACCACCGAGAGCTCCAACGTCGGTAGGACCGAGCGAGCGTGGCGCTTGATCTCCTCGGCCAGCGCTCCGGCAGCTTCCACCGAAAGCATTCGCCGGGTGGCGATGCTTGCATCGCCGATCAGGTTGGGCCCCGACCGGCGCACGCGCACCGAGCGGATCTCACGAACTCCATTGACGTCCTCGATGGCCGAGCGCAGCTGCCGCTCGGCGCCCCCCGCCGCGCGGTCGATGAGGATGTCGCCCGAGCGCCAGACGAGAATCGCCGCTGCCCGGACGATGATTCCGGCGACGAGAAGAGCTGCGACCGAGTCGGCTCCGGCAAGGCCCATCCGGACGCCCAGGAGGCCGGCGAGCACCGCGACGGTGGAAAGCACGTCGGACAACCGGTCGGTGGCGTCGGCCAGCAAAGCGTCGCTCGAGGCGAGGCGCCCAACTCGCCTGAGGACAACGGCTCGACCGACCTCGATCAGCAGGGTTCCGACCAACAGGGCAAAGGCGTAGCCGGCGGGATTCACGTTGTGAACGCCGGTGATCAGGCGGCGGATGGCCTCAAACGCGATCCCGGCTGCTGTGACCAGCAGGAGGATGCCCTGCGCGAAAGCGGCCAGGTTCTCGGCGCGACCGTGGCCGTAGGGATGTTCCTTATCCGCGGGCTTGCGAGCTGTACGCACCGCGAGGAGGGTGAAGATGCTTGCGGCCAGGTCGAAGGTGGAATGAACCGCCTCGCTGAGGATGCCAAGGCTGCCGGTGAGCAGGCCGACCACCAGCTTGCCGAGCACGATGGCCAGGCCGATGAAAACAGAGACGAAGGCGACGCGCTCCGGGTGTCGCCCGAGGGACCTCATTCGCCCACTCTAGTAGGGCGCTGGGCCCGGATCAGCCCGTTTACTTCAGCAGCGAGGTGGACTTGAGCAGCTGCGTCTCGGTGCCCAGGGCGATCAACAGATCGCCCTCCTCGAGTCGCAGCTCGGGGCTGGGGCTCACGAAGAGCGTCCCGTCGGTGCGCCTCAGTGCCAGCAACTTCGCCGCCAACGGGTCGAGCAACCCAGCATCCTCGATGGTCTTGCCGATCGACGCCATTCCATCGCCCACGAGAAGCTCCTCAACGCCGATACCGCCCTCTCCGTGATGGAGAGTGTCCAGCACGTCGACGAGCGCAGGGCGAACGGCGAGCTCGGCCATCCGGTGGCCTGCCATCCCGTAAGGAGAGACGGCCCTCGTGGCGCCCGCGAGCTCGAGGCGGCGGATCGATTCAGGCCGGCCCGCCCGCGCGATGATGTACAGGTCTGGGTTGAGGGCACGGGCGGCGAGGACGATGTACACCGCGCGCTCGTCAGAGTCGACCGCCGAAATCAACCCTCGCGCGCGTTCGATGCCCGCTTGCTTTAGGAGCTCCTCGCTGGAGGCGTCGCCCTCTAGGTGCAGGCGACCCTCGGCGCGAAGCCGCCCGACCGCTTCTTCCGTCTGGTCGATCACCGCGTAGGGGACTTTATGGTCTTCGAACTCCGCGACGATCTGAGTCCCTATGCGGCCGTAGCCGCAAATGATGAAGTGGTCGCGGAGCTGGTTCAGGTTGCGCTCCAACTGCCGCTCTCTCCTGTAGTTGCCAAATGCGTTGTCAGCGAGCGTTTCGGCGAAGACGCCGAATCCATAGAGCATGGTAGCCACGCCGGTGACGATGAGTGTGGAGGTGAAGATCCGCCCGGCGGCCGACTGTGGGTGGATCTCCTGGTAGCCGACGGTGCTGATGGTGATGATGACCATGTAGAAGGCGTCGAGCAAGTTCCAACGTTCGATCAGCATGTAGCCGGCGACGCCGTACACGATGATCACCGCGAGAAGGACTACAGGAAGTCGAAAACGAGTAAGCGGGTGGCGAGTTCGAACCGTCAGCCGCCTCCGCCTGGACCCTCCAGGCCGGGCTTCGTCATCTTCCCCAGGTCGAGCACCTTGTTCAATGCCGCTTCGCTGATGCCTTTGGCGCGGGCAAGCTGCCTGATGCTCTTGCCCGTGCGGATGGATTCCTTCGCGATCTTCGCCGACTCGTCGTATCCGATGAGGGGTGTGAGCGCGGTCGCGAGCATCGGGCTTCGCTCGACGAGCTCGGGGCCGCGATCCGTAGCCTGAAGTCCATCGATGCAGCGCTCGGAGAAGTTCTGGACGGAGGTCGCGAGGAGCGTTATCGATTCAAGGGTCGCGACGGCGGCCGCGGGCATCATCACGTTCAGCTCGAAGAAGCTGCCCGACTGTCCGCAGATCGCAACCGTCAGGTCGTTTCCGTACACGCGGGCGATCACCATCAAGAGAGACTCGACGATCACCGGGTTGACCTTGCCCGGCATGATGCTCGAGCCGGGTTGAGTTTCCGGGAGGCGGAGCTCGCCGAGACCGGCGATGGGACCTGTGCCCATGAGGCGCACGTCCGAGCCGATCTTCCAGAGGCTTGTCGCGATCGTGCGCAGCCCACCGTGCGCGGCGACCACCGAGTCGAGCGTGGCCTGCGCGTGGAAGTGATTCGGTGTCTCGCGAACAGCGACCCCCGTGGCCTTGGCCAGCCTCGTGGCGGCAATGCGGGCGAACTGCGGATGAGTGTTGATGCCTGTGCCGACTGCGGTGCCGCCCAGCGGAATCCGTGCGAGCTCGTCCACCGCCGCCTTCGCCCTCCGTATCGATTCCTCGATCTGCCCGGCATAACCTCTGAACTCCTGCCCGAGCCGGATCGGGGTTGCGTCCTGGAGGTGCGTGCGACCGGTCTTGATCACCGGCCAGAACTCTTTGCTTTTGGCGTCGAGGGCTTTCTGAAGCCGTTCGAGGGACGGGACGAGCTCATCCTGGATCGCCATCGCGGCCGCGAGCTGGATCGCGGTTGGGATGACGTCGTTGGAGGATTGGCCGAGGTTCACGTGGTCGTTGGGGTGGACGAGGCGCGACCCTCTCGCGCCGCCGAGAAGCTCTGTCGCTCTTGTCGCGATGACCTCGTTGGCGTTGGTGTTGGTCGAGGTGCCCGATCCCGTCTGGTAGACGTCGATGGGAAATTGCTCGTCGAGCTCGCCGTCGATTACCTGCTGAGCCGCCGCGGCGATCGCGCGTGCCCGGCGCCGTGAGAGCAGGCCGAGCTCGAGGTTGGTCTGCGCAGCCGCGCGCTTGACCAGACCCAGGGCGCGGAGGAACCGGCGGGGCAGCGGTTGGCCCGAGATCGGGAAGTTGAGCACCGCGCGCTGGGTCGACGCGCCGTAGTAGGCATCGGCCGGCACTTCCATCTCGCCCATGGAATCCTTCTCGATGCGCGTCCCCTTCTTCTTACCCACGGCCAGATTCTAGAGTGAGCTTGCAATGCGCCTCGCGGCGGTCGACATCGGAAGCAACACAGTGCACTGCCTGGTGGCCGATGTCGTGCGAGGCAAGCTCGAGGATGTGGCTCATTACGTCGAGGAACCCGAGCTCGGGCCTTACGTTGCCCGCACCGGCGCCATCGGCAGCCGGTCGACGGCTGCGATTCGGGCCCTGCGTTCAGTTATGGAGAGCGCGCACGGCCACGGTTACGAGGTCCTCCTCGCAGGCGCCACCCAGGCTGTGCGCCAGGCGACCGACCGCGATGCCTTCATCCGCGAGGCGAGCCGGGCGATCGGCGTCCAGGTCCACGTCATCTCGGCCCAACGGGAGGCCGATCTCAGCTTCCTCGGCGTGGCCAGCCGTCATGCGGTGCGCAAGGAGTGGGCGATGGTCGACCTCGGTGGTGGCTCGACCGAGGTGGTGATCGCCCGCGGCCAGGCGATGGTGCGCTCGGCGACCCTACCGATCGGTTCGGGAGTGCTGGCCAGCACTTACCTGTCCGACCCGCCCAAACCGGAGGAGCGCGCCCGCCTGCGCAAGGCCGCGCTGCGCGAGCTGACCCACGCACCGGACGGAGACGTCGAGCGCCTGGTCGCCACCGGCGGTACGGCTTCGAACCTTCCGCTCGTGCTCACCCACCGGAACCCGCCGCCGGTCCTGACGACCGCCGACCTGCTCACCTGCGAGAGCCGCCTGGACAGGGATCGGGCCGCGCTGGTGGCGAAGTCGGTCAAGCTGCCGCCAGGCCGGGTCAAGGCGATGCGCGCGGGGGTGGAGGCCCTGCTCCTGCTCCTGGACTGGTATGGGCTCGCCGTGCTGCACGTCAGCCACCAGGGTCTGCGCCATGGGATGCTCCTGGCCTACCTCGAGCGGGGCAATGATTGGTGGCGATAGAACGTTGAACCCCCTGGGTAGGATGAGCTCATGGAACAGGGGCCGGGCGCGCGCAGGGCGCACCTCGTGAGATCGCGCGGATCGTCGCTCAAGCTCGCGCTTGCGCTCACCTGCGTGGTGCTGGCGGTCGAATTCGCCGGCGGCCTGATCTCTCACTCCCTGGCCCTGCTTTCGGATGCGGGGCATGTGCTGACGGATGTCTTTGCACTGGGCCTCACCTGGTTCGCGGTCGCGCAGGCGAGCCGGCCGGCCGATGCGCGGCGCAGCTACGGCTACCACCGGGTCAGCATCCTGGCGGCGCTCGTCAACTCGGTGACGCTGATCGTGATCGTCATCGCCATCGCCTATGAGGCCGTGCGCCGCCTCGCGCACCCGGAACCAGTCCAGGGCGGCGTCGTGATCATCGCGGCCCTGACCGGCATCGCCATCAACACATTCGTGGCGTTTGGCTTGCGCGGGCAGTCGCACAGCCTGAACCTGCGGGCCGCGCTGCTCCACGTCGTCGGGGACATCGGCGCCTCGGTGGGCGTGGTGGTGGCCGGAGTCGTGATCCTGCTCACCGGCTGGCTCTACATCGACCCGCTGCTCTCGCTGGGCATCGCGGTCCTCATTGCGTTCAGCGCGTGGAAGATCGTGCGGGAGACGGTCAACCTCCTGATGGAGGGCACTCCTGCCGAGATCGACCTGGCCGCCGTTACGACGGAGATCACCGGCACCGGGCTGGTCACGAGCATGCATGACCTCCACGTCTGGGCGCTTTCATCTGACGAGGTGGCTCTCAGCTGCCACGTCGTCGTGGGCGATTGCGCGCTCGAGGAAGCAGAGCACGTCGTGCGGGACCTCGAGAGCCGGCTCTGCGACAAGTTCGCCATCGGCCACACGACGATCCAGGTCGAGAGCTGCCACCCGTGCGGCGTGATCCACCATGGCGCGGGCGATCACAATCACCCGCACGAGCACGTGCTGTTGGTCAGCCCGGCGGCTGAACCTGCGGCACCAGCACATCCTCGCGCTGAAGGATCCGCCGCGCGACCGCGATAGCCGACGCGTAGGTCGAGTCCATTCCCCGGTAGCTCAGCCCGCGTGCGCCGAGGGTACGCGCCTGCGTGTACGGAGTATCCGAGGCGTAGTGGACGATACCCAGGTCGAAGTTGACCTGGGCCATGTTGACACTCTCGTTCAGCGGAAAGCGATCGGGTTGGACGATCTCATAGCACGCGTCGAGGTAGGGGCCGGCCTCCATCTCGACCACCGTGTAGCGGCCGTGGTAGTAGAAATCGAGGTAGTCGCGGTTCTGCAGGAACGTTCCTCGCACGGTGACCGCGCGCTGGTTGTCCAGCGCCGAGCCGTACACGAGATTCGGCTGCACGTCGGCTGCGGTGAAGCAGTTCGCGAGCCAGTAGGTGTTGCCCGAGTGCTCGTTGTGCACAACGGTCGGGATCATCACGTCGCCCACGTCCGCGTTCAACGTCGCCGCCTTGCCGAGGACGTACAGGCCTCTCATCCACGAAGCTTGCTCCGCGACCTGTCGCAGGATGTGATACGCAGCCTCGCCAAGCGGGTAGTCGACGTTGACGATGCAGGCATCCGACTCGCGCAGCTTTTTCTCGTCGACCGCGCCGACTCGCGGATCGATCGCAGCGGGGTCGAGCTTCGAGAGCATGAACACCTGGGCCGCGGAGTCAACGCCCGTGCCCTTGGCAGGTATGTGCCTGACGCCGTTCGCGGCCTCCATCTCGGCTCGGCGCCCGCGCATCCGCTCGCGATCGGGATGGTGGTCGAAGACCTGGCGCGCGCCGTAGTACATCCAGTTGTGCCGCGAAGCCCGGATGTGGCCGGCCTCGAGCTTGCGACGCTCCTCATCGAGCTCGGGATGGTGCCTCCCGACCCAATCGACGATGTCACTTTCGAACTCGCGTGCGACTCCGGTGAGGACGTTGACGAGGCTGTGTGAGTTGGACGAGACGAAATAGATCGGCGCGTCGCGCGCGCCCATCTCGCCCATCGCGCCGGCAATCGGAAGCCACCAGCGGCTCGCGTTTCGCGCGTAGCCGATATGGCTGCCGCCGATCAGGCGCAGCACGATCCTGCATTCCCCGCGCTTGATGGCACCAAGGTTGGAGTCGAAGGAGTCGCCCCACGCGTCGTGCAGGCGGCGCCAATCGTCCTCGCTCGCTCCTGCCCCCTGCCGGGCCTGGGCGTCGGAGAGCTCGACGTCCTGCAGGGCGCGGTGCAGCTTGTTCCACTCGATCTGATACGCAACCAGCGTTGGAATGAGGTCGTCGATGTCTGAAGCCGAGGCGATGAGCACCGCGAGCATGTCCTTGCCGTCGTGGTACCAGCGGCGGCGCCGGGCGGGCGCCTTGACCCTTTGCCAGCTGAGGATGTCGGCGTGGAGGACCGCCCGGAAGCCCTGCGGGCTCTGGCCCATCACGACGTGCCGGCAGCGGCTGATCGCCTCCGGAAGCCGGCGCACCGCGTAGAGCAGGGCTCCCATGTCGGTCTGCGGCTCGGCGGCGAGCGGGTGCAGCACCGAACCCATGCCGAGGTGGGCCTGGACGAGTGACTCGACCTTGATCTCGCCCGAGCTCTGGAGCATGGTGGTGTAGGTCCGTACGTACAGCTCGACCGCGTGCTTCCCGGACCAGCCCGAGCTGGGGGGTGATTCCATCCGCCGAATATAGATGGACGCGCCTTACAAAACCTTGACGTACAGCAGGATGAACGGAGGCAGGCGCGGTTGTGATACTCAAGAGGTGATGACAAGCCTTGCCAAGCTCCGCCACCTGAGAGTTCTCGGTTTCGCCGCCGGAGCCGTCCTCGTGGCCGGCGCCGCGGTCCTGGTCACGGCGTCAGCCGCCGGGCTGAACGTCGGCTTCCGGCCCTCCACCTCGCAGCCGGCTCAAGCCGACACCGCCTCGATCGGCGGGCAGGCCGGCGCGTCCGCCGTTTGCAATGACTTCCTTTCGCACCTCTCGAGCGACCTCGGGAAGAGCCAGAGCCAGGTGAACGCCGCGGTGCAGAAGGCGATCGGCGAGACGCTGGCCGACGAGGTCAAGAACAAGGACCTCACCCAGGCCCAGGCGGACGCCATCAAGCAGAGGCTGGCGAGCCAGCCACCGTGCGCTCTTGCCGGAAACCTCGGCAGGATTCCGGCTCCCGCCGCCGGCGCAACCATTGGGGCGTACACCCAGCAGCTGATCAATGCCGCCGCCTCCGCGCTCGGTATCAGCGAAACGCAGCTCAAGGCCGACCTGGCGAAGGGCATGACGCTCTCTCAGATCGCCGCGTCACAGAACCCGCCGGTCACCGAGGCGCTATTCAGAACGCGGCTGATCGCGAAGCTGACTCCGCTGCTCGACACCGCGGTCACGAACAAGAAGCTGACCTCGGCGCAGGAGCAGGCGATCATCAAGCAGCTGCAGGCCGGCCCGATCCCGTTCTGGAGCACGCCGATGCGGCGTCCGAAGCCGGCCGCGCCCGCAAGCCCCGCCACCACGACAACCTGACCTAGCTCGGGGTTTCCTCGGGTGGCGTGCCGAGGCGGCGCATCAGCTCCTCGAGGAGCTGGCGGGTGTCCGGGTCGGCCATCAGACGCTCCTGCATCTGCTCGGCCGAGCGGCGGATGTCCGGGTCCGCCATCAGGCGTTCGGACATGGCTTGAAAACGGGCGGTCATGTCCTTCATCGAGGACTCCTGTGCGACCTGGATCAGGATCGGCTGGCTAGCCGCAGCGACCACGGCCTCTGCCTGCGCCCGCACCATCTCGATCCCCTTGCAGCCGAGGCACTCGCCCTTCAAGCCGCAGTGGCAGAGCTGCGGGCGGAGGCGATCGAGCGCGAGGTGGAGCTCGGACATGTCGGTGGGCCCGGCCATGTTCGAGAGATTACGCGGGCTTGGTCTTGCCCGTGTACATCGATTCGACCTGGTCCTGGTAGTGCTGCGCGACCACCTTCCGCTTGACGTCGAGCTTCAAAGACAGCTCGCCGCTCTCCTCGGTGAAATCCTCCAGCAGCAGGGTGAAGTACTTGATCGTCTCCCAGCTCCCGAGATGCGCATTGACGTCGTCGACGGTCTTCTGAATGTGCGCTTTCAAGCCGGCCTCGTCGAGACCTTGCTTGGCGGCCGCCGGCCGGTCCGGGACGATCAGCGCCGTCACGTACGGCCGGCCGTCTCCGATCGCCACTGAACGCGTGATGAGTGGATCTCGCGCGAGCGCGAACTCCAGCTGGAGAGGAGCGATGTACTTGCCGCCGGCGGTCTTGAACAGCGACTTCTTGCGGTCTGTGATCTTCAAGAATCCATTGGCGTCGAGCTCGCCGATGTCGCCGGTGTAGATCCATCCGTCCTTCAGGATCTCGGCGGTCGCCGCGGGGTTCTTGTGGTAACCCAGCATGTTGCCGGGGCTCTTGACCAGGATCTCGCCATCGCCGGCGATCTTCAGCTCGACACCCGGGAATGGTTTGCCGACCGTCATGAAACGGTGCTCGTGCAGCGTGTTAGAACAGGCGCCGGATGAAGTTTCGGTCATGCCCCATCCGTTGAGGATCGGAACGCCGATCGCCCAGAAAAACTCCTCGATCTCGCGCGCCAGCCCGGCTCCACCGCTGATGAAGAACCGCAGCCGGCCGCCCGTGAGCCGGCGGCGGAGGGATGCCAGCACGAGCCTGTCGGCGATGGCGTGCTGAGCTGTCAGCAGCGGGCTCCTGGTCGATTCATGGGCGTACCTGGTCCCGACGCGAACGGCCCACCGGAACAAAGCCTGGCGAGGAGGGCTTGCCTCGCGCACCCGCGCCATCACCGCGGCGTTCATCTTTTCGTACATTCGCGGAACGCTGCAGAGGATTGTCGGCTGGACCTCGGCGAGCTCTTCGGATAGGTGCTCGAGTCCTCGGGAGATCCAGGCCTGACCGCCGAACATGATGCAGGCGAAGATGGAGTTGATGCGCTCGAAAACGTGCGCGTAAGGCAGAAAGGAGAGCGTGGAGTCGCTCTCGCTGAGGGGATGCACTTTCAAGACCGCACGAGTGATGTCCACCAGGTTGCGGTGGGCCAGCTCGGCACCTTTGGGATCACCGGTCGTGCCTGACGTGTAGACGATGGTGCAGACGTCGTCAGGCTTGATTCCGGCCAGCCTCGAGCTGATCTCGGCCAGGTGTCGCACCGGCTGGGCGACCCAGCCGGCGACTTCTTTGTCCATCAGAACGACGGTTCGCAGCCGCCCCGCGACGGGCAGCTTTGCTGCCTCGCTCGCGTCCGACACGATGGCCAGCGTCGCGTCACAGTCGGCTGCGATCTTCTGCGCGATCTCCTCGGTCACGTTCGGATAGATCGGAACGGTGATCGCACCGGCGGCCTGGATGCCGAAGTCGCAATAAAGCCACTCGAGGCGATTCTCGGACATCAGGACCACCTGGTCGCCCGGCTGCACGCCCTGCTCGACCAGGGAGGAAGCCACGGCCAGGACGTCGCGCTGCATGTCCGACCACGTATGGACCTGCCATGCGTTTCCGCGCAGGTGGTGGATGAGCGGACGGTCGCGATAACGGGCCGCCTGCCGGAAGAACACGCCGACCGTCGTGCGGTCGGCGATTGTCTCGGGATCGAGCTGTTGCGACGAAGCAGCCGGCGTCGTTACTGACGTGGTGCTATCTCCTAGTAAAGACCCTTCAGCGGGAGGGAGAGCAGCTGCGCTTGCCCGGCCATCAGGCCGGGTCGGCTTTGCCGACGCAGCGATGCAATCAGTAAATCCCATCCTGATCGCCGCTCGCGCGCAGAGGGAACCGGCAGGTTCCCTCTCATTATTTGACCGCCTTGATGGTCAGGGTCAATGAGCCTGCGGGCACGCTCACCGTGATCTTGTCGCCTTTCTTCTTTCCGACGAGCGCCCGGCCCACCGGGGACTCGACGGAGATGCGTCCGGCAGAGGGGTCGCTCTCGACCGCACCCACGAGGTGGTAGGTCTCGACGTCGCCTTCGTTATCTACAACCTCGATCGTAGAACCCGGCTGTGCGACGCTCGAGTGCGTGTCCTTGATGATCTGCGCGCGCCCGATCATCTCCTGCAGCTCGTAGATCCGGCTGTCCAGCAGCCCGACCTCTTCCTTCGCCTGCTCGTACTCGGGGTTGTCCTCGATGTCGCCTGGCTGGAACGCCTCCTTCAGGCGCTCGCCGGCTTCGGCGCGGCGCTTCAACGCGACCTCGAGGTCGCGCTTGAGCTTCTCCAGCCCCTCGGGCGTCAGCAAGACAGGTTCGGTTAGATCCATCTCCCAGCCATCTGAAATGATAACCCGGCGCATGGACCCCACCGATTTGAGGGCCGGGCTCGCCGAACGACTCGCCGGGACCGAGCCCATCGATGCCCAGACGTTCAACTCGGCCTGCTTCATGCTCTCGCGCGCTCTCGAGGACCTCGCCTTGAGCGTTCCAGAGGCCGCGCCGCTGGCGAGGCGCCTGCTGCGCGTCGCCGCCCGGGTCGTCATCGACACCGGGCTGCCCGGTTCGTCACCAGGGGCCTGGTCCAGCACCGAAGAGATGGCGCTGCTGTGGATCGACGAGGCCCTGCGATCGCTCGGTTACCAGGTGCGGCCAAACGCCGAGAGTGGGCGGCCAGAGCTGGCGCGACCGGAAGAGGACTGGGGCCGCTCCTCTAGTTGACCGAGCGCGGGGGAGGCAGGCCTCACCCGCGGTACCCCCTCCGTTTTCAGCGCGCGTCGGAGGCGACTGGTTGGTGGCTCGCCACGGAGACGGCCGGAATAAATCCGGCCTGGGGCTCCACCCCGTCTGAGTTAGACGGGTGCTAGTTGATCAGCCGTGCGGCGGGCGGTGCGGGCGAGTAGTTCGGGTTGAAAAGGATGCCAGTGGTGTTGTTGCCGATGACGGTCGCGCTCCACGCGATGACCTGGCCGGCGAGAGGCGCCGTGTCCGTGCCGCTGATCGTCCAGTCGGCCGTCGGCGAGTAGATGGTGCCGATGTACTGCGTGAACGCGCTGCCGTTCATGGTGTTGGAGCACGACACCGGTGGGACAGGGGTAACGCCGACCTCGTAGATGATGATCCAGTTGTACTGCTCCCCGGCGAACACGTGAGTGGTGCCGTTGCCGTTCTGGTCCAGGCACTGGCCGCCAGGAAAGTAGAACTGCACGGCTCCAGGCGTGACCTTGGCCGTCGAGCAGGGCGCGTTGACATCGCCAGGATTCGGTGAGATGACGCAGTAATTCTCGTTGGCCACGTCGCCACCGCCGTTGGGTGGGTACTGCAGCGCCATCGCTGCATTGTCTTGCGGCAGTGTTCCGGAGATGCATGTGGTGATGCACTGCGGCGGCGTTTCGTCGTCGGGAGTCTGGCACAGCTCGGCTCGCGATTGGGCGAAGCACTGGTTGGTCGTTGTCAGCTGGTTGTAATCGACGTTGCAGATCGTCACCGTGGCGATCGGGCACGGCCATCCCTGAATTCCCCCCACGAGAGTGGTGCCCGAGCCGCCGTTGGGGTACGGGGACCCCGGAGCAGTGAACTTGTCGACGAACGAGAAGTTGTTGGGCACTCCGTCGCAGCCGTGGGGGTTGATGTACACGTTGTAGTACTGGGCGCCAGGTGAGTTCTTCGTGATGTTGATGTTGATGCCCTGGGGGCCCGCCACGTCATCCGTTGTGGACACGGACGTGCAGGCGGACGGCGCGCTCTCCCGCCGGCAGCCGGCCACTGGTGCGCACAGCTGAATGGGGTTCGGCGCTGTGATCGTAGAGTCGTTGAAGGTGTCATGGCGCACAGCCGTCAGCTCAATGCCCCACGTGCCACCGCCGGCTCCGTGCTTCATGCCGTTACCTCCCGAAACGGAGACCGGGGCAGCCGTAAAACCGCCACGGCAGCCAGACGGCCAGAACGGGGGGTTGGCCCCGGCGGTCGTACCCGGACCAACCACGACCCCCGCCACCACTGTGCTCAGTTCTTCGTTTGGCGCCTTCAACTCGTTGGAAACGAAACCGCCGTGCGATGTGTATCCGCCGTTCCAGGTATAGATCCCGGCGTCGAGAAAGTAGCAGGCGCTACCTCCTGACAGCGAAAAGTTGTTGTATGAGCCTGGCGCCATTTCCGTGTACGTGCCGCGGTCGGTGGTGTACCCAGGCGCCGAGTAGGCCCACACAGAGGGCGCGAGGTAACCCGGGTCGGGGAGGACAGGAGCCGGCACCACCGGCCGGCCCTGCGTGTCGCCTGGCCTGCAGACGCCGCCGTTCGTGGCGGGGTCGTAAGGAACAGTGTTTGGGTTCGCGCTGTAGCAGTAATAGGCGGCGAGGTTGCACTGCGAGCCTGTTCCGCCGTAGCAGTTGCCTGCCAGGTTCAGGCCCGAGGCGCCTGATTGGCATTCTGTTCCGTTGGTGTAGGCGTCTCCAAGCATGGTCAGGTGTCCGTTGCCCTGGAGCTGAGTTGCACATGGCTGGTTGCTCAGCGTGAGCAAGGCGGGCGTCTGGCGCTGGTTGCCCACGATTGCGCTCGCGGTGGCACTGATGTTCACGTTTGCGGGGCCGCCGAAAATCTGCATGAACGCGAGGGGAAACTGGTGCTGGCTGTCGATCCTGAACTGATATCCGTTGAAGATGGTGTCGGTCGCCGTGATGGTCAGGGTGTAGCCACCGCGGAATGTATCGACCCATATGTTTTGCGGGAATGCGTTGCCGGTGCCGACCATGCCGCTCGACGTGGATTCGAACAGCACGCCGCCGTAGAGGTGCAGGTTGTTCTCGTACACCTGCCTTGCCTGCGGGATGGTTTTCACGCTGAGGTCGGGGACGTCGGGGTAATTGTCGTACCAGTCGCCCGCGGCCAAGGCGGCCGCGTCGACGGCCGCCTGTTGATCGCGGCGGTCGACGTAAGAGCGGCCGGAATCGATGGCGAGACCGAGCATCCCAAACAGCACAAGGATGAGCAGGGCGATCAGGACGATCGCCTGACCGTCTTGCAGCTTGCGCTGCGGGGACTTATCGCGAGTATTCCGCACGGTAGACCGCATACCCGGTGATGACGATTCTGTTGCCGACAACTTGCTGAATGATCGGAGTCAGGGGCTGGAAGTTGTACCAGAGGGTCACCTTCAGCGGTTGATTGTTGAACGCCGGGACCGGGACCTGGCAACCAGGCGGTGCGCTGGTCGCCCCTTCTCCCGCGGGCGCGTTGGGGGCGCCGTTGCCGGCCGGGCTGGGATCAGTGATGAAGATCCAGCCAGTGTTCGACGGGGGGAGCTGCGGGGACCCGACAGGGTTGCCGCCGTTGGGGATGGGTCCGTTGGGGCACGGGTTGGCCAGGTTCTCGGTGATGGCGTGTGCCTGCACTGCCGCCTGCACGTCAGCGTTGGTCGGCCAGAGGTGGGAGCTGCCGTTCTGGTCTATGAAATAGGACGCTCGCACCGCCACGCGGGCACCCTCGTTCGCGGCTTGCTGCAAGGTGATGTAGAAGTACAGGCCGCGACCGAAATCGATGATGCCGAAGGTCAGCAGCAGGATGACGGGGGCGATGAGAGCGAACTCGGTCATGCCCTGGGACCTCTGGCTTCGGAACCATCGTGCGAGCTTTGCTTTCATGGCTTGCCCTGGATCGTGAAGTGCTCGTTGAAGGTCATGTTGATGCCGTTGCCAAAGAGGTTCTGAATGAACGGGGTGATGAGCGCAAAGTTCATCAGGAGCGACACGTTGATGTCACCCAGCCGCCACGAGTTGTCCGTGGGATGGGCACCCAACGTGCCGAATTGCGCCCCATTGTTTGGCTGGGTGTAACAGATGTAGACGTTCACCACCTGCGTGGTCGCAGGAAAGGCCGACGCTGCATATGGCTTGTTGTTAAGGGTATTGCCGTCTGTCGACGCAAGGCATGTGGCGCTCGGCACGAAGCAGTTGATGCCGTTGACGCCTGTGCAGGTGATACCTGCTCCGGTCAGCCCAGCGGTCACCGCACTCATCACGTCCGAGTCGTCGAGAAAGATGTTGCTGCGAGAGGCGGTGTCGAACCAGGCGCCGTGCCGGGCGCCTTCACGGGCGGCGCCCTGCAGGTTGACGGCGAAGTAGAAGGCGCGCGAAAGGTCCAGCAAACCCATCATCAGCAGGAGCAGCACGATGGACGAGATCGCGAACTCGACCAGTGACTGACCGCGTTGAGTACGAGGGCGCTGAACGCCCGTTCGAGGCATTTTGGCCGTCATATTGAACCGGATCGGATCCCAGGATGCACCATGTGTATGGCGTTTAACGCGAATAAGGCCGTTTTCAGTCGCGAAATCGGCGAATAATTAACCGCCTTCACGGAGTGGGTCGACGCCACACCATGAACAACCAGCCCGGCAGCACTCCCTCCAGGCGCTGGCAGGACATCCGCGCCCTTGCCATCGACGCCACATTCGATGCCGATCGCCGTCGGGTCGGTGAGCGCGTGGCGGTGGTCTTTCGGTGGCTGTTCCTGATCGTGCTCGGCGTGCTCAACAACGTGAACCCGCACACCGACGCCAACCAGAAGGTCACCATCGACCTCGTTCTCGCGGCGTGGGGCGTGATGAACATCGGCGTCAACGTCCTCCTCGTGCGGGGATACCAACCGGGCAAGCAATTCAGCCTCTCCACGATGACGCTGGACATCCTGTTCGCTACCACGCTCGTCTACCTGTCCAACGGGTTCAACAGCCCTTTCTTCCTTGCGCTGTTCCTCGCCGTGATCACCAACGCGGTGCGTTTTGGCGCCACCGCCAGCTTCGTCTCCGCGCTGGTGGTCTCGTTCCTGTACCTCTTCGTCGGAGGAAGCTTCACGCCCTCCAACTTCGCGGTCGACCCCAACGCCACGATCGGAAAGATGTTCCTGTTCCTGGTCGTCGCCCTCGCCACCGGATATATGACGCGCGAGCTCGAACGCGAGCGGCGATCGGCCGTGGAAAGGGCCGCGCAGGCCGACTCGCTGCGGGAGCTGAGCATGAACCTGGTCGGCTCGACCGACATCAAAGACGTGTTCATGGTGCTGACGGACCACGCCGTCCAGATGACGAGCGCGGAGCGCGGCCGCCTGATCCTCTCCTCGCAGGAGGGCTTCACCGTCGTGGCAAGCGCCAATCGAGGCAGAGCCTCGACCCCCGCGGCCGAGGACGAGCCCATGGACGAGCACCAGCTCTCGCAGGCCGCGATCACGGGCGAGGCCGTTTTCGCCGCCGACAACAAGGGGCTGGTCGTGCCGATCGCCTCCGGCGACGGCGTCACCGCGATCCTGAGCCTCAACCAATCGGCCGGCGTCTTCACCAATCAGGACCTCTTCGCGGTTAACGCGCTCTCCGGCAGCACGGCGGTCACGCTGGCCAACGCGCTCCGCTATCAGCGCAGCCGCCAGGAGGCCACCACCGACAGCCTGACCGGCCTCGCCAACGTGAGAGAGTTCCGCCGCCGGCTCGAGGGCGCGTTCGCGCGGCCGGACCGCATGACCAGCCCCCTGTCGCTGTTGCTGATCGACTTCGATCACTTCAAGTCCGTGAACGATGAGCTGGGACACCAGCACGGTGACCTGGTGCTCCAGATGGGAGCTCGCATCGTGAAGGCGGCGGCTCGCGCCCAGGACATGGTCGCGCGCTACGGCGGCGACGAGCTTGCGGTCATGGTCGCGGACACCAACGCCACGGGCGCCCAACGCCTGGCCTATCGAATCGTCGACGCCGTCCACGCGGCGGCCGTATCGACCACCCAGGACGAGCACCTGACCTTCAGCATTGGAGTCGCCTCATACCCGGAGGATGCCTTCAGCGCCGGCGAGCTGATCGCGGCCGCGGACCAGGCTCTCTACCTCGCCAAGCGCGAGGGCAAGGACCGCGCCTGCACCTTTCCCCAGCTGGTCACCGAGCTAGAGCTGGCCGACGGCAGCCTGGTATCGATGCTCGCCGACGCGGGACCGCAGGTGATGGTCGCCGTGGCGCACGCCGTCGATCACCGCAACCCGCTCACCCAGGGCCATTCGAGCCGCGTGGCGTCGATCGCGGAGGCGATCGGACGCCGTTCCGGCCTTTCGTCCAACCAGATGGAGGACCTTCGCACGGCCGCCTTCCTCCACGACGTCGGACACATGACGCTTCCGGCCGGTGGGCAGAATGTGGAAGCGCCAGGCCACGCCGAGGAGGGCGAGAAGGTCGTCGCGGGGGCAAAGTTCCCGCTCGACGTGGTGGATGCGGTGCGCCATCACCACGACCGCTGGGACACCGGCCCGGGGACCGCGGACACGACGGGAAGAGACATCCCCGTGCTGGCGCGCATCCTCGCCGTGGCGGAGAGGTTCGAGGCCGCGACAGCCGGGAGGGGTTGCCTGCGGGCGACGCCGCAGGCCGCCCAGGAGCAGGTCGTGGACGGGGCCGGCACGGAGTTCGATCCGGCCGTGGTCGACGCGCTAAGCAGGGCTGTCCGTGATGGGAGCTTCGAGCTGAACCTCCCTGACCTGGCGCTTCCGGCTGTGGCTGCGATTCCTGTTCCGGCCGCGGTCTGACTCAACTTTCCGGCGGAGTCTCTCCCGCCGGTGTTCGAGACCAGGCGCCTCCTCGGGCATGCGCCGCTGCGCCGCCTCGACGATGCTCAGCGCCTGGTGGGGGTCGCGCCGGCGCCACTCGAGAAGGCGCGCGCGTGCGATGGAAACGCGAATGTCTTCCGCGGCGCTTGCCTCCAGCCAGTCCAGGAGGCGATCCGCCGCCGCGACCGAACCGCGTCTGAGCAGGCGCCGCGAGATGAGCAGCCCGGCCGTGGCGGACGCCTCGCCTTTCGCAAACGACGTCGCGTTGCGCAGCGCCCTCCAGCCGTCGGCACGGGCGCCGCGCCGGAAACGGTGACGTCCGAGCGCCAGCCAATCGGCGGCGTCCATGCCGGCTTCATCGCCCCGCAGCCGCACCAGCAGCCGCGAGTGAAGGTGGACGAGGCTGATCACGTCCAGCCGGTTGTGCTCAAGGGCGGCCTCCAGGAATTCGAGCGACCCCGCGCGCAGGTACGTGAAGTAAGCGTCCGGCACCAGGGCGCTCGGGATGGGGTCATCGCGCTCGTAGCCCAGCACCCGCTCCTCGACCATTCGGAGCGTGCAGCTCTCGAGCCGATGCCGGTAGAGGGCGCGCACGAGCGTGAGCAGGTCGAGGTGCGGTGCCGCGTTGAGCTCGCCCGGCATGCGCGCCATCACCCACCGTGTTCGGAGCACCGGGAGGTCGAACGAAGCGCCGTTGAAAGTGGCGATCGCGCCCGCCGGCTCGAGCTCCGCGCGCAGGACGTCGAGGAATGCAGCCTCCAGGCCGGGCTGCGGGAGGAAGAGCTGGGCCACACGCAACCCGCAGTCGATCGGCCGTGCGATCGCGGCGGCGAACACCAGGGTTCCCGAGCCGCCGCTCAGGCCAGTCGTCTCGGTGTCGACATAGGCGACGTTGCCGGGATGTGGCTCCAGAGGAGGCAGCGGAATCACGTCCTGGCGAAGCATCGCCGTTCCATAACGCGTCGGAATCGCCTCGAAGCCGCGCGGCAGCGGCCGCGCCGGAGCCTGCCGCGGAGCCGGTGTGGCGCCTAGACGGGTAAGGCGGTCGCGGAGAGAAGTCGCAGACAAGCTTCTTTGGCTCCTTCCACGAGATGGAGCGGGCCGACGCACGACGGACAGCCCGCGAGACATGGGCAGTCACGCACCAACGCCGCGGCGTCGTCCAGCAGCTCTCGGTGCAGCTCGAACATCCGCGATGAGAAGCCCACGCCTCCCGGGTAAACCTCGTACACCGTCACGGTCGGCAGCCGCGTCGTGACCGATCGCACCTCCGCGACCGAGCCGAGGTCGCGCGGGTCGCACATCAGGTGGAGGCTTGCGACGTGGCGCAGCGCGTGCGCCATTCCCTGCAGCCCGGCTTCCAATGTTTCGCGGCCGAGCGACCGCCACAGTCCTTCGTCGACCGTGATCCAGTAGCCGGTCGTGTGCAGCGTCTGCTCCGGGAGGTGGATCGGTCCCGACCCGATGTTCTCGTGGGTATGGAAGCGGATCTTCTTGAACATGCTCGCGAGGCTTGTGATCTTCAATTCGCCATGGCTGCGCGCCACGCAATCCCCTTCCGGGCCGCCAAACGTTTCGAGCACCTGTACCGACACCGCGGCGAGCGCATCGGTGTAGTAGTCGACCTCGACCGGTCGCACGTAGGCCTTCTTCTCATCCCAGTCCAACCGGTCGACGTGAAACTGCGCGCCTTCGTGGAGGTACACGGCCTCTTCGTGCAGCAGGACAGGTGCGGTGAACTGGTCCATCTCTCCGATCACCTGCGGCCGCGGATGCGATGTGTCGATGATCACGACGTTGTCCGCCAGGATCCGGCGCAGGTGCACCTCCTCTGCTGGGAAAGCCTGCCGGCTCCAGAACCAGCGCCCGGCCGACCTGGTCGCGGAGCCGTCCTCCTCGAAAACCTGGAGCAGCTCGTGGACGTCGGCACGCCCGAGCCGCTCGTGTTCTTCGAACGGCAGCTCGAAGAGTCCTGCCTGCAGGTGACCGGCGAGGAGGAGAAGGTTGTCAGGGTCGATCAGGCCTTCCTCCGGGTCGGCGCTGAGGAAATATTCCGGGTGGCGGACGATGAACTGGTCCAGCGGAGAGCTGGAAGCGACGAACACTCCGATCGATCCCGACCGCCGCCCTGCCCTTCCCAGCTGCTGCCACGTTGAGGCGATCGTCCCCGGGTAGCCGACGAGGACGGCCGCCTGCAGGCTGCCGATGTCGATGCCGAGCTCGAGCGCGTTGGTGCTCACCACGCCGGTGATCTCTCCGCTGCGCAGGCCCGCCTCTATTTCGCGTCTGTGCAGCGGCAGGTAGCCCGCCCGGTAACCTCGCACGCGTTGATGGGAATCGAGACGAGGTGCAAGGTCCTGCCTCAGGTAGCTGAGCATCACCTCGACCTGGAGCCGGCTGCGGCAGAACACGATGGTTTGGTGGCCGGCGCGGATCCACGGCGCGGCGATGCGACGCGCCTCGAGCATGGAGCTGCGACGAATGCCCATCTCTCGGTTCACTAGCGGCGGGTTGTAGAAGATGAGCCGGCGCTCACCGCGCGGGGCGCCGTTGCGCTCCACCAGCTCGACGTTTTCCTCCTCGAGCAGTCGCTTGGCGAGCTCGAGCGGGTTGGCGATGGTCGCCGATGCGCAGATGAATGTCGGCGTGGAACCATAGAACGCGCAAATGCGTTTGAGACGCCGGATGACATTTGCGACCTGGCTTCCGAAGAGCCCTCGATACGTATGGAGCTCGTCGACGACCACGAAATCCAGGCTCGAGAAGAGGCGGCGCCATCGCGTGTGGTGAGGTAGCAGCCCGGCATGCAGCATGTCCGGGTTCGTCATCACGACGTGTCCGCCTTCCCGGATCGCGGTGCGGCGGCCGGGAGGCGTGTCGCCGTCATAGGTGTCCGCTCGCAGCTCGATCGGCAGGCCGTGCTTCAGCGCGCTGAGCTCGGCGAGCTGGTCCTGGGCCAGGGCCTTGGTCGGATAGAGGTAGAGAGCCCGCCTTTGCGGGTCCTCGAGCAGGCGCTGAAGGACCGGCAGGTTGTAGCAGAGGGTCTTTCCGCTGGCTGTCGGTGTGACGACTACCAGGTGCCGGCCCTGGCGGACGGCACGGTAGGCGTCGGCCTGGTGGGAGTAGAGGCGCTGGATGCCACGGCCGGCCAGCGCGGTGACCAGACCGGGCTTCAGGTCGGGGGGCAGGGGGGCAAAATTCGCGGACGCTTCAGAAATCACGTGATCCAGCGTTATCTCCCCTTGGAAGTCGGCCGGGTCAAACGACGGGAAGCCGGCCATGGTGCCTCAGGAGGTTAGACGAACATTCGTTCGGAGTCAAGCGAGAGTGCGGTCGCGCCGGAAACCTACGAGCCGGGGTCGGAGGCCGACTTCGAGCGGCTCTACAGGAACACGTACCGCAGGATCCTCGGCACTCTGATCACCCTCCTGGGAGATCGGGCGGCGGCCGAGGACTGCGCCCAGGACACTTTTGAGCGGGCCTACAAGAGCTGGGCCACCTGGCGCCCAGACGCGCCGGTCGAGGCGTGGCTGCACCGGATCGCGATCAACGTCGCGATCTCAGATCGCAGGCGTTACCGCCTTCGACAGGCCGGCGAGCTGATCAAACGGCTGGGCCGCCCTTCGCCCTCACCCGATCCGACCGCTCTCGCCGAACGATCGGACCTGATCCGACAGCTGCGCAAGCTTCCGACGAAGCAAGCCGCGGCCCTCGTGATGCGCCACTACCACGGCTACAGCAACCGCGAGATCGCAGTCGCCCTCGGCGTTTCCGAACAGACGATCGCCTCGCGCATGGCTGCGGCTCGCAAGCAGCTGCAGGTGACCCTCGGCGACCTGAGGGAACAAAAAATGGTTGATCCGGCCTAGGAGTGCGTTTCTTCTTCTCGACATGTCAGACATGACCAACTTCGAACGAGAGATCGAGGATGAGCTGCACCGGATCATCGATCCGATGACGGCCGGCCCGATCCCCTTTCGGAGGTCAATGCAACCAGGAGGAAGCATGAAGAAGCTACTGGGCGGCGCCGGCGCCGCCATCGGCGTCAAGATCTTGACCGGAATCGCGGTCGCCGCGGCGGCAACGACCTTCGCGGTCGCGGCCACCGAGGTCGCGATCACCGGCAGCGTAAACCCGGCCAACTGGGGCCAGCAGGTGACGACCCAGGTCAACGCTTGCAAGGCCAGCGCCGAGCGCCTTGGCGTGCACGGCATCGGCCAGTGCGTCGCTTCGTTCGCGCGGACGCACGGCGACACCGTCAGCAACGGGCAGCCGAAGAACGGCAAGACCAAGACCGGCGTCACCGGCAACGGCAGCCCCAACCCCAACGCCAACGCCCAGAACGGGAGCCACGGCAAGCCGACCGACAAGAGCCACGGCCCAGGATCGTCGACCGCGACAACCGGCGAACCGACCGATCCGACGGTCATCGTCCACACGTCGATTCCGCCGAAGTCATGACCTGGCTTTAGCACGCAAATCCCTTCCTCTCGTTGGACCGGGCCGCTGGGGCCCGGTCCAGCTTCTTTCAGGGCTTCCTGGGCTCGACCGTCCTCCAGCGCTGGCCCTCTGCCGTATCCGTGACCGCTACGCCCATCGCCGCAAGCTCGGCGCGCAGCCGGTCGGAGGTCGCGAAGTCCTTCGCGGCGCGTGCTCGTTCACGCGCCTCGAGGACGGAAGACGCGCCTTCGGGAAGGAATGTGCCGGAGGGTTCGCGGTCGAGGTCCAATCCAAGCACCGCGTCCCACGACCGGAGCAGCCTTGCCTTGTCTCCAGGCGCCACGCCGGAGTGAATCAACTCAGCGACGAGGGCCATCGCCGCGGGAAGGTCCAGGTCGTCCGCCAGCGCCGCGCGAAAACGTGCCTCGTACCGGGCGACCTCGGCCTCCTCGCCCTCTGGTGAATGACCACCACGGGACCATTCGGCGATGCGTTCCCGCAGCTGCCGGAGCGCACGATCCGCGCCCGCCAGGCCCTCGGTGCTGAAGTCCAGCTTCGTGCGGTACTTCGCCTGCAGCGCTAGATAGCGAAAGGCGAGCGGGTCGAAGCCCTGCTCCTCCAGCTCCGAGATACGGAAGAAGTTTCCCGCGGACTTCGCCATGCGCGCGCCGCGGAGCATGAGCAGGCCTCCGTGCATCCAGCAGGTCACCACCCGATGGCCGCTCACCCCTTCGCTCTGCGCGATCTCCGCCTCGTGATGCGGAAAGACGTTGTCCGCGCCGCCGGTGTGGATGTCGAACCGGTCGCCGAGGAGTGACATCGACATCGCCGAGCATTCGATGTGCCAGCCGGGGAAGCCGGGGCCCCAGGGGCTAGGCCAAACCTGCATGCGGTGTTCGCCCGCCGCCTTCCAGAGCGTGAAATCGCCCGGGTGGCGCTTTCGAGGATCCACCTCACCGCGCGCGCCCGCCAGGAGCTTGTCCGTGGTGTTCCGCGAGAGCCTGCCGTAGGCGGGGAAGCTGGCGATGTCGTAGTAGACGGTTCCGTCGACTTCGTAGGCGTGCCCGAGGGCGATCAGCCTCTGGATCACGTCGATCATCTGCGGTATGAAATGGGTCGCGTGGGGGTAATGGGCCGCCGGCCGGATGTTGAGCTTGGCCGCATCCTCCATGAACGCGGTTGTGTAGTGAGCAGCGATCTCCTCCGGCGACTTGTTCTCGAGCCGTGCCGAGACGAGCATCTTGTCCTCGCCGCGGTCGAACGTGTCGTCGGTTAGATGCCCGACGTCGGTGATGTTCATAACCTGCTCGGTCTGGTAGCCGAGATATTCGAGGCTGCGGCGCAAAAGGTCGGGCAGCATGAACGTGCGCAGGTTGCCGACGTGCACGTATCGGTAGACGGTCGGGCCGCATGAGTACATCCGCACGACCCCCTCGCGCAAGGGCTTGAGCTCCTCCTTGGCGCGGCTGAAAGTGTTGTAGAGCCGGACGGAAGGAAGCATCACGAATCTATCCTCTCAAGTAATGAAGGCGGTCCGATTGGATGGGGCGTCCGTGCAGGCGGCCGACATCGACGGCCGAGTGCTCACCCACGACCTCGGGCCCGAGCTCCGGAAGGGCACGATCCTTGGCCCCGAGCACATTGCGCTCTTGCGTGGCCACGCCGAGGTCCACGCCGTCGAGCTCGAGCCGGGTGACGTCCACGAGGACGAAGCCGGACGCCGGCTGGCGAATGCGATCGCGAAGCTGGGGCCTCTGCGGGTTGAGGGTCCGGCGCAGAGTCAGTACAGGCTCGTGGCCACGCGGCGCGGGCTGCTGCGGGTCAACGCCGAGCTCGTGGGCAAGATCAACGCCCTCTCCGGGATCGCGCTGTTCACTCTTTTTGACGGCCAGGCGGTGGAAGCCGGGGAGGAGGTCGCCGGCTGCAAGGTGACGCCCGTCGCAGTGCCCGAGCAGGTGGTCCGCGAAGCCTCCTACATGGCGCTGGAGTTCCGAGTCCTCGAGCTGTTGCCCTTTCTACCGCTGCGCACCGCGATCGTCGTAACCGAAAAGCTCAAGCCGGCCGCGCGCTCGATGTTCGCGGAGGCGGTACAGCGAAAGCTCGGCTGGTACGGCGCCAATCTGCTTGGCGTCGAGGAGGTTGGCCGCAACCAGGCGGCCGTGGCCGCTGCCTACGCCCACACGACCGAGGCGGGCGCCGATCTCGTCCTGTTCGCCGGAGCATCGTCGATCGACCCGCTCGACCCCGCCTACTCGGAGCTTGCGCGGGCCGGCGGCGAGCTGATCCGCTTCGGTATGCCCGCGCATCCCGGCTCGATGCTGTGGATGGGGCGTTTGGGCCGGGCGACCGTACTCGGTATCGCATCCTGCGCGGGCTTCGGCAAGAACACATCGCTCGACCTGGTCCTGCCCTTCGTGTTCTCGGGCTCGCCAATCGACCTGGCCGGTCTCGGCCACGGAGGCCTGGTCGAGAAGTCGGCGGGCCGCCGCTTCCCTCCCTATTCCTGACGGATCGACGGCATCGTCAGCTCGGGCCATTCGCGCCGCTTCATCGCGTCGAGGAGCTCGTCGACGGAATCGACCAGGGGCGCCACAAGCACTCCTTGATGGTCCGGCGGATAAGGGCGCAGGTAGTCCGCCCCGCTGCGCCACTTGTTGACCGCGCCGCGCCGGTTGTGCCGGGTGTAATGAAGGCAACCGGCCGCAATCTGGATCAGCCCCTTGTAGAACCCGGCGTCCAGGCCCTTGCGATCCGGCATCCAGACAAGCTCCCACGCCTCGTGCGCATCCCAGTAGCGGCCGCTGTTAAAGAGGTCGATGCCGCGTGTCAATCCTGAATGCTTGCCAGCGTTCATGGGGATAATCGCCACGTGACCGTGACGCCGACCGAGTACTCGCGCTTCAACCTGTCCAGCGATCCCATCTACCGTTACCTTCGCATCACGAAGGGTGGTCCCGGTGGCGTGCCCGGCCACGCTTCGGAGCAGGACCTTGTCGACACCGCCTGGATGCAGCGACTCCGCCGCATCCACCAGCTCCAGAGCGCCTGGTGGGTGTTTGCCACCGCCGAGCACTCGCGCTTCCAGCACGCACTCGGGTCGATGCACCTGGCGGGCGAATGGGCCCGCCACCTGTATCCATCTTTGAGAGCCGCCTGCGACGGCACGCCGTCGGCGGCGCTGGTTGAGGAGACGATGCGTGTGGCAGGCATGTTGCACGACGTCGGCCACGGGCCATTCGGTCATTTCTTCGACGAGAACTACCTGGATGCGTGGGGCATCGACCACGAGGTCATCGGCCGGCGTCTGATCACCGGACGGCTCGCCGGCCTGATTGCTTCGTTGGGCGCCTCACCGAATGCCGACTTCGAGGCGGGGGAGCGCGTCGATCCGCGATGGGTCGCGTACCTCATCTCGCCCGCCGAGCTGGCGGGCTTTCAAGCCCCCGCATGGGTGGCGGCGTTGAAGCCGGCGCTCGTGGGCGCCTATTCGGCCGACAACATGGACTACGTGCCTCGCGATTCCTATATATGTGGCGTCGCGAGCGGCCCGGTCGACGTGCAGAGGATCATCCATTACTCGTTCATCTCGGAGCGCGGCCTGACGCTGCACTCACACGCGGCCGAGGCCCTCTACATGTTTCTCAGCGCCCGCCTGTATCTCTATTCACAGGTCTACTTCCACCGCACCGTGCGCAGGATCGACCTCCAGCTGCGCGAGGTGTTCCGTCCGACGGTTGAGCTCCTGCTGGGAGGCAATCCCCTGGAGCTGCTGGACCGCTACGAGGTCCTCACCGAGTGGTCACTGCTCTCGGAGGTGGACCGGTGGGCTCACGGGCATGGGGATGCAAGGCAGCGCGAGCTGGGAGAGGCATGGGGCGATGTGGTCGCGCGAAGGCTCAAGTGGAAGCTGATCTACCAGGGCCACACGGACGCCAAGGAGATTCCGACGGGCGCCTTGAGCGTCACGCGCGAACAGTTCGCGCGCGGGCTGAGAGAGCGGCTGCCGAAGGCACTGCGGGACATCGTCTTCGAAGTCGACGTCGCGGCCCAGGAGTCAAGGGCGTTCAATCCGATGACCGAGACCGCCGACATCCTCATCTACGAACCGCTCGGGAACCGCTTCCAGCAGAGCCGGGTGCTCGACCTGTTCAAGCGCCTACCGGTGCGGATGTCCCTGTTCAGGATCTTTGCGCACGACGAGGCCCACCGCGACGTGCTGATCCGCGCCGCCAACGACGTGCTCGGACTGACCGCTACCTAGAAGTCGTCGTCACCGCCGAAATCCCCTCCGCCGAAGTCGTCGTCACCGCCGAGGTCGTCGCCGCCGCCCCCTTCATCGAAATCGTCGCCGCCGTCGCTGTCGCCCGAGCTGACCGTGGCGAAGGTCGAGACCAGGCGGCGGAGGGCAGGTTTCCCACAGTGAGGGCACGGCGGATCGGGCGACGAGTAGCTCGGCAGCAGCGATGTGGAACGCTTGCCGCATGCTTCGCACCGGTACTCGTAGATCGGCATCCCTACGATTATCTATCCAATGTCAGCAATGATCGGCATCGATCGGATCCGGGCGGCCGCCGAGCGGGCGAGGCCGCATGTGATGCGGACGCCGTTGATCCCGATCGAAGGCGCCCTCCTGAAGCTCGAGTGCCTCCAGCCGACCGGCAGCTTCAAGGTCCGCGGGTTCTTCGCCGCCGCTCTGGCACTCGATCCGGCGCAGCTTCGCCGCGGTCTCATCACCGTCAGCGCCGGGAACGCCGCGCAGGCCTGCGCGTACGTTGCCAAGACGCTCGGCGTCCAGTGCCGCGTGGTCATGTATGACACCGCTCCGCCGCTGAAGATCGACGGCGTGAAGAGATGGGGCGCGACTCCCATCCTGATGCCGCGCGACGAGATGCTCCGGTGGCTGGCGGAAGAGAAATGGCGAAGTGAACCCGAAACATTCGTTCATCCCTTCGCCGACCCGCAGGTCATGGCGGGCCACGGCGGTCTCGCTCTCGAGCTTCTCGAAGACGTACCGGACCTGGCGCGCGTCCTGGTTCCGGTCGGTGGTGGTGGCCTTGTCGGCGGCATCGCATCCGCTCTCAAAGGCGTCCGCCCCCAGATCGAGGTGATCGGCGTTCAGTCGGACGGCTACCCACTCTGGACTCGTAGCCTTGGTGCGGGCGGACCGGTGTCGATCAAACCCGACACGATTGCGGACGGGACCACCGCGCCCTTCGACCCGAGGATGTTCGAGCTGCTGAAAGAGTGCGTGGACCGGTGGCTCACAGTTCCAGAACCTCGGTTGCGCTCGGCGGTCCCCGAGCTTGCGTCCACCGCCAAGGTCGTGGCGGAAGGAGCCGGCGCGCTCGCGTACGCCGCGCTGGAACAGTTGGAGCCCGGGCCGCTGACAGTGGCAGTCGTCAGCGGGGGAAACATCGACCCCCACCTGCTCGCGAGCCTGCTCAGCTGACCTGAGGCGTCACCTTGCGCATCGCCCATGGGCCCCGCTGGGCCAGCGCGACCAGCATCCAGACGAACAGCGCGGTGCCCGGGATCGAGACAATCAGGCCAAGCCAGTAGGTCCACGACGGAAGGCTGAAACCTGAAGCGGACGAGATGGCGGAGCCGCCGAGGGCGTTGACGAGGTCCAGCGGAAGCGAGATCGCCCCAAAGCCGAGGAGGACGAGGACGGCGTAGTACATCCAGGTCCATCGCTTGAGCGCTCCGATCACGACGACGGCTGCGATGGCCACACCGATGACCGCGCCGACCCACAAAATTCCGGTCACGAACGACGTGATCGCATTCAGGAAGTCGGCAGGCGGCGGGCTCGCGGTCGGGCTCAGAGCCTCCTGGCGCTGGATGGCCTGGTTGACCACCTGGGTGATCGATCCGCCCATCCAGAATGGCAGCGTGAGGGAATACAACCCTTGCACGACGTACCAGCCCGCGACCGCCAGCTGGAGCGGCCGTGTCCACGAAGTCGGTTCACGCCGGACGCGGCCGGGGGCCTGGTATGCGGGCGCTCCGGCCTGGGCCGTTGGAACCCACGCGGTTCCGTTCCACCGAGACCGGCCGTCGTGCGCGAGGGTGCTGACCCATTGGGTGCCGTCCCAGTAGTACATGCCATCCGGTGAGAGTCGGATGCTCATACGCTCAGCACCTCCTCGCAGATCTTCAGCGTCGATTGGATGTCGTCCGCCGTGATTCCGTAGTGGGTGACGAAACGGACCCGATTGGGGCCGGTCGCTCCACCCAGCAAGCCACGTTTGCCGCACTCCGCCTCGAAGTCGGCGCCGGTCATCCGCTCCAGGTCGAAGAAGACGAGATTGGTTTGCACGCGTGACAGGTCGCAACGTACGCCTGGAAGCTCCGCCAAACCCTCGGCCAGAGTCCGCGCGTTGGCATGGTCCTCCGCAAGCCGATCGACCATCGTTCTCAGCGCGATCAGCCCCGTGACCGCGATGACCCCCGCCTGCCGCATCCCACCTCCCAGGCGCTTGCGCCAGCGTCGCGCCTGCTCCACGGACTCGGCGCTTCCGCAGAACACGCTTCCGGCCGGGCAGGCGAGGCCCTTGGAAAGGCAGAACGTCACGGTGTCTCCGCAGGCCGCGATGTCGGCGACGTCCGTCCCGGTGGCAATCGCCGCGTTGAAGATTCGCGCACCGTCGAGGTGCACTCGAAGACCGTGACCGCGAGCCGCATCCGACGCTGCGCGCAGGTCTTCCAGAGGCCATACGACGCCGCCGTGGCGGTTGTGAGTGTCCTCGAAGCTCACCGCGGCGGTGATGGGTTGATGGAAGTCGTTACGCGGCCTGACGGCGGCTTCGATCTGGGACGGCGTCATCACGCCTGCCGTGGTCGGCACCGGCCGGATCTGGACTCCCGAGATGACGGCGGCGCCGGCTGTCTCATATAAGAAGACGTGAGCGTCGGCGTCGGCGATCATCTCCTCGCCGAGGCGCGTGTTGACCGCGACGCCGACCACGTTCCCCATCGTTCCGCTCGGCAGGAAGACGGCCGCCTCCTTGCCAAGCCGCGCGGCCGCCACCCGCTCGAGCTCGTTGACCATTGGGTCGTCGCCGAAAACGTCATCGCCCAGGGGCGCTGTCGCCATCGCCTGGCGCATCTCCGGCGTCGGCATGGTCACGGTGTCTGAGCGCAGGTCGATTGGCGGCACGCGCTTAATCTAGCGTTGCTTGAGTATTGAGACGGGGTCCCCGCGAACTCACGGCGCAGCCTCCGAGTTCGTGGGGTTAGCAAACCTCATCCTCGCTCGCGGACGAATCCGAACCCTGGGTCGCTCGGGCCTCAAGACTCACAGCCATCTCGCGGTCGCCGGTGGCCGAGTCATTGCCTGCGGCTCATCCGAGGTGATGGGCCTCCGCGGACCGCAGACGCGCGTGATCGACCTTGGCGGCGCAAGCGTGCTGCCCGGCTTCAACGACGCCCACGCGCACGTCGTCTACTACGGGCTGACGCGATTCGGCGCCGACCTGGGAGGCGCGCGAAGCGCCGGCGAGATCGCCGAGCGCTTGAAGGCCCACGGGCGGACTTTGAAGCCGGGTGTCTGGCAGCAGGGCATGGGTTACCGGGCTGATGAGCTTGCCGAGCGCCGTCAGCCGCACCGCCGCGAGCTGGATCGGGGCACAGGCCGGCGGCCTGCGTACATCGACGAGCGCGGCGGGCACTCGCGCGTGGCAAACACCGCGGCCCTCGAGGCGGCGGGCATCACCTCGGAGACGAAAAACCCACATGGGGGACGGATCGACCGCGATCCCGACGGCACGCCCAACGGGCTTCTGCTCGAGGCGGCGATGCGACTGGTTGCGGACGTGCAGCCTCCGCCCGGCCTGGAGCTCCGCAAAGCTGGAATTCTTCTGGCACAGAAGCTCCTTCTTTCGCGCGGGATAACGTCGGTCGGCGCCGCCGTCAACCGCGGCTTCGCCGATGACCTGGGGGCATATCAGCAGCTCGCTGCGGCCGGCCGGCTTCGTATGCGGGTCAATGAGTTCCTCTCGTGGGAGCTGCTCGAGGCCGCTGCCGGTCTTGGGGTACACGCGGGTTTCGGCGGTTCACTTGTGCGCGCCGGTCCCATCAAAGTCTTCGTCGACGGTGGCGCCGAGCGCGTCGCAACACGTGCGGGTGGTGGAACCTGGCGGACGACCCCGGCCGAGCTTCGCGAGCTTGTGATCCGTGCGACGAATGCCGGCCTCCAGGTCGCCGCGCACGCGATCGGCGATGCCGCCATCGAAGCGATGTGCAATGCGGTGGAAGCGGCCGCAGGCGAACACATGCGTCACCGAGTCGAGCACTGCACCATCTGCCCACCGGACCTGCAGGCTCGGCTGGCAACGCTGGGCATGGTGGCGGTGATGCAGCCGATGGCGGCACGCTTCGGCCGGGTTGCTTCATCGCTGTTCTTCCCGGTACGCGACCGGTCCGACCTGGCGCCGCACGCTCGGTTGATGCGCGCCGGAGTGCCGGTCGCTTTCAGCTCTGACCTGCCGGTTTCGCCCGATCCCAACCCATGGCCCGGCATCCAGGTCGCCGTGGACGACCAGGTCAACGGAATCAGCCAGCTCGCCGCGCTGAGGGCCTATACGGCAGGCGGCGCCTACGCGAGCTTCGAGGAGTCGGTCAAGGGAACCCTCGAACCGGGCATGCTGGCGGACCTACAGGTCTACGACCGCGACCCGATCGCCGAACCGACGTCGAGCCGGCCCGCACTTCGTCCCCGAGCCGTCCTGGTAGGCGGAGTCCCTGTCCTAGGAAGGCTCTAGCTTTCGGAATCCACCCGTTCGGGCATCGGCCCGGGTTCCGGAGCCGGCGGAACGTGGCGGACTTCCGGTGCCGCAGGTGAGCTCCGCCTGGCCGGCGCGCGCCGGGGTGCGGGGCGGGCGGCCGCGCGGGCGGCCGGTTTGCGCGTCGGCGCCGTCCGCTTTGCCGGCGCAGCTCTCCTGGCAGTGCTGTTGGCGCGCTTGGCCGTCGTCGCGGCCTTGCGCGTGGTCCGCTTGGCGGTGGTCTTGGCGCGACGCGTGGTGCCGGCGGCACGCCGACCCGATGTTGTGCTCCGTGCCGCCGCATCGCGCGCCATCTGTTGAACCTGCTTGCTGAGGCCCTCGAGGCGCTTCAATGCCTTCTCAACGTCAGCCTGCTTGGCCGTGCGGCGAACCTGAATCTGCAACTGGTCGATCGCCGTCTTCAAGGTCTTCTGGCCGTCCTTGATCGAGCGTTCGAGCTGACGCCGGACGTCGCTTGGCACGCGACTCTCAGCTTCGCGTAGAGCTTTTCTGCCGGCCGTGACAGCGCGGTCAACCAGGCCGGACGGCCTGGACCGAGACGAGGTCCGTTTCTTTGTTGCCATGCTTCAACCTCCGTCCAAAAAATTCAGCGAAGTCCCAACCTCATGCGTTCGACGCCACGCCGAGACGGAGCATGCGACGCCCCGCCTTAGAATGGGCCCGGCCGTGACGACAGCCCCTGATCGACACCTTATCAAGAAGTACGCAAACCGCAAGCTCTACGACACGCGCACGAGCCGCTACATCACGCTCGAAGGAATCGCGGAGCTGGTCCGTGAGGGGCACGAGATCAAGGTTGTCGATCGGGACAACGGACACGACCTGACCCAGGTAACCCTCTCGCAGGTGGTCCTCTCGCAGGAGAAGCACGGCCCGGCCCGCCTGGTCGATGCAGGCGGGGAGGCCATCCACGAACGCGGTCAAGCGCTGCTCGATTACGTGCGCAGGACCCTCAACGTGCCGTCCGATTTGAGGAATGAGATGGAGCGCCGGCGCGAGGGCCTCGAGGAGCGCGCGGATGAGGCGTTCGAAGGCACGCTGCGGCGCTTGCGCATACCCAGCCACACGGACATCGATCGCATCAACGCGCGGCTGGATCGAATCTCGGCGCAGCTCAAGAAGCTCGGCGCGGGGGAGCCCGCTAAGACCCGATCGCGTAAACGAAGGGCCTTGCGCTGACCAGCGACTGGATCACGACGTCCGATTCGACGCTGTAGGTCGCTTGCCGGACCCGGCGGTCTGCAATGAGCGCCTTGGTCATCAGGTCCGCCACCTCCCCGATGCGATTGGCGTCGCCGATCGTCGCGATCGTCCACGGCGGGGCGACCACCACTCCGTCGATCGCGACGCCGGAACTTGTCTGTTCGATTGCGACGCCCGTCACCACGCGATGATCGTTGACCGCCATCGCTTCCGCGCCGCCGGCGGCCAGGTTGTTCAGCGCGTCCTGCAGGTCGAGCGCCGTCAGGCCGGTCGCGTCGATCACTATCACGACGCCAGGGCCGTGCACAGGCACCAGGCCCTCGATCGCGCGCAGGTGCGTTGCCTCGTCGGTCAGAACCTGGTCGGCCGCCCCGCTGGTCCCAGACCGCAGCGTGGTTTCGCGAGCCTGCAGGTCGGCGGCCTCGGACTGCAGCGAATCGTTGGCGCGGTGGAGGTCGTCGATCAAGAAGGCGAGCGAGGTGGTGTCGATTCCCACCAGGCTTCGCTCGACCTCGGCCTGGCTGCGAATCTGCACTGTGGCTACGAGAGCCACGAGCAGCGCGATCAACCAGATGCCGATTGCACGGCCGGTCGACCGCCTCCGGGGCAGGGCTCTAGATCGAGCTGACATGCGGTATCTGCAAGCTCGAGTCGTAAGCCGGCAGCGCGACGTCGGGGCTGCCGAAGAAAGTCAGGTGGAGCTGGAACTGGACCTGGCGCGCGCGGATGTCAGGGAGCGCTGCCGCATCGTCGAGCGCGGCCACCATGCGGTTGCGGTCCCCGACCGCGAACACCTTGATCGGGGACGACTGGGGCGGGCCCTGGTCGATCACGACCTCTCCCTCCGAGCCCGAGTACGCGGTGAGCGGTGTGATCCGCCGCCCATTGACGGCGACGGCTTCGGCGCCCTGGGCGAAAAGCAGGTTGACGATGTCCTGGACATCCTGGAAGTTGACCAGGTAGCTCGCCTGCCCGCCGGCCGCGGGCACGGGAATGCCATTGGCCAGGTCGACCTCGACTCCCGGGCCGTGCATCGCGGTCAGCCCGGCATGGGCGCGCAGGTCGGCGACCTGGTTCTGCAGGGCTTGCGTCGCCGCGGAGCGCCCGGCCGCGTCGGATTCCAGCGCGTCGATCTGGGCCCGGAGGGCCGCGATCTGGCGCCGAGAGTCGGCGTTGGTCGCCTCGAGCTCCTGCACGCTTCGCACGAGGGCCTGGTAGCGGGCGACCTGGTTGGAGGGGGTCAGCAGCTGCGCCTTGACCTGGCCCGCGACCAGGAAACCTACGGCCAGGGCGACGGCGGCCACCGCGACCATGCTGAACAGCTGCCGGCGAGACATACCGAGGCAATTGTGCGGCGAGCGGTGCGACTGGCGGAGTAGCATCGGATCCTGTATGGCGGTTGAAACTCGCGCCACCGCTTTTCAGTCGGCTCAGCGGCGGTTCGATGCGGCGGCCGACGTGATCGGACTCTCGGACGACGCCCGCCGCGGCCTGCGCGACGTCAAACGCGAGCTCACCGTCCATTTCCCGGTCCGCATGGACGACGGCTCGGTGAACGTCTACACCGGCTGGCGGGTGCAACACAACATCAGCCGCGGGCCGGCGAAGGGCGGAATCCGCTACCACCCCGCGATCAACCTCGACCTGGTCAAGGCCCTCGCGATGCTCATGACCTGGAAGTGCGCGGCGGTGGGCCTCCCGTACGGGGGAGCGAAGGGCGCGGTGGCCGTCGATCCCAGCAAACTTTCGCAGACCGAGCTTGAGCACCTGACCCGCCGGTACGCGACCGAGATTGCGATCCTGATCGGGCCGGAGAAGGACATCCCCGCCCCCGACATGGGCACCAACCCTCAGGTGATGGCCTGGATCATGGACACGATCTCGATGCACTCCGGCCACTCGGTGACGGCGTCTGTCACGGGCAAGCCGGTGGACGTTGGCGGGTCCGAAGGGCGAATCGACGCGCCGGGTCGCGGTGCGACCTACCTGACGCTGGAAGGTCTCAAATACCTACACGTCGAGGAGGAGACGCCAACCGTCGCCGTCCAGGGTTACGGCCAGGTCGGCCGGTCGACGGCTCGCCTGCTCGCCGAGGCGGGGTTGAAGGTCGTCGCGGTGAGCGACTCCCGCGGGGGCGTGTACAACGTCAACGGACTCGACCTCGCGGCCCTGGAAGAGCACCGCGCGGTGCGCGGCGGGGTCACCGGCTTCAAGAAGGCCGACAACGTCACGAACGACGAGATCATCGAGCTGCCGGTGACCGTCCTGGTCCCCGCCGCGGTACAGGACCAGATCACAGGTGACAACGCCGGCCGCATCCGTGCGCGGCTGATCACCGAGGGAGCCAATGCGGCCATCTCTCCGGAGGCAGACCCAATCCTGCATGACCGGAACATCTTCGTGGTCCCGGACATCATCGCCAACGCGGGCGGCGTGATCGTGTCGTACTTCGAATGGGTCCAGGATCTGCAGGCCTTCTTCTGGGAGGAGGAGGAGATCAACACCAAGCTTCACCACGTCATCACGAGGGCCTTCTACGAGATCCTCCACACCTCGGTCAACAAGCGCATCGACATGCGGCTGGCCGCATACGCGCTGGCCGTGCAGCGGGTGGCCAACGCAACCACGGTCCGAGGGATTTACCCATAATCGGTATGTGACGCCAACTCGACCTAATCGCGTTCTCGTCACGGGAGTGTCGAATCCCCTTGGCGCCGAGGTCGCGCGGCGGCTGGCTCCTCACGTGCCCCACCTGTTCGGATGCGACCTCAGGGATCCGATCGACGCGCTGGAGGAGATGGACTTCGTCCACGCGGACACCCGCCACGTGGCGATCGGCAAGCTCGTCCGCCGCCTGAGAGTCGACACGGTGGTGCACCTCGCGGTCATGGTCGACTCACCTCACGACGAGCGCTCCATCCATGAGACCGATGTGATCGGGACGATGAATATCCTTGCCGGCTGCTCCGCACCCTCCGGGCACGTCCGCAAGCTGATTGTGAAATCCAGCCAGGCGATCTATGGGGCCGCAGCGACCGATCCTTCCTTCTTCTCCGAGGAGATGACGAACAACGAAAAGCCGGCCCCCTCGGTCACGCGCGACCTGCTCGACATGGAGCAGCTGATCACCGAGTTCGCCGTGCGCAACCAGTCCTGCTCGGTCAGCGTGATGCGTCTCGGGTTCCGGGTCAGCGAGGACACGACTCTTGCGCGCTACCTCTCGCTTCCCATCGTTCCGACGTTCGCGGGCTTCGACCCGCGCCTCCAGCTGCTTCACGAAGAGGACGCGGCCGAGGCCATCGTCCGTGCCGTCCTGGGCCACCATCCTGGCGTCTTCAACGTCGCGGCCGGAGGCGTCGTCCTCCTGAGCCAGGCGATCGCGATCATGGGCGGGCGGCCGGCTCCACTCCTGCCGCCATACGGGCGCTGGATCGGGCGCCTGGCCTTGCGGGCGCTGGCCCGGGTCGAGGTGCAGGCACACCTGGCGGACGTGATCGCGTTCGGTTCGGTGGCCGACTGCTCGAAGCTCGAGGCGGAGTTCGGCTGGAAACCCGCCTATAGCTCACGCGCGGTGATGGACGGTTTCGCCCGAGGCAAGACCCTCGAGGTGATCGAAGCTCCGTCACCGCCGCAGGAGTACGAGCTGCAGGTCTACCTTCAGCGCCGGAGGCGCGCCAATCGCAACGGGCAGGGAGCGGCGCCGGTCCTCGAGGCGCACAGGTGATCGAGGCGAAAACACCGAAACAGCGGCGCAAAGCCAGCAAGCCCGCCGAGATCGTCAAGCCCATGCCGGGCGCTGAGCTCGTGAAGTCCGTCAAACGTCTTCAGCGCCAGGCGCCGCTGCTGGCTTTCCAGGGGCTCAGCGAGCTCTCGGTTCGCCTGCGCCGGCTGACCGGCCGGGACCTCATCGACCTGAACCGGGTGATGGAGGTCGCCCAGTTCGTTTACAAGCAGCAGCAGCTGGCGCGCCGCGGCGCCGACTATGAGGTCGACGACTTCGGATTCGATCCGCAGTGGACCGAGTCGTTTCTGTCGGTCTTCACAGTCCTGTACCGCGACTACTGGCGCGTCGAGACCACGGGCATCGAGAACGTCCCGGCCACCGGCCGCGCCCTGCTTGTTTCGAACCACGCCGGCGTCCTGCCCTGGGACGGCACCATGATCAAGACCGCCGTGTTCGCCGAGCATCCGCACCCGCGACACGTGCGCGCGCTCGTGTCAAGCCAGTTCATGGGTATGCCGATGCTCAGCTGGTTCCTGCGTCGCACCGGGCAGACCGTCGGGCATCCCGACGACACGCGCCGGCTGCTCGAGCGCGACGAGCTGGTCCTGGTCTTCCCCGAAGGCGTGAGGGGGACGGGTAAGGGATTCAAGGATCGCTATCGACTCCGTCGTTTCGGGCGGGGTGGCTTTGTCGCCACGGCGATCAGGTCTGGCGCGCCCATCATCCCGGTGTCGGTCGTGGGCTCCGAAGAGATCTATCCAATGGTCGCGGACCTTGCGCCGGTGGCCAGGTTCCTCGGCCTGCCCTACTTCCCGATCACGCCCACCTGGCCATGGCTGGGCCCGCTGGGCATGATCCCGCTGCCCAGCAAGTGGCGCATCCAGTTCCATACCCCGATCCACGTCGAAGAAAATCCGCCTGAAGCGGCCGACGACAACAACCTGGTGATGGCGTTGTCCGACCAGGTTCGGGACACCATCCAGCAGGGCATCTACGACAACCTCAAACTGCGGCGAGGTGTCTTCCTCTAATCCTCCCCCAAAGCGACCAAACGTGCCCTTTTGGCCGTCGCCGTTCGCCGCGCTGCGCCCAAGTTATGCCCTTTTGGCCGCCGCCGTTCGCAGCGATCCGACCAAGTGTGCCTTATGGCAGAATCGCGGGGTCGCGAGCTACTTGACCACCGCCATCGTGGGTTTCGGTTCTGGCGCTTCGACGATGTCCAGCGCGGTCGCCTGGCTGATCCAGTACTGAACGTCCGAAAGGCTCGGCGCGCCGGCAAGGCCCACCGCATCGACCACCTTGGCGTGCAGTGCGTGAGCGTCCTGCGCGCGCAGGTCGCCCATCGACTCGATGCCGAGGCGGCGGATGATCGGCAGGAAGTGGTTCATTCCCGATACCTCGAGGAGGGTGCACTGGTTCACGAATTCGAACAGGCGGTCAGTGGTGATGCCCGTCTTCTTGGAGAGCCGGTTGCGATCGATGGCAAGCGACGTGCGATGCAGGAGCTGGTTGGTGTGCCGGATCCCGCGGGCCCGAAGCCTCGCGACGTCGTCGTCTGAGATCCCGCGCAGGTACTCGAGCGTCCGGTACACGACTAAAAGTCTATGCGGCCCACGTTGACGTCACCTTGCATTCCGTATAATTCAAAGAACCCCGCCACCATTGGAGTAAACACACCCTGCATCAGAGCCGGCTCGAAACCCGCGGAACGACTCCCGGGGAGCAGTCTGGCCTCGAGATCGGAATCGGCCGGCGGGCGCGCCGCGCGTATGGGTTCGACGAGGTAGCGCTCGTCCCCGGCGGCGTCACGCTGAATCCGGACGAGGTCGACATCTCCTTTGCGATGGGCGACCGTTTCAAGCTCCCCCTACCCATCTGGGGTTCGGCCATGGACGGCGTGGTGGACGTCGAATTCGCCATCGCGATGGGAAAGCTTGGCGGCGTTGCGGTCCTGAACCTGGACGGAGTGCACACGCGCTACCAGGATTCGGCGCCGATCATCAAGCGGATCGCGGAAGCTGACAAATCCCACATCAACGCGCTGCTCAAAGAGGTGTATCGCGAGCCGGTCAAGCCAAACCTCATCGCCGAGCGAATCAAGGCGATCAAGGCGGCAGGCGTGCTGTGCGCGGTTTCTACGATTCCCGCTCGCGCCGAGGAACGGGCCGAGGTCGTGCAGATGGCCGGCGCCGACGTCCTCGTCGTGCAGGGAACCGTGCTCACGGCGCGCCACTCGTCTCAGTCCTACCACCAGCTGTCGTTCGAGAAGCTGGTTCGCGCTTGTGACATCCCTGTCGTCGTCGGCAACTGCGTTCACTACGAAACCGCGCTCGAGCTGATGGAGACCGGCATCGCAGGCATCCTCGTGGGCGTCGGTCCCGGCGCCGCCTGCACCACGCGCGGCGTCCTGGGCGTTGGCGTTCCGCAGGTGACGGCCACCGCCGACGTCGCAGCCGCGCGCGACGAGCACATGCGTCGCGGCGGTATGCGCGTGGCTGTGATCACGGACGGCGGCATGCGCATCGGAGCCGACGTTTGCAAGGCGTTCGCGTCCGGCGCGGATGCCGTGATGATCGGCACTCCGCTTGCCGGCGCCGAGGAGTCGGCCTCCAAGGGATTCAACTGGGGCATGGCAACGCCCGACCCCAACCTTCCACGCGGCACGCGGATTCACGTGGGCACCAAGGCCACGCTGCACGAGATCCTCCTCGGCCCCGCGCGAGTCGACGACGGAAGCCAGAACTTCGCCGGGGCGCTTCGTTCGGCGCTCGGCGTATGCGGCGCCCGCGACATCCCTGAGTTCCAGCACGTGGAGATGGTCGTCGCCCCGTCGATCACCTCGGAGGGCAAGGTCTTCCAGCAGGCCCAGCATGTGGGCATGGGAAAGAGCTGACCTGAGCATCACCGCCGCGGCCGCCCAGGACCGCGAAGCGGTGAAGGGCGGCCGGGCGCGCGCAGGGCGCACAAAAGACCGGGCGCGCGCAGGGCGCACAAAAGAAAAGTCTCGCGTACAGACGATCCTCGTCCTCGACTTCGGATCTCAGTTCAGTCAGCTGATCGCGCGCCGCGTGCGCGAGGCAAACGTGTACTGCGAGCTGGTGCCCGGGACGACCCCCTGGACCGAGCTGAAAGAGCGCGCGCCGGCGGGCCTCATCCTCGGCGGTGGTCCCGCGAGCGTTTATGAGGCCGGCGCCCCGCAGGTCGACCCCGAGGCGCTGCGCGCCGGGATTCCAGTGCTCGGCATCTGCTACGGCATGCAGCTGATCGCCCACCACCTTGGAGGCAAGGTAGATCCTGGGCATGCCCGCGAGTACGGGCCGGCGCTCCTTGCGGTGCGCGAGCCCAACGCCCTCTTCCAGGGATTGAACGACGAGCTGCCGGTGTGGATGAGCCACGGCGACCACGTCAGCGAGATGCCGCCGGGATTTCGCTCGCTCGCTTCGAGCGGCAACTCGCCGGTGGCGGCATTCACGAATGGCCGAGGAATCTTCGGGATCCAGTTCCACCCCGAGGTCGTCCACACGCCGAGCGGACGAGAGGTGCTGCGCAACTTTCTCTTTGGGATCTGCCACTGCGAGCCATCGTGGACAGCGGGCTCATTCGTCGCCAATGCGGTCGAGAGCATCCGCGCGCAGGTGGGCGGTGGCCGCGTCATCTGTGCTTTGTCGGGCGGAGTCGACTCCGCGGTGGCTGCGGTGCTGGTACACCGCGCAATCGGCGATCAGCTCACGTGCGTGTTTGTCAACAACGGACTCCTGCGCAAGGAAGAACCAGAACGGGTGCTCGCGGTGATGCACGGCAACCTCGACATGAACATCCGCTACGTCGACGCGACCGATCGGTTCCTGGATGGACTTCGTGGCGTGATCGATCCCGAGCAGAAGCGACGGATCGTCGGCCGCGAGTTCATCTCCGTCTTCGAGGCGGAGGCGACGAGCCTCGGACACATCGACTTCCTCGCGCAGGGCACGCTTTATCCGGACGTTATCGAGTCGACAGCGCCCGACGTTTCCTCCACCGCGGTGAAGATCAAGACCCATCACAACGTGGGCGGCCTGCCGCCCGGTCTCCGCTTCCAGCTCATCGAGCCTCTGCGCTACCTCTTCAAGGACGAGGTGCGAGCCGTCGGGCTGGAGCTCGGAATGCCCGAGGAGATGGTCTACCGCCAGCCCTTCCCTGGTCCCGGCCTTTCGATCCGGTGCCTGGGCGAGGTGACCGCCGAGCGTCTGGAGATCCTCCGCAACGCCGACTGGGTCGTGGTGGACGAGATCAAGCGCAACGGCCTCTACCGCCAGGTCTGGCAGTCGTTCGCGGTGCTTACGCCGCTCGAGACGGTGGGCGTAATGGGCGACCACCGGACTTACGCCAACGTGGTCGCGGTGCGTGTGGTGACCAGCGAGGACGCCATGACCGCGGACTGGGCCCGCGTGCCGTACGAGGTGCTCGCGCGCATCAGCAACCGGATCGTGAACGAGGTCAAGGGCGTCAACCGGGTGGTCTTCGACATCACGAGCAAGCCGCCCGGCACGATCGAGTGGGAATAGAGAAATATGAGAGGGAACCCGGATGGTTCCCTCTCATCGACCGTGCGGCTGCGCCGCAGGGTCTGCTCTCCCTCCGGTATATCGATGGGCTTTTGTTAAGGATTTTCTACAGGCGTCGATTGGGAGTCGGTAGAAACAAAGTCGCGGCCGGGATGAACCCGGCCGCCATCGCCGCGCTGGTGACGTTTCAATAAGCCTCCGGTGAAGGTTCTTGTCGTCGGTTCGGGGGCTCGGGAGCATGCGCTCGTGTGGAAGTGCGTGCAGTCGGAGCTCGTCGAGCGCGTCTACTGCGCTCCTGGCAACGGCGGCACCGGCGGCATGGCGCGCAACGTGGCGATCGGCGCCGCCGACGTCGTGCGCATCGTCGATTTCGCCAAACACGAGCGGCTCGGCCTCGTGATCCTTGGACCGGAATCTGCCGTGGACGCCGGCGTCGGCGACGCGCTGCGCAGCGCGGGCTTCAACGTTTTCGGTCCGAATCGCGGCGCCGGCCGAATCGAGTCGAGCAAGGCATTCGCGAAGGCGCTGATGAAGCGTGCGAACATCCCGACCGCGGACTTCGAGGTCTTCACCCAGCCGGCCCCGGCCAAGGCCTGGGCAGGTGAGCGCTCAGGTCGGGTCGCGGTCAAGGCCGACGGCCTGGCGCTCGGCAAGGGCGTGATCGTGTGCAAGAGCGTCAAGGAGTCAGACGCCGCGATCGATTCGATCCTCGTGGAGGGTCGCTTCGGGCGCAGCGGCGCCTCCATCGTGGTCGAAGACCTGCTCGAGGGACCGGAGCTTTCGGTCTTCGGCGTCACCGACGGCAAAGACGTCGTCGCGCTTGCGGCGGCGCGTGACTACAAGCGCGCGCATGACGGCGATGCCGGCCCGAACACCGGCGGCATGGGAGCCTACTCACCGCCGAAGTCGGTTGACGGCGCCCTTATCCAGGAGGTGGTGGATCGAGTCCTACGCCCGGCGGTGCTAGAGCTTGCCGAAGGTGGGGACGAGTTTCGAGGGGTCCTCTATGCCGGGTTGATGCTGACGGCCGGCGGCATCCGGACCGTCGAGTTCAACGCCCGCTTCGGCGACCCGGAAGCGCAGGTCGTGCTTCCCCGCCTGCAGACAGATTTCGTCGCGATGGCCCTGGCGGCCGCGAAAGGCACCCTGGCGGACTTCCCTGACTTGCGCTGGAGCCCGCAGGCGTGCGTGGGAGTCGTGGTCGCGTCCGGCCACTACCCTGACGACGCGGCCATGAGAACCGGGTTCCAGATCCGCGGCCTGGCCGAGATGCCACCCGGCGTGCTCATCTTCCACGCCGGCACGCGCTTTGAGCCCGGCCAGGGACTGGTGACCAGCGGTGGACGGGTGGTGACGTCGGTCGCGCTCGGGGAAACCGTGACCCTGGCCCGCGACAAGGCGCTGGCCGGTGCCCGGCGGGTACGATTCGATGGGGCGTTTTTCCGGAGCGATATAGCAGGGGAGGCCGTTTAGTTGAGCCCAGTCGTCGGCGTCATCCTCGGCTCCAAGTCCGACCTGCCGCTAATGGAAGCGTGCGTCAAGGTTCTCGACGAGCTTGGGATCCAGCACGAGGTCAAGGTCTGCTCGGCGCATCGCAACCCGCGCGGCGTGATGGAGTGGGCTTCTTCGGCGCGCGAGCGCGGACTGAAGGTGGTCATCGCCGCGGCAGGCGGCGCCGCTCACCTCCCCGGGGTGGTCGCGGCCTGGACGGACCTGCCGGTGATCGGCGTGCCAGTGCCTACGCAGCACCTGGGCGGTCTCGACTCGCTTTACTCCATCGTGCAGATGCCGGCCGGCATCCCGGTCGCGACGGTGGCCATCGGGGAGGCCGGCGCCAAGAATGCGGCATGGCTCGCGGCTCGGATCCTCGGCCTGAGTGACCAGGCGACCGAGCGACTCCACGCGGAAAAGCGCGCGGCCCTAGCCAGGTAGATGGCGAAGAAGAAGGCGCGCGTCCGCCTCGTCGACACGACGTTCCGTGACGCACAGCAGTCGCTGCTCGGCGGCAATCTTCGTAGCGACGAGATCATTCCTATCGCCGCGAAGATGGACAGGATCGGGTTTGCCGCGATGGAGGCATTCGGCGGCGCAACTTTCGAGACGCAGCTGCGGGCCCGCGAAGACCCGTGGGAATTCCTGCGCAAGCTGCGCAAGGTCACGCCGAACACTCCCATCCAGGCTTTGATCCGCGGGCAGAACCTCGTCTCCAAGCGGAACTTCGCGGACGACGTCGTGCAGCTCTTCGTCAAGCACGCGGCGAAGTCCGGCGTCGACGTGTTTCGAGTCTTCGATCCACTGAACGACCTCCGGAACATGGAAGCGGCCATCGCAGCCGCGCTCAAGGCGAAGAAGAAGGTGCAGGGCGCGCTCAGCTATGCGGTCTCGCCCGCCCACAACATCGAGCTGTGGGGCTCGCTGGCCAAAGGCCTCGCCGACATGGGCTGCGAGGAGATCGTGATCAAGGACACCTCTGGGCTCCTCAGCCCGCAGGCTACCTGGGAGCTCGTTACCGCGCTCAAGAGCGTGGTCACGCTGCCGATCGACGTGCACTCGCATTGCTCGAGCGGTATGGCCCCGATGGCGTACATGGCCGCGGTCGAAGCCGGCGCCGAGATCCTGGACGTGGCGATCTCTCCTCTTGCATGGGGCACGTCGCAGCCCGCGGCCGAGAGCGTCATCGCCGCCCTGCACGGTGGCGAGTACGACACAGGCCTGGACCTCGACACGATGTGGGACGTCCAGCACGACGTCGAGGAGCTCAAACAGCGGCACATCGAGCACCTCAGCCCATTCGCCGACAGGGTGGACGCCAGCATCCTCCGATACCAGATGCCCGGCCAGATGCTGGAGGACATCTTCCACCAGCTCGCCGCCCACAACGCAGGTGGTCGCATCTCGGAGGTGATGGAGGAGGCCAATCGGGTGCGCCGCGAGCTTGGGTATCCACCGCTCGTCGCGCCCGTCCGCCAGGTCATCGCCACCCAGGCGGTCTACAACGTGATCGGTGGCGACCGCTACGCCACCGTGACGCAGGAGCTGAAGGACTACCTGCAGGGGTTGTACGGCCGGCCGCCGGTGCCCGCCGACCACGAATTGCGCCGGCTGGTGCTCGGCCGCGAAGAGCCAATCACGATCCGGCCGGCGGACCTGCTGGAGCCGCAGGTGGAGGACTCTCGCAAGCAGGTCAGGAAGCTGGGGTACGACCCGAGCGACGACAACGTCCTGATCCACCTCATGTTCCCGAGCCTCGCGGCGCAATACCTGAGCGGCCCGCCGGCGAAAGACTCGAACGGTTCGAAGCCCCTATCGGCGGCTCCTGCGCCCGAACCGCAAATGGCCGCTCCCGAGGTCCCGGACCCGCCGCCTGCGGCGCCGGTTTCGACGGCCGAGTTCGAGGTCGAAGTCGAAGGTGAGGTCTTCAAGGTCCGTGTCACGGGCGCGGGTATGACCCTCTCAACCGATGCGGGCGCGCCCACCAATGCCGGCGCGGCGCCACCGCCCAGGGCGGTGGAGGGCACGGTGATCGCCCCCATGCAGGGGTTGATCGTGAAGATCCCCGTCAAAGCGGGAGACGACGTGAAGCTCGGCGACGTCGTGGCTGTGCTCGAGGCGATGAAGATGCAGAACGACATCGTGACGACGGTCGCCGGTCGGGTCAGCCAGGTCTACGTGAAAGAGGGCGAGGTCGTCAGCCCCAACCAGCCCCTCCTCGCCATCGGCTGATCGATGAAGCGAAAACTGTTTAACAAAGTCCTGGTCGCCAATCGCGGCGAGATCGCGATCCGCGTCATGCGCGCATGTCGCGAGCTGGGCATCGCCACCGCAGCGGTCTATTCCGACGCGGACCGCAACGCGATCCACGTCCGCTACGCGGATGAGGCCCACCACATCGGTGCCGCTCCTGCGACCGAGTCCTACCTGCAGCTCGAGCGAATCGTCAAGGTCGCGCACGACTGCGGCGCGGATGCGATTCACCCGGGCTACGGGTTCCTTTCCGAAAAGCCGGCCTTCCCAGAGGCGTGCGAATCCGCGGGCATCCGGTTCATCGGCCCACCCGCTTCGGCAATGCGCGCTCTCAGCTCCAAGGTCGCGGCGCGAAAGCTGGCCGTGGCGCACGGCGTGCCAGTCACTCCTGGCAGCGGCGCGGTCGACCCTTCGACCGCTCTGGCCGCGGCACGAACGATCGGCTTCCCGGTCATGGTCAAACCGTCGGGCGGTGGAGGCGGCATCGGGATGAAGGTGGTCGAGTCGGAGCAAGACCTGGTCGCGACCATCGAGAGCAGCGCACAGGCTGCGCGCTCGGCGTTCGGCGATCCGACGGTGTACCTCGAGCGGTACATTCGCAAGCCGCGTCACATCGAGATCCAGGTCATCTGCGACAGCCACGGCAACGCCGTCCACCTTGGCGAGCGCGAATGCTCGATCCAGCGCCGGCACCAGAAGATCATGGAAGAGACTCCATCGCCCGCCATCACTCCGGAGCTGCGCGCCGCCATGGGTGCCGCGGCGATCCGCGCCGCAACGGCCGCGGGTTATGTGAATGCAGGGACGGTCGAGTTCATCTTCAGCGACGGGAACTTCTACTTCCTCGAGGTCAACGCACGGCTCCAGGTCGAGCATCCGATCACCGAAGCTGTGACCGGCATCGACATCGTGAAGGAGCAGATCCGAATCGCCGCGGGCCTGGAGCTGAGCTTCACGCAGGGTGAGGTCGGCTGGAGGGGCCACGCGATCGAGATGCGCATCAACGCCGAGGACCCGGTGCGCAAGTTCATGCCCAATCCCAAGCGGATCAGCCGGTGGGTGGCGCCGGCCGGCCCTGGCGTGCGCGTCGACTCAGGTTTCGGACCGGGTTCGGAAGTGCCGCCCAACTACGACTCGCTCGTCGCCAAGCTCATCGTGCACGGGAGCGACCGCGCCGAGGCGATCGCGCGGGCGGGTCGCGCGCTGCGCGAATTCGTGGTGGTCGGCCCGGCGACAACGATCAGCTATCACCGTGCGATTCTGGACAGCCCGGATTTCCGGTCCGGCAACCTGAGCACTCGTTTCATCGACGACCATCCGGACCTCGTCGACCAGGCCAGAAGGCTCGCGGGCGAGGTCTCGCCGTTCGACTACGGGCCCGATCCGCGCCATATCGCGGCCGCCGTGGCCGCGGTCGCCGCGGTGGTGAGCAAATAGCCAGGCTCGGTCACCCGAAAGAGGGACGGCCTTTCCAGGTCGCCTCGAACGCCGTCGCGGGTCGCTCTGGACCGTTTGCGCTGCGTGAGGACGTGATCCGGTTTCCCGACGGCGCTGAAGCGGTCTACACCGTGCTGGCCAATCCCGACTCGGCCTTTGTCGTCCCGTACTTCGACAACGGCGACACGGTCCTGGTCCGCCAGTGGCGGCACGCCTGGGACGAGTCTTCATGGGAGGTGCCGGCCGGCACCTTCAACGAGGGAGAGGACCCGCTCGAATGCGCGAAGCGCGAGCTGGCAGAAGAGACAGGACTGATCGCCTCTCGATACACGCCGCTCGGCATTGTGCACGGGGCGGCGTTTCTGACCGGCCGGGCGCACATGTTCCTCGCCGAGTCGATCACCCAGGCTGCGCGCAATCCCGAGAGCTACGAGCAGGACATGGAGGTGCTTCGCCTTCCCTTCACCGAGGCATTCGAGGCCGGGCTGAGCGGCCAGATCGCGCACTCGGGCTCGGTCACCGCGCTGAGCCGCGCGGCTCGATCCCTGAAGCTGATCTAGCTCGAGCTCGAGCCTGGGGTCGCGCTCGGGCTCGGCGACGCGATCGGCGGGGGCGAGGCCGTGACGCCTCCGCTTCTCTGCTCCGTCTTGTTCTTCGCGACCGGGCCCACCAGCTGTAGGTCGTACTCCGCGGCGATGCTGTGGCCGAGAAAGTCGCGCAGCGTGGTCAGGACCACCAGCTTGTACTGGGCGCCAGGTTTCAAACCCAGGCCGGCGATCGTCACGGTGCGATTCGCATAGGTGGTGGTCGCGTCGAGCTGCCTGCCTTTGGCGTCCAGCACGTGAACGGCGTCCGCCACCGTGGCGGGGTCGAGGTCGCTGTCGAACGTGATCTGGACGCTGTCGGCGGCCACCACAACGCTGACGACCTCTGCCCCCTTGCCCAGGTCTCGATGCGCGCCGGCCGTCGCCTGGTCGATCAGGAACTGCCGAGTCGTCGCGTCGCGAAGGACGGTGAGCGTCTCCTCGTAGTCGGCGACGTCGAGCTTTCCGTGCGTCAACACGAGCCGCACGACGAAGGTCGCCGTGTCGGGCTTAGTTCCGGTGACGGCCTGGGTGAGGATGTAAAAGCGCGAGAAGGACGGATCGCCGGTGACCAGCAGGTTCAGCCCGCCGCTTGCGTAGGCCTGCTTGCCGCTGCTGTCGAGCAGCGCGGTCGCCTGGTCTGATTGGCCCTTTTGGCGCGCTTGCATGAACGAGTTGACCACGGCGGTCGCCTGGTCCAGCACGCTCGGCACTGGTGGCAGAGAGGGCGCCGACGCCGTCCAGACGGCGCCTCCACGGAAGAAGGTGAACGCGGTGCCGTTGGGCGCCCACGCCGGCATTCGGTAGGTGCCGTTGGCCAGCTTGGTCGGGTTCGTGCCGTCGGGACGGGCCTGGTAGAGGTCCGTCTCGCTCCCAAGGAGGATCGCGTCCTGGCTCGACCAGCTCGCCTCGCCGGCGGGAATCGTGCCCACGATGTTGCCCTGGGTATCCGCGGCGGTGATGTTTCCGTCGGAGCCTGTGTACATGAGCTGTGCGCCGCTTGGGGACCAGCCGTCGAACAGCGCCCCGGCCTGTCCGAGCTGGCCGCTCTTGCCCGTTGAAAGGTCGAGAAGAAAAAGGTTCTGGTCCTGCCGGTACGCGGCGTGGCCCCCGTCGCGGGCGATCGAGAGGATGCTCACGACCCCGCTGGTCGGGAGGGCCGCGAGCTGAGCCGGACCACCGGCACCTTGCGTGTAAACGCCATCGGCCGCCGCCCACTCGACCTTGCCGTTCGCCCAGGCGACGAGGGTCGGGGCCGGCGTCACCGTCAGCTCTACGGTCTTGCCCGTCGCGAATGTGAGCAAGTCGATCTTCCCGCCTCGGATGTAGGCCAGCTGGTCGCCGGTCACCGAGATCACCGGGGACGACACGCCATCCGCGGCGACGACGCTCGGGTCGCCGCCTTTCGCCGGCACCGCCACGAGCGCGCCCTTCGAGTTGACGAAGTAGACCGTCGTCGAGTCGGCCGACCACAGCACCGCCGAGATGGCGATGGTGCCTCCCAGCGGCGCGAGCAGGTGCTCGCCGGTGAGCAGGGACGAAGGGGTGGCCGGCGCCCGTGGCGTCGGCGAGGGCGAAGGGGTCGGGGGAGCCGGCGGTTGGGTGACGAACGTGATCGTCTGTGCTGTGGTGAGGGGCTGCTTGGCCGCTGTCAGGGCGCCCGTCCCGATCGTGACCTGGTACTGGGTGTTCGGCGCGAGGTTGCCGCTGGCCGGCTGGACGGAGAGAGTGTTGGACGACGCAGACCACGCAAACGTCACGTTGGTCGCCGGCGTGATCTGGACCGCAGCCTCGGTGGAGGGGTGATCCATCGGCTGGTTGAACGAGACAAGGATCGGCTGCTGCAGAGCAACGGCCTTGCTGCCGTCCATCGAGCTGCTGATCGTGATCTGGTTCAGGCTGGCAGGTGACTGCGTCGAGTCGAAGACGACGAGGCTGGCGATCAGGACCAGTCCCACGGCCGCGCCGGCCCAGGCCAGCCCCGGGGGCGCGAACAACCGGCGCCACAGCGACGGACGGCCCTCGCTCATCTCCCAGGCCTGCTGCATGAGCTGCCGGCGCAGGCCGGAACGGAATGCGTCGTCGAGAGGCGGCTCCGCGCGCCGTGCTGAGCCCAGGACTCCCGCGAGACGCCGCAGCTCCTCGTCCTGAAGGACGTCGTCGAGGTCGGAATCGTGGCGCGTGCTCATTCCATCGGCCTCAGCTGGTCGGCCTCGTCGCGGAGGCGGCTGACGCCACGATGGATGAGGAGCTTGACCGCACCGGGCGACTTGCCCATCGCGACCGCGATGTCCTCGATCTTCATGTCCTCCTGGAACTTGAGCACCAGCGCGGTGCGCTGTTGGTGGGGCAGCGACTCGACCAGAGTCCAGATGCGGCGAAGCTCGTCTCGGTGGGCGGCCAGGTCCTCGAGCGCGGGGCCGGCCACGGACAGGTCATGGAAGTCGTCGAGCGGCTGCGAAGGCCGCAGGGTCCGGTAGCGATCCGCGATGGCGTTGACGGCGATCTGGTACAGCCAGGCAGCAAAAGGACGCCCCGTGTCCTGGTATCGGGGCATGGCCTTCAGAGCCTTCATGAAGATCTCCGAAGTGACGTCTTCTGCCGCAGTTTGTTCCCTCACTCTTGAATACACGAACCGGTAGATCTGCTGAAAATGCCGGTCATAGAGCGCCCCGAACTGCCGGGGGTCCCGCCTGGCTCGCTCGACGAGCTCTCGCTCGTCGTCGCGGGACGCGTCGCTCACTGGCCGTTCAGCCTGCGCCGGTTCAAACGGGCGCCTTTGCGGGGTGGTTACGAGGTTCGGCCATAAAGGGCTTGATTATCGAGCCGAGGGCCTTCGTCGACCGGCGCCGAGGCCATTCCCACAGCATCTTGGGCCCACCAGGTCCAGGTCTACAAGATCTGCTCCGCCCCGTCGCCCGTATAATCGTCCCGTCCACCCGGTGATCATTGGGAGCCGGCGATTTTCTTGATCGAGCGATACTCTCCGCCTGCGATTCGGGCGGTCTGGTCTGACCAGCACCGACTCGAGCTGTGGCTCCGCATCGAGGTGCTCGCGTGCGAGGCCTGGGCGACCCTCGGCCGGATTCCGCCCTCGGCGCTGCCGAAGATCCGCAAGGGGACCTTCGACGCCGAGAAGATCGCCGAGGTCGAAGCTCGCGTCGGTCACGACGTGATCGCCTTTCTCACCGTCCTCAATGAATCGATCGGCCAGCCGGAGGCGCGCTACGTGCACATCGGGATGACGAGCCAGGACCTGAACGACACCGCGAGTGCGGTGCAGCTGGTCGAGTCGGCGCGAATCATCGCGAACGATCTCGCCTCCGTGCGCGAGGCGGCGGCCGACCTGGCGGTCCGTCACCGCCGCACGCTGATGGCCGGACGCACTCACGGCGTGGTCGCCGAGCCCATCACGTTCGGTTTCAAGGTCGCGGGCTGGGTGGCGGAGCTGGACCGTGCGCAGGAGCGGCTGGCGCGCGCAGCGGACGAGGTGGCGGTCGGGCGGGTGAGCGGCGCCGTCGGCACCCACGCCACAGTCGATCCGAAGGTGGAGGAGCATGTGTGCCGCGAGCTCGGTCTGCGTCCCGATGACGTCTCGACCCAGGTGGTCGCGCGCGACAGGCACGCCAGCTTCATGTCGGCGCTCGCGCTGGTGGCCGGGACTCTGGAGCGGATTGCGACCGAAGTCCGTCACCTTCAGCGGAGCGAGGTCGGCGAAGCCTTCGAACCCTTCGGCAAGGAGCAGAAGGGCAGCTCGGCGATGCCCCACAAGCGCAATCCCGTCCTCACCGAGCGGGTGTGCGGATTGGCGCGCGTGGTTCGCGGACAGCTCGTGACGGCGCTCGAGAACACAGCGCTGTGGCATGAACGGGATATCAGCCACTCGTCCGCTGAGCGGATCATCTTCCCGGACGCGTGCTCCCTGGTGGACTACATGTCCCAGGAGATGGCGAAGGTTCTGCGCGGCCTCGAGGTGCGCCCGGACAGGATGCTGCGCAACCTTGACATCGGTGGCGGCGTGGTGTTCTCGCAGCGGGTGCTCCTGGCCCTGGTCGACAGTGGAATGTCGCGCGAGGATGCGTACCTCATCGTTCAGAAGGCGGCGATGCGTGCCATGGACGGAGACGAAACCGGCTTTCGCAAGCTGTTGGAGAAGGACACTGAAGTGATGTCGCGGATAGGCTCGAAGCTCGATGACGTGTTTGATCCATGGGCCGGGTTGGAGCACACGGACCTGGCCTATGAGAGGCTTGGCTTGGGAGTGAAGACGAAATGATCGCCGGGCCGGCGGTCATGGACACCGACCTCCCGCTCAAGCTTTTCTCGCGCGGCAAGGTCCGCGACACGTATGAGCTGGGACCCGACCAGCTCTTGATGGTCGCCACCGATCGCATCTCGGCCTTCGACCACAACATGCCCAACGGCATCCCGGACCGCGGCAAGGTCCTGACCCAGCTGTCCATCTTCTGGTTCTCGCAAACCGACACGTTCCAGGAGAACCACCTCATCTCGGGGATGGTGCCCGACCTGCCCGCAGCGCTGAAGGACCATCGCGATCTCCTGGCGGGCCGCTTCATGATCGTCCGCAAGGCCAAGCGCATCGATTTCGAGTGTGTGGTCCGGGGATTCCTCGCCGGGAGCGCGTGGAACGAGTACCAGGACTCGCACACGCTCGCAGGCGAGGAGATGCCTCCGGGCCTCCGGCAGAGCGAGCGCCTCGCGTATCCGATCTTCTCGCCTGCCACCAAGGCCGAGAGCGGCCACGACGAGAACATCACCTTCGCTCAGTTGAAGAAGGAGGTCGGTGACGAGCTCGCCACCAAGCTCCGCGACGCAAGCCTCGAGCTCTACAAGTTCGCCTCCGATCTCGCAGGCCGGCGCGGCCTGATCCTCGCCGACACGAAATTCGAGTTCGGCCTCCTGGACGACAATCTCATCCTGATCGACGAGGCGCTCACCCCTGACAGCTCGCGGTTCTGGGATTCCGCGACCTACCGGGTCGGCACTTCGCCGGATTCGTACGACAAGCAGTTCGTGCGCGACTGGCTGACGAAGGCCGGGTGGGACAAGGAGTCCGAGCCCCCACGGTTGCCCGACGATGTGGTCGCACAGACCCGCGAGCGTTATCTGACCGCGTACCAGCGCCTGGTCGGCAAACCGCTGTTTCCACCCAAACCGAGATACGAAAGATGATCTGGCGATCCCGGCCGGAGGCCCTCGACGGATCTTCGGTGCCCATGCGGCCCATCTGCGTCGTTGCGGCCTCCGCTCCTCGCTCACGCGTCGACGGATGCGCTCGCTCCGATGCTCGGCCGCGCCTAGCAGCTGGACCACCTGGGCCCCGAATCTCTCGCCGAGGTCTCCGGCCGTGATCGCTCGAATTGTTGTGACTCCCAAGCCTGTGGTCAACGACCCTCAGGGCATCACGGTGAAGCAGGGACTCGCGACCCTCGGTTTTCGAGAGGTCTCCGACGTGCGGATCGGCAAGTACATCGAGGTGAGCCTGGAGGCGGAGAGCGAGCACGAGGCACGCCAGCGCGTCGAGGCCATGTGCAAGCAGCTCCTGGCCAATCACGTGATCGAGGACTACAGGTTCGAGATCGAGACGGATGGTCACAAGCGCCGGTGAGATTTGGGGTCGTGGTCTTTGAACGCCACGAAATCCTCGATTTCGCGGGGGCCTCACCTTCGCTTCGATGGAGGTCGCTCTAATGAAGTTCGGTGTAGTGGTATTCCCGGGCACGTGGTCGGATCGCGATTGCGGGTGGGTGATCGACCAGGTGATCGGAGCCGAGCTTCAGTACCTGTGGCACAAGGACGCGGACCTCAAGGGTTGCGACTGCATCATCATTCCGGGCGGCTTCGCCTACGGCGACTACCTCCGCACGGGAGCGATCGCCAGGTTTGCGCCCGTGATGGAGAAGATCGGCGATTTCGCCGATCGCGGCGGACTGGTGTGGGGCATCTGCAACGGGTTCCAGGTGCTGTGTGAGGCCGGCCTGCTGCCCGGCGCGCTGATCCGCAACGCCTCGATGGAGTACCGCTGCCAGTGGACGAACCTCGTTGTCGAGCGCACCGACCTTCCATTCACGTCGCAGTGCGCCGAGCGTGAGGTGCTGAGCATTCCCATCAGCCACGGCGAGGGCAACTACTTCGCCGACCCCGCGACGCTTTCGCGACTCGAGCAGCGCGGCCAGGTGGTCTTTCGCTACTGCGACGCGAGCGGCCGCGTGACAAACGGCGCCAACCCAAACGGCTCCACCCACAACATCGCCGGCATCGTCAATGCGCGCGGCAACGTGCTTGGCATGATGCCGCACCCGGAGCGCTGCTCCGAGGCGGAGCTCGGCGGCACCGACGGCCTAAAACTCTTCCGCTCGGTTGCAGCGAGTGCGATGCAGGTCCTGGTTTCTTGAGTCTCGGGGTGGTTGACGAACGACGCCTTCGTGAGGTGGCGCTCACCCCCGAGGAGTACCGGGCGATCGTCGAGGCGCTCAAGCGAGCGCCCAACGAGGTCGAGCTCGGAATGATCGGGGTGCTCTGGTCGGAGCACTGCTCCTACAAGAGCTCGAAAGCTCTGCTGCGGCGGCTGCCGTCAACGAGCCCCGCGGTGATCCAGGGGCCGGGTGAGAACGCGGGCGCGGTGAACATCGGAGAAGGCTGGGCTGCCGTGTTCAAGATCGAGTCCCACAACCATCCCTCGGCGATTGAGCCCTACCAGGGAGCCGCGACCGGGGTGGGAGGCATCATCCGCGACGTCATCGCCATGGGCGCGCGGCCCATCGCGCTGCTCGACTCGCTGCGCTTCGGACCGCAGCCCGCCTCGAGCCGCCATGTCGAGGGAGTTGTCGCCGGAATCGGGGGCTACGGCAACTGCATCGGCATCCCGACCGTGGGTGGCGAGGTCTACTTCGAGGAGTGCTATGCCAACAACCCGCTGGTCAACGCGATGTGCGTTGGCCTGGTGCGTGTCGATCGCCTGATGCGGGCGCGGGCCGAGGGCACCGGGAACAGCCTGATGCTCGTCGGTGCGGACACCGGCCGTGATGGAATCCACGGCGCTTCGTTCGCGTCTGTTGAGCTCGACGAGACCAGCTCGGAGCGCCGGCCTGCCGTGCAGGTGGGCAACCCCTTTCTCGAGAAGTGCCTGCTCGAGGCGTGCATGGACCTCGCCCACACGGATGCGGTGGTCGCCATCCAGGACCTCGGCGCCGCCGGCCTCACGTCGTCGGTGGCGGAGTGCGCGGGACGCGTGAGCGGTGCGGGCGCGCACATCGACGTGGCGCGCGTGCCGCGCCGCGAACGTGGCATGAGCCCCTACCACGTGATGCTCTCCGAGTCGCAGGAAAGGATGCTCGTGGTGGTCGAGCGGGGACGCGAGGCCGAGGTCGAGTCCATCTTCCACGCCTGGGACCTGACCTCGGCGGTCATCGGTCACGTCACCGACGACGGCGACCTGACCGTCGTCGACGGGCCGGCCTTCGTGGCCCGGCTCCCGATCGGCCTGCTCACCGAGGGCGCGCCGCCGCGCCGTCTCGTCGGCGTCGCTGCCGAACAGCCGCCGGGCCTCGACGTGGATGCCCTTCCTCCACTCGTCGACCCCGGCGCTACGCTGCTGCGCCTGCTCGCAAGCCCGAACCTGAGCAGCCGGCGCGGCATCTTCCGCCGCTATGACCACATGGTCGGAGACGCGACCGTGGTTCCGCCGGGAGGCGACGCCGCGATGCTGCGCGTCAAGGGCACGCGCCTGGGCCTGGCCGTCACCACGGACTGCAACTCGCGCTACTGCCACCTCGACCCGCACCTCGGCGCCCAGCTGGCGGTCGCCGAGGCGGCGCGCAACATCGTCGCCACGGGCGCGCACCCGCTGGCGGTCACCGACTGCTTGAACTTCGCGAACCCGGACCGGCCCGAGGTCTACTGGGAGATGGAGGAGACGATCGCCGGTCTCGCGCACGCATGCCGCGCCCTGGACCTCCCCATCGTCAGCGGCAACGTCAGCCTGTACAACGACTCTTCCGGCGAGTCCGCGATCTATCCGACACCCGTCGTGGGCATGGTGGGGTTGATCAGCGACTACGGAAAGCGGCTCGCGGCCGGTCTCCGCTCAGAAGGGGACTTTGTGCTCCTGATCGGGTCCAGTCACAACGACCTCGGGGGCAGCGAGTACCTGAAGGTCGAGCACGGCGTCGTCGCAGGACGGCCCCCGGCGCTCGACCTCTCGCGCGAACGCTCGGTGCAGAGCCTGGTCCTGGCGGCGGCGGAGAACGGGCTGCTGCATTCGGCCCACGATTGCGCGGAAGGAGGCATGCTCGTTGCTCTCGCGGAGTGCTGCCTGCTCGGAGGCATCGGCGTGCGCTGCCCGGCGATCAGGCCCGAAGCTCCGCTGCGCATGGATGCCGCTCTCTTCGGCGAATCACCCAGCCGCTTCGTCGTGAGCCTGCCGTCGCGCTCGATGCCGGCGCTGCAGTCTCTCGCGCGCCGCCACCACGTCGAGATCGCGCTCCTCGGGCTTGCCGGCGGCGCCACCATCGAGTTCGAAGGTCAGTTCCGGCTCCCCCTGGCCGAGATCCGTCAAGCTTGGGAAGGAGCCTTGGTCTAGAAGTGTGTGGAGTGTTTGGGATCTGCGCGAAGCAGGGCGTGGATGTCGCCAACCTCACCTACTTCGGCCTCTTCTCGCTCCAGCATCGGGGCCAGGAGTCCGCGGGGATCGCTGTGTCGGACGGCGCGAACGTACGCGTGCATCGCGCGATGGGGCTGGTGGCGCAGGTGTTCTCGCCCGAGCAGATCAAGGACATGGGCGAGGGCTCGATCCTTGCGCTCGGCCACACCCGCTACTCCACCACAGGGTCCAGCCGCGCTGAGAACGCGCATCCGTTGCCCTTCCATCACCCGTCGCTCGGTCCTGGCGCGATCGCCCACAACGGCAACCTCCTGAACGCGGAATCGCTGCGCGCCCAGCTCGAGGAAGAAGGAGCGACCTTCGATTCGGGGCTCGACACCGAGGTCATGGCTCGCTTGATCGAGCACACGCACGGCAAGACGTGGGAGGACGTGATTCGCCGGACATTTGCGCGCGTGGTCGGCGCCTACTCGTGCGGCATCATCACGCCGACACAGCTCATCGCGCTTCGCGACCCGTATGGATTCCGTCCCCTGTGCATCGGGTTCATTCCACTCGCCGGCCAGCCGGCACATGTCATCGCCTCGGAGACCTGCGCGCTCGACACGGTCAACGCCACCTTCGTGCGCGAGGTCCAGCCGGGCGAGATGGTGATCATGGACGAGCATGGCGTTCACAGCGTCACTTTCCAAACGTCGAGCAAGCACGCGATGTGCGTCTTCGAGTTCATCTACTTCGCGCGGCCGGACTCCATCCTCAAGAACTGCGAGCTGGAGGACGCGCGCATCCGGATGGGACACGAGCTGGCCAAGGAAGCCCCGGTCGACGCGGACATGGTGGTCGCGTTCCCCGACTCCGGAACGCCCGCGGCGATCGGTTACGCCGAAGCGGCCGGCATCCCGTTCCGCGAAGCGCTCATGAAGAGCCGCTACATCAACCGCACGTTCATCCAGCCGGACCAGTCGCTGCGCGAGGCCGGCGTGATGCTCAAGCTCAACGCGCTGCCTCGGTCGATCAGGGGCAAGCGGATCATCGCAGTCGACGACTCGATCGTCCGCGGGACGACCTCGCGGCGGATCATCGAACGTCTTCGGACCGCCGGCGCGCGCGAGATTCACATGCGGATCTCGAGTCCTCCGATGCGCTTTCCCTGCTTCATGGGCGTCGACATCGGTTCGACCAAAGAGCTGATCGCGGCGGGACGCACCGTGGAACAGGTGCGCGAGCGCATCGGCGCGGACAGCCTGCAGTACCTGTCCATCCCGGGCCTCATGCGCGCCATCGGCCGCGGTACGTCCCAGGAGTTCTGCCGCGCCTGCTTCGACGGCTCCTACCCGGTGGCCGTGCCGCAGCAGCTCGAGATGGACAAGATGCAATTCGAGCTTCCGATGAAGTCCGATCACGTCCCCGGTCCCCCGTCGCCCTCGCTCGTCGGCTGATGGGCGCTGAAGGGCTCTCGTACGCCGCGGCGGGCGTCGACATCGAGGCTTACGAGCGCGCGCTGGAGCGGGTCAAGCCGCTGATCGCCGCCACGCACGGCAAGGACGTGGCCGTCGGCGTCGGCCCATTCGCGGGCCTCTACGCGCTGCCGGGGGGTGGCCACCTCGCGTCAAGTGCGGACGGCGTCGGCACTAAGATCAAGATCGCCATCGCGGCCGGAGCGCATCGTGGAATCGGCGTCGACATCGTGAACCACTGCGTCAACGACATCGCCACAGCCGGAGCGCGGCCGCTTTTCTTTCTAGACTACTTCGCCACCGGAAAGCTGGACCCGGAGGTCTTCACCCAGCTGATCGAAGGGATGACGCAGGCATGTCGCGGCGCCGGCTGCGCGCTCCTGGGCGGAGAGACCGCCGAGATGCCCGGCGTCTACGCGCTCGGGGATTACGACCTCGCCGGGTTCATCGTCGGCCTGGTGGAGGCCGGCCGGAATCCCGACCCGGCGAGCATCAAGGCCGGGGACGTGCTGATCGGACTGCCATCGAGCGGCCTGCACACCAACGGCTACTCGCTGGTACGCAAAGTCTTCGAAGACGTGCCCTTGACCCGCGTGTTTCCGGAGCTGGGTCATCCGCTGAGCGAGGTCCTGCTGGAGCCGCACACCTCTTACTTGGACGACCTCGGTCGCCTGCGCTGGAAAGGCGCCGCGCACATCACCGGCGGCGGAATTCTCGGGAACCTTCCGCGGTGCCTACCCGACGGTCTCGGCGCGCGAATCGATCGCAAGGCGTGGAAGGTGCAGCCGATCTTCGAGCTCATCCGCACGCGAGGCCGTATCGCCGATGACGAGATGTACGGCACTTTCAACATGGGTCTGGGAATGATCCTCGTGGTCGATCCGGCTGACGTCCCCGCCGGCTCGCGGGTGGTCGGCGAGGTGGTCCGGCAGTCCGGACCCGATCGGGTGGTCATCCGCTGACGCTCAGGTTGGGCGTCTGCGTCTCCGGTCAAGGTTCGAACCTGCGCAACCTCGTGGACAGGGGATCCAACGTGGTCGCGGTGGCCACCAACCGGCCGTCATGCGGAGGCGCCGCCTTCGTTCGCCAGCGCGGCATCCCGCTTGGAGAGCTGTCGCAAAAGTCATTCGCGTCTGCGGAAGACCGCGACGCGGCGATGCGCGACTTCTTCATGGGCCACGGCGTCGAGCTCGTGGTGGATGCCGGCTATGACCGCGTCCACTCCAATGGCTTCCTCGAAGCCTTCGCCGATCGCATCATCAACGTCCACCCCTCGCTGCTTCCGGAGTTCGGAGGCGGCATGGACGCCGTGGAGCGAGCGCTGGAAAGCGGGGCCGCGGAAACCGGGGCGACCGTCCACGTCGTCACGCGCGATCTCGACGCCGGCCCGATCCTCGTACAGGAGGCGGTCCCCATCCTCGAAGGCGATACCGTGGAAACCCTGCGGCAGCGCGTGCACGAGGCGGAGTACCGGATCCTTCCAAAGGCGATCGACATGATGGAGGCAAGACTTGCCCACAGCCCTTCTGTCGGTTAGCGACAAGACCGGCCTCGCCGCCTTGGCTCGCGGGTTGCGGAGACTCGGCTACGAGCTCTTTGCGACCGGCAGCACCCTCCAGGCGATCCAGGACGCCGCGGTCGATGCGCGCCCCGTCAGCGATCTGACTGGTTTCCCCGAGATGATGGACGGGCGCATCAAGACCCTTCATCCCGGGGTGCACGCGGGGATCCTGGCGCGGCGCGACAGGCCCGAGCACATGGTGGCGCTTGCGGACCACGGCTTGCGCGAGATCGACCTCGTGTGCTGCAACCTCTATCCGTTCGTCGAGACGGTCACGCGGCCCGGCGTGAAATTCGAAGAGGCGATAGAGCAGATCGACATCGGCGGACCCGCGATGATCCGGGCGGCGGCCAAGAACCACGAATCGGTGCTCGTGGTCGTGCGGCCCGAGCGCTATTCGGACCTCCTCGCCGCGCTCAACGAGGGAACCGTCGACGCCGCGATGCGACGGCGACTCGCCGCGGAGGCCTTCGCGCACACATCCGCCTACGACTCGTGGATCGCCGCCTACATGCGTGGGGTGGCGCCCGACGGCTTTCCACCCGAGATCTCGTTCGCCGGCATCCTCACTCAACCTCTGAAGTACGGCGAGAACGAGCACCAGAAGGCCGGCTTCTACCGGTTCGGACCGAACCCGGGCGGGATCGGCGGCGCCGTGCAGGTGCAGGGCAAAGAGCTTGGATTCAACAACATCCAGGACGCGTCGGCCGCGTTTCAGCTGGTGCGTGACTTCGAGCGGCCGGCGGCCGCGATCGTGAAGCACATGAACCCATGCGGGCTCGCGGTCGCGGACGATATCGCCAAGGCGTACCGGCTCGCCTACGAATGCGACACCGTCTCCGCGTTTGGCGGAATCGTGTCGGTCAACCGGCCCCTCGACCGCTCGACCGCCGAGCAGATCGTGCAGATCGTCACCCACGTCGTCATCGCGCCCGAGGTGCTCGACGAGGCCAGGGACGTACTTGCCAGGCGGAAGGGGATGATCGTCCTTGCGGCGAAACCGCCGCACGCAAATCCATTCGACTTCGATGTGCGATCGGTCCCTGGAGGCTTTCTCGTGCAGGAGTGGGACCAGGCCGGGTTTGACCGCGCGACCAGTGCTGTGGTGACCCGCCGCGCGCCAACCGAGGATGAATGGGAGCAGCTCGGATGGGCGTGGACCGCGGTCAAGCACGTGAAGTCGAACGCCATCGTGCTTTTCAAAGAAGGAGCTGCGGTGGGCGTTGGAGCGGGGCAGATGTCGCGCGTCGAGGCGGTCCAGATCGCGGTTCGGCGCGCCGGAGAGCGGGCGCGAGGATCGGTTATGGCGTCCGACGCATTCTTTCCCTTTCCGGATGGCCTCGAGGAAGGCATCAGCGCCGGCGTGACAGCGGTCATCCAGCCCGGCGGCTCGATGAAGGACGCCGACGTTGTCGCTGCGGCCGATGCGGCCGGGATCGCCATGGTCGTCACCGGCCGGCGCCACTTCAAGCACTGATGGGTTCGCGGTTCTACGGTCGGTCGCAACTGTGAAGGACCCGTTCGAGGGTGAACGTCCGGAACATCACATGAAGAAGACGCACGTCGAGCACCCCAAGGTGACCTGCGGCACATGCCGGATGTTCGACGGCACTGCGTGGTGCCGGCATTGGAACTTCCACACCACGGCGGAATCGCCGCCGTGCCGCTTCTACAAAACCAAGGGGAGCTGAGAGGACGCCGCGCGGGCGCGGCGCCCTCCCGATTGCCGGCGTTCAGGCCGCCTGCGCAGTCTCCAGGTCGTCAGACGCGAACTCCTGCCGCACGCGAGCGGCGTGCGGCGCCCGCAGCACCACGACGACGACGAGCAGGCCCGTCGCGACGCAGGCCGCCGCGATCCCGAAGCCCAACTGATACCCGGCGCTCAGCGCTCCCGCCAGCGACTGGCCCTGCGCCATCAGCGTCTGCGTATGGCCGGCGGAGATGGTTCCCAGGGCGGCCAGGCCGAACGCCCCACCGACCTGCATCGTGACATTCCCCACGCCGGATGCGACCCCGGCGTCGATGGCCGGAATTTCGGACATCATGATCGTGGTGAGGGGCATGAACGTCATGCCCGCTCCGATTCCAAACAGGAGGTAGGCGCCGAAGATCCCGGGGAAGTAGGCCGCGTTTTGATCCGTTGTCGCCATCAGCAGCAGCGCCACCGTGATTGTCGCGAGGCCAGGGATGAGCAGGGCCCGGGGACCGAAGCCGCGCATCAACCGAGCCGAGATCCCGAGGGACAGCACGGCGAGCGTGAGCGTCGAAGGCAGGAAGGCCAGGCCGGTGTTGAACGCGCTGTATCCCTTGACGTGCTGCAGGTAGAGGGCGCCAAAAAAGAAAGTGGCGAACATCCCGGTGGCCACAAGGCCTCGCGCCGCGCTGGCGCCGGTCAGGCTGCGGAGGCGCAGGATCCGCAGCGGCATGATCGGGTTCTCGAGGCGAGCCTCGACCACGAAGAAAGTCGCGAGAAGAACCATCGCGGCCCCGCCAAACCCAAGCGTGTGGGCCGAGGTCCAACCCGTCTCGGCGGCCGTGACGATTGCGTAGATGCCCAGCACCATCGCGGCGCTGACGAGAATCGATCCGACGGCGTCCACGCCCCGGCTCAAGCCAAGCCCTTCGTGCTCTTCGATCAGCCACGAGCCGAGCAGCATCGTGCCGGCTCCGATCGGCAGGTTGATGAAGAAGATCCAGTGCCAGTTGATCAGCTGAGTCAGCGTCCCTCCGGCGAGCAACCCCAGGGAGCCGCCACCGGCGATCACGAACATGAAGATGCTCATGGCCTGGGCGCGCTCTCCGGGCTTGGGGAAGCCGGTGACGATGAGTGCGAGGATGACTCCCGCAGACATCGCGGCGCCGAGGCCTTGCAGAAGACGCGCCGCGATCAGGGTCGTGGAGTCGAAGGCCAGGCCATCCAGCCCCGAGGCCACTGTGAAGACGGCCACGCCGGCGAGAAACAGCCTTTTGCGGCCGATCAGGTCGCCGGCCCGGCCGGCGAGCAAGAGCAGGCTGCCGTAGGCGATCAGGTAGCCGTTGACCACCCAGGTCAGGTTGGCCTGGGTGAAGTGAAGGTCGCGCTGGATCGCGGGCAGCGCGACGTTCACGATCGTCGAGTCGAGCACGATCATCAGCTGGCCGAAGCAGATCACGACGAGGGCGAGCCAGCGCTGCCGGTCGCCGAACCGGGGTTGTGCGGTTGAGTAATTCAATTTCATACTGACTCCTTGGACGAACCGGACTGCGGGACGATCACTATAACAGGATCATGACCATCCTTATTGCATGAATATCTGGAAGGTGGGAATAGTTCTCATCTAGTGGTAGGATCAGAAATGGCCAAGATGGAGAGCGGTTCCGGTTCAGAGACAGGGCTGATCGCCCTGCTCATCCAGATCAACAAGGCGCTGCACCGGCACACCTCGGAGGAGCTCCTCGGCATGCGACTCAAGGCGTTCCTGCTCCTGGGCTATGTGCGCGACCGGGGTGCTGTCTCCCAGCAGGAGCTGGAAGCGGGACTCCTGATGGATGCAAACAGCGTCGTGCTGCTCCTCAACGAGACCGAGGCGGCCGGGTTTTCAGTCCGGCGGCGCGACCCGGCGGACAGGCGCCGTCACATGGTCGAGCTCACCGAGGCGGGCAAGCTCGCGGTCGAGCGAGCCGAAAGGGCGCGGGAGGGGATCGAGGACGAGGTTCTGTCGGATCTGAGCATCGAAGAGCGGAAGGCCCTCAGGAAGCTTTTGAAGCGGGTCCTTGCCGGCCTGGTACGGGTCCCCGTCGAGTCTCAGTCGCAGGCCTGAGCCGCGCCGGTTCAGTCGTCGATCGCGGCGTGCGCCGTGGTCCAGAAGTCGACGAAGACCCCGCCCGGGGTGGAAGACTCCCAACCTCTCTGGGTCATCAGGATCGTGATCAGCTGCTCGTGCGGGTCGTTCTCCCACAAGGTCCCCATTCCGCCGCTCCAGCCGTAGCTCCCCACGGACGCCGGCCCGGTGCGCCGCGTGGCGATCTGCAGGCAGAAGCCCCAGCCGAAATCTGTGAAAGAGTCCGGGCCGAAACCTGAGCGCGCCTTTTGCTCCGGCGTCAGCTGATCGGTGGTCATGAGCTCGACCGAGGGCCGCGAGAGGATGCGCGTCAATGTTCCATTTTTGCCATGCCGGCCGCCGTCCATCAGCATCTTCGCGAACGAAAAGTAGTCATCGGCGGTGGAGACGAGGCCTCCAGCCCCGTTCGGAAAGGCGGGTGGGCGGCTCCAATCGCCGCCTTCGGCAGGGTCGTAGAGAAACAGCTCACGCGTATGCGGATCGACCATGTAGCTCGTCGCGAACCGGTCGAGCTTGACGGTCGGGACGCTGAAGTCCGTGTCCTTCATACCCAGCGGCTCGAAGAGGCGGTCGTGCAAGAACGCGTCGAACGCCTGGCCCGACGCGCGGGCGATCAGCACGCTCAGCACCTCTGCCGAGGTGTTGTACAGCCAGCTCGTCCCAGGCTGATAGATGAGCGGCAGCGTGCCCAGGCGTTTCATGAACTCGCCGGGGTTCGGATCGCCCGACGGCCGGGGCGGCCCAGGCTGCATCCCCGCGCCGGCCGCGGCACGGTGGATTGGGTATTCCTCCCTCGCGAACAGGTAGCCGAAGCCCATCCGGAAGGTGAGGAGGTCCCGCAACGTGATCGGCCGCTGCGCCGGCTCGGTTTCATCGACCGGGCCGTCGATGCGTTTCAGGACCTGCCGGTTGGCAAGCTCGGGCAGCAGCCGGTCCACCGGGTCGTCGAGCCGAAGCTTGCCCTCCTCGACTAGGATCAGCGCGGCCACCGCTGTGACGGGCTTTGTCATCGAAGAGATGCGAAAGATCGTGTCGCGCGCGACGGGACGACCGCCGATCGACGTGCTGCCCGCGACGTGTACGTGCAGCCCGCCCTTGCGGGCGACGAGCGCCACGAGGCCTGGCACCTCGCCGCGCTCGACGGAGCCATCAAGGACGCCGTCCATGCGGCGCAGGCGCTCGGCGGACAGCCCGCCGGTGCTCGCGGCAGCGGCCCTGGTCGCGATTTCTAGTTCAGTCGCTCCACGATCATCGCCATCCCTTCCACCCCACGAAATCTTCGATTTCGCGGGGACCCCGGAGTCGTGCTTGTGAGCATTAGTTCAGACGTTCCACGATCATCGCCATTCCTTGCCCGCCGCCCACGCACATCGTCTCCAGGCCATACGTCTTGTTCTTCTCGCGCAGGCCGTTGAGGAGCGTGCACAGGATGCGAGCTCCGGTCATCCCGAACGGGTGGCCCAGCGCGATCGCGCCGCCGTGGGGGTTGAGCTTGTCGCTGAACGGGTCGACGCCGATGCCGCGCGCAGAAGGAATGACCTGGGCGGCGAACGCTTCGTTGATCTCGACGATGTCGATGTCGTCGATGGTCATCTTGGCGCGCTTGAGCGCCTGCTTCGAGGCCTGGATCGGCCCGAGGCCCATGAACTCCGGCTCGAGCGCCGTCAGACCGGTTGAGACTACCCGTGCGAGCGGCTTGAGCCCGAGCTCCTTCGCCTTGCGAGCGGACATCACGACCACCGCGGCGGCGCCGTCATTCAACGGGCACGAGTTGCCGGCGGTCACAGTCCCGTCCTCGCGGAAGACGGGCTTGAGGGTGGCGAGGACCTCGACGGTCGTTCCAGGACGCGGCCCATCGTCCTTGCTGAATGTCTCGCCGTTCGGCAGCGGCACCGCGATGATCTCGCGGTCGAAGAATCCGTTCTCCCGCGCCTTGACGGCCGCGTTCTGGCTCTTCACCGCGTAGCGGTCCTGCTCTTCGCGGCTGATCTTCTCGCGGCGCGCAACGTTCTCCGCCGTGTTGCCCATCGCGATGTACACGTCGGGATATTCGTCGGCGTTGCCAGGCACCAGGCGGGGGTTGAAGGTGTCGGGTGCGTCGGGGTATGCACTCCCATAACGAGAGACACACTCGACTCCGACAGAGAGGAAGACGTCCCCCTCGCCCGCCTCGATCGCGTGCGTCGCGATGCGCGTGGTCATCAGCGAGGAGGAGCAGTACCGGTTCACGGTCACGCCGGGGACGTCGAGCCGCGATAGGATCGAGACGACCCGGCCGATGTTGTGGCCCTGCTCTCCGCCGGGCAGGCCGCAGCCGCAGATGAGGTCTTCGATGTCCGCGCGGTCGAGCTCTGGGACCATGTCGAGCACCTTGTTGACGACGTGGGCGGCCAGGTCGTCGGGTCGCACGTCGACGAGCGATCCCTTGCGCGCCCTACCGATCGGAGAACGGCCCAAAGCAACGATCACGGCTTCATTCATGGCTTGAAATATAGCCCGGTCCGGAACGCCGCTATTTCGAGGCGCGCCCTTCGAGCAGAACGAAAACCCAAAAGCCCCCGTACAGAAGGCCGACGAGCCCAAATGCGGTCGCAGCGCCCACCCCGGCCCAGCTGATCAGGGCCAGGATCAGGAAGAGCGCCGGCAGCCACAGGGCTCCGGCCAGCTCGCGCCGGCCAAGCGTCCGGTGGCGTTTGGCCTCGAGGATCAGCTCTCGAGGGAGGCGTTCCTCAGCGTCGAGGGGAGCAAAGATCGAATACATGCTCCGCCGATCCAGGCTCCGAAGCTCGCGCTCCTCGGTGACGTGCCGGGTCATTTGGGTCCGCTCCTAGTTTGCCACCAAGAGGCGCCTCTACGACCGGATCAAGAGGGTTTCTCGGGTGAAGAGACGCAGCGCGGCGAACCAGCAGATCAGGCCGGTCGTGACGAGGCTCGCCGTTGTGACGCCGAGCGCGGGCCAGGCGATCGAGTTGTGCACGATCGCGTCGCGCAGGACGAGCACGGCGTTGAGGATCGGTATCAGGTAATAGGCCAGGTTTGGGTTGAAGTCCGGGATGAACAGGACGATCGATGCGGGGAAGATGGTGATGAAGTACAGCGGCGTGGAGTAGGCCTGGCCTTGCCGGAAGTTCTTGGCCAGCGTCCCGAGCGCCAGGGTGACGGAGCTGAAAGAACCCGCGAGCAGGATCGCGAGCCACACCATGACCGCCGCGGCCAGCGGACTCAGGCTGACGTGCGTTCCGAGAAGCGGTATCTGAGACAGGGCCAGCAGCATCGAGCCGATGGCGGCGATAGCCGAGACGAGGCTGATCACGCTGACAGCCAGGATCTTTCCGAGCAGGATCCGGCTCCGAGGTGTCGGCGTCAGCAGCAAGCTCTCCAGCGTCTTCCTCTCGCGTTCGCCGGCCGACGCGTCGATCGCGGCCGACAGCCCTCCCGTCAGCACCATCGTGATGAGGATGTAGGGCAGGAAAAAGCTGAGGAACGCGTTTCCCGCCGCCTTTACCGGCGAGCTGAGCGGGTGCGCAATGACCGGGAGCGGGTTGAGGAGCCCCGGGTCGATGCCTTTCTGCTGGAGTGCGGCGGCAGCCTTGGTGGCATTGAACTGGCCGAGGACAGTTTGCAAGCGAGCGTCCGCGAACTGAGCGCTCTGCCGGGTCGGGTCGTACCACTCGTCGATCTCGGCAGGCTGGAAAGCGACCCCCAGGTCCACCTGCTGCCTGGCCGCAGCCGCGGGGTCGGCGACCGGCTCGAGTTTCAGGCCGGTCGCGGTCATCAGGATGGCGAGGCCGTTCGGGATCGTGCCGGTATAGCCGACCGTGTAGGTCTGCGTGGCGGTCTTGGTGGAAACCTGAGAGATCGCGACCAGGACCGTCGGCGTCGCGAGCGCTGCGAGCCCGATCGCGATCAGGGTGCGGCGGTCGCGCAGGATCTCGCGCATCTCTTTGCGAAAGACGATCGCGAGTGTATTCATCGCTTCTCGACGAGCTCCAGGAATGCGTCTTCCAGGTCGCGATGTGCGCCCCTGACCTCCGCGGTCCGGCCGGTCGCGACAACGGTGCCTTCGTGCAGGATGGTGACGCGGTCGCAAAGCCGTTCGGCGTCGTGAAGGACGTGCGTGGAGAAGATCACGCACTTACCGCGGTCGCGCGACTCGACCATGAAGTTGCGGATCTCGCGCGACGCGAGCACATCGAGGTTGGATGTCGGCTCGTCGAACATCAGCACCGCGGGGTCGTGGACGATCGCCCGAGCGATCGCGACCTTCTGTTTCTGTCCCGAGGACAGGCTTTCGGCGCGCTGGTTCGCGAACGAAACCATGTCGAGCCGTTCCAGGACCACGTCCACCCTCCGCCTGATCTCACCGTCGAGCACGCCGCTGAGCTCGGCGAAATATGTGATGTTCTCGCGCGCTGAAAGGCGCGGATACACACCGATGTCGGCGGTGACGACCCCAACCCTGCGACGCACTTGTTCCGGTGCGGACCGCGTGTCGAAGCCGAGCACCTCGACGGAGCCGGCGTCCGGCGTCAGCAGGGTACAGATGGTCCGGAGCGTGGTCGTCTTGCCCGCGCCATTGGGCCCCAGCAACCCGAAGATCTCACCTGACGCGGCCTCCAGCGAGATGCCGCGGAGGACCTTGTTCTTGCCGAGCGTCTTCTCCAGGCGGTCGATTTTGACCGCCGCCGGGCTCACCTGGGTTTCGTCGTGCGAGCCTTGGTCGCCTTCGGCGTGGGGGTTGCCGGTGTGGCCTTCGTCGCAGCGGAGCGCTTGGCCGGCTTGGGTTTGGCCTCCGCCACGACCTCGGCCTCGGCCTCGACGGGCGCCGCCTCACCGGCGGGCGCCTCCGCGGCCGCCACGCCCATGGTGCTTGACAGCGTTCGGTGGCAGGTCTCGCACGTGATCACCGTGCGGACGAGCGTCCCCAGGTGATGCTCCTCATGCCGAAGGTTGCGCACCCGGTCGCAGAAAGAGCAGTAGCCGGTCTCGACGGTGACCTCGACGTGGCCCGGTCTTTTGTTCATGTGCTGTCTAAGGTAAGCTCTCGCGAGGTTCGGGTTCCTTTAAGTCTGGTACAGAGATACCGGGAAGGAGGTTTTTTAATGGCCATCGGGAGTCGCCTGCGGCACGTGATCGAAAGCCAGCAGTTCTCGCGCACACTCCTCGAAGACCTCTTCGCTAGATCGGATGAGATCAAGCGCGAGCCCCACCGTTTCACAGGTCGCCTCTACGGCCAGGTCATGGCGGCACTGTTCTATGAGCCCTCGACCCGAACGCGCCTGTCGTTCGAGGCGGCGATGCTGCGCCTCGGCGGACAGACGATGGGCACCGACAACGCCCGCGAGTTCTCGTCGGCGGCCAAGGGCGAAACCCTGGAGGACACGATCCGCATCGTCAGCGGTTACGCCGACGTCATCGTGGTGCGGCACAACGAGGAGGGCGCGGCCAAGAGGGCGGCCGCGGTCAGCTCGGTGCCCATCATCAACGCGGGGGATGGTCCCGGCCAGCATCCGACTCAGGCCCTGCTCGACATCTACACGATCAAGGACGAGCTGAACCGAGTGGACGGAATCAAGGTCGCCATGGTCGGTGATCTTGCGAACGGCCGAACCGTTCGCTCCCTGACCTACCTCCTGAGCAAATTCAAGGAGATCCAGCTCTGGTTCGTTGCGCCCCCCATGGTCCGCATGCGAAGCGACCTGAAGGCGCACCTCGACGAGCACCATGTTCCCTGGGTGGAAACCGAGGACCTGGAGTCGGTTCTGCCTGAGGTCGACGTGGTCTACATGACCCGCATCCAGAAGGAGCGGTTCGCCGACCCGGCCGACTACGCGAAGGTGAACGGCGTTTACCGGATCGACAAGCGCTCGCTCGGCCTCATGCGCAAGTACGCGATCGTGATGCACCCACTGCCCCGCGTCGACGAGATCGACCCGGAGGTGGACGCCGACCCCCGAGCGGCGTACTTCCGGCAGGCGCGCAACGGGCTGCACGTCCGCATGGCTCTCCTCGACCGGCTGTTGGCATGAGCGTCAAACAAGGAAGGGCCGGGCGCGCGCAGGGCGCGTCAAAACTAAAAGCTACGGTGATGGACGCCGACCAGATCCGCCGGTCGCTCTCACGCGTCGCACACGAGATCGTGGAACGGAACCGGGGAACCGAAGACATCGTGCTCGTCGGCGTCGTAAGCAAAGGAGACGTCCTGGCCCGACGCCTCTCTGTGATCCTGACCGAGCTGGAACGCGTACGGGTACCTGTCGGCCGGCTCGACGTGTCCGAGCATCGCGACGATCGCCACCTGCGGGAGCCGTCACATCGGGCAACCTCCGAGATGCCGCCCATCGACGGCAAGGTCGTCGTCCTCGTCGACGACGTGATCCATCACGGCCGGACCGCGCGGGCGGCGATGGACGCGCTGATGGACTTCGGACGCCCGCGAGCCATCCAGCTGGCCGTGCTCGTCGACCGAGGACATCGCGAGCTTCCGATCAGGCCCGACTACGTGGGAAAGAACGTTCCCACGTCTGACGCGGAGCGGATCGAGGTGCTCGTGGCCGAAGACGATGGCATCGACCAGGCGGTGATCGTTGCCGGCTAACGGCGGGCGCAGGCCCGGCGCCCTTACACGAAGGCGTTTTGCCGCGCTCGTGCTCGAGGACGGCCGCGCCTTCGTCGGCGTCGCGTTGGGCGCCGATGTCGTGGGTGAGGGAGAGGTCGTCTTCAACACCGCCATGACGGGCTACCAGGAGGTCCTCACCGACCCGTCCTATGCCGGCCAGATGGTCTGCATGACCTACCCGCTGCAGGGAAATTACGGGGTGCGCGACGCGGACGCGGAGTCGTCACGCCCCTGGGCTCGGGCGCTCATCGTGCGGTGGGCCTGTCCGGTCCCAAGCCACCATTCGAGCGAGGGTTCGCTCGACGAATACCTCAGGCGATGGAATGTGCCGGCGATCACCGAGATCGACACGAGGGCGCTGACGCGCCACCTGCGCACGCATGGAGCGCTGCGCGCTGTCCTGACACATGAGTCGAAGTCACCAAGCCAGGCGCGTCTTGAGGAGCTGGCCGAGGCCGCGCGGCGGGTGACGCCGCTGTCCGAGCAGGACCTGGTGGCTCAAGCGTCCCGGACCTCGACCGAGGAGTGGCTCGAAGCGCTGCCGGTCGAATTGCGCCGCGGAGGGCATGCCGACGGCTCTGGCCTTTCCATCGCCGTGGTCGATTACGGCGTCAAGAGCAACATCCTTCGCTCGCTGCGCGAACGTGGATGCCGGGTCGTCGTGCTTCCCCACAGCGCGACCTGGGCTGACATCGAGGCCACCGGCGCCGGCGGCCTGGTCCTGGCGAACGGACCCGGCGATCCGGCGGTGCTCGATGGACCCGTGGAGCTGGCCCGGCAGGCGCTGGGCCGGATCCCGATCTTCGGCATCTGCCTCGGGCACCAGATCCTGGGTCGCGCCGCGGGCGCAACCACTTCGCGCCTGCCGTTCGGCCACCACGGCGCGAACCACCCGGTCAAAGACCTCGAGACAGGCAGGGTGCACATCACGAGCCAGAACCACGAGTTCCAGGTGGACGCCGCTTCGATCCCGGTGGGGGACTTCTTCGTGTCGCAACGCAATCTCAACGACGGATCGGTCGAAGGGCTGAGCCATAAGACCCTGCCGGTCTTCAGCGTGCAGTACCACCCCGAAGGCTGCCCTGGACCACAGGACAACCAGCACCTGTACGACCGGTTCGTCGACATGGTCGCCCATTGGGCGCAGCCCGCTAAACAAGTCGGCCGCCCCCTCCTGCGGGCGGTCGGCGGCGCGGCGCAGCCTGAGAAGCCTCGCAAGGTACTGATCCTCGGCTCGGGGCCGATCGTGATCGGCCAGGCCGCCGAGTTCGACTACGCGGGGACCCAGGCCTGCAAGGCCCTGCGCGAGGAGGGAATCGCGACGGTCCTGGTGAACTCCAACCCGGCGACGATCATGACGGACGAGGAGGTCGCCGACCGCGTCTACCTGGAGCCGCTGACCGTCGAGTCGGTCGAGCGGGTGATAGCGCGAGAGCGGCCGGATGCTTTGCTGCCGACTCTTGGAGGTCAGACCGCCTTGAACCTCGCGACGGAGCTGGCCGCCGCCGGCGTGCTTGATCGCTACCAGGTGCGGCTGCTCGGCGCGGGCATCGAGACGATTCGCAAGGCGGAGGACCGCCAGGCCTTCAAGGACATGCTCGAGGGAATCGGCGAGCCGGTGCCCGTGTCGCGCGTGTGCGAGTCGCTTGACGATGTCCTCACGTTCGCCACCGAAGTTGGTTTGCCGCTTGTGATCCGCCCCGCTTACACGCTGGGCGGCACCGGAGGCGGGTTTGTCACGAACGAGGCGGACCTGGAGCGGGTCGCGACCGGCGGCCTCAATGCTTCACCGATCCACCAGGTCCTCATCGAGCGCTCGCTATGGGGATGGAAGGAGATCGAGTACGAGGTGATGCGCGACGCAGCCGACACGTGCATCACCGTCTGCAACATGGAGAACCTCGACCCGATGGGCGTGCACACCGGCGATTCCATCGTGGTCGCGCCGGCCCAGACGCTGTCCGACCGCGACCACCAGATGCTGCGTTCCTCAGCGATCCGCATCATCCGCGCGCTCGGCATTGAAGGGGGTTGCAACGTGCAGTTCGCCCTGGATCCGAAGAGCTCGACCTACTACGTGATCGAGGTCAACCCGCGTGTCAGCCGTTCGTCCGCGCTGGCGTCCAAGGCGACCGGATATCCGATCGCGCGCGTGGCGGCCAAGGTCGCCGTGGGCCGGCGCCTCGAGGAGATTCGCAACGAGGTCACCGGCCGCACGTTCGCCGCGTTCGAGCCGGCCCTGGACTACTGCGTCGTCAAGATCCCTCGCTGGCCCTTCGACAAATTCCCCGCGGGTGACCGACGCCTCGGCACGCAGATGGCGTCGACGGGCGAGGTGATGGCGATCGAGAGGACTTTCGAGGCGGCCCTCAACAAGGCGATGCGCTCGCTCGAGCAGAAGCCGCCCGCCATTGCGGAGCTGGGCCCCGAGACGATCGACCAGCCCAACGACCGAAGGTTGTTCGCCCTGCTCAACGCCCTGAGGAACGGGGCGAGCGTCCAATCGCTCGCGGAGAGGAGCGGAATCGATCGCTGGTTCATCGACCGCATGGCGAACCTCACGCGCCTCGAGGTCGAGGGCTCCCTGCTCGAGCTGAGGCGCGCGGGATTCTCGGACGCGATGATCGCCGGGCTTCGGGGCGAGAAGGTGGAGAGCGCCGCGCCGACCTACAAGCTGGTGGACACGTGCGCGGCGGAGTTCGAAGCCGCTACCCCTTACTACTACTCGTGTTGGGAAGAGGAGAGTGAGAGCAAACCTGTTGACGCGCGCAGCGCGTTGGTCATCGGCTCGGGCCCGATTCGGATCGGCCAGGGCATCGAGTTCGATTACTGCTCGGTCCACGCGGCGTGGTCGCTGCGCGAGGCAGGCGTCCGCGCCGTGCTCGTCAACTCGAATCCGGAGACCGTCTCGACGGACTTCGACACTTCCGACCGCCTGTACTTCGACCCGCTCGACCTCGACGGTGCGCTGCACGTCGCGCAGGCCGAGCGCGTGGACGGCGCCCTGGTCCAGTTCGGCGGCCAGACGGCGATCAACCTCGCGGAGTCGCTGAACGAGCGCGGCGTCCCGATCATGGGATCCACCGTCGAGGCGATCGACCTGGCCGAGGATCGGCGCGCCTTCGCCGCGGCGCTCGACGCGATCGGCATCCCGCAGCCGGTCGGCGGGACCACGACCACGGTCGAGGACGCGGTCGCGATCGCGGAGCGGGCCGGCTACCCGGTTCTCGTTCGCCCCTCGTATGTGCTCGGCGGCCGCGCGATGGAGATCGTGCGCAACCGCGACGAGCTGCGGCGCTACATGTTCTGGGCCATCGGCGCCATGCCGCGCGGCACGGTGCTGGTCGACAAGTACCTACAGGGCACCGAGGTCGAGGTTGACGCGATCACCGACGGCGAGACCGTGGTCATCCCCGGAGTCATGCAGCACGTTGAACGGGCGGGCGTGCACTCGGGCGACTCCTATGCGGTGTACCCGGCCCAGAGCCTCGAGCCGACCGAGCTCGACCACGTGGTCGAGTACACCGTGAAGATCGCGCGGCACCTGCGCTTACGCGGAATGGTGAACGTGCAATACGTCGTACACCGCGGCCATGTCTACGTGCTCGAGGTCAACCCACGCTCGTCGCGAACCGTGCCCTTCCTCTCGAAGGTGACCGGGGTCCCAATGGTCAAGCTCGCGACTCGCGTGATGCTCGGTGAGAGGCTCGCGGACATGGGCTGGGCGACCGGGCTGGTCCCCCCGCGAGACCTGGTCGCGGTCAAGGCGCCGGTCTTTTCGATGAACAAGCTCCCGGCGGTCGACTCCTACCTCGGCCCCGAGATGAAATCGACGGGTGAGGCGATCGGCATCGCGCGCACCTTGAACGAGGCTCTCAGGAAAGCCTTTGCCGCGTCGGGCATGCAGATCGAACGGGGCGGCACAGCCCTGCTGACCATCGCCGATGTCGACAAGGCGGAGCTGTTACCCATCGTCTCGCGCCTGGTCCAGATGGGCTGGTCGCTCGTTGCGACCGATGGCACCGCGCGAGCGCTTCGCCATGCGGGATTCTCGCCCAAGGTCGTGGCGAAGATCGGCGAGCCGGGGCCGACCGTGGTCGACGTCATCACGCAGGGCCAGGTCGACCTCGTCATCAACACGATGTCGAACATCTACGCCGAGCCCGGTGAGGTCGGCGGCCCCGTCTTCAAGGACGGCTTCGAGATCCGGCGCGCCGCGGTCGAGCGCCGTATCCCGTGCCTGACGTCGCTCGACACGGCAACCGCGCTGCTCGAGTCCGCCGTCGCCGCACCGAGTGACATGGAGGTGCGGACCATCGAGGAGTGGAGGGAAGGTGTACCTGCTTGAGGCGCGAATAACGGGCAAGCGGCTGGTCGCGCGCGACATGTACGTCATCACGATGCACGCGCCGCAGATCGCCTCTTCGGTGCTGCCGGGTCAGTTCGTGAACATCGGCTGGTCACCAGGTCCGCTGCTTCGCCGCCCGTTCTCCGTCTATCGCGTGGACGGCGAGCGACTCGAGATCGTGTTGAAGGCGGTGGGTGTCGGGACGGCGCAGCTGCTCTCGATGTCCCAGGGCGACCGTGTCAGCTGCCTCGGGCCGCTTGGACACGGATTCGAAATCGGCGATGGGCCCCGTACGGCCGTCCTGCTCAGCGGCGGGTTGGGAGTCGCGTCGATGACTCTTGCGGCCAGGCGAGCCGCTGCTCTGGGCATCAGGGTGACCTGGGTCCACGGTGCGCGGAGCAGCGAGGACCTGTGCTCCGAATCCGACGGGGACGAGCTCATCTGGGCGACGGACGACGGCTCGAAGGGGGTCAAGGGCACCGCCGTGGCGGCCGCACCGGACGCGGACCTCGTCCTCGCCTGCGGACCCAACCGGATGCTTGCGGCTGTCGCGGCGCGGTGGCCGGATGCGCAGGTCGCTGTCGAGACCTACATGGGCTGCGGCACGGGCGTGTGCCTGGGGTGCGCCGTCCCCCTCGTCCGCGGAGGTTACGACCGTGCCTGCAAGGAGGGACCTGTCTACCGGGCGGGAGACGTCGACTGGGCGTCGCTGCCGTCCCACCTGTCCTACGCCGTGACCGCAGCACACCAGAAATGACACCGGACATGTCGGTGACTGTCGGAGCGATGGCGCTGCGCGGTCCGGTGCTGGCGGCGTCCGGGACGTTCGGCTACGGGACCGAGGTGCCGCTGCTCGAGCGACGCGCTCTGGGCGGGATGGTATCGAAAGGCATCTTTCTGCGGCCGCGCGCGGGCACGCCACCGCCGCGAATCGCCGAGACACCCAGTGGGATGCTCAACGCGATCGGGCTCCAGGGCCCAGGAGTCGAAGCTCTCATCCGCGATTACGCGCCGCAGTGGGCGGAGTGGGACTTCCCTGTTTTCGTCAACGTCAACGGCGAGTCGGCGGCCGAATACGGAGAGCTGGTGGCCCGGCTCGACGGCGTGCCCGGGGTCGCCGGCTTCGAGATCAACATCTCCTGCCCTAACGTCGAATCGGGCGGCCTCTACTTCGGCAACGACCCTCGCGCGGCGGCGGCGGTGACGGAAGCCGTCCGCAAGCGGACCCGCCTGCCGGTCTGGGTGAAGCTCACGCCGATGGTCACGGACATCGGCGTCATCGCGCGCGCGGTCGAGGCGGCCGGCGCCGACGCGCTGTGCGCGATCAACACGTTCGTGGGCATGTCGATCGATCTCAACGCCTACAGGCCTCGGCTCAGCTTCCGGACGGGAGGGCTTTCGGGCCCGGCTATTCGCCCGCTCGCGGTGCACCTCGCGCACCAGGCCGCGCGCGCGGTGCGGATCCCTGTGATCGGCGTCGGCGGGATCTCTCGAGCGGAGGACGCGCTCGAGTTCCTGGTGGCCGGCTGTAGCGCGGTGCAGGTCGGCACCGCCACCTTCGTCAACCCGAACGCCATCGCCGACGTGCACGATGGCATTGCGGCTTTCCTTGAAGCGAAAGGCTTCAGCTCGCCGGCCGACCTTCCCCGCTTTCTCCCCCGGGACTGAAGCCCGGAGGCATGGCAAAGACCTCGGGCCGCAGGATCCTGATCCCGAGGATGACCGTGCCCGCGATGACGGCGCCGATCGCCATCGCCCACGGCGCGCCAAGCAGCGTTGCGAGCGCGCCCGCCTGCGTGCTGCCCAAAGGCCCGACGCCGATGAGAGCCTGCGCATAGAGGGACATCACCCGTCCGCGCAGGTGGTCTGGCGTGATGGTCTGGATCCGGTTGTTGGCCGTCGCGACGAATGAGATCTGGCAGTAGCCCGCGACGAACAGGGTCGCCATAGAAAGCACGAAGGCGCGCGAGATCGAGAACTCGAGCAGCGCGACGACCCAGATCATCGCCATCCAGAACTGGCGTCTCGGATCGGCGCCCAGCGTCGGAGAGAAGGCGAGCGTGAGCGCTCCGACGAGCGCGCCCAATCCCATCGAGGCCAGTAGAAAGCCGAAGCCGTGCGCCCCCACATGCAGCACCTGGTCGGCGAACAGGGGGATGAGCGTCAGGCGATTCATCGCGAACAGCGAGAAGACCGCCACCACGATGAGCAGCATCCCGACCACCGGCTCTCGCCGCGCGTAGGCGGCGCCCTCTGCGATCCGCGTGAGGAACGGCTGTTCATGATGCTGGGCCACCAAGTGCGGCAGGTCACGCATCAGAAGGAGGGCGACTATCGCGGCGAGGTAGCTGACCGAGTTCGCGAGAAAGCAGATCGGCACGCCCACCGCCGCGATGACCAGGCCCGCGATCGCGGGGCCGATCACGGCCGATGCGTTGAAGACTGACGAGTTGAGCGCGATCGCGTTCATGAGGTCCTGCCGCCCGACCATCTCGATGACGAATGCCTGGCGGGCGGGGACGTCGAACATGTTGATTGCGCCGGTGGCGAACGCCGCGACGATCACCATCCAGTACTGGGCATGGCCCGTCGCGCTGACGGCAAACAGCACGAACGAAGGAACGGTGAAAAGCGACTGCGTGACCAGCAATACGTTTCTCTTGCGTTCGCGATCGGCGACAAGTCCTCCAAACGGTCCGCCGAGGAGGACCGGCGTGAACTGCGCGGCCAGGACGAGGCCCACGAGGAGGCCGCTGTGGGTGAGCTCGAGCGCCAGCCAGGGCATGGCCACGCTCTGCATCCACGTCCCGACCGTCGAGATGATCTGGCCGGTCAGAAAGAGCCGGTAGTTTCTGTGCCGCAGGGCCCCGAGCATTCGATATGGAACCAGGTCCGGCACTCGTGGGATCATCGCAGGGTGGGCAAGATTCACGAGGCGATCGACATCGAGGCGCCGGCGTCACGCGTGTGGGCGGTGGTCCAGGAAGACGTAGAACATTCCCCCAGGTGGTCGTCGTACCTCGCCAAGGCCGAGAAGCTCGACGATGGACCGCCCGGCAAGGGCACGCGCTACCGCTACCAGCTCGACCTTCCGGGAGGGTTCAAAGAGACGATCGAGGTGGAGCAGACCGTCTATACGAAGCCGAAGCGATGTGCCGGCAAATTCATCCGGGGTGCACTGAAAGGCACGTGGGCGTACACGTATACAGAGAAAAAGGACGGCACGACCCACATCCTCTATGAGATGGACTACGAGCTGGGCGGGCTGCTGCGTTTCACGGGCGGCCTGCTGAACAAGCAGTACGCCGAAGGGATCCAGCGGACGATGGCCACGCTGAAGAAATATGTCGAGTCAGGAAAGGGACCCAAGGCGAAGCCCTAGGCGCGACTCAATCGAGCTGGGCTTCCGCCTCGATCTCGACTTTCCAGCGCCCGTCCAGCAAGCCCTTGACCACGACCATCGTCGAAGCGGGGGCCGCTGCGCCGAACGCCTCGCCGTGCGCCCGACCGACCGCTTCGGCGAACGCGCTGTCGGTCAGGAACATTCGGGTCCTGACGACCTGGTCAGGCGACGCCCCCGCCTCGCGGATCGCGGCGATGATGATCTCGAAGCAGCGCCTGGCCTGGACGTAAGGATCCGGGTCGACGGTTCCGTCGGGCCAGATCGGCGCCGTCCCCGAGACCAGGACGCGGTTGCCCGCGCGAACAGCGCGACTGAAACCAATCGTCTTTTCGAATGGCGATCCCGACCGGATCCGCCGCCGCTCCTCAGTCAGGGAGGCGCCTAGGGTCGCTTGAAGGGCAGGAGCTCGAGCTGCTCGAAGCGGTCCTGGACCGCGACCCGCAGCTCGTTGGACAGCGCGTTCAACCGCTCCTGCGAAGCGCCGTCCACGGCGAGGGCTCGTACCCTCCGCAGCGCCGTCTGCATGGCGTAGAGGCCGGCCGGCTCGTTGCCGGCCATCTTCGCCGACGCGGTGCGGAGCTCCTTCGACAGCTCATCCTGGCCGTGCGTGCGCAGCCAGTTGGCCAGCCGCGCGCCGGCCACCAGAACACGCTGGGTCTTCGGGTTCAAGCCTGGTGGCACCATTTCGCGCTGCCGGTTTTGAAAGACCGAGGGGACGGTCGCGGGCCGGCGCAGCGATCGAATGCGCGTGATCGTGCCCTTGAGGTTCGGGCCGAGCAAGACGAGGATGCCGGCCAGCACAAGGAGGCTGACCACAAACCCCACGAGGACTTCCAGCATCTCCTCCTAGGGTACGCTTGAAAGGCGCCGCTGTTGTCATGCAATCGCGGGTCTCCGCGAACTCACAGCGAAGCCTCAGCTTTCGCAGGTTAGATGGAGGTAGGGGTACGAGCAAGACTTCGCCCGTGGCGGTCATCACCGGGGCTTCCTCAGGAATCGGCGCAGCGACCGCGGTCGCCCTTGGGCGAAAGGGCTTTCAGATTGTCGTCGGTGCGCGGCGAGTGGATCGCCTCAAGCGGGTGGCCGGCGAGGAAGGCGTCGCGCTGGCGCTAGATGTCACCGACAAGAAGAGCATCGATGCGTTCGTGCGGGAGATTTCAAAGAAATTCGGCCGCATCGACGTGCTGGTCAATAACGCAGGCGGCGCCCTCGGGCTCGCTCCGATCGAAAAATCCGTCGACGAGGACTGGATCGGTATGTGGAAGGTCAACGTGCTCGGGCTCATGTGGATGACCAGAGCCTGCCTGCCTCTCCTGCGCAAGGCCAAGCACGGCCACATCGTCAACATCGGATCGATCGCGGGATTCGAGACCTACAAAGGGGGAGCGGGCTACACCGCCGCCAAGCATGCGGTGCGGGCGATCACGCGCACGCTGCGGCTCGAGCTGAATGGAGAGCCGGTCCGCGTGACCGAGATCGACCCGGGCCTGGTCGAGACCGAGTTCAGCCTCGTCCGCTTCCACGGAGACCGCAAGGCGGCGAGGGCGGTCTATGACGGCTTGAAGCCTCTCTCCGCCGAAGACATCGCCGACTGCGTCGTCTTCGCGGTCACGCGCCCGCCGCACGTGGACATTGACGAGATCGTGGTTCGCCCGGTGGCCCAGGCCACTGCCTGGATGGTTGCCCGGAAGACCACGAAGGGTCGGATCTAAGGGCTATATCCGCATGGCCGGTAGGCCTGGCTTCGCCAGGCCGCCTAACCCGCATTCATGAATCTCGCCTGCTCGTGGTGAGGAGTGACGTTTAGGTAAGTCCCTACCGCACACCGGAAGGAGAGCAGCGCCTGCGGCGGAGCCGCACGCGCGATGCGATCAGTAAGTCCCATCCTGCCCGCGCCTGGCGCGCAGAGGAAACCATCCCGGGTTTCCTCTCATTATTCGTAGTAATTCTGGGCGAACTCGATCCAGCCAGAGTCGGGGCAGCCGCTCGACGTTTGCGCGTGCGTGCAGTGCACGCCCACCTTGGGTCCCGGGTCGATGTAGAGCTGGCCGTGGATTATGAGCACATCTCCAGCGTGGGCGGGAACCGATGGCGCGAGGGTCGTGTTGTGGTCGATCTCGAGTATGTCGCCAGCGGGGTCTTTGACCTGGAATCGCTCGTGGCCGCCTGACTCGACAGGGTCGCTTATGATCGTCGCGTCGAACGTCACCTCGGCGCCGCTCGTGCCGTTGACGATGTCCTGGTGAAGGCCCTGGTCGTCTGGCGTCTCCCGTCCGCCGCAGGCCAGCAACGCGAGGGTGACCGCCAGCGTGAGGCAGATCCGCCTCACTTGCCGAAAACCTGCTCGAGCGCGATGCGGCCCTCGTAGAGAGCCTTGCCGAGGATGACCGCCTGCGCACCTGCGGATGTCACCTTGGCGATGTCCTCGAGCGACGAAACGCCACCCGAGTACTGGACGGGAAGACCGGTCATCGAGCGGGCTCTGGCCAGCGTGACGAGATCAGGTCCCGAGAGGGTGCCGTCCCTGTCGATGCAGGTCAGGATCACGCCCGCCAGGGGCAGTCGATCCCATCGCGACAGGAGCGACCCCATCATGACGGGCTCGGTCTCGGTCCAACCGCTCACCGCCGCCTTCTCGTCGCGCACATCGAGTGCCGTCAGGATGCGTGCCGGATGCTTGCGAGCGCATCTCTCGAGCAGACGCGGGTCACGCACCGCCGCCGTGCCCATGACGACACCATGAGCGCCCGCGCCGAGCCAGGCGTCCACCGCGTCGGCGGATCGGATTCCGCCGGCCACCTGGATCTTGAGCTCATGTCTCTGCACGATCGATTCGATCACGGCCCTGTTGTCGCCGGTGCCGCGCGCGGCGTCCAGGTCGACCACGTGCAGGTGCATGGCGCCTGCCCGCGCAAACTCGTCCACCACGTCGAGGGGATCGTCCGAATACACCGTCGGATTCCGGTAATCGCCTTTGACCAGGCGGACGGCCTTACCGCCGAAAAGATCGATCGCCGGGATGACCACCATGGTGCTGATTACGCCGGCTAGGACCTAGCGATAGTTGGTGAATTGAAGGGGCACCGGAATGTCTTCCGCCTCGCGCAGCGCCTTGATCACGAGCTGGAGAGCGTCCTTGTCCTTGCCGACCACCCGCAGCTGGTCGCCCTGGATGCGCACCTGGACTTTGGGCGTCACGTTCTGGATTCGCTTGCGCAGGTCGCGCGCGATGTCGTCCGTGATCCCGGCGTTGAGCTGGATCTCGATCTGGCCTCGACCCTTGCCGACCGTTTTCGGGTCGCTCGCCTTGAACAGCTTGGCCGAGAGCTGTCTCCTGGCCCCCTTTTCGCGGAGGACCTGCAGCGCCGCCTTCGCCCTCTCCTCGCTCGCAGACTCGATCAGGATCTTGCTTTCCTGGTGGTCATAGATGGTCGCCGTGTCCTTGAAGTCGTAGCGGGTTCCGACCTCCCGACGGGCCTGGTCCAGCGCGTTCGTCAGCTCGGCCGCGTCGAACTCCGAGACGACGTCGAACGAGAACTCAGCCACTGATCGTGTGAAAGATCGCGTTCAGCCCGATCACGACCGCCGCGATCGCCAGCCCGAGCGCCGCCACCGAGGAAAGGGCCAGGAGCGCTCCGATGCCCGCGGTTCCCTCGTCGAGTCGCTCGACCGGGGCCTTGTCATACGGATCCGGGCCGTAATCGAGGTCGTTGAGGCCCCCCTCGCGAGCGCGCCGGACGAGCTCGTCCAGCACGGGCTTGCCGCCCGGTGGCAGCTGCCTGTCACCGAGGGCCGCGACCGCGTCCCTGAGGTTGTCCCGAGTCTTGCCCAGCTCGGCAACGACCAGGTCGAGCGTTTGCATGGCAGCCGGCGTCGGATGCTCTCGGCGGAGGTCGGCGATGATGCCGTACAGGCTCACAGTCCGGATTCATAACAGAAGCCGGGCGCGCCGTGCAGCCGTCCTACACTTATTTCGATGAGTGTGGAGGTCAAGAAGGCCGCGCCCAAGAAACCCGCGCCCCACCCCAATACGTGGGTCTTTCACGACGGGGAGTTTGGCCGCTACCACGATGTGAAGCTCGGTCTCATGACCCATGCCCTGCATTACGGCACCGGAGTCTTCGAGGGTATCCGTGCCTACTGGAACGCCAAGCAGGAACAGCTGTTTCTCCTCGAGCCGGCGCTTCACTACGAACGCATGCGGCGCTCGGCGAACGTCATGCGCATGACGCTCCCGTATTCGACCGAAGAGCTCGTCAACTTCACACTCGACGTGCTGCGCCGCAACCAGTTCAAGTCCGACGTTTACGTCCGTCCTCTCCTCTATACGTCCAGCGAAGAGATCGGTGTTCGGCTGCACAACCTGGAGCACAGCTTCTTCATCTACGCGATACCGTTCGGCAACTACGTCGAGGTCGAGTCGGGGATCCGCTGCATGGTGAGCACGTGGCGGAGGGTGCCCGACCAGTCTCTGCCGGCACGGGCGAAGATCACCGGCTCGTACGCTCAATCGGCCCTGGCGAAATCTGAAGCGGTCGAGTCGGGGTTTGACGAGGCGATCGTCCTCACGGTTGACGGGCATGTCTCGGAAGGCTCGGCCGAGAACCTCTTCATGTTCAAGGACGGGACGTTCGTCACTCCCCCGGTAACGGACGACATTCTCGAAGGCGTGACGCGAACGCTGATCATGAATCTGATCAAAGACGAGCTCGGGATGCCCGTAGTCGAGCGCAGCATCGACCGCACGGAGCTGTACACCTGCGAAGAGCTGCTGCTGTGCGGCACCGGGGCCCAGGTCGCGCCTGTTGTCGAGGTCGATCGCCGCTCGGTCGGAAACGGCAAGGTCGGCGAGTTCACCCAGGAGCTGCAGAACATCTACTTCGGGGCCGTGCGAGGCGAGTCGAAGAAGTACAAGGACTGGACGATCCCCGTCTATTAAGCCCGTGAAGGTCGTCGTCGCCCCCAACGCGTTCAAGGGATCACTCTCCGCCTCTCAGGCCGCCGCTGCGATGGCGCGTGGCGTGCGCGAGGTGTTCCCCGAAGCAGAGGTTTTCGAGGTTCCGGTGGCGGACGGCGGCGAGGGTACAGTCGAAGCGCTGGTCAGCGCCAACCGCGGTGCTTATCTGAGCGCCGAGGTCGAAGGACCGCTCGGCAATCCGGTTCAAGCGACGTATGGGTTGATTGACGAGGGCCGGACCGGAGTGGTAGAGCTCGCGTCCGCCAGCGGCTTGACCCTCGTACCCGCTGAGCGCCGCGACCCACGCAAGGCGTCTACCTACGGCTTCGGCCAGCTGCTGATTGCGGTGCGCAATGCGGGCGCAAGCAAGGTCATTGCGGGAGTCGGCGGTTCCGCCACGAACGATGGGGGCGCAGGGATGGCGCAGGCGCTCGGCTACGGGCTGCTGGACGCTGGCGGCGTTGCGCTGCCTCGCGGAGGTGCTGCGCTGGCCCGCCTGGATCGCATCGACCAAACCGGTTTCGATGCCGGCTGGCGTTCGGTGAACGTCATGGTGGCGTGCGACGTGACCAACCCATTGATCGGTCCGATTGGGGCCAGCGCCGTTTACGGGCCGCAGAAGGGAGCCGACGCCGAGATGGTCCGCGAGCTTGATTCCGCCCTGGGCAGGTTCGGCGCGGTAGTCGAACGAGACCTCGGAAAGCGCGTGGCGAATGTGCCTGGCGGGGGTGCGGCCGGGGGTACCGGGGCAGGCCTGATTGCGTTCCTGGACGCCAGTCTGGTTCCGGGATCTCCACTCATCGTGACCGCCAGCGGGTTCGACGAAAAGATCCAGGGCGCGGACCTCGTCATCACTGGAGAAGGGCGGGTTGATTCCCAGACGGCTTACGGAAAGGCGCCTGGCGAGGTGGCAAAACGCGCGCAAGCGGCTAGAATCCCGGTTCTCCTCATAGCCGGTAGCAAAGCGCCCGGCTGGGAGGCGTTGAGCGATCTCGGCGTCACCGCGGTGGTGACGCTGGACGAGGAAGGTGACAATCTGCAGCAGCTCATAGGAGACGCCGGCGAAATGCTGAGGCGCGCCACGGCGCGGGCGTGCCGGGACCGAGCGTGGGAATAGAAGAGAAGGACGAGCCGCCGACGAAGGAAGGCATCGAGCCGACCGATGTCGAGCTGGTCAAGGCGTACCGCAGCGGTGACATTCACGCCTTCGAGGAGCTGCACCGCCGCTACGTCGCGTCCATCTACCGGCTGGTCAGGCGCAAGCTCGGCGACGCGCTGCTGGCAGAGGACATCGCGCAAGAGACCTTCATGAAGGCACTGAAGATGATGGATCGGGTCGACGACTCTTTCAACTTCGGTGGATGGGTCCACACGGTGGCGCGCAACCTGTGCTTCGACGAGCTGCGGCGTCGCCAGCGCGACCTGCGCGCCGACGACGGCGTCGAGGCGGATGAGGGAGAGCTGCTCGCCAACCTTCCGTCGACGAGCAAGAGTTTCGATCCCGTCTTGGTCCAGGAATCGAACGAGATGCGCAGGCAGGTCTGGGCGGTCGCCCAGCGACTGCCCGAGAAGTACCGGCTGGTGCTTACGCTTCGCGAGCTGCAGGACCTCAGCTACCGGCAGATCGCCCACACGCTCAAGATGTCCGAGAGCGCGGTCGAGACCCTTCTCTATCGCGCCCGCCTGCGTTTCAAAGAGGAGTACATCGCCGCCGAAGGCGAGGGTGAGCTCAGTCACGCGGAGGCGGTTCCGCTGCTGGCCCCGTACCTGGCCGGCAAGCTCCGCCGGAACCAGGCCGAAGCCGTTCGCAAGCACATTGCCGTTTGCATGAAATGCGCCCGCCGGATCGGGCGGCGCCGAGTCAAGGCCCCCACCGAGCTGAAGGCTTCGCCTCCAGGCTCGGGGGAAGGCGCAGGAGTGTAGAGATATGCGGGTTAGTACAGTAGGTGTGAAATGGCCAAGGTAGTCGTCCGCTTCTTCGACGACGAGACCCTGGAGGGTATGGCTCGCGATCTCGATTTCGACGAGCCTGACTTCCTGGTCGAGGTCGACGACGCGGGCGGCCTGGAGAACAACGAGACCGCCTGGATCCCGCTCACGGCGGTGAAGTGGGTCGAGCTTCCGCGCGATCAGGAGCTTGCATCCGAGACACCGACCAGAAAGGTCGCCATCCGGTTCCTCGACGGGGAGGTGCTGCGAGGTCATCTCGACGGGTCGCTCGAGCGCCACCGCTACGGCGTGGTCCTGCACCTGCACGCCGAGCAGGCCGACAGCCCGATCCGCAAGCTCGGGATCCCGTTCTCGGCGGTGAAGGCGCTCTTCTTCATCCGGGAGTTCGACGCCCGCGGCGAGGAAGCCGGGACCGCCTCCGACGCCTACCTGGCGAGGCGGACGATGGCGCCGCTGCTGGACGTCCTCGAGGAGATGGACATGCTGACCCGCCTGCATCGGGACGGGCTGCTGACCGACGGCGAGTACGCCTCGAAGCGGACGTTGGTCCTGGAGCGTCTCTAGAGCCTTCAATCCCCGGCGTAGAATTCCGAACGTGGCCGAACGCAACGGTTCGCGTAATGGAAACGGCGTCGTGAAGGGATCTTTCAAGGTCAAAGCGGGGCTGGCCCAGATGCTGAAGGGCGGAGTGATCATGGATGTCGTCACGCCCGAGCACGCCCGCCTCGCCCAGGAGGCCGGCGCCTGCGCCGTGATGGCCCTCGAGCGAGTGCCGGCCGACATTCGAAAGGAAGGCGGCGTGGCGCGCATGTCCGACCCCGACCTGATCCGCTCGATCATGGAAGCGGTGACCATCCCGGTCATGGCCAAGTGCCGGATCGGGCATTTCGTCGAGGCGCAGATCCTGCAGGCCTTGGGCATCGACTACATCGACGAATCGGAGGTCCTGACTCCCGCCGACGAAGAGAACCACATCGACAAGCATCCGTTCAAGGTGCCCTTCGTGTGCGGCTGCAGGGACCTTGGCGAGGCGACCCGGCGGATCGCCGAAGGCGCGGCCATGATCCGCACCAAGGGCGAGGCAGGAACCGGGAACGTCGTCGAGGCGGTTCGCCATGCGCGCGCGGTCAACGCCGGCATCCGCAAGCTGCAGGGACTCAACCACGCGGAGCTGGTTCACGAGGCCAAGCTCATCGGCGCTCCGGTCGACGTGCTGGCTGAGTGCCAGCGGCTTGGCCGCCTGCCTGTCGTCAACTTCGCTGCCGGTGGCATCGCGACGCCCGCGGACGCGGCGTTGATGATGCAGCTGGGAGTGGACGGAGTCTTCGTCGGTTCGGGCATCTTCAAGTCCGAGGACCCCTTGAAGCGTGCCAAGGCAATCGTCGCGGCCACCACCTACTACGACAAGCCGGAACGCCTGGCCGAGGTGTCCGCGGGGCTGGGGAAGGCAATGGACGGTCTCGAGATCCCCGCCATCCCAAAGGACGAGCTGCTCGCTGCCCGAGGCTGGTAGGTCGGCGTCAGCTTCCAAGAAATCCCGAACCCCCCTCATCGGGGTCCTCGCGATGCAGGGGGCGTTTGCGGAGCACGTGCGAGCGCTCGAGAAGTCCGGCGCGCGCACGCGACTGGTCCGGACGCGTGAAGACCTCGAAGGGCTCGACGGCATCGTGCTCCCAGGAGGGGAGAGCACGACGATGACGATGTTGATGGAGCGCAACGGGCTGCTGGAACCGCTGCGCGAAGCGATCGGTCACGGCCTCGCGACCTTTGCCACCTGCGCCGGGATGATCGTGCTCGCGCGAGACGTGGTGGACGGGATGGCCAAACAGAGTGGCCTCGGATTGCTCGACATCAGGGTCCGGCGCAACGGCTACGGACGGCAGGTCGAGAGCTTTGAAGCCGAACTGGACGTCACCGGTTTGAAAGGCAGGTCATTTCCGGGTGTCTTCATCAGGTCGCCGCTTGTCGAATCGACGGGATCCGCCGAGGTGATCGCCCGGCATGGCGGTCACGCCGTTGCGGTCCGCCAGGGACGCATCGTCGCCCTGTGCTTCCATCCGGAGCTGACCGGCGATCTGCGCCTGCATCGCGAGTTCGTGAAGCTGGCCGCATCATGAAGATTCGGACGGCAGGTTTGCTGGACCTTGCGCGCATCGAGGAGATGCACCGCTCGTCGGACATCCGCCTGAGCGAGGCTGTGCCGCCTGCCGTGAGGCTCTGGTCGCTGCTCAGCTCGACGCTTTCCGCTCTGCTGCCTCTCTCGCAGGAGACGCTGATCTACGTCGCGGAAGAGAACGGCAAGGTGGTCGGCTACATCCAGGCCTCTGGCCAGCCGCTCGGCCTCGACCTTCGACGCGCCAGCGTGCTGCAGGTCTTGAACCTGCAGGTGGCCGACGATTCGGATTCCGAGGAGGTGGCGACGGCACTCGTGGAGCATCTCTCCAACCAGGCGCTCGAACGAGGCGCGCTGCGGCTGTTCGTCCGCCTGCCCGAGCGCGACCCTCTGCTGCCGGCCTTTCGGCTCCGCGGCTTCCGTCAATACGCGACCGAGGTCGTCGTCTACGCAGACCAGCCCGTCGTGCGCTCTGAGAAATTTCCAGACGGGGTGCGCCCGGTCAAGCGTGCTGACAATCGCATGCTCTATCAGCTGTACCGGAAGGTCACGCCCCAGGGTGTCTCGCAGCTCGAAGCCGCGACCTATCGCGAGTGGCGGGCGCTGCATGGCGGCGAATGGACCGGCCGGCTGGCCGCGCGAGGCTCGGACAAGCAGGAATACGTAGTCGATCGCATCGAGCTGGTCGGGTGGGTCAAGGCAGAGCGGAGCTCGGGTGCGCGACCGAACACACTGAACTTCATGGCGCTGCCCGAGGGCCCCCTTCCGGGGGAGCTCGCGGACTTCGGCCTCTCACTGTTGGGGGACTCCGACGCGCCGACGTGGTCCAGCCTGCGCCACTACGACTCCCACGTGATCGACGCCCTCCGCGGGCGTGGATTCAGCGTACTTTTGACTCAGCTGTTGTTGGTCAAAGAGCTTGCGGTCCGCGTACCGGTGCGCGAGAAAGGACTGGTGCCTTCGTTCGGATGAGCTCAGAGGCTCGAATCGCTCGCCAGGTCACCACGCGAACCGACGACCCGAAGTGGGACGAGGAGATCGAGCTCCTCGCTCGTGCCCTGCCGCCCGACCTTGCACAGGCCCTGCACGAACGGACCGACCCGCGCGAGCTGCTCGAAATCGTGCTGGATCTCGGCCGCGAGCCGGAAGCCCGCGTGCCGGGACGCGAGGTGTTGCTCGCCAATCACCCGGTGTCGGCATCCGATCTCGAGCACGTGGCCAACAACGTCGGGCAATTCGGTGACGACAACCGCGCCGGAATCGAGCGGACGCTGCACCGAGTCTCGGCGATTCGCAACAGATCGGGTCGAATCACAGGCTTGACGATGCGCGTGGGCCGCGCGGTCACCGGCACCGGCGAGATCATCCGCGACATCGTCGTCAGTGGCCAGAGCATCCTTCTGCTCGGGCGCCCGGGCATCGGCAAGACCACGATGCTCCGTGAGTGCGCGAGGCTGCTCGCGGACGAGCTGCGCAAGCGCGTGGTGATCGTCGACACCTCAAACGAGATCGGCGGCGACGGCGACATCCCGCATCCCGGCATCGGACGGGCGCGTCGCATGCAGGTGAAGACTCCGATGCTGCAGCACGCGGTGATGATCGAGGCTGTCGAGAACCACATGCCCGAGGTCATCGTCATCGACGAGATCGGCACCGAGCTCGAGGCGGCGGCGGCGCGCACGATTGCCGAGCGCGGAGTTCAGCTCATCGCCACGGCGCACGGTCAGACGCTGGAGAACCTCCTGGTCAACCCGACGCTCAACGACCTCCTCGGTGGCATCCAGAGCGTGACGCTGTCCGACGAGGAAGCTCGCCGGAGAGGGACGCAGAAATCCGTTCTCGAGCGCAAGGCCCCGCCGACGTTCGATGTGCTCGTCGAGATCCAGGACCGCGACCGAGTCGCGATTCACATGCCGCTTGCGGAGATCGTCGATACCGCGCTGCGCGGACCGCTGCTCACGCCCAAGATCCGCATGCGGACGCGAGAGGGGCGCGTCATCTCGAATGTCGACTCGCCAGTCGTCGTGACGCCTGACCCGCCGCCGGCTCCGCCAAGCGCGACCAAGCCGCTCGGCATCTTTCCGTACGGCGTGAGCCGCCACCATGTAGAGCAGTCGATCAAGGAGCTGGATCTGCCCGTCCGGGTGCTCGGAAACCTCGACGGCGCCGGAGCCGTTTTGACTCTGAAGAATCACTACCGCCGGAGGCCGGACAGCCTGCGCCAGGCCGAGAGCCGCGGGCTCCCGATCCACATCCTGAAGAGCAACTCGGTGACGCAGGTGCGCGATGCACTCTCTCGCATCTACGGCGTCGACCGCCACGACGAGGCCACGACGCGGGCGCTGGCCGAGGCCGCGGCGGCGATCAAAGCCGTGAAGTCAACGCTCCGCCCGGTCGAGATCTCGCCCCAGAACGCTTACCTGCGACGGCTGCAGCACCAGCTCGTCTCCGAGAACGAGCTCTCCGCCCGCAGCATGGGCAAGGAGCCGCAGCGCCGCCTGCGCATCACGCCCTCGCCCGAAGAACCCGCATAGACTGTCCCGGCACATGCCTGGCCTCTTCATAACCTTCGAGGGCACGGAGGGTTCCGGCAAGACAACCCAGGTCGAGATGCTGGGCGAGTGGCTGTCGTCACGCAACCCCGTCGTCGTCCGGGAGCCTGGCGGAACAGAGCTGGGTGAGCGCGTGCGCGAGGTCGTCCTCTACGCGGGACTCGACATCGACGCGGAGGCGGAGATGTACCTCTTCATGGCCGGGCGCCGGCAGCTGATCGCCGAGGTGATCGCGCCCGCGCTGACGGCGGGTCAGATCGTGGTCGCCGATCGCTATCACGACTCGACGCTCGCTTACCAGGGTGGCGCCCGAGGTGTGCCGACGATCTGGCCGTCGACCTTTCCGCGACCGAATATCACATTCCTCCTGGAGGGACCGGTCGAGAAAGGACTGGAACGCCACGTCGCGGCGGGCAAGGCGCCGGATCGTATGGAACAGGAGTCGCTCGACTTTCACCGGAAGGTCGCCGCCGCCTACGACCGGCTGGCGGCAGCGGAGCCGGAGCGGTTCGTGCGTCTCGACGCAACCGGATCGCGCGAAAAGATCCAGTTCGCCGTCCGAGACCGCCTGGCGCCGCTGCTCGAATCGAAGCCGTGAAGCTGGTGATCGCTCTCATCCATGGTCAGGACACGCAGCGCACGCGGCTCTAAACCAGCCGGTAGACCGGTAGACTCCAGCCTCCGGTGATCCTGGTCGAGGGCCTGCGCAAGAGCTTCGGCGACGTACGCGCTGTGGAGGGCGTCGACCTGCACGTCGAAAGCGGCGAGCTTCTGGTCGTGCTCGGGCAGAACGGCGCCGGCAAGTCGACCACCCTCCGCTGCCTCGGCGGCATCCTGCATCCCGACTCAGGCCTGATCGAGCTCGACGGGCTCAAGCTGCCGGACCGGCTGGACGAGGTCCGCGCGCGGCTCGGGGTCGTGCCCGACCAGGCACGTCTTTACGGCCGCAACACCGCGCCTGAGTACCTGGACCATTTCGGCTACCTGTACGGCGTCCCCGAGGCGGTTCGCCGCCCGCGGATCGCCGCCCTGCTCGAGCGATTCGAGCTGGCCGACCGCGCGGACACCGTGCTCGCCGCCTACTCGCGCGGCATGGCGCAGAAGGTGGCGCTGATCAGGGCAACGTTGCACGAGCCTGACTGGATCTTCTGTGACGAGCCCACCGCCGGCCTCGATCCGGTCGCCGCCGCCGACATGCGCCATTACCTCGGCGAGCAGCGCGCTCGCGGCGCGGCTCTGATCGTGACCACCCACGTGCTCAGCGAGGCTGAGCTGATGGCGGACAGGATCGCCATCATGCGCAAAGGCCTGATCGTCACGCAGGGCACACTCGACGACCTGCGCAGCAAGGCGGGGACCGGACGCCTCTTCGTGGCTCAGCTCGCCGCGCCGCCATCCGACTGCGAACCCCTCGAACGGTGGCTTCGTGAGAACGCCCTCAGCTTTCAGCTGGATGGCGACCGCCTGACCTACTCCCTTCCGTGGGATACGAGCACGCGCGACCGCGCGGCTTTCGCGGCGCAGCTGCAGACCAGGCTCGCGGGCCACGGGGCCCCGTTTCACCAGCTGAAGGAGGAGCAGACGAGCCTCGAGTCGCTCTACATCGACGCCATGGAGGAGCCGCTCGCGCCACGGTCCGATGTCCAGCCGCCTGCCACGCCATTCGTCTCGGGAATTCCGGCCGCGCGGATGTTCGGATCGCTAGGCTCGCAGTGGGACCTGCTCCGGCACGCGCTTCCGTTCTATGTCAGCTCGTGGTGGCGACGCGGAGACCTGAGCTGGGTCATGTACCTGAACGCCTTCGTGCTGCTTCTGGTGGCCGCGACTTCACTTTTCGGACAGCTGCCGGGTGCGGCCGGTCAGGTCGCACAGCGCCTGGCCGGCGGAACAGCGCTCCAGGCCGGGCTGCTGCTGCCTCTCTTCTTCATGTCGTTCGCCCTGCTCGAGTCGATCAAGAGCTCGATCGGGATCTGGTGGGAGAAGGCGCAGGGGTCGCTCGAGGTTCTTCTCTACACACCGGTTGACGACCCTTCCCTGATCTGGCTCGAGGTGCTGCCCGGCGCGGTGGTCAGCACCGTGTGGGTGACGTTATGGATGGGCGCGGGCATGGCTTTCTTGAGCCTGTTCGGCCAGCCTGCGCCGTGGGACCTGCTTCCTGTCTTCGCCTTCGTCGCCGCGGTGACGGCTTACTGGGCGGCGATGGGGAGGATGCTCGGCTTCATGCTGTTTCCGCGCGAAGGCGCGGCCGGCGGCGCGTGGTCCTTCCTGCTCTCGCCGGTTTCGGCCGCGGTCGCGGATCTGCCGCTCGCACTTTTCGTCTTTCGCTCGCCGCTGGCCCTGGCGTCGCTGCTGCTGCCGATCACCGCCTGCTTCGCGCTGACGATCCTTTGCGGCACGACCTTCGACCGGGAGCGGCTCATGGAAACCGGCCTCGGACGTGTGCGTCGCCGCCGGGTCTGGATCCCGATGGCGGTGCTGCGCCGCAACGCGGCCGCCATCGCCGCCGGAGTGGTCATCGCGGCGGCTTCAGCTGGTGTCGCCGGCACGATCACGGCAAACGCGCACTGGCACTCGTGGCAAGACGTCCAGGCCGCGGCCACGGGGACGAAACCGGCCGACCCGATGCCCTCGGCGGCTGCGCCTGCCCACACAGGCGCCTCGCCGGTCAGCGGGATCACGGTGGCGGCGGCCGCGCTCGCGGGCCTCGTCGCCACCCTCGCGCTGATGCTCGTGATGGTGATCGTTTCGTTTTCCGCGTTCTTCCTGCTGGGCCTGCCCGCGCTGCTCGGATTGATCGGAGCCGGTGGGCTCTGGGGCATGCAGGCGGGCTTTGGCGCGGCCGCCCCGCTCGAGCCGTGGCTCGCCGGCGCGGGGGGCATTGCCCTGCTCGCGCTCGCCGTCAACACAGGCGCTGCCCTGCCGATCTACTGGTCACTGGTGTTCGGGTCGGGCAGGAGGCTGGATCGCCTCCGGGAAGCATGGGCGGGCTACTGGACGCTCTTTCGAGGCCTGGTCATCCCCGCGTGCGCGCTGTTCGGCCTGGTCGTATTTCGCCTGCTTGCGGCCGGCTAGCGCCGAAGATCCGTCGAGGGTCTTCCGGCCGCGCCTCCTATAGGTCCAGCGACTGCGCGACCAGCTCCCGGTGGTACGTCGCGTCGCCGAGCGTCACCTCTGAGGACTTGGCGCGCTTGAAGTACAGGTGCATGTCGTCCTCCCAGGTGAACCCGATGCCGCCGTGCACCTGGATTCCGTCGCCGGCGACCTTGCGATACGCGTCGGAGACGTACGCCTTCGCCATTGACGAGGCGAGGGATCGGTCGGGCGCGTCCGCGTCGACCGCCCACGCGGCGTAGTAGGTCGCGGACTTTCCGCTCTCGGACAGCACGAGCATGTCGGCGAGCTTGTGCGACACGGCCTGGTAGATGCCGATCGGCTTGCCGAACTGGTGACGCGTCTTCGCGTACTCGGTCGAGGTCTCGAGCACCTTCTGCGTGCCGCCGATCATCTCCGCACAGAGGGCTGCGGTCGCCCAGTCCAGCGCTCTCTTCAAATGCGGCCACGCGCTGTCGGCCTGGCCCATCAATGCCGCGCTGTCGAGCTTGACCTTGTCGAAGCGAACCTCGCTCCAGCGCCGCGTCATGTCGAGCGTCTTGAGGGAGGTGACCGTCATGCCTGGAGGCCGGCCCTTGACGAGGAAGAGTGAGATTCCATCTTCGCCCTCGCCGCGCGTTCGAGCGGCGACCACCATGTAGTCGGCGGCCTCGGCATCGGGAACGAACTGCTTCACGCCATCGAGCTGCCAGCCGCCTCCACTTGGTTTGGCGGTGAGCGTTACCGACGCGGCATCCCATTTGCCGGACGGCTCCGTGAACGCGAGCGTGGCACGCGCCGAGCCCTGCGCGATGGCGCCCAGCACCTCCTTCTTCTGGGCCTCGGTCCCGGCCTCGAGGAGGGCGGGTACGGCCAGGCCCATCGTGGAGAAAAAGGGTCCGGGCAGCAGGGCACGGCCGGCTTCCTCGAGCACCACCACCAGGTCGAGAAAAGTGCCCACGCCTCCGTACTGTTCGGGAATCCCAAGCGCTGTCCAACCCAGGTCGGCGATCTTCTTCCACAGCGCCGCGTCGTACGCATCTGAGCTCTCCATCAGCTTGCGCACGACCTTGGAGCTGCATTCCTTGGCCAGGAAGTCGCGAGCGGAGCCGCGCAGCATCTCCTGTTCTTCGGAGAAGGCGAAGTCCATCAGGCCGGCCTGTCGGTGTCTGGGGTGGGCGGCGGGTTGGGGGGCGTGGCCTTGGGCACTCGCTTTCTCCTTGGCTTGGGTTGAGGCGCGGGTGGCGCGACCTCAACACGGTCTGCGGTCCCGACCTCCGGAAGCTCGAGCGGTTCGACCGGAGCCGCCAGCTCGAGGTCCGGCGTGTGGGCGGGCAGCTCGGCCTCGGGTTCGGGTTCCGGTTTGGGCGTGGACACCAGTACCGGCTCACCTGGGACTCCCGGCTGTGTGACCGGCGCGGCGGAAACGGATTCTGCGGCCTTTGTCCCTCCAACCGGAGCGATCTGGCGGGTGGGCGGTGTAGAGGGTGCCGCCGCCACGGCCTGGCGCCGGTAAAGCGTCACGAGCCCGAAGAAGCCGGTCAGGATCGTAACGATCCCGATTCCGATGGCGAAGCCCAGCGCTGTCGACTCGGCACCCGTGAGCGGCCTCTCGAGCCCTGCTCCGCACGGAGCTGGCTGAGGGTCGCAGGTGCCCAGCACCGCCAGTCGCAGCGGCACCGCGAGCATGGAGAGGATGCCGTAGACGATCGCGAGGCTAGCCACGAAGTAAAGCGCCGTGGCGATGGGCCTTCCCTGGGTGGAGAGCAAGGCGCCCGCCCCGAGCGCGATCGCCGCAAGAACGAACGGGAACACGGCTCCGCCGAGCCGGCTCGAGCCGCCGCCAAACACGAATGGAGCGATTCCCGCGAGCACGGCAAGGACGCACGCGAGCCAGAAAGCCCACACGACGCGCTGCTCGGTCCGGGAGGTAGGCGAGTAGGCCACCGTGCGGCCTAGTTTATTCGGCGCGCGTCAATCCCCGGGGTGGGTGCGTCCGGCGGCCACGTGTGCGGTCTGCCGCAAAGGGACCTCTCTGATCAGGAGCGTCGCGATGAATGCGATGGCGATGATCGGAAGGCCCGCCATGAAGACCGGGTGAATGGCGTCGGCCAGGCCGTGCCTGATGCCCGCCGCGATGGCGGGCGGGAGGTGCGCCAGCTGGGTCGGGTCGAAAACCGCCCCCGCGGTCGAGGCGCCGGCGGCCTGGAACTGCTTGAGGGCTGACGCTGGAATGTACTTGGCCATGGACGATGCCATGCCCGAGGTCAGGATCGTGCCGAGAACGGCAAGTCCGACCGCAGCTCCGATCGAGCGAGAGAGCTGCGTGGCGGAAGTCGCAACTGCCATGTCCTGCCGGCTCACGGAGTTCTGCACGACCAGCGTGTAGGTCTGCATCGAGACGCCGAGGCCCAGACCGATCAGGATCATCGCTTCGATGGCCGTCTGGTTGGTCGTGTGGATGTTGAACGTCGAGAGCATGTAGAAGCCCGCGCCCATGAAGACCAGCCCGACGAGCAGCGGGACCTTGTAACGCCCAGTCCGCGATATGAACTGGCCGCTTCCAATGCTGGTCACGATCATCGCCACCAGCATCGGGACGAGGATCGCGCCAGAGTTCGTCACGCTGTTGCCGATCACTCCCTGGACGAAAACCGGCAGGAAGAAGATCGCCCCGAACATCGCCATCGCGACGCCCGCGCCCGCGATGTTGGAGAAGGTGAAGATGCTGCTTTTCCACAGGCGCAGAGGTAGGACCGGCTCCGCCGCGCGCGTCTCGACCCACACGAAAGAGGCGAGGAGGATCGCGGCGCCCGAATAGAGGCCGATGATCTGCCACGAGTTCCACGGGTACTGACCTCCGCCCCAAACGGTCGCGAGCAGGGCGAAGGTGATGCCGCTCGAAAGCGTGATGCTGCCCCACACGTCGATGGCGTGCTTGCGGCGCTCGTTGGGAACGTGCATGTAGAGGGCGACCACGACGAGCGTGAGGATCGCGAACGGGATGTTGATGAAGAAGAGCCAGCGCCAGCTGAAGTTCTGGGTGATGTAGCCGCCCGCGGCCGGGCCGATGATCGACGCGACGCCGAACGAGGCGCCCATCATCCCCTGGTACTTGCCGCGCTCGCGCGGGGAGATGATGTCGCCGATGATGGCCTGCGACAGCGGCATGATGAAGCCCATCCCGGCGCCCTGGACGAAGCGCGCGAAAACCAGGAACCAGAAGTTCGGCGCCACGCCGGACAATGCGGAACCGACGGCGAACACGACGATGCCGGTCATGTACAGAGGCTTGCGGCCGTAGATGTCGGACAGCTTCCCCGCGACAGGCACGACGATCGTCGAAGCAAGCATCGCCGAGATCGGTATCCAGCTGTAGTCGGCGATACCGCCGAGCTCCGCGACGATCGTCGGCAGCGCCGGCGCGACCAGGGTCATGTTCAACGACGCGACCAGCGAGCCGAGCATCAGGCCCGCGAAGACCGCCATGATGCCGCGATCGATGCCCTTCTTCTCAGTGGCTGCAGTTGTCTCGCGAGCGGCGACGGCGGTCATAGGGCGCTGTGCTCCAGCACCCGAGGGCTGTGATGCGATGCGACGTCGGCGAGCGCGCGCCAGCCGCGAGTCAGAGCAGCAAGGTCCTCTGGTGAAAGCGATGACATCCAGCGCCGCAGGAGCGAGTGGCTGCCCTCGCGGAGATCGGTCACCAGTCGGAGCCCGACCTTCGTCAGGCTGAGCAGCACGCGCCGGCGGTCCGCCGGGTCGTCCCCACGCTCGACGTAACCAGACCGCACGAGGCGGTCCGCGAGAAGGCTGGCCGCGGGAAGGCCGATTCCGAACAGCTCCGCCAGCCGCCCCACCGACACGCCCTCCTCATCTCGAAGGAAGTACATCGCGCGCAGCTCCTGCATCGAGAGGTCGAGGTCACGCCATTTGCTCGCGGTGGACGTCAGGAGCGCGCGGTGCAACGTCTTGTAGGCCGCGAGGGCGTCTTCGGTTGAGGATTGAGACATAGTTTCGAAATACTAAACTATTCAGTAAGACGAAAGCTTCCATCCGCGGTTAGCGGCTGCGCGGTAGGCCTAGGACCCTCTCAGCCAGGATGTTGCGCAGCACCTCGGACGTGCCGGCCTCGATCGTGTTCGCCCTGGAGCGCAGGAACTGGTACAGCCATCCATCGCCATCGCCCACCTGCCCGGCCGGTCCAGCCATGTCGACTGCCGTTTCGGTCATCCGCTGGTTGAGCTCAGACCACATGAGCTTCAGAATCGACCCCTCGGGTCCCGGGATCCCGCTTCGCTTCACAGCCGTCACGGCCCGATAGCCGTTGAGCTGCAGCGCCCGTGCCTCGATCGTGTGCTCAGCGATCTTCTGGCGAACGAGTGGGTCCGAGCCACGGCCCAGCTTCCGCGCGTGCTCCGCAAGCTCTGCCGCGGTGATCTGCGCCCTGGTGGCGAGAGCCATGCCCAGCGTGCCGCGTTCGTGAAGCAGCGTCGTCATGGCGACGGCCCAGCCGTTTCCCGCCTCGCCGAGGATCTGTGACTTCGGAACCTTGACGTCCTTGAAGAAGATCTCGTTGAACTCCGCATCGCCGGTGATCTGGACGAGCGGACGCACCTCGACGCCAGGGCTCTCCATGTCGACGAGCAGATAGGTGAGGCCGTCGCGTGGGTTGGCCTCCTTGCGCTCGCGCGTGACCAACATGCACCACTTCGCGACGTGGGCAAGCGTCGTCCAGACCTTCTGTCCGTTGACGAGGTAGTGATCGCCCTTGTCCTCGGCGCGCGTTTGCAGGCCGGACAGGTCACTGCCTGCGTTCGGCTCGCTGAACCCCTGGCACCAGATCTCCTCGGCGGAGAGAAGTGGCGCCAGGTATCGCTTCTTCTGCTCTTCGGTCCCATGAGAGATGACGACTGGGCCGCCCATGCCGAGTCCGATCACGTTGATCGGCTCCGGCGCCTGGGCCTGGATCATCTCGTCGTTGAAGATCAGCTGCTGCATGAAGCCCTCACCGCGCCCGCCGAACTCCTTCGGCCACGTGATGCCGACATAGCCGGCCTCGTATAGCTTCTTCTGCCAGGCGCGCCGGCTCTCGATGAAACCCTTCTGTCCTTCCTCGGGTGAGCTCTTGCGCGGAACATTGGCTTTCAGCCAGGCGCGCACCTCGTCTCGAAAGGTCTTCTCGGATTCGCTGAGGTCGAAATCCATGCGCCTAATTCTGACCTGTTGCCAGCGCTACGCGACCGCCGGCAGCACCTCGTCGGCCAGCAGCTTCAGCGCATCCGAGTCGTCAAGGAGGAAGTGCTGGAGCATGAACAGGTCAACGCCCATTGCGGCGATGCCGCGCATCTTCTCAGCGATCTCCTCTGGTGTTCCCACGAACCACGCATGTTTCCGGTTCTCGATGACCTCGTCGGGTGTCATCCCGCTCATCTGCGTGACGATCCGTGACACCTCGGCGGCGCGCTCACGAAGCTCTGATTTGTCGCGGCCGATGATGTAGCCCGTCATCACTGAGTGCCGGATCGATTTCGGATCGCGGCCGATTTCGCGACACGATGCTTCGAGATCGGCGCTGGCCTCCTTGTAGAGATCCACGTCGAGCCGGGACACGTTCCACTCGGACGCCTCGCGGGCGACGAGCGGGATCGTTCGCTTCCTGCCTTTGCCGCCCATCAAGAGCGGCATCGGGTTGTGCACCGGCTTCGGGTTCGAGCTGTTCCACGCCTCGCGCATCGTCCGGATGCCCTGCTCGAGATGTTCGAACCTCTCCTTCTCCGTGTAGAAGGGAACCCCGAACTGTTTGTGCTCGTTCTCGTTCCAGCCGGCGCCGACGCCGAGGATGACCCGCCCGCCCGAGAGCACGTCGACGGACGCGGCCATCTTGGCCAGGATTGCCGGGAGTCGAAACGTCATCGGGCTCACCATCGGGCCCAACTGGATTCGCTTCGTCCACTCCGCCGCCAGCGCGAGCGAGACCCAGGTTTCGATGCAGTCGCGCTGCGGATCGCCCATCAAAGAGGTGAGGTGGTCGCTCCGGCGAAGCGCGTCGAAGCCAAGTGTGTCGGCGTCGTGGCAGATCCGGCGCCAACGGTCCCAGTTGAGACCCTCCTGCCCCTCGATCATGATCCCGATCCTGGTCATCCGCTCCTGATCGTAATCCGCGCCGGGGTGCGCGCGACCTCAGCTCAGAGCGTCGGTGAGCTCGTCCAGCGGCAGAAAGTTCAGGATGCGGTCCATCGGGATGCCGGCGCGCCGCGCCATCCAGATTCCCATGGGGACGTATGCGAACTCGGCCGGCGCGTGCGCGTCGGCGTCCAGGCTGAATTTGCATCCCAGCTCCAACGCCAACCGCGCCATCTCCGGGGACAGGTCCATGCGCGCCGGGTCGCAGTCGATCTCCAGCGCCACGTGGTTGCGCGCCGCCTCTTTGAAGACCGCTTCGAAGTCGTAGTTCGCTCCCTCGCGTGAACCTGGGCGGCGCCCGGTCGGATGTCCGATCACGTCGACGTGTGGGTGCGAGACCGCACGCAGCATTCGTTCAGTCATCGCCGCCGGGTCCTGGCGCAGCTTCACGTGCGGCGACGCGATGACCACGTCGAGCAGCTCGAGAACCATGTCCGGAAGGTCGAGCGACCCGTCCTCGAGGATGTCCACCTCGATGCCCTGCAGCAGGGCGAGGCCAGGCACCTGGACCTGCACGTCGGCCATCTCGCGCGATTGCGCGAGCAGCCGGTTGGCGTCGAGCCCGTTGACGACCTTGATCCGAGGAGAGTGATCGGTGATCCCGAGATACGTGTAGCCCATCGCTTCGGCGCCCCTGGCCATCTCGAGCATCGTCGCCTTGCCGTCGCTCCAGGTCGAGTGGGAGTGGACGTCGCCCCTGTACTTGCTGAAGTCGAGCACCGACTCGTCTTCTCGGGCGGGCTGGTTCATCTGCTCGCGCAGCCTTTCGAGGTAGCGGCTGTGGCCTGTCTCGAGCACTTCGGCGATGACCTTGGCGATGCCGGCGCCCACCCCCTCGAGCGAGGTCAGCTCGTTCCGGCTGTGGAGCGAATCGAGGTCAGGCCGCTCGATCGCCAGCGACCATGCCGCGGCCGAGAACGCCTTGGCGCGGAACTTCTCGGCGGGGTCCTGGCGCAGCAGGTACCCGATCTCCGAAAGGACCTGCGCCGCCGCGATCGCGTCCACCCATCAATTGTGTGAGCATTCGGTGGATGGCCAAGACCAAGCCCCGCCCAGGCGACCAGATTCCCGACCTTGTAGAGGCATTGCTGGTCGAGCTCGGCGAGGACCCGGAGCGCCAGGGACTGAAAGCGACGCCGGAGCGGGTCTCGAGGGCGCTGCGCCAGCTCACCGACGGCTACCGCATCAAGCCCGAGGACGTCATCTCGGATGCGGTGTTCGACCAGGACTACGACGAGATGGTCGTGGTCAAGGACATCCCCTTCTACAGCCTGTGCGAGCACCACATGCTGCCGTTCTTCGGCACCTGCCACGTCGGCTACCTGCCGCGCGGCAAGGTGGTGGGGCTGAGCAAGATCCCGCGCCTGGTCGGCGTCTTCGCCCACCGGTTGCAGCTTCAGGAGCGCATGACGAAGGAGATCGCGGAGGCGCTCAACGGGACGCTGAGTCCAAAAGGCGTCGGCGTCGTGGTCGAGGCGCGTCATCTCTGCATGGAGATGCGCGGAGTCGAGAAGCCCGGCGGTCAGCTGATCACGTCCTGCATGCTCGGCACGTTCCGCAAAGACCCGCGCACGCGCGCGGAGTTCCTGGGCCTCGTTCGCCGCCCCTAGCTAGCAGATCCTCCACACATAACGAACTCTTTATGCGTTAGACTCATATAAAGCAAGCCTTATGTTTCTCCAGACCCAGCGGCACGAGCTTCCGGACCACTTTTTGGGGTTCGCCAACCCCACCCGCCTGCGCATCCTGGAGCGCCTCGCCAAAGCCGGTGAAGAGAATGTCAACGACCTCGCCGCGCATATGCGCATGAGCCAGCCGCGGATCTCATGGCACCTACGGATGCTGCGCGTTGGTGGCATCATCCGTACCCGGCGCGAGGGCCGCCAGGTCTACTGCTCCCTGGATTTGGAGAACATCGCGCGCGAACGAGCGCGCCTGGATCAGCTGCTTGGAATCAAAGATCGAGTAAAAGTTCGTGAGGAGGTCGGGGCGTGAAGAACGGTCAAAAGAACGGTCAAAAGAACGGCCATCGCAACGGCAAGGTACGTGTCGCCATCGTGGGGGTCGGCAACTGCGCCTCCTCCCTGATCCAGGGCGTCCACTATTACCGCAACGCCTCGGAGACGGAGGCCGTGCCCGGCCTGATGCACGTCAACCTTGGCGGCTACCACATCAGCGACATAGAGTTCGTGGCCGCCTTCGACATCGACAAGAAGAAGGTCGGCCTCGACCTCTCGAAGGCGATCTTCGCCGGCCCCAACAACACCGTGAAGTTCAGCGACGTTCCCCAGCTGGGCGTCAAGGTCCAGCGCGGCATGACGCACGACGGCATCGGCAAGTACCTCGCCGACATCGTCCACAAGGCCCCCGGCGAGACCGCCGACGTCGTCGGCATCCTCAAGAAGACGAAAGCCGACGTGATGGTCAGCTACCTGCCGGTCGGCTCGGAAGAGGCGACCAAGTGGTACGTCGAGCAGGCTCTTGCGGCCGGTGTCGGGGTCGTCAACTGCATCCCGGTCTTCATCGCGCGAGAGCCGTACTGGCAGAAGCGCTTCGAGGAGAAGGGCCTCCCGATCATCGGCGACGACATCAAGTCGCAGGTCGGCGCGACGATCATCCACCGCGTGCTGACGCGCCTGTTCCGGGACCGCGGCGTGAAGCTGGAGCGGACCTACCAGCTGAACTTCGGTGGCAACACCGACTTCCTGAACATGCTCGAGCGCGACCGCCTGATGTCGAAGAAGATCTCGAAGACTCGGTCGGTCACCTCGCAGCTCGACTACGACGTAGGCGCGGAAAACGTGCACATCGGTCCCTCGGACTACGTGCCCTGGCTGCACGACCGCAAGTGGGCTTACATCAGGCTCGAGGGCCGTTCCTTCGGCGACGTGCCGTTGAACGTCGAGCTCAAGCTCGAGGTTCACGACTCGCCGAACTCGGCGGGCATCGTGATCGACGCGGTCCGCTGCATCAAGCTGGCCCTCGACCGCGGAATCGGTGGCGCGCTGGAAAGCCCGAGCTCGTACTTCATGAAGTCTCCGCCCGTCCAGTACAGCGACAACGAGGCACGGCGCCTGGTGGAGGAGTTCATCGAGGGTGATAAGGCGCGAGCCAACGGCGGCGTACCCCGACGGGTCGCTCGTACCAAGCCCGCGACTGCGCCTGCTCGGCACTAGCCCCGCCCGGCGTGGAGGCGCGCGACCTGCGGCGAGATCGACGGCCGAAGCCAAGGAAGCGTCGAGCAGCGCAGCGAGCGCATCCGTAGATGCGTGAGCGAGCAGCGCAGGCGATGACGCCGGCTAGGCGCCCGAAGGGCGCCGATCGGCCGTCTAGCTCGCCGCAGGGCCGCGGCTTCGCGCTGGGCGGGGCTGCTTACCGCCTCAGTGCGAGGGTTCTCCGGGCGGTTCCGCCGGGGCTTCGGCACGCTGCGGCAGCGCCGGGTGGTGCGGCGTGGTTCTGGCTCAGCGCCGGGCAGCGGCGTGCAGCCCTGGACAACTACGCGGCGGTACTCGGTCGCGAGCGCTCAGACCCAGAGGTTGCGCGGATTGCGCGCCGCGCGTTTCAAAACTATGGGCGCATGCTCACGGACTTCTTGCTCATCGGCAGCCTCAGCCCCGACGAGCTCCGTCAGCGCATGAGCATCGACGGCCTTGACCACGTCGATGCCGCGCTCGCCAGGGGCCGGGGGGCGATCATGGCCGTCCCACACATGGGCTCGTGGGACATGGCGGGGTCCTACGCGGGCGCACTTGGATATGCGGTCTCTGCTGTGGCGGAGCGCTTCCCCGGGTCGCTCGACGATGAGGTCGTTCACAGCCGCCAGCGTTTTGGGCTGAACGTCATCGCGCTTGGCCGGTCGGCGGTGCGCGGCATCACGCAGGCCCTTCAGGACAACGGGATCGTTGCCCTGCTGTGCGATCTCGAGCAGGGCCCCGGAGTCGGCGTTCGATTCTTTGGCAGGCGCGCGGTCGTTCCCGGCGGACCGGCTGCCATCGCCCTCAAGACTGGCGCGGCCCTGATGCCCGCATGCCAGTACACAACCTCCCCAGGTCACCATCACGTCCACCTCGACGCCCCGCTGACATGGGCGCCCGGCGAGACGAAAGAAGTGTTGATGCAGCGCGTGGTCAACCGCTTCGAGGATTTCATCAAAGAGCGTCCCGACCAGTGGTACGCGTTCCGTCCGATGTTCACCCACGCTGAGGGGTGAGTTGTGGCGATACCGCGCATTCAAGGCCGTGCAATCGGTGGTCGAACGCCTACCGCGCCCGCTGGCTTACGCGCTCGCGGTGCTGGCGGCGCGATTTGCGTGGTTGTTCTCGCCGCTGGCCCGACCTCGCCTCGAATACAACCTGAAGATCGCGTGCCCGGAGCTCGAACACGACCCGCGCGAGCTGCGACGCATTTCGTGGCTCAACTTTCGAAATCACGCCAAGGCATACGCGGACCTGATGATGCTGCCGAGGACTTCCGTCGAGACCATGCGACCCTGGCTGAAGGTGCAAGGAATGGAATATCTCGAGCAGGCTCGCGCTCTTGGCAGGGGAGTGCTCGTCGTGTCGTGCCACATGGGTTCGTACGAGGTCGTGTCCGCGATCTGGTCGGCGACGATCACGCCAGTCAGCTTCTTCGCCGAGGAGCTGGAACCGCGAGCGATGTTCGAGTGGTATCGCGGCACACGAGCCAGGCTCGGGATCAGCGTCCTTACGCTCGATATGGGGGGCATTCGCAAGGTTCTGCAGGCGCTGCGGGACGAGGAGATGGTGGTCACGGCGATCGACCGCGATATTGTCGGTACGGGCTTCCCGATGCCGTTCTTCGGGCGCCTCGCGCCGATTCCGCTGGGCCCCGCCGCGATTGCGTTGCGCACCGGCACGCCGATCCTCCCTGTCTGTGTTTACCGGTTGCCGGACGACACCTACCAGGCGGAGGCCGCTCCGCTGGTTTTCGCCGAGGACACCGGGGACCCGCGGGCGGACCAGGTGCGCGCCACCCAGGAGGTGCTGCGCCAGCTCGAGAATTTCATTCGGCGCCATCCGGAGCAGTGGCATGTTCCACACGCCATCTGGGCCAACTCGCCTTAAGGTCGGCAGGATGAAGGTCGGACTCGTCTCGCCCTACGATTTCGCTTCGCCCGGCGGCGTGAACGACCACGTCCGATACCTCGCCGGACAGCTCCGGCAGCAGGGCCAGGAGGTGCGCATCTTCGCCCCCTCGAGCCGCTCCGACATCGACTTCGACACTCGTGAGTTCTACCGTATCGGCAGCCCGATCTCCGTCCCCGTCAACGACTCGGTGGCCCGTATCACCTTGAGCTTTCATCTGGGCAACCGCGTGGCGGCGATCATCGAGCAGGAGCGCTTCGACGTGCTTCACTTCCACGAGCCGCTGATGCCCGCGCTGCCGCTCACAATGCTGCGCATGTCGGCCACCGCGAACGTGGGCACGTTCCACGCGTTCTCCCGTTCCAACATCGGGTACTACTACGGCCGAGGCATCCTGCACCCATACCTGGAGCACATCCATCGAGGGATTGCCGTGAGCGAGCCCGCTCGTATGTTCTTCAACCGCTACTTTCCCGACTTTCCCCTCCGGGTCATCCCGAACGGCATCGACGTCAACGTGTTCAAGCCGGGTCTTTCACCAATCCGTCACCTGCGCGATGACAACCTGAACATCCTCTTCGTCGGACGGCTGGAGAAGCGAAAGGGGCTGGGCGACCTGCTTCGAGGCTATGAGTTCATGCGCGCGCGTGTGCCTCAGTCCCGCCTCATCATCGTCGGCGACGGACCGATGCGCGGCCGGATCGAGTCCTACATCTCCCGCCACAGGCTCCCCAACGTGGTGATGGCGGGCTATGTCCCCGACTCGGTCAAGCCGCGTTACTACGGCAGCGCGGACATCTTCTGCGCTCCCGCGACCGGCGCCGAGAGCTTTGGCATCGTGCTCCTGGAGGCGATGGCCTCTGGCCTGCCTGTCGTCGCGACCGAGATCCCCGGCTACATGTCGGTGCTGGAGCCCGGCCGCGACAGCCTGACGGTGCGCCCCAAGGGATGGGCTGAGCTCGGTGCGGCGTTGATCATCCTGGCTCGGGACTCTGAGCTGAGAGGTCGGATGGGCGCGTTCGGGCACGAAAAGGCCCGCCGGTACGCCTGGGATGCTGTCGCGGCACAGGTGATCGAGGTTTACGAAGAAGCGCGTGAGGCCGCACGCGACGCGGCCCGGCAACCAGGGGAGCGACATGTTCACAACGCGGTTTGAAGACTGGGTCCGCCGGCAGGCCGAAGCCCTGATGTCGGCGGTCGGGCGCGTGCCGTTGACTCCGAACCAGGTCACCGTCGTGGGCGTGGCGCTGACGTTCGGCGCGGCATTCCTGGTGGCTTTCGGCCAGCTGCGGTGGGCTGGCGTGGTCCTGATCTTCGCCGGGACATGTGACATTCTCGATGGCGCCCTGGCGCGCTCGACCCATGCGAGCTATCCGTACGGCGCATTCCTCGACTCCACGCTCGACCGCTATTCGGAAGGGGCGATCTACGCCGGTCTCACCGCGTACTTCATCGGCATGGGCGGCCCGCTCCAGCGATGGCTGGTGCTTGCGACGCTGGCGGCGCTGGCCGGCTCGTTCCTGGTCAGCTACGTGCGAGCCCGTGCGCAGAGCCTCGGATTTACCTGCGACTCCGGGCTCTTCGCGCGCCCGGAGCGCGTGGTCGTGACCGTGATCGGCCTCGTCTTCTCTGGACTTTTCGGCGGAGTGGTGCTCTACGCGGTCGTCTTCCTGCTTGCGGTCGTGACGAATCTGACCGCGCTGCAGCGGATCCGCGAGGTGTGGCTGCAGGGTCGCGCGCAGCGCCTGGCCATCGAGCGCGAGACAAAAGCCCGGCGAGCGGCGCCTCCTCAGACCCCGTGACCGAACTGTTCTCCAGCGTCGCCGGTCAGCCTCAGGCGCTCGAGCAGCTGCGCTCCCAGGTGGAGAGCAACCGCCTCGCGCACGCCTACCTGTTTGTCGGGGAGTCGGGCCTGGGTAAGGCCACCGTCGCGCGGTTGCTTGCGACAGCCCTGCTGCCGGAGGCCGCGCTCGGCCGGCACCCGGACTACTGGGAAGACGACCGCATCAAGCCGCTCTCGATCAACGAGATCCGCCTCCTGCCGGAGAAGCCTCCAGAGTTCCACGAGCTGTCGCTCCAGGCTTTCCTGAACCTCAAGCCCGCCGTCGGCACCCGACGCGTGGCGCTGCTTGCCAATGTGGGCCGCCTGCGCGACCAGGACCAGAGCGTGCTGCTCAAGACGCTCGAGGAGCCGCACCCGCATCGCGTGATCGTCCTCACGACGCCGAGCCTCAATCCGTTCGTCGTGCTGCCTACGGTCGTATCGCGCTGCCAGCGTGTGTTCTTTCACCCGGTGCCCGCGCCCGAGATCGAGAAGCTGCTCACCGGGCAGGGCGTCGAAGCCGGTCGGGCACGTCTCATCGCCGAGCTGGCACGAGGCCGGCCCGGATGGGCGGCGCGGGTGGCCGATGACCAGGGCGTGATCGAGCTCCACCACGAATGGACCCGTCGCCTTGAGGAGGTTTTCGGCGCTCCCGCGGACGTGCCGCTGCGGGTGGCCGCGGAGCTCGACGCGGGACAGATGGCCTGGCGGAAGAACGAAGGGGAGGCAGAGGACCCGGCGCTCTTCGCGATCGCGAGCTGGCAGCTCGAGCTGCGCAAGAGGATGCTCGCGAGTCGCGGCCGCGAGCAGGGCCGCTGGGCGCGCTTGATCGAGCTCTCGTATGACACGCTCGGCTACCTCGAGCAAAACGTCAGCCCACGCCTGGCTCTGGAAACATTTCTGCTCGAATGTCGAAAAGCTTCCTGAGAAAGGGGCTGGCCGGCTTCCGGCCATACGTCCCGGGCGAGCAGCCGCCCGACGGCGAGGGTTGGGTCAAACTCAACACCAACGAGTCGCCGCTGGCCCCCTCACCGCGGGTGATCGAAGCCATCAAGGCTGCGGCAGACGAGTACTTGCGTCTTTATCCGAGCCCGACCGCCGCCCCGGCGCGGGAGGCCATCGCCAGGCACTTCGACCTCGACGTGTCGCAGGTCACGCTCGGAAACGGCGCGGATGAGCTGATCGAGATGTGCCTGCGCGCCTTCGCCGGCGCCGGCGACCGCGTCGCCTATCCCACTCCAACCTATCCGCTGCTGGAGCCGCTGTGCAGGCTCCACGACGCCGTTCCGTCGCCCAACCCCAGCAACGACATGTTCACGTGGTCAAGCGAGCTGATGGACGACCCGGCGCCGCTCAAGTTCCTCGTCAACCCCAACTCGCCGACGGGGACCTGGCACGGCGGCGTGTCGGTCGAGCACGTCCTCGTCCGATCGAAAGGCGTGGTTGTGCTCGACGAGGCATACGTCGATTTCGCGTTCGAGTCGCAGGTTCCCCTGCTGGCGAAGCACGCGAACCTCCTGATCCTTCGCACGATGTCCAAGTCCTATGCGCTGGCGGGCATGCGAATCGGCTACGCGCTTGGGAGCCCAGGGCTCATCGCGGACCTGGATGCGGTCAAAGATTCGTACAACCTGGACCGCCTGGCGATCGTGGCGGCGAAAGCCGCGATCGAGGACGACGAGCATCACCGCAAGATCGTCGACCACGTCGTCGCGGAGCGCCGCTGGCTGGAGCTCCAGCTCCACGAGCTGGGTTTCGAGCACTCGCCCTCGGAGGCCAATTTCGTCTTCGTCAAGCCGGCACCGGGCAACGCGGCGGCCGCGGTCGCCGACGCCTTACGAGAGCGGCGCATACTCGTCCGCCATTACGATCGTGAGCCGATCGCCGGATGGTTCCGGATCACGGTCGGCACACGCGACCAGCACGAACGCCTCCTCGAGGCCCTAAGGGAGATATTGATCTGACGCAACCGACTCGAGAGGAAGCGTGGGAGCTCGTCACGTCGATGACCAAGACGGATCAGCTGCGCCGCCACATGCGCAGCGTCGAGGCGGCGATGCGCGCGTACGCCCGTCGCTTTGGCGAGGACGAGGAGCGATGGGCCGTGCTCGGCCTCATCCACGATTGGGACTACGAGTCGGGCCCGACACTCGACCTCCATCCGATGCGCGGGATAGCGATGCTGCGGGAGCGAGGCTGGCCCGAGGACATCCTCGACGACATCGCCTCGCACGCCGACTACCTGAACGTCGCTCGTGACACCAACATCCGGAAAGCGCTGAACGCCGTGGACGAGATGTGTGGCTTCATCATCGCCTGCGCCCTGGTCAAGCCCGACAAATCCTTGAGCGCAGTCGAGCCGAGCACGGTGCGCAAGAAGATGAAAGACAAGGCGTTTGCCCGCGGCGTGCATCGCGAGGAGCTCGTCGCAGGAGCAGAGGCGCTCGGTATACCCTTCGACGAGCACGTGGAGCTCGTCCGCGATGCCCTGAAACCGATCGCACAGGAGCTGGGACTGAATCCATGAGCACGGGCGGTCGACCACGCGTCCTCCTTATGCACCCCATCCTCGACCCGGGTCCGGCGATCCTGGCCGAAGCCGCCGACGTGGTCGCCTACCCTGCGGGTCAGCCGTTAGACGAGGCGAGCATCAGGCGAGCCGCCGAAGGCTGTGTCGGGATCATGAGCCAGCTGATGGACCCGATTCGCGAGACCGTCCTGTCGGCGCCCGGTTTGAAGATCGTCAGCAACGTGGCTGTCGGGTTCGACAACATCGACGTACCTACCGCCACGGCGCACAAGGTCATGGTCACGAACACACCAGGCGTGCTGGACGACGCAACCGCCGACTTTGCCTTCACTCTGCTGATGGCCGCCGCGCGAAGAATCGTCGAGGCCGACAGCTTCACCCGTCAGGGACGCTTCAGGGGATGGGCGATCGACATGATGCTGGGCGCGGACGTCCATGGTGCGACGCTTGGGCTGATCGGGGTGGGCAGAATCGGCCGCGGCGTGGCGCATCGCGCTAAGGGATTCAACATGCGAGTGCTGTACTACGACCCTCAGCCCATGCCTCCGGACGCCGAGCGAGACCTGGGCGCGACGCGGGTCGACCTGGGCAGGCTGCTCGCGGAATCCGATTTCGTCTCGGTACACGTGCCTCTGACCCAAGAGACTCAACACCTGCTCAGCACCCCGCAGTTCAGCCAGATGAAGAGGACCGCGATCCTCATCAACACCTCGCGCGGCCCGGTGGTCGACGAGGCGGCGCTGGTCGATGCGCTGAACGCCAAGAAGATCGCGGGCGCCGCCCTGGACGTTTACGAGCGGGAGCCGGCGGTCCACCCAGGCCTGATCCCAATGCCCAACGTCGTTCTCGCCCCGCACATCGCCAGCGCCACCGTGCGCACGCGATCGGAGATGTCCGCGATGGCCGCGCGCAACATGGCGACGGCGGTCCGCGGTGGCCGCCCGCCAAACCTTCTGAATCCCGAGGTCAAGAGATAACGCTCGCCCTCAGATACCGCCTGGTTGCCCTCGACCTCGACGGGACGATCCTCGACATGAAGTTGAACCTCGACCCTCGCGACGTCGAGGCGTTGGGCCAGATCATCTTTGCGGGTGTGACCGTCGTCGCGTGCACCGGCCGGCCCTTTCCGGGTGCGCTGCCCTGGGTCGAGAGGCTTGGCCTCGACGGTCCGATCATCTGCTACCAGGGCGCCGAGATCCGCCTGCCGGACGGCACCAAGATGCTCGACCATGGAGTTAAGCACGATCTCGCCATGGAAGTGATCCGCTTTGCCCAAGAGAGAGATCTGCACGTCCAGGCGTATCGGGACGACAAATTGATCGTCGAGCGCGACAGACCCGAGGCTCACGAATATGCAAACCACGCCGGTATGGAGATCCACGTGGTGGGCGACCTCGACGCGGCCATGGGCTCCACCTCGCCCAAGCTGGTGATCGTGTCGACCGCCTCGACCCTGGAGACGCTCATGCCGGAAGCGAGGAAACGGTGGGACGGCAGGTTGAACGTTGCGACGTCGGTGCCGACCTATCTCGAGTTCACGAGCGTCGAGAGCGACAAGGCTTCGGCAGTCGCGTTTCTGTGCGACAGGCTCGGCATACCGCAAGATCAGTGTGTGGCGGTTGGTGACGGGCGTAACGACGCGTCGATGATCGCGTGGGCTGGGCTTGGGGTCGCCGTGGAAGGTTCGCCTCCGGAGGTCGTCGGCGCCGCCGATCGAACCATCCCGGGACCGGGACACGGGGGAATCAAGCGGCTCGCCGACATCTTGATCGGAGAGCACTAAATGGGAACGCTGCTCCTCGTTCACGCCCATCCCGACGACGAGTCGATCTCGACCGGCGGCGTGATGATGAAGGCCAAAGCCCACGGTCATCGTGTGGTGCTCGCCACCGCGACCCGCGGGGAGGTTGGCGAGATCTACAACATGGACGAGGCGTCGTCGCGTCCGCGCCTGGGCGAGATACGGACCCAGGAGCTGAAGAACGCGGGCGAGATTCTAGGAGTCGACCGGATCGAGGTCCTCGGCTATCGCGATTCGGGCATGGTTGACACTGCGGACAACAAGGACCCGCGTTCGTTCCACCAGGCGCGACTTGACGAAGCGGCGGCCAAGCTGGCCGCGCTGATGCGCGATGAGCGGCCCGACGTGGTGGTGACGTACGCCGAGGACGGCGTCTACGGGCACCCCGACCACATCAAGGCGCACTTCGTCACGAACGCGGCCCTCGACCTGCTCGAGCGCGAAGGCTGGGCTCCGAAGAAGCTCTACTACACCGCCATTCCCCGATCGATGATGGAAGCCTTCATGACGCAGATGCCGGAAGAGGCGCAGCGCCAGAACGCAAACATGCGCATAGCCGGCACGCCCGACGAGCTCGTGACCACCCGCGTCGACGTCCACGACTACGTCGACCAGAAACGCCAGGCGTTCGGTGCGCATGTGAGCCAGAACGATCCCAACTCGTGGTTCGCGACGATGGCGAGCCAGATCTACGAGCTCGCGTTCGGGACGGAGTACTACCAGCTGGCGCGAGGCAAGCCCGGCTCCGAGCTTCCGGAGAACGATCTCTTCGCGGGTATCGGCTGAGGACACCAACCAGCCGTGTCGCCAACCGAGCCATCGCGTCAAAATCGGTCGCGTAGACTCGATTGGAGATGGAAGTCCTCAAGATCACGCCGCGCGGGTACTGCCACGGTGTGGTCGACGCGTTCCGGATCGCCAAGCGCGTACGCGAGGAGACCAATGGGCCCGTGCACATGCTCGGGATGCTCGTCCACAACACTCATGCCACGGACGACCTCCAGGCCCAGGGCATCGCATTGGTGGATCAGCCCGACCGGTTTGCGGGTTTGAACCAGATCAAGGAAGGGACCGTCATCTTCACCGCGCACGGCGTGTCGCCGCAGGTCAAGCAGCGGGCGGTCGAGCTTGGGCTCAAGCCCGTCGACGCCACGTGCTCAGACGTTGTGCGGACTCATGAGCTGGTGGCCGACCTTGCCAACAAGGGTTACGACGTCGTCTACATCGGCCGCAAGGGCCACCCTGAACCTGAGGGCGTGATGGGCGAGGCGCCGGGCAAGGTTCACCTGGTCCAGGATCCCGACGACATCGACGCGCTCGAGCTACAGGGCGACCGGATCGCCGTCACGTGCCAGACGACGCTTTCGGTCTGGGACACGGAAGACCTGATCGATCGCGTCAGGGCACGCTTCCCGCAGGCCGAGGTGCACAACGAGATCTGCCGGGCGACCCAGGAGCGGCAGGAGGCTGCCGTCGAAGCGGCGCAGCACGTCGACCTGGTGATCGTGGTCGGCAGCCCGCGCTCCTCCAACTCGCTGCGCCTGGTCGAGGTGGTCAAGAAGCTCGGCAAGAAGCCGGCCTACCTGGTCGACAAGTTCGAAGACCTCGACCTCAGCTGGTTCGCGGGCGCCAAGAAGGTCGGCGTGACAAGCGGCGCCTCGACTCCGACCCAGCTGACCAGGCGGGTGATCGAGTTCCTGGAAACGCTCGAGGTTCCCGCCTAGGCGCGGCCGCGGCCTCTACGTTCGTCTCGGTTGCCGCAGCCGCCGGATCACCCCGCTCAGGCCTCCGCGCTCGGTCGCGGTGGCGCTCGACGGGATCGCTGAGGCAGCGGGCGGAGGCGCAGACTCGGCCGAGGGCGACGAATTCCCCCCAGGTTCCCCATCGTGGGTTGAGGCGCCGCTTGATGGTCGCCGCCTTCGCCGCCTTCTCGGCGCTCCAGCGGCCCTTTCAGGCGTGGCGACCGCGGCGGTTGGGGTGGCGGCGACAGGCGCCGCGTCGGACAGCGGGCCGGTTGCACCGGCCGGGCGGCGTCGCCGGCGCCTGCCGCGGGGCGCGGCCGCCCCGGCGGCACCCGCGGCACCTGAGGCACCCGAGGCACCCGTGGGACCGGCCGCGGCTGGTTCCTGGATGCGCTCGCGTTCCTTGGGGAGCAGGCGGCGCCTGACCTTGGCGCCCACCTCGCCCTCCGCACACAGGGCGCCGTCGGCCGTGTGGACGTCTACCCGCCAGACGACGACCGAGGTCGTCGCCCCGCCGATCGGGGGTCTTTTCTGGGTCAGCGTCCAGCGCGCGTAGATCGTGTCGCCGGCATGAACGGTGCGGGGAAACTTCCAGTTGAGCCATTCCCACTCCTCGACCGACGGCACGGGCATGTCGATCGTGCCCAGGCCAACCGCGATGGCGACCAGGAGCGTGGGGGGCGCCGGGCGGGCGTGGCCTGGGGCGGCTTCGATCGAAAGCGGCGAGAAATCGCCGGACAGGCCGGCAAACAGCGCGATCTCTGATTCAGAAATGGTGCGTCGCCGGGTGGTCCATTCGCCACCTAGCGGGAGGTCGTCGAAAGAGAGGGGCTCCAGATCACGGCGAGTATATCCCGAAGGGCCTTTTCAACCAGCCTCTGAGTGGAGCATTAGGCCGGATTTACTCCGGCCGTCACCCAGGCGTGCACTTCCAAGCGACTACATGCGTCGCCGAGGAGAGGAGGGGGTTACGCGGGGGAGCGATCAGTAAGGCCAATCCTTATCGCGCTTGCGCGCGACAACTGTCCTCCCCCGCGCTCAAAGTTCGGGGCTCGAGCGTTAACCTATGACAACTTCAGCCCAGGGAGGGTTTTGGTCCCTTGGATCTCGCGGCGGTACTTCTCGTCACCTCGGTGCTGCTCGTTTTCGCCTTCCTACTCCTGACCGTGTCGCTGATGCGGCTCCGCGGCACGACCCGGGAGCTGCAGGCGGCCCTCGACGACGAGAGTGGGGCGCGAGATCGGGCTGCCCTGCTCCTGGCGATTGCGTCGGCCGTCAACTCCTCGCTTGCCCTGGAGGAGGTGCTGAACGTCGCGCTCACACACGCGGGCCGGATCATGGGCGCCGTCGCCGGGGCCATGTACCTCGTCCAGCAGGACAGGGCCCTGATGCACCGGGAGGCTGAGTACAACCTGACCGCACGCGCCCGCGGAGGAACCCGGAAGCTCGACGAGGAGCCGGTCCGAACGGCCATCGCCGCCATGCGCCCGCTCGTCGTCAAGCTCGACGAGCGGACCGCTCCCGGGATCGAGGGCGGCGGCCATCCCCAGCACGTGCTCGTCGTCCCGGTGCAGCGGTCGGGCCAGCTGATGGGCGCGATGGAGCTGTACCTGAACGCGTGGCGCGAGCTCACGGAAGACCAGGCGGACCTCCTGAACGGCGTCGCCTCGGAAGCGGCGATCGCAATCCGGCACGCGCAGCTCTTCCAGGCGCAGGAGGAGAACGCGCTGACCGACGAGCTGACGAAGCTGCCGAACCGGCGTGCGCTGGCTCAGCGCTTCTTGCAGGAGATGCAGCGCGCGCGGCGCCACCACAACGCGATCGCGTTCATGATGATCGACCTCGACCACTTCAAGCAGGTCAACGACACCTACGGCCACCTGAACGGGGACGCCGTACTTGCCGAGCTCGCCTCGATCCTCGTCACCGGCGCGCGCGAATCGGACGTCTGCGCGCGGTACGGCGGCGAGGAGTTCGGGATGATCCTTCACGAGACCACCGAGCCTGGCGCGCGGACGCTCGCCGAGCGCGTCCGGGCGAAGGTCGCGGCGGCCACCTTCCCGGGCGGGCTGAAGCTCACGATCAGCATCGGGGTCGCCGCCACCGATGAGCCGGCCCTTTTCACGACGTTGATGGAGCGCGCGGACCAGGCTCTCTATGCCGCCAAGCAAGGTGGCCGTAACCAGGTCCGCGTCGCGGACATGAAGGCGCCCGCCAAGCCGCAGCAGCACACAGCGCCCGCGCAAACGTAACCTCGTCCGGCCGTTACAGTCCAGTTGGTAATGGGGCATTTCTGCGTCAACTGCGGCAGCGCGCTCGTGCCGCGGGTCATCGAAGATCGCGAGGTCGAGGCCTGCCCGCGCGACAGCTTCGTGTTGTGGCACGACCCGAAGGTCTCGACGGCGGTGGTCGTGGAAGCAGACGGCGGCATCGTCTTGGGGCGCAGGTCGATCGAGCCCGGCTACGGCCTCTGGTGCCTGCCGGGTGGGTTCGTCAACGATGACGAGGACCCCGCGCTCGCGGCAGTACGCGAGTGCCGCGAGGAGATCAGCGCGCCCGTAGAGCTGACCGGGCTAATCGGGGTGTTCCATATCGCGAAGACCGACGCGCCGAGCATGATCGGCATCGCATACAGGGGTCGCCTGGTCCCTGGGGCGCCGCCCGCTGCCGGGGCGGAGATGCTCGAACTTGGCATCTTCCGGCCGGACTCACTACCCCCCCTTGCGTTCCCCAGCCACACGAGAGTTGTGGCGGAGTACATCAGGTCCCTGGCGCCGGCGGAGGCAGTGGGACCTCTGCCCGACCGCGAAGCGGCTCCGCGTGCAGCGCGGCCATCACGAGCACAAGCGCCGACGCAACCGCGGCAGCGGCGGTGAACCCGGCCGCGTAGCCGAAGCTCTGCACCAGAGGTCCGAACAAGAGCGGGCCGATCGACAACCCCAGGAACAGGATCGTGCCGTAGACGCCCATCGTCACTCCACGCGTCGAGGAAGCAGACAGGTCGCCGAAGACGACTCCCATGGCGACGAAAGCCGTCGCGATGAAGGGTGTGCCGATCGCCAGGACGATGGCAGGACCGACAAACCCGGTCAGGTGGCCGAGCACGACGCACGCAGCCGACCAGCCGAGGACGCCGACGAACACGATTGGCCAGCGTTGACGCGCGCGGTCCACCATCCGGCCGCCCGGCAGGCGTGAGAGTCCGTTGACCACCGCCTGCAGCGCGAGCAGGTAGCCAACCTGCGCACTCGGCAGCCCAAGGCCCTCACGCCCAAACACCGGGAGATATGCCCCGATGGTTCCCATCACGAGCGTCGCCGCGACCAGCCCGATCGACACCGGCACGAACGAGCGATTCCGAAGGAGCGCCGCGAGGGGCGTGCGCAAGTTGAGACCTCGACCCGTGTGCTGCCGAGTCCCACTCGCGGCAAATGCTGCTGGGGCCGCGAAAAGCAGAAGCGCGGTCGTCACCCCGATGTCCATTCGCAAGTCGATCCAGCGCAGCGCGATGCCGGCGATCGACGGCCCCAGGAAGAAGCCCGCTTGCATCGAAAAGGTCAACCAGCCCATGGCGCGTCCAAGGCGGCTGCCAGACGTGGATTCAGTCACGGCGCTGAAGAGGGCCGCCTGCTGCGCCCCGGCGGCCAACCCACCGATCACCTGCCACAGGAACAGCAGGGGGACGCTCGGCGTAAACGCCGTCGCGAGCTGTGATCCCGCGGCGAGCACAAACGAGGTGCCCAGCAGTGCTCTGGCGCCCAAGCGATCGACAAGGACTCCCGACGGCAGAGAGAGCAGGGCCGCCGCCAGCGTAGAGACCGAGAAGAGAGCGCCGACTTCGAACCTGCTTGCGCCCAGCTCGTGCGCGTACAGCGGCACGGTGAGCCCGCGAGCAGATAGAGCCGCGAATGACGCGCCGGCGGCAATGTAAAGCACAACCGTCCGGCGCGAGTCCGGGACGGTCACGCGCACGAACCTAAGATAGCGGCGCATGGTCCGCGAGCGGGTGGGCGACTGGCGCTCGGCATGGCGGTTCGCGCTGGCCGGTCTGCTCGCCGGATTCCTGGTCGTCGCGACCTCCCAAACGGCCGTCGTCGCGCCGCTTTTCTTTGCTCTTCAAGACCAGCTGTTTCCCGCGCCGGCCCCTTCCTCGGAGGTCACCCTGGTCGCGCTGGACTCGACGGCGGCCAGGCCTTTTGGTCCCTACCCGTGGGGCAACGACATACACGCGAAGGTGATCAACTACCTGGCGAGCCTCCGACCGGCGCTGCGATGACGAGCCATGCCGAGTACCGCCGCCGTCAGAAGGCTCAGAGCCCCGTCGCGGCCACGACGCAGGACGGGGCTTGACCATCCGGCGGGCCGCCGACATGATCGGCGGCGCCCGGCGCGGCCTGGCCTTGACCGGCGCGGGAGTGTCGGCGGAGAGCGGCATCCCAACGTTCCGGGGAGCGGGCGGCCTCTGGACGCAGTACGACCCCATCAAGGTCGCCTCGATCGAGTACTTCATGGGAGACCCGAGCGCCTACTGGAAGGTGTCCAAGGAACGTGGACGCGTGGCTTTGATGGCCCGCCCGAACGCCGGCCACCACGCCCTCGCCGCGCTCGAGGCGTCCGGGCGCCTGGTCGCCGTCGTGACGCAGAACACGGACGGGCTGCACCAGGACTCGGGCAGCCGGACGGTGATAGAAATCCATGGATCCGGCCGCACGGTCGAGTGCATCGACTGTGGGAACCTGGAGGCGCGCGGCGAGGTCCAGGCTCGTCTCGAGGTGGAGATGCCGCCTCGGTGCAGGCGCTGCGGCGGATCGTTCCTCAAGCCGACCGTCGTCCTGTTCGGCGAACCGATGCCGCAGGCGGCGATCCAGCAAGCCTTCGCGCTGGCCCGGCAGGCCGACGTGATGCTCGTCGTCGGTTCCTCGCTGGCCGTCTACCCTGCGGCGGACATCCCGCTGGTGGCCATCAGGTCGGGCGCCCAGCTCATCGTGGTAAATGCGGAGCCGACCCCATTCGACGAGCTTGCGGCCGTGGTCATCCGCGGCAAATCCGGGGAGATCCTGCCCGAGATCGCGGGCCTCATAGGTGAGTGACACTGCCGAACATCACCGGGGTGCCGCCGACGATGAGCTCGCCACCGGGTCCGATGTCCTCCGCAATGCCTTCGATGACGCGTTCCCCCAGGTCGACACGAACTCGCCTGCCCAACGTGTCCGAGAGCGCTCTCCAGAAGGTGAGGACCTGTTCGAGCTCCGTGGAGGTCCAGCGGTCGAGCTCGTCACGGAGCCTGTCCAGCAGCAGGTCCCGGTCAAGGTTCAGCTTCGCGGCGCCGGGTGGCGCCCAGGTGAGGTTGATGCCGATGCCGCAGATCGCGGTGGTGGGGGTGACCTCGACAAGGATTCCACCCACCTTGGAGCCGGCCAGCAAAAGGTCGTTGGGCCACTTGAGCCGGACACCATCACCACAAGCCTGGGCCGCGGCGACGCCTGCCGCCAGGCTCAGGACCGGGTTCGGCCGCAGCACGAACGAGGCGAGCAGCGCTGTTCCAGGCGGAGCCTCCCACCGGCGATCGAGACGGCCGCGGCCCGCCGTCTGATGATCGGCGACGACGATCGACCCGATCGGCATCGGGCGTGCGACGTCCTGTGTCGAAGTCACCGATTTGAGTCTCACGACCCTCCGGCTTGGCTGGCCCACGCGCCGGTAAGCTAACAACACGATGAGGCCCCACCGCGCGATCACGCTCGTGGTGATGATGCTCATGGCCGCCGGTCTCGTGCTCGTCATGACGGCCGGCGCGGTCCGGAGCTTCGATCGCCGCAGCCTGGTCGCGCTGGCTGTAGTGGTTGTCGTGAGCGCCATCAGCGGGGTCGCATTCAGCTGGGGGCGGTATTACCGGCGCGTTCCCCGCGCTGATCGTTAACGATGCTGCGCCTGGGCTATAAGGCGTCAGCCGAACAATTCGGCCCGCGTGAGCTGCTCGATTTCGCCGTCGCCGCGGAAGCCAACGGATTTGAGAGCGTGTTCGTCAGCGACCACTTCCAACCCTGGCGCCATTCCGACGGGCACGCTCCGTTTGCATTCGCATGGCTTGCGGCCGCGGGCGAGCGGACCAAACGCGTTGCGCTTGGCACCTCGGTTGTGACTCCAACCTTCCGTTACCACCCGGCGATCGTCGCGCAGGCATTCGGGACGCTTGGGTCCCTGTTCCCCGGCCGCATGATTCTCGGTGTCGGCACCGGCGAGCATCTGAACGAGGGCGCGCTTGGCATCCAGTGGCCCGACAACAAGGAGCGCTTCGCCCGGCTGCGCGAGGCCGTCAAGCTGATCCGTCTCTTGTGGACCGAGCAGTCGGTCACATTCGACGGCGAGTACTACCACACGCGCAACGCGACGATCTATGACCGCCCTGACCAGCCGATTCCGATCTATATCGGCGCCGGCGGGCCGCAGGTGGCCAAATACGCCGGGCGCGTTGGGGATGGGCTCATCTGCACGTCGGGCAAGGGAATGGAGCTCTACTCGGAGCAGTTGCTCCCGTCGTTCGCAAATGGGGCTGAGGAATCGGGTCGTGACGCGAGCGGGCTCGACCGCATGATCGAGGTCAAAGTGTCGTACGACACGGATCGTTCGCGAGCGATGGAAGACACGAAGATCTGGGCCGCGTTGGCCCTGCCGGCCGAAGCGAAGGCCGGCGTGGACGATCCTCGCGAGATGGAGCGGCTGGCGCGTGGCGTCGAGGACGTCGCGCACAGGCGCTGGCTCGTTTCGAATGACCCGGAGGAGCACATCGAGCAGCTGAAGCCGTACCTCGAGCTGGGCTTCGATCACCTCGTTTTCCACGCACCCGGCGACGACCAGGCTCGCTTCTTGAAGTTGTACGGCTCGCAGATCCTTCCGCGCCTGCGCGAGCGGTGGGGTTAGCGGTGTCCAGCTGGGTGATCGTTCTGATCAAGGACTTCGGTTCGGCCAAGCAGCGCTTGCAACCCGCCCTCGGGCCGCAGGCGCGGCGTGATCTCGCGCGGAACAATGCGCGCCTAGCTGTGCTGGCGGCCGCCGCCGGCGATCACGTGCTGGTCGTCGCCGGCAGCGAAGAGGTCGCCGGCCTGGCAGAGAGCTGGGGTTCGAGCGTCCTGCGCGAACCAAGGCCAGAAGGACAGAACGTGGCCGCGGCACGCGGCATCGCGCGAGCGGTGGACGGCGGCGCCGACGCGGTGCTCCTTCTCTCGAGCGACCTGCCCCTCGTCACGACCGACGCAGTTCGCGAGGTGCTCGAGTCGGCTGGGCGCCTCGCCGCTCCCGTCGTGGTGGCGGTGCCGGCGGTCGGACGGGGCGGCACCAACGCGCTCTACATGCGACCGCCAACCGCGATCTCACTTCATTTCGGTTCGGATTCTCTGGCGAAGTTCCGCCAGCAGGCACAGAGCCTCGGCGTGGAATTCGTCGTGCATCATTCGGACGCGATGGCGCTTGACCTCGACGAGCCGGGCGACCTGGCGCGGTTGCGGCGTGCGGTGTGACGCACCTCGAGCTGATCGGCGTGGAGGGCCTGCCTGAGGTCCGGCCGGGAGACGACCTCGGTGAGCTGATCGGCTCCAGATCCAGGCTCGAAAACGGCGACGTGCTGGTGGTCGCCCAGAAGGTCGTGTCCAAGTCCGAAGGGCGGCTCATCAACTTTCGCTCGGTGCAGGCGAGCGACGAGGCGAAGCGAATCGCGACCAGGCTCGTGGCGTCGCCAGATCCGCGGATCGTGCAGGTGATCCTCGACGAGAGCGTGCGCGTGCTTCGGTCGGAACGAGTCCTGATCACCGAAACCCGCCACGGATTCGTTTGTGCGAATGGTGGCGTCGATCACTCCAACGTCCCGGACTCGGACGAGCTTGCTCTGCTGCCCGAGGATCCCGATGCCAGCGCGAGGCGGCTGCGCGACCGGCTGAGCGAGCTGACCGGCGTCGAGGTGGGTGTGATCGTCTCCGACACGTTCGGCCGGCCGTGGAGGCTCGGAATCGTCAACGTGGCGCTCGGCGTCGCCGGCCTGCCTGCGTTGTTCGACCTGCGAGGCGGCCCCGACGACAACGGCAAAGAGCTCCAGGCGACCGTCCTTGCAATCGCTGACGACATTGCGGCCGCGGCCGGGCTGGTGATGGGAAAGACGAATCGAACTCCAGCCGTAATCGTCCGCGGCCTGGCATTTCAGGGGAGCGGGACCGGCAGGGACCTGATCAGGCCCGCGGCCGAGGATCTTTTCCGCTGAGAACTGTTCTCCTCGCCGGCGGAACGGGCGGCGCCAAGCTTGCCGCCGCGATGCAGCCCTTGCTTCCACCGGGACATCTGACGGTCATTGCGAACACCGCGGACGACGACGAGTTCTGGGGCCATCTCGTCTCACCCGACGTTGACGCGGTGATCTACCGGCTGGCAGGTATGTTCAACGAGTCGGCCGGTTATGGGGTGGAGGGAGATTCCTTTCACGTGCTCGACGCGATGGCGCGCCTTGGCGAGCCGGCGTGGTTTCGCATCGGCGACAAGGACTTCGCGACACATGTTCTGCGCAGCGAAATGCTCGGCCGGGGGTGCACGCTCACGGAGTGCGCGCTGGCACTGAGTGCCCGCTTTGGTCTCGTGACGCGTGTTCTGCCGATGACCAACGAGCGCGTGCGGACCCGGTTCCTCACTGAGAAAGGAGACCTGTCGTTCCAGGAATATTTCGTGCGCGAGAGGCTTGGACCTACTCTGCGCGGCATCGAGCTCGTCGGCATCGACCAGGCGCGGCCGACTCGGGAGGTGGTGTCGGCGTTGGATGAATCGGAGCTCGTCATCATCGGGCCGTCCAACCCGCTGATTTCGATCGCTCCCATCCTCACAGTCATCGGCGCGCACATGCCTCGCGAGCGCACCGTGGCGATCACTCCGATCGTGCGCGGCGCGTCGTTGAAAGGACCGACGGTCGAGATGATGCGAACGCTCGGTCTTCAACCCACGCCGGTCGAGGTGGCCCGCATGTACCACGAGGTGGCCGCCAGCTTCGTGCTCGACAGCCGCGACCAGGAGCTGGCTTCAGACCTGGATGAGCTGGGGTTTCGAACGCTCGTTTTCGACACGGTGATGGCGGACGGAGGCGCCGTCCTGGCGGCCAGGATCCTCGAGGCGTTTATTTGACGGTCGAGCCGGCCACCATGATCAGCACGCCGATCAGGACCGCGACCAAGCCGACCACAATTATCGCGTACTGAGCGATCGCGACCGCCTGGCCGGGCGCCTTGGGCACCACGTCATCCTCAGGTTCGTCGCTCGGAGCGTTGCCGGACGCAAGCGTCCATGAGCCGCTGGGGGCGACCTCCTGGTCCTTGTCTTTGCCCTTCCTTTTCTTGGGCTGAGGCGCGGTGGTCTCCGCCGACTCCTTTGCCTCGCCCACGACCGACCACGCGGCAGGCGAGGCCGCGGTCGCAGCCGGGCGGATGGGCTCTGCCGGCGCAGCGGGGTCGGCCGGCGCCGGCGCGGGCGTCCACACGGGCTCGCTGGGGGCGGGTTCATAGGGTGGCGCCGGGGGCGGGGCTTCGTACTGGCCAGGTACCGGCGCTTCGAACTGGCTCGGGGCCGGAGCGTCGAACTGGTTTGGGGGCGCGACCGTAGGGCCGACGTCCCACGGCGAGCTCGTCGGCGCATCGGGGACTCCCCTTACAGCGGGCGCGGCAGCGGCGGGAGGAGGCTCGTAGGCCGAAGGCTCGTACGTTGCGACCGGAGCCTGCGTCCCACCGAAGGGGGAAGCCGGAGCGGCGGCCTCCTCAGGCTTCTCAGCCCTCCCGTGCGGGGTAAGCGTGCGCTGCCGGGCGGCGCGGACCTTGTGTTCGATCTGGGACCGCCGCGCGGAATACATCGAGCGCTTGTCCACCGACTTGCGCCGCAGCACGAAGAAGATCGCCACGATGCCGAGCAGCGCGGCGGCCGGTCCGATTATCAGGGCGTAAGGCACTAGGCGCCGATTATCGGCGATCGGTGGGCATGTGTGACAATCGCCGCCGTGGCCCTTTACGACCGAATCCAGTCCGAGCTGATCGAATCACGAAGGCGCCGAGACGCCGTCACGCTCGACACTCTTTCGCTCCTGAAGAGCGAGCTGGTGAAGGCGAGCAAGGAGAGTGGGGCCGGCGGAAGGATCGACGACGAGCTCGTGGTTAGGCTCGCGCGCAAAGAGGTGAAGCGGCGGGAAGAGGCGATCGAGGTGTATCGCAAAGCGGGGCGCGCGGACTCAGCGCGCCGCGAGGAAGCGGAGATGGAGGTTTTGCAGACGTACCTTCCCGCCGCTATGAGCGAGCAAGACGTCGAGACCGAGGTCGCCGCAGTCATAGCTCGCCTCAAGCCCGAAGGTCCGAAGGCGTTTGGGATGGTGATGAAGGAGGCGACGGCGAGGCTCGCGGGCCGGGCCGAAGGCGCGCAGGTCGCCGCCGCGGCGCGCAAGCTCCTTGGCTCCTAAAACCGCCAAGGGCCCCAAAAAGAAGCCAAACAAGAAACCAAAGAAGTCATGGATGTCACCCCCGCCGCCGCGCGGGGCGAAACAACGTGCGCTCCTCGCGGTCGAGCGCTTGCGCGGCCTGTACCCGGCCGTGACGGAGCTGGCCCACCAGGATCCCTTTCAGCTGGTGATCGCGACGATCCTCTCCGCGCAAACCACCGACCGGTCTGTGAACCTCGTCACGCCGGAGCTGTTCAAACGCTATCCGACCGCGGCTGACCTTGCGGCCGCCGATCCCGCCGAGGTCGAGCAGCTGATCAAACCGACGGGGTTCTTCAGGCTCAAGACGCGCAGGATCATCGACGCGAGCCGGAAGATCGTCGAGCTGTTCGGCGGCCAGATCCCGCCCACGCTGGACGACCTGGTCAAGATCCCAGGCATCGGCCGCAAGACGGCCAACGTGATCCTTGGGGTCGGGTTCAACGTGCCGGGCTTTGCGGTCGACACACACGTGACGCGGCTCACCAACCTGCTCGGCCTGGTAACGACCCGCGACCCGGTGAAGATCGAGCACCAGGTGTGCGCGATGGTCCCGAAAGAGGAGTGGACCGGGCTGTCGCTCCGGCTGATCCTGCACGGGCGGCGGATCTGCATAGCCCGCCGGCCGCGCTGCGAGGAATGCGTCCTCAACGATTTCTGCCCATCCTCGACGACCCGACCCAAACGCCGGACCCGCAAGAAGGCAGGCTGAACCTAGGGCCCAGCGCGCAAGCGGCGATGAGGATGAGACCTTCTGATCGCCCCCAACCCGGCTTGTTAATGGCGAACATTTGTTCTATCATCGCCAGATGGAGTCTCGGACCGGCGCCGGGTCATCCTGAAACCGCCGCTTGAGCCCGAGCAGCTCTCACTTCTCAACTGAAGGGCCCGCTGCTAAGCAGCGGGACACTAGGATTTCGAACATGCGAAGTCCGATCGACGTGCTTGCTGGCAGGGTGGGCGGCTTCAAGAAGATGGAGATCGCGCGCCGCACGGTGCCGTGCTATAAGCACGTGATCGAGCAGGACGGTGAGAAGCTCGCCGTCTGCCTGCTGGTCGATTCGGGAAAGCTCTACCGGTTCCCGTACGAAACAGCGAAAGGCATCAAGGGCCTCGGCATCAAAGCGCGGTACCTGCGGGGCGAGATGGAGCACCTACGACTGCGCGAGTTCCAGCCGGGCCTGTGTCGTTATGTCGAAAGAGCCGACAAAGCCGTCTGAATCCGTCGTCCAGCAGCTGCTCGCCGAGCGACGCGAGCTGAAAGTCACCATCGAGCGCCTGCGACTGGAGCTCTCCGAGGTCAAAACGACGGCGGGCGGACCCGACCCAAGGGTCCGCGACCTTCAGGCGGAGATCGAGCGGCTCAGGTACCAGCTCGCGTCCTCGCGGGCCGAGGCAGGGCTGATGCGCGAGGAGCGCGATGAGCTCCGGGCCGGCATCGAACGCGTCCTGGAGCAGATCGCGGGCAGCTGAAAAGAAAAGGCTCCGCGTTTGGCGGAGCCTTTGATTTAGAGGTCGGGACTAGTGGACGGAGCTCGCCAGCTGGTCTACGTACTTGTTGATGAAGGGGGCCAACCCGGGCGCCGGGATGCGCTGCCCGGTCCCCTGAAGGGCCTGGATCATGAAGATCACCCAGTAGATGAATCCGGCGATGCCCACCACGACGACCAACACGTTCACCACCGGGATGAAGCTGAGGATGAGGTCGATGACCGCAAGGCCGCCGAAGACGACGACCGCGTTGGCGGCGTTCCACTTCACGTCCGGATCGTCCTTGCCGACGAACAGAAAGATGAGTCCGGTGATCCAGCCGAGCAGGTAGGCCAGGATCGTATAGGTCTTCTTGTTGCTGCCCGCGGCGCTCGGCGTTCCACCCATGGGTGCCGGCTGCCCTGGGGGCGGCGGTGGGATCTGCGACATTGGTTTTCTCTCCTCCTATTGACGGGTTGCTGCGCGCCCGATTATGGGTTGAATGACACGAAAACGCTATAGGCAGAGCACGGTTGGTCTGAACCTCACCTGGCTCCCAACACACTCTGCTAGGCTCGCGAGGCGATGACCGATTCCGGTCAACCCCCCGGCACACCGCCCGAATCGCCGACCCCTGGCGTTCCTCCGTGGGCCCCGAACACCCAGACGGGCTCCGACCCCGCCGACGCGCCCCGCCCGGCGGCGCACCCGCCCGTCGAGGCGACCCCTGTCAGGCCCGCGCCGCCTCCCGCCGCGCCGGCGCCATACATCTCTGACGTCTCCGCCACGATGCGGCTCATTCCGGTGCCGCCGCCGTCGACCCCACCGCCGCCGATTCCCGTGATGATCGCGACGCCGCCGCCCGCCGGCGAGCGCTACATCGGCAAGTACCGGGTGAAGGGCGAGCTGGGCCGCGGCGGGATGGGCACCGTCTACCTCGCGGAGCAGCCTGGCCTCGGACGCGAGGTGGCGATCAAGGAGCTGATCCAGTCGGCCGCGACCGACCCGCTCGCCCTGAAGCGCTTCTTGCAGGAAGCCCAGGTGATGGCCCGGACCAGCCACCCCAATCTCGTGCAGGTCCACGACCTGGAGCTGACCGGCGACGCGAACTACATCGTCCTGGAGTTCGTGCGCGGCAAGTCGCTGCGGGACTGGCTCAACCGGGGCCCCATACCGCCACCACAGGTCTTCGCGGTCATGCATGGAGTGCTGCAGGCTCTCGATTACGCGCACAAGCACGCGATCGTGCACAGGGACATGAAGCCGGAGAACGTCCTCCTCTCCGAGGACGGCATGGTCAAGGTCGCCGACTTCGGGATCGCGCGGCTGACCGACGACACCGGCGTCGGGGGAACGGCGACCAAGACCGGCACCACCGTCGGCACGCCGCAGTACATGTCGCCGGAACAGGTCGCCTCGAGCAAGGTCGACGGGCGCAGCGACCTCTACTCGGCTGGGATCATGTTCTACGAGCTGGTGGCCGGCCAGGCGCCATTCACCGCGAACGAGTCCGACGGCCCATTCACCTTGATGGCCAAGCATGTCCAGGCGCCGCCCAAGCCCCCGTCCGTCCATCGCCCGGGGCTAGACCCCGCGCTCGAAGAGTGCATCCTCAAGTCCATCTCAAAGCGGCCTGAGGACCGTTTCCAGACGGGACAGGAGTTCGACGACGCGGTCTCTCGGATCGGCGATCGACTCTTCCCCGGCTGGCAGCGCAGCCTGGAACCAGGCGCCGATCTATCGAAGATGGTTCCGGACGCCAATCCTCCGCCTGCTGTGCTCCCGGCCACGCCGATCGGTATCGCGATTCAGCAACCTTCGATGGCCGTTCCACCCCGGGCGGTCTACAATCCCGCGCCACCGGTCAAGCCGGTGGTCAAGCAGTCGGCCGGATGCATGGGCGTCCTCGCGACGCTGTCCGTGGTGGCTTTGGTGGCAGTCCTAGTAGCGACGTACCTGCACTAGTTCGAGGACGGGCCCTGCCCCGCCAGCGCCTGCTCAGCCGCGTCGCCGACCAGGATGTCAGTCGAGCCGGCCTCTCCCGCGGCGATGACGCCCTGCTGCGTGTACTGCGACGTGAACGTGTAGTGAGCCTGTGTCGCCATATCGGTCGGAAAGTGGACCCAGGGCGACGCCGGCGTCTCCCGGATCGCGGTCACCTGGTAGATGCGGAAGGTCGCGGCAGACTTGCCCTTCAGCTGAACGCCCGGCACGAGGTCCACTGCGATGTAGTCCTTGCACATCTCGTATGTCTGCTGGCCGATCAGCAGGTGGAATGCGGGTGCATGGGCGCAGAAGCGGGCAGCGGTGTTCACCGTGTCCCCGAGCGCGGTGTACTGCAGGCGGCTGCGCGAGCCCATCATTCCGACGACTGCAGGACCTGTGTTCACACCGATGCCCCACCGGATGGGGGGTAGGCCTTTGGCCAGAAGTCGCTCCTGCAGCTCGGGAGCGCGGTTGACCAGGTCGTAGGCGCAGCGCACGGCGAGCAGCGCGTGGTTCTCCTGCAGGCGAGGCGCGTTCCAGAAGGCGACGATCTCGTCGCCAACGTACTTGTCGACCGTCCCATCCCACGTGAAGATGATTCCGCTGAGGTGGTCGAGGTACATCTGCACGACCTCGGTCACGTCGTTGGCGGCCATCGACTCCGACATCGAGGTGAAGCCGCGGATGTCGACGAACAGCAACGTGACATCGCGCCGCTCTCCGCCTCGCATGATGTCGTCGACGCCACCGCGAGTCTTCGCCAGCTGGGCCACGATTTCGGGCTTGAGGTAAACGCCGAAGAGCCGCGTGACCTTGCGCTTCTCGCGGTCCTCATAGAGATATCGATACGCGGTGACTCCTGAGTAGGTGAGCCCGATGGCGAGCCACGGATGGAACAGGTCGGGAATGATCCCGACGTGGTCCGCCAGAGTCGCCATGCCGACCGTGAATACGACCAGGGCGACGGCCGTCACGAGAAGGCCGCGAAGGACCGAGACGCGCGTCACCGCCAGAGCCATCAGAAGGCCCAGCGCGAAGATCACGAGGAAGACCACCAGCGGCGGCTCGGGAGCGAGGAACTTCGGATACGACGTGACGTTCGGCGTGAACATCTGCGCGACGTTGGCGTGCATCTCGACTCCCGGCATGGGCGCGCCGGTCCCCGAGCCCGCGCCTGCGCTGGTCGTCGCCAGCACGCTGTCGTTGTAGCTGGTGAGGTAGTAGGCGCCGATCAAGATGAGATTGCCCTTGATCTTGTCTGGGGAGACCTTGCCGCTGTACAGGTCGCCGAACGACACGTACTGCTTGGGCTGATAGTTGCGCGGCGGCCCGAAGTAGTTGATCAGCGCCGATCCCGTCCCGTCGACCTGCAGGGGCTGCTTCCAGCTGGTTCCAAAGGTCGCCTGCCCGTTGGACTCCTGTAGCTGCGGTCCGTTCACACCCTGGATCAGCCATGCCCGGTATGCGGCGAAGCCGAGGGTGTTGATGATCGAGTCCGAGCACGCGCCGCTCGCCAGGCAGGCGGGCTGTACGAACATCGGGATCCGTCTCAGGACGCCGTCGGCGTCCGGCTTGACGTCGGTCGAGGCGAGGATGACGTTGGGGTATGGCCGGCTGCAGGGCGCGTTTGGATCGGAGCTCACATCCGCGCACCGGAACATGCGGAGTGGAATCTCGTCCACGCCCGGGCAGGAACTCCCCGGGTTCCCAAAGCACTGCACCATCTTTCCGCTGCCCGGCACGAGGTTGTCTCCTGCATAGCCGAGGACGACCGGGATCGTGCTGGTCGCCAGCGCCTTGGCGAAGACGGCGTCGGTCAAGGGGTCGCGCTGGTCTGGAAAACCGATGTCGAACGCGACCACCGAGGCGCCGTCCTGCTCCAGAATCTGCAGCGCCTTGGCGTAAACGTCGCGCGGCACCGGATAGCGGCCGATGTCCTTCAAGCTCTGGTCGTCGATGCCGACGATGACGATGTTGGGATCGGGGTTGTCCCCGGGAACGAAGCGGTCTTCAGGGTGGAGGGAGATGTTCGCGACACACGTTCCAACGTGGGTGTCGCACGCCACCTGTTGGGTGTAGAGCCAGTAGATGGCCCCGCTGAGCACGACGGCGATAAGGACCGCCACCGCGGTCCTGTAGGTGTACCAGTAGCGGATGTAGCGGCCCACGGGCGGCACGGATCATATCTCCCCTGTGCCACGATCGAGCCCATGACCGTGCGGGTCGGGATCGCGGGCTGGATCGACAAGTCGCTCATCGACTCCAAGCTGTTCTATCCGCTCAACGCCAAGAGCTCGGAGGAGCGGCTGAACTTTTACGCAAGCCAGTTCTCGCTGGTCGAGGTCGATTCGACGTATTACGGCATGCCCAAGCCCGAGAACTCGGAGCTCTGGGTGGCGCGGACGCCCGATGGTTTCACGTTCGACGTCAAGTCCTTTTCCCTCTTCACCAACCATCCGACCAAACCGATGGCCCTCCCCAAGGACATTCGCGACGAGCTCCCCGAAAAGCTGCGCGAAAAGAACATCTACCTCGAGCAGATGCCTGACGAGCTGGTGGACGAGTCGTGGGACAGGTTCCGCGCGGCGCTTGAGCCCCTGCGCGCCGCGGGCAAGCTCGGCGCCGTCTTCTTCCAGTTCCCGCCGTGGTTCCTGCCCTCGTCGCGCTCGCTGGCGTACATCGAGCAATGCCAGGAGCGCATGTTCGGCTTCCAGGTCGCCGTCGAGTTCCGCAAGCCGGAGTGGCTGGACGCGCGACATCTCGAGGGCACGCTCGCGTTCCTGCGCACTCGCGACATCCCGTACGTGGCGGTCGACGTGCCTCAGGGTCACAGGACGAGCATGCCGCCGGTTCACGAGGTCACCTCGACCAAGCTCGCGGTCGTCCGCTTTCACGGCCGCAACCACGAGACATGGGACATCAAGGGCGCGCCGCCAAACCTGCGCTTCCGGCATGACTACAAGGACGGGGAGCTCGTGGAATGGGTGCCCCGGATCAAGGAGATGGAGCGCTCGGCAAAGCAGGTCCATGCGCTGATGAACAACAACTACTCGAACTACTCGGTCAAGAACGCCAGGCAGCTCGAGAAGCTGCTAGATGCGTGGCAGAACTAGACAGACGCGAGGCAGAAGTAGCCGCTAGCTCTTCGGCACGCCCGTTCCGCTGAGGTCCGGCGACGCCAGCCGCCGGGCCTCGCCGAGCGCATGGTCCATCAGGCCGCCGAAAACCGGCTCCGCCAGCTGGACGGCCCGGATCGGCAGCACCATCGCGTCCCGCCGCGGAAACTGCGCGGTGCGAACGATCACATCGGCGACCCACGTCGCCGGATACTGGGGACCGACAGGGCGCTCGGTCGCCGAGAAGAACTCGGTGCCGGCGGTCACGCCGGGATACACGACGCACACTTTTACGCCCGAGCCCGAAAGCTCTCCACGCAGCGCGTGCGACAGGCCGGCGACGGCGTGCTTGGTGGCGGAATAGACCGCCGAGTAGGGCGACGCACGAAAGGCGACGATCGAGGCCACGTTGATGATCACGCCGCGGCGGCGTTCGAGCATCCAGGGCAGAGCCGCCTGGGTCGTTGCGATCACACCTTTCAGGTTGGTCGCGATCAGCTCGTCGACTTTCTCCTCCGGCATCTGGTGCAGCCGGCCCATCCACCCTGTGCCCGCGTTGTTGACGAGCACGTCGAGCCGTTCGTGCGTGCGTAACGCGCCCGCGACGAATGCGCGCGCGTCGCCGCGCTCGCCCACGTCCAGGCGCCGCGCGTTGACCTCTGGCGAGCCGGCTTTGCGGCACCTCTCGGCGACTGCCTCGAGACGGTCGACGCGCCGGGCGCCCAGCTCGAGTCTCGCGCCGCGCTTCGCGAACGCGACGGCGGTCGCTGCTCCGATGCCGCTGGAGGCGCCGGTGATCAGAACCACAGCTCCCTTCAGGCGCACGTCCAAAGCCTACTTGCGGGTCGGCATAGAATCCGAGGCATGAAGGCTGCGACCTTTCAAGGGGTCGGACAGGTCCAGGTCATGGATGTCCCTAAGCCGTCAATCCAGGCCCCCGACGAGGCCCTGCTGAAGGTGACCCTCGGAGCCATCTGCGGATCCGACCTGCACGCCTACCACGGGCGCATTCCGATGGTCGCGGGCGAGCTGCTCGGGCACGAGTTCGTCGGGGTGATCCAGGAGGTTGGGCCGGCGGTCAAGCGCTTCAAGCCCGGTGATCGAGTCGTGGTGAGCTTCTACACCGCCTGCGGCCACTGCGCGCTGTGCCGCAAAGGTTGGTTCAACCAGTGCCTCAACATGGCCACGTTCGGATTCGGCGCCGTGCTCGGCGGTCTGGGTGGGGGACAGGCCGAATATGTCGTCGTACCCCTCGCGGACTATTCGATGGAGCTCATCCCTGAGGGCATGTCGGACGAACAGGCGATCTTCGTCGGCGACATCCTCTCCACCGGGATGTTCGCCGCGGATCGGGCAGAGATCCACCCGGGCGACAACGTGGCTGTGATCGGCGCTGGTCCGGTCGGCTTGATGGCGACGATGTGCGCGCAGCTGTTCGGACCCGCGCGCGTCTTCGTGGTCGACATGGTCGAGGCGCGGCTCGAAATCGCGCAGGAGCTGGGAGGAACGCCGATCAACGCAGCCCGCTCTCACCCGGTGGAGTCGATCGCTGCTCAGACCGGCGGCATCGGAGCCGATTCGAGCATCGAGGCCGTCGGCCTCACTGCGACGGTTGACACCGCCATCCAGTGCGTGCGCGGAGGCGGCACGATCTCGGTGGTCGGCGTCCCGAGCGAGTTCACCGCCGACTTCAACTACTACCACATGTGGGAGAAGGCGCTGACCTTTCGCTCCGGCCGGTGCAACGTGCAGAAATACATGCGCCCTCTCCTCGACCTGATCGCCGCCGGGCGGCTGAAGCCGGAGACGATCATCAGCCACCGGATGAAGCTCGACCAGGCCGCGGACGCCTACAAGATGTTCGACGCCCGCGAAGCGACGAAAATCGTTCTTACTCCCTAGTTACTCTCTAGAACAAGTACCTCTGATGGAGCCTTAGGCCGGATTTACTCCGGCCGTCCCTTATGCCCCGTCCAGGCGCCTCCAGGCAACGTGCTACGGGAGGGGGTTCCACGGGGGAGGCCTGCCTCCCCCGTGCTTAAGATCGTTCTTACTCCCTAGAACACGTACGTCTGGTGGAGCCTTAGGCCCTAGCAGCCCCGACGTCGATGGCCATGAGGAAGCCCTTCGCCCGCTCCGTCAACGGGTAGCGATTCTCGAGCTCGTGGAATGCCGGGCCGTGGTCGCTGTGCTCGAGGTGGGCCAGCTCGTGCACCAGCAGGTAGTCCAGCACCCAGTCGGGCAGCGCCGCCGCGCGCCTGGCGATGCGGATCGCCCCGACGGTGAAGGTACAGCTTCCCCAGGTATGAGACATCTCGGCATAACCGATCGACGTCCAGCGCAGGCGGCCGCCGAAATGCCGGAGGTTGAGAGCTCGCGCACGCTCGGCGAGCCGCTCGTCGGTGGGGCGGAATCGACGCATCCGGCGCTCGAGGCGCTGTCGCATCCTTTCCGCCCATTGCTCCCGCTCGGCATGAGGCATGGCCGAAGGCACGAGCAGCTCGAGGACGCCTGACCGCAGGCGGGCCGTCACGGTTCTGCGGCGCTGCCGCGAGGCGACTATCCGTACGGGTGGCCGAAACTCGTTCGAATCGTGTTCCAAGACGTTGTGCTCCGTTGTTTGCGGGAATCGACTGCCGCGATTGTAGGGAGGCGCGGCCCGGCGCGGAAACCCAGGTTGTTAATGGCCGTTCCCTGACGCTTCCCCTAGGATTGGCCGCGCAAACACGTGCCCAGAAGCCTCGTCATCGGAAATGGCAACGTCCTGGTGGGCTTCGACGCGACCTATTCGGTTCGCGATCTCTACTTCCCGCGTGTCGGCGACGCCAACCAGACCATGGGCAACGTCTGCCGCACCGGATTCTTCATCGACGGCAAGTTCGCATGGCTCGACGACCCGGCATGGGACCGGCGCCTCGGCTACGCGGAGGATTCGCTGGTCAGCGACGTAACGCTGAAGCACCCCGGCCTCGGGATCACGGTCAAATTCGCGGACTACGTCGATCTCGCCCGCAACTGGTTCATTCGCAACGTCGAGGTCCAGTCTTCGGCCGGCTTCAGCACAGGCCGCGTCTTCTTTCACTACGACTGGTTCATAGAGGGCTCGGACATCGGCAACACCGTGGCGTTCGACCCGCGGCATCGAGGGATCATCGCCTACAAGGGAAACCGGTATTTCCTGGTCGGAGGCGACAGCGGGCCAGAGTTCGGGATCGACACCTGGGCCAACGGCAAGAAGGGAAATGGCCTGGCCGGCACGTGGGTCGACGCCGAGGACGGCATCTTGGGCCGAAACCCGATCGAGCAGGGCTCCGTGGACTGCACCGTCGGTTTCGACCTCGCCCCGGCGAAGCCACTGGGGTCCAGCACCCTGACTCACTGGGTTTGCATGGGCACCCGGCTGAGCGAGGTCACCTCGTACGGCCAGGACCTGATCGTGAGCCGCGGGCCGGACACCTATCACGGCCGGACCATCACCTACTGGCACGTGTGGGTCGAGAAGGACCACCGCCACATCGACGAAGAGCTTGGCTCGAACGTGACTCAGCTGTACCGGCGCAGCATCCTCACAGCGCGCACCCACGCCGACAACCACGGCGCGATCATCGCGTCCACCGACTTCGACATCACGAAGTTCGCCCGGGACACGTATGCGTACGCGTGGCCGCGGGACGGCGCGCTGGTCGCGAACGCCCTCGACAGGGCCGGCCATGAGGACATCACGCGGCAGTTCTTCCAGTTCTGCCAGCAGGCGCTGGTGGAAGAGGGCTTCTTCCTCCACAAGTACACGCCCTACTGCCTGCCCGGCAGCTCCTGGCTGCCTTGGGTCGACTCTCATGGAACCAGGACGCTGCCAATCCAGGAGGACGAGACCGGCCTCGTGCTCTGGGCCCTCTGGCAGCACTACCGGATTCACGGCAACCTCGACTTCGTAGTCGGCCTGTACACGACGCTGGTCGTGCCGGCCGCGGAATGGATGGTCTCGTACGTCGACCAGCGGAACGGGCTCTTGCTGCCGTCCTGGGATCTCTGGGAGGAGCGCTGGGGAGTCCATGCCTTCACGGTCGGCGCGGTGTGGGGCGGGCTCGACGCGGCCCGCAACTTCGCCGACCTGTTCGGGGACGTCGCAGCCTACGTCCGGTACCGCGATGCGGCCGACCGCCTTCGCAAGGCGGCGGACACTCACCTCTACAGCGCGGAGCTCGGTCGCTTCGCTCGCCGCATCGCCATCGAGGAGGACGGAACCGAGACGGTGGACATGATCCTCGACAGCGCGATCTACGGGCTGTGGCGCTTCGGCATGTATCCCCCGACCGACCAGCGGATCACCGACACGATGAACGCGATCCGCGACCAACTTTCGAATAAAGGGGCGTCCGGTGGCATCGCGAGATACCAGGACGACTATTACTTCAAGGTCGAGCCCGACACCAGGAAGGTTCCGGGAAACCCATGGTTCATGTGCACGATGTGGCTGGCGCAGTGGTACATCGCCATCGCCAATGACACCGGCGAGCTCAAGCCCGCGCAAGACATCATCAACTGGGTGGCGGCGCACCAGCTTCCGGGCGGCTTGCTCTCGGAGCAGCTCGACCCCAACACGGGCGCGCCGCTGTCGGTGTCGCCGCTCACGTGGTCGCACGCTGAATTCGTCGTCACCGTCGACGAGTTCTGCAGGAAGTCGGAGCGCTTGCGACGCTCCGCGAACGCGACTGTGCGCTAGAGCGGGATGTTTCCGTGCTTGCGCGGCGGCCGTTCGACCGTCTTGCGCAAGCAGAGCTGAAGGCCCCGGACCAGCTCGCGCCTGGTCTGGCTCGGCTCGATCACGTCGTCGATGTATCCGCGCTCCGCTGCCACGTACGGGTTGGCGAACTTCGCCGTGTACTCGGCGACGAGCTCCTTGCGCCGCATGGCCGGATCTTTCGCGCCGGCCAGGTCGCGCCTGTAGATGATGTTGACCGCGGCCTCGGGTCCCATGACCGCGATCTCGGCGGTCGGCCACGCGAGGTTGAGGTCCGCTCCCATCTGCTTGGGGGACATGACGCAGTAGGCGCCTCCGTAGTCCTTGCGCGTGATCACCGTCAGCTTCGGCACGGTGGCCTCCGCATAGGCGTAGAGAAGCTTGGCGCCGTGCCGGATGATCCCGCCATGCTCCTGGTCGCGCCCGGGCAGGTACCCCGGGACGTCGACGAACGAGATGATCGGGATTCCGAACGCGTCGCAGAACCTGATGAACCTGGCTGCCTTGACCGACGCGTTGATGTCGATCGCCCCGGCCAGCACCTTGGGCTGGTTGCCGACGATGCCGACGACGTGGCCGCCCAGCCGGCCAAGCCCGACGATGATGTTCGGCGCAAAGAAAGGCTGCACCTCGAAGAACTCGCGATTGTCGAGGACCCGTGCGACCAGCTCGCGCATGTCGTACGGCTTGTTGGGCGATTCCGGGACGATCGTCTGCAGCTCAGGATCGGCTCGCTCGAGGTCGTCGCTGGTCGGGATGAACGGCGGGGCTTCGCCGTTCGAGGACGGCAGGTAGGACAGGAGCTTGCGCACGCCCGCCGCGCAATCCTCTTCGGTCTGGGGCAGGAAATGAGCAACTCCCGAAGTCGCGTTGTGCACGTCGCCGCCGCCCAGCTCGTCGAAGGAGACCGACTCGCCCGTCACGACCCGGATCACCTCCGGGCCGGTGATGAACATGTATCCCTGGCCCGCGATGATGAAGATGAAATCGGTGATCGCCGGCGAGTAAACCGCGCCGCCGGTGCACGGTCCGGCGATGACGCTGAGCTGCGGAATCACGCCGGACGAGCGTACGTTGCGGAGGAAGATGTCGGCGTAGCCAGCCAGCGCGACAACGCCTTCCTGTATACGCGCGCCGCCAGAGTCGTTGATGCCGATGATCGGCACACGGTTGCGCAGAGCCAGCTCCTGGACCTTGACGATCTTCTCCGCTGTGACCTCGCCCAGGGAACCGCCGAAAACGGTCGCGTCGTACGCGTAAACCGCGACCGGGCGGCGATCGATCTCGCCGAAACCGGCGACCACGCCGTCACCCGAGATCCGGCGCTCATCCATGCCGAACCCGTGCGCGCGATGTTTCGCGAACACGTCGAGCTCCACGAACGATCCGTTGTCGAGGAGCATCTCGATGCGGTCCCGCGCTGTCGCCTTGCCCGCCGCGCGCCGCCGGTTGGCGGCCTCGGTTTCCGCATGCAGGGCCTGGTAGCGACGTTTGCGGTACTGGTTGATCTTCTGTTCTGAGACGGTGGTTCGAGCCCGGTGAGGAGCTTCGACACCTTCGAGGGTGGGAGTCGTCCTGCGAACGGGCGTCAGCGATTTAGGTCTCCTTGCAGCCATAGCGCATATATCGTAGGCGCCGTGCCCGAATACGGCCCCCGGCTGGACATCGACCGCTCCGTGACTCTGCGCCAGCTGCGCACCTTCAAGACGGTTGCCGACCTCAACAGCTTCAGCCTCGCCGCGCAGCAGCTGCGCCTCAGCCAACCCTCGGTCTCCTATCAGGTGAAGGAGCTCGAGGAGGCGATCGGCCTGCCACTCCTCGATCGTCTCGGCCGGCGGGTGCACCTGACCGAGGCGGGCACCGTGCTCTACACGTATGCGAGACGGACCCTGGACGTGCTCGACGAGGCATCGCTTGCGCTGGAGGAGATGCGCGGCATCAAGCGCGGCAACCTGCGCGTCGGCGCGAGCACGACGGTCGGGATCTACCTCCTGCCGGCTGCGCTCGGCGCCTTCAAGAAGCTGCATCCGGGTCTTGTCATCTCGCTCGAGATCGGCACGCGGGCTCGGGTTCAGGAGCAGGTGCTCGCCAACGAGCTCGACCTCGCAGTCGTCGGGCCGGCGCTCAAGGATCCCGACCTGGCGATTCTTCCCTTTGTGAGCGACGAGCTCATCGTCATCGCTCCGGCGGGCCACAAGCTCGCCGGGCGCCGGGCGCTCGCCCTGAAGGACCTCGAGCACCAACCTTTCGTGATGCGCGAGCCGGCCTCGGGCAGCCGGTGGTCGCTCGAGAAAGCGGCGCGCAAGGCGGGAGCGAAGCTGGACGTCGCCATGGAGCTCGGTTCCAATGGCGCGATCAAGCATGCCGTCGAATCGGGGCTCGGCCTGGCCGTGATCTCGCGCTACGCGTGCGCGCTTGAGCTATCGGGCCACCGCCTGGTCGAGCTGAACGTGCGCGGTTTCCCCATCCGCCGTGACTGGCACATCGTCTACTTGCGCCGGCGCCGCCTCCCGGCGTCCGTGCTCGCTTTCATCGAATTCTTGAAGGACACGAGCTGGCTCACGCGCAACGGCGCGCGCGGCCACCTCCGATTTCCGACAGATTGACCGCGTGCCATTGCCGCGCGGATTTAGATTGATCGGCCGGCTCACGCGTGCCGCCGCCGACGTGTTCTCGCGGCCGGCCCTTTACTGGGCGATCGCCGCCGCGTTCTGGCTTCGGGTGGCGATCCTGACGATTCTGACTCCGCGTCGCTTCGACGCCGAGGGCATGTGGGAAGGCGCCCACGCCTACATCACCGAGCCTTCACATATGTACGACGCAGCCGCGCAGTACATCGCGCGCTTTCACATCATCGCGCCGCCCGGCGGGCTCGATGAGTTCGTGAGCCCGCCTCCGCTGGCGGCTCTTGCGGCCCCGGTCGCGTTGCTGCCCAAGTTTGTCGCCGTGCAGGTCTGGACCGGTATCGACGTCGCGGCGCTGCTGCTCGCTCTGCTGCTCCTTTACCGATTGGTCGCGAGCCGGCATCCTCTGGCGCGGCCCGCGTTCTGGATGGTTGCGGCGTACTTCCCGCCGCTGTTCTCGGACGTGGTCGCCGGCCAGCGAGGCGGCGTGCTGCTGCTTGGGGCTATCGCCTCGATCTCACTCGAGGCTAACCGCCCGGCGCTCGCGGGCGCCGCGGGCGGGCTGGTCGCCGCGCTGAAGTACTACCCGGCCGCGATGGTGATCGGCACGCGCCCCGAACATCGGATCCGGTACGCGATGACTCTGGCCGCCGTGCTGGTGATCGTCACCGTCGCGAGCTTCGTGCCGCTCGGGTTTGGCGGCGCCGTCTTCTACTTCCAGCACGTGCTGCTCCCATCGCTGGCGTCGCACAATCCCGACTGCGCGTACGACTCGGTCCGCACGTTGTTCATGCGCACGATCGGCGGGGAGCAGTACGCGCAGCCCACGAGCACCGGCTACGTTCTCGTCACCTCGCCGGTGCACCTGCCGGCGGTGGCGCTCGCACTTTCCTATACGAGCGCCCTCGTCTTCGCGGCGGCGGCGACGTGGGCCGCCTGGCGCAGCGGATGGAACGCGGCTTACGGCATGTCGATGGGCTTCGCTCTCGGCGCGCTGATTCCCAACGAGGTCTGGCCGTACCAATGGCTGCCGCTGCTTCCGCTGGTCCTCCTGCTCGTCGTGCGTGGGATCGAGCGGCGAAGATTCGGTTCACTCGCGGTCCTGGTCATCCTCCTGCTCGGGTTCTATCGCGCGCCGTGCGACCTCATCTTCCCCAACATCTGGACGATCGCGGCGATCGGCATCTTCGTTCTGGGCGTGTGGGAAAATCCCCTTTTCCGGTCGGGCTATCGAGAGGGAGGTACCGAATGGCGCTGAACAGCGAGGTCGGCTTCACGTGGATCGGGCACGGAGCCTGGAAGGTCCGCAGCGCCAAGGGAAAGATCATCTACATCGATCCCTGGGTCATGAACAACCCGGTCGCGACCGACGCCCTGAAGAAGGTTGACAGCTGTGACCTCATGCTCATCACGCACGGTCATTTCGACCATGTCCACGACGCGCTCGAGATCGCGAAGGCGACCAAGCCCAAGATCGTGACCAACTTCGAGATCAGCGCCTGGCTCGGGTCCAAGGGCGTTGACGGCAACAGCATCATGGGCATCAACACGGGGGGCACGGTCGACGTGGACGGCATCAAGGTGACGTTGGTGCATGCCGAGCACAGCTGCGGCATCTCGGACGGCGACAAGATCATCTACGGCGGGAATGCCAGCGGCCTGGTGATCGAGTTCGAAAACGGTTTCACGATCTACTTCGCCGGCGACACGGACGTGTTCGGCGACATGGCGCTCATCTCCGAGCTCAGCGAGTTCGACGTGGCATTCCTGCCGATCGGCGGCTTCTACACGATGGGACCCGAACGCGCCGCCAAAGCAGCGTCTCTGCTTGGCGTCAAGACAGTCGTTCCGATGCATTTCGGGACGTTCCCCGTACTCGCCGGCCGGCCGAAAGCACTACAGGACCTGGTCGGCCCGGGGGTAAAAGTGCTCGATATCAACCCGGGAGACACGGTATAGCGTTACTCCCCCGTAAATGAGAGACATAATCGGCGCCCCGGCCGGCTGGCTCGCGCGCGCCATCCGGACCAGACAGGTCTCCTCGCTCGAGGTGGTGAGGGCACACCTCGAACACATACACACGGTCAACCCGAGGCTCAACGCGGTCGTTTTCGCCACCGGGGAGAGCGCGCTCAAGCAGGCCCGGGCCGCCGACCGCCGGAACAAGGGGAAGGCCGTGCTCGGCCCGCTGCACGGCGTTCCGTTCACCGCCAAAGACATCTTCGACACCGAGGGCCTTCCGACCACCGCCGGGCTGCGGATGCTCCGGAGCAACATCCCCGAGCGCGACGCGACGGTCGTGGCCCGCATGCGTGGCGCCGGCGCGATCCTCATCGGCAAGACCCTCTGCCCGCCGGGCGGCGTGGGCGACGACAGCTGGAACTCGCTGCATGGGGGCACCCGCAATCCGTACGACATCGCCCGCTCTCCGGGCACCAGCAGCAGCGGCGAGGCCGCGATCATCGCGGCCGGCGGCTCCCCCGCCGGCCTCGGTAGCGACTCCGGCGGCAGCATCAGGATGCCCGCCCATTACTGCGGCATCGCGGCGCTGAAGCCGACGACGGGCCTCGTTCCGAGCACTGGGGCATACGCCCTTCCAGGGGGGCTCACCGATCCTCGCAGCCAGGTGGGCCCGATGGCCCGGTTCGTGTCCGACCTCGCGTTGATGCTGCCTGTGCTGGTCGGGCCCGACGGGGTCGACTCAGGCGTGGTCCCGGTGCCCCTCGCGCGGCGCACGCCGAAGCTGAACGGCCTGAGGGTTGCGTGGTACGCCGACGACGGCATCGCCAGGTGCACCCCGGCCATCGCGGCGGTCGTTCGCGCGGCGTCGCGCGCGCTCGACGACGCGGGGTGCATCGTGACCGAAGCCCGGCCGCCCGGCTTGCACGAGGCACATCAGGTCACGCTCGGCTATTGGGGCGACAAGCGAATAAGCCACGAGCGCCTCTACCGGCGCTGGGATGCCTTCCGCACCGAGATGCTGCGTTTCATGACCGGTTTCGACCTCATCGTGAGCCCGGTGGCGCCGGACATTGCGCCCCTATACCGCTCCAAGGTCGTGGCGCCCAACACGTACAGCTACACGAGTCCTTACAGCCTCAGTGGAAACCCTTGCGTGGTGGTTCGCGCCGGCACTTCCAAGGAGGGGTTGCCCATCGGGGTCCAGGTCGTGGCCCGCAACTGGCACGACGACGTCGCCCTGCGCGCCGCACACGCCATCGAGAGGGCGCTGGGCGGCTGGCGGCCTGCTAGCGTGGTCGGGTGAAGTTCCGGTACTCCAGGTGGGACGGCACTCAGAAGCTGGACGATCTCGATGCGGGCGAAGTCCTCGACGCCCTCTCGGACGATCTCATGAACTACGGCGACCTGAACGCCGCGCTGCAGCGGCTGCTGCGCTGGGGCACGCCGAACATGGCGGGTCTGGAGCAGCTTCTCAAGCAGCTCCGCGAGGAGCGTGAGCGCGAACTAGGCCGCTACAACCTCGACTCGACCGTCGAGCAGCTGCGCGAGCAGGTCCAGGACGTGATCGACACGGAGAAGACCGGGATCGATCGCCGGTTGAGCGAGGCGGAGAGCCCCGAGGCGAGGAAGCTGCTGGAGCGGATCGCCCGCCAGCGCAACGAGCAGCTCGATCGGTTGCCGGATGACCTCGGCGGTCGGGTGAAGGGACTTCGTGATTACGAGTTCGTCGACGACCAGGCGCGCCAGAAGTTCGAAGACCTGATGGAAAAGCTGCAGAAGCAGATGGTCGACCAGATGTTCCAGGGCATGAAGGGATCGCTCCAGGAGATGCAGGGACAGGACCTCTCGCGCGTCCGCGACATGGTCCGCGAGCTGAACACCATGCTCGAGCAGCGCATGGAGGGCCGCACGCCCGATTTCAACGGGTTCATGGAGAAGTTCGGCGACATGTTTCCGCCCGGCATCAACAGCCTCGACGAGCTGCTGGAGCACCTGCAGCGGCAGATGGCTCAGATGCAGTCCTTGCTTCAGAGCATGAGCTCCGAAGCGCGCGAAGAGCTGCGCCAGATGATGGACGCGTTGCTGCAGGACGACTCCCTGCGCCTCGAGCTCGCGCGCCTTTCGGGATTCATGCAGGCGATGATGCCGCCGTCCGAGCTGACGGAGCGCTATCCGTTCTTTGGCGAGGACTCGCTGAGCATGGGAGAGGCGATGGGCCTGATGGAACGCCTCCAGCAGATGGACCGCCTCGAATCGCAGCTCGAGCGAGGAAGCTTCCGTCCCGACGACGTCGATCGGTCCCTGGCCCAGCAGCTTCTCGGCAACGAGGCGCGCCAGGCCCTCGATCAGCTGCGCAGGCTGACCGAAGTGCTGGAGAAGGCCGGTTACGTGGAGCGCAAGGGCCGGCGCATGGAGCTCACGCCCCGCGGGATGAGGCGGATCGGGCAGTCGGCTTTGCGCGATGTCTTCGACCAGCTCAAGAAGACCCGAATGGGACAGCACCAGCTATGGCGCGGGGGCATCGGGAACGACGCGTCCGACGAGCTCAAGGCCTACGAGTACGGAGATCCCTTCCTGCTCGACCTGAAAGAGACACTGTTCAACTCATTGGTCCGCGAGGGTCCCAAGGTGCCGGTCAAGATGGCCCCCGCGGATTTCATCGTGCATCGCACGGAGCACGTGACCCAGGCATCGACGGTGCTGATGATCGACATGAGCCGGTCGATGTTCCTGCGCGGATGCTTCCTCGCCGCGAAGAAGGTCGCGATCGCGCTTGACTCTTTGATCCGCAGCCAGTATCCCCGCGACTCCCTGTACATAGTCGGCTTCTCCAACTATGCAGTCGAGCTGAAGCCACACACGCTTCCGCAGCTCGCGCTGAACGACTACGTGTACGGGACCAACATGCAGCACGGTTTTCAGCTCGCGCGGTCGCTGCTCGCGAAGCACCGCGGCAACCGTCAGATCATCATGATCACCGACGGCGAACCGACCGCGCATCTCGCTGACAACGGCAAGGCTTACTTCGCGTATCCGCCGACCTTCCAGACCATCCAGCAGACGCTGCGCGAGGTCAAGCGCTGCACGCGTGACCGCATCGTAATCAACACTTTCATGCTCGAACGCGGTCCGTACCTGACCGAGTTCATCAACCAGATGACCCGCATCAACAAGGGACGCGCGTTCTTCGTTTCGCCTGACCGTTTGGGCGAGTATGTCCTGGTCGACTACGTGAGCGGCAAGCAGCGCCGGCGAGCCAGCTCGCGCCGGGCGCGAATCGCCTGAGCACGTGTTTTCCCTATGATCGAAAGCTAGATGCCCGCCTGGAATAAGCCCGCGCCAGAGCGGCGCAACCTCAGCCCGGCCGCCCTCTACGAGCATGCGATCCGGCGCGATGAAGCCGTGATCGTTTCCTCCGGGGCGCTGACCGCCGAGACCGGCAAGCACACCGGCCGCTCGCCGAAGGACAAGTTCTTCGTCAAGGAGCCGACGAGCCAGGGAGCGATCTGGTGGCAGGCCAATCAGCCGATCCCGCCGGTGAAATTCGACGCGCTGCTGGAGCTGATGGACGAGTTCTGCGCCTCCCACGAGGTGTTCACCCAGGACGTCTTCGCCTGCGCCGACCACCGCTACCGGCTTCGGGTGCGGGTGGTCACCGAGCTTGCCTGGCACAGCCTGTTCGCCCGCAACCTGTTCATCAGGCCAAACGCTGATGAGCTGATGAACTTCGAGCCTGACTTCACGGTCATCTCGCTGCCTTCGGTCAAGGCCGACCCGAAGGTCCACGGCACCCGCTCTGAGACTTTCATCCTGGTCGACCTCGCCCGGCGGATCGTGATCATCGGAGGCACCGAATATGCAGGCGAGATCAAGAAGTCGATCTTCACGGCGCTGAATTACCTGCTCCCCGCGCAGGGCGTCTTTCCGATGCACTGTTCCGCGAACGTGGGTGGCGGAGGCTCCGACGTCGCGCTGTTCTTCGGCCTGAGCGGTACCGGCAAGACGACTCTGTCCGCCGACCCCTCACGCCGCTTGATCGGCGACGACGAGCATGGCTGGAGCGACACGGGCGTCTTCAATTTCGAGGGCGGCTGTTATGCGAAGACGATCCGCGTCCGCAAGGAGTCGGAGCCGGAGATCTACGCCGCGACCGAGAGCTTTGGCACGATCCTGGAGAACGTCGTCTACGACCCGCGGACTCGCATCCCCGACTACGACTCCGAGGAGAAGACGGAGAACACCCGCGCCGCCTACCCGGTCGACCTGATCCCCAACGCGGCCCTTTCGGGGACCGGCCGGCACCCGAACAACGTGATCTTCCTGTCCGCGGACGCCTACGGCGTGCTTCCTCCCGTTGCGCGGCTCGACGAGGACCAGATCCGGTACTACTTCCTGTCCGGATATACCGCGAAGGTCGCCGGAACGGAGCGGGGGGTGACCGAGCCGGAGCCGATCTTCAGCACGTGTTTCGCCGCCCCGTTCCTGGTCCTGCCGCCGGAGCGGTACGCGGACATGCTCATCGACCGCGTCAACCGGCACAACGCTGACGTGTGGATGTTGAATACAGGGTGGGTCGGCGGCCCCTATGGGGTGGGCCAGCGGATGTCGATCGCGCACACCCGCGCCATAGTGCGGGCCGTGGTCCAGGGCAAGCTGCACGGCGTGGCCACTCACAGCGACCCCGTTTTCGGCCTGCAGATCCCCGACCTCGTGCCCGAGGTGCCGACCGAGGTGCTCGACCCTCGCGCCACGTGGTCCGACCCCAAGGCATACGACCGGCAGGCGAAGAAGCTCCGCGAGATGTTCGAGGAGAACATCCACGTGATCAGCAAGAGCGCCTCCACCGCAGGCTAGTGGCCTGATTGCGGGTCGCGATCGTGGGGAGCCGGCGCTTCTCCGAACCGTCTCGGGTCAACGACTATGTCAACTCGCTGCCGCCGCGCGCGTCGATCATCACCGGCAGCGCGAGCGGGGTGGACGCGGCGGCCACCAAGGCCGCGCGGGCCAAGGGGATCGCGGTCCAGGTGATGCCGGCGAGCTTCGATGAGCTTGCCGACGCAGGCAAATCGGCCGCGCGCAACCAGCGGCTGGTCGACGCGTGCGACGTGCTCGTCGCCTTTTGGGATGGCAGCTCGAAGGGCACGCGTGCGACGGTGGAGCGGGCGCTCGACGCCGGCAAGGAAGTACACGTCTTCGTGGGTTCGCCGGCTTCTTAAGATTGGAAACGTGCCTGTAGCGATTGCCGTGCGGACGCGGTTGTTTGCACGCCTGCGCGAGCTAGCCCGCGGAGCGGAGACCGAGACGCTCGAACTTCCTGCGGGCTCGAGCCTCGGCGACGTTTACGAAGCCTTGCGGCTGAGGCACCCATCTCTTCCGGATCGGGCGTCGGTCCGTGCCGCCCTCAACCAAGAGTTCAGCGATTGGAGCGCGACCGTCTCCGACGGCGACGAGGTGGCCTTCATCCCGCCCGTCAGCGGCGGGGCTCACGGCGTTGGCGTCCTGTTCGAGCTGACGGCGGATCCGCTCGATGCGCGAAGGCTCGAGGCGGCGGTCGCCCACTCGAGCGCCGGCGCCATCTGCACCTTCACAGGGATCGTGCGCGACAGCTCGCGCGGCCGATCTGTCACGCACCTCGACTACGAGGCATACGCGGAGATGGCGACGGCGCAGATGCGCAAGATCGGCGACGAGATCGCCGAGCGATGGCCCGAGGCGCGAGTGGCGATGGCGCACCGCACCGGCAGGCTCGAGATCGGTGAGGCGTCCGTGGTCGTGGCCGTCTCCTGCCCCCACCGCGCGGAGGCGATCGCCGCCTGCAAGTGGGGCATCGACCGCTTGAAAGAGTCCGTTCCAATCTGGAAGAAAGAGCACGCCGCCGACGGCACATACTGGATCGAGGGAGACGACGCGAAGCCGACCGCCGGCTGAGCTCAGGCCGGTCGGCTTCCCGCTACCAGCGCCAGTCCCAGGATCCCGTTGACGATCGCAAACCCGAAGTTGACGACTCCGTAGACGAGGGCGCGCGTCTTGAGTGCAGCCGGTCCATTGCTCGCGACGCCCAATGAGATCAAGGCGATGACGACGCTCACGCCGGCCAGCACGAACAGCGCGTAGCCGATCCGTCGAGCCCACAAACGCGTGCTGGGGTTCAGTCGCGCACCCGAGCCACCGAGAGGCCGTCGCGTATGGGGATCACGATGCTCTCCAACCCCGGATGCTTCGCCACCCAATTGTTGTAGAACGCGACGTTCTTCGCCTGCTGGGTCTCCGGCTTGAGCACCTCGCCCTGGCGCAGAGCGTTGTCCGCCATGAGCAGGCCGCCCGGTTCGAGCCGCTCGAGGCACAGCTCGGCCGCGCGACGCGTCACCTCCTCTGAGCGGAAGGCGTTCAACAGGTCGATGAAGCACGCGTCGAATCGCGCCTCCACCTTTTCAAGTCCGGTGACGGCGTTTTCCTCGATCACGTGTGCGCGTTCCGCAAGCCCCGCTTCGGCAAAATTCTTGCGCGCTCGCTCAACCCGCTCGTGGTTCACCTCGAAAGTGGTCAGGTAGCCATCGCCGGTCCCGCGCAGGAGCCAGATGCCGCTGTACCCGGTCGCCGTTCCCAGCTCGAGAACGCGCTTGGCTCGAGTGATCTTGACGAGCAGGTAGAGCAACGCCCCCTCATGCGGATCGACGATGGGGATGTCCTCGCGGTGCGCCTCCGCTTCCATGCGCGCGAGAACCGGATCGCGTGGCGGTAGGAGTCGATTCAGGTAGTCCTGGATCTCGTCGTTGACGTCGACTCTCCTCATGGCCGGCCAGCTCGTTCAGCGGATAGCACCTCGGGCACTCGATCTACCTCCTCATCGGTGTTGTACAGGTTTCCTCAACCGCCATCGGGCTCCTTGAGCCACGAGTTGAGGAGCGGCTGGAGCGTGACGATGTAAGCGGAGAGACAGTCCACGGCGCCGTCGAGCACGCCCTCGTCCAGCTGAGGCGCGCTCAGCGTCTCGTAGAGGCGAGACCAGCCCCGTTCCCACGGCTCGAGCTCGGCGCGTGGCAGCTGCGACTTGACCTCCAGGACGTGGGCTCGGAAGAAGTCGAAAGCCTCCTGGTTTTCCTCTCGCGAACCCTCGAAGTGGAGGCCGATCTCGAGGCGACCGTCGCCCGTGTGGTGCCAGGCCTCGTAGTGAAACTCCGGATGGCCAAAATGCACCTTCAACAGGCGGCCGCGGCCCCGCGCGCTGCTGAACGTGCGAAGGGATTCGGGCAGCCTCGCCTTCACTCCCTTGCGCAGCCCGCCGAAGAAGTCCACCGGCGCGAGCACCGTTCCGCTAGCCAACCGACCGAATATATCTCGTAGAGTTCTGGAGCGATGGGCTACGTCCCCATGGTCACCGAGAACGAGGGCGGCAACCGTGAGCGCACCTTCGACATCTATTCGCGCCTGCTCAAGGACCGCATCATCCTGATCGGACGCCCCATCGACGATGTGGTGGCGAACCTGGTCGTCGCGCAGCTGATGTACCTGGCCGCCGACGACCCCGAGAAGGAAATCCAGATCTACGTCAACTCTCCCGGCGGCTCGGTCAGCTCTGGCTTCGCGATCTACGACACGATGCAGTACGTGCGGCCGCCCATCTCGACCGTTTGCATAGGGCGGGCCGCCAGCTTCGGCACGGTCGTCCTCATGGCCGGCGCCAAGGGTCGGAGGTTCTCGCTTCCCAGCTCCAACATCCACATGCACCAACCCCTGATCGGCGGCCGCGGCCTACAGGGCCAGGCCAGCGACCTGGACATCCACGCTCGGGAGATCATCCGCATCAGGGGTGTGCTGAACGAGCTGATCGCCAAGCACACCGGCCAGCCGCTCGAGCGCGTCGAGCGTGACACGGACAGGGACTTCTTCTTGACACCCCAGGAAGCGGTCGACTACGGGTTGATCGACGGGATCATCCAGCAGACAGCGGTGCCGGTTCTCGCCGCGACCATGTAGGAACCCCGGCGGCTCGCAGGCACACCCAGCCGATCACGGCCACACCCACCACCGCCGGCACGGGCGCCGGCGTGAACGCCGCGAGGGCGGCGCCCGCTGACAGCAGGAGCCAGTCGTACCAGCGAGCTTCACCCCAAATCGCGAGAGCGACCGCAACGAGCACCAGGTCCGACGGTAGGGCGTGCGGGGCCACCAGCACGCCTCCGGCGACGATGACCGCCGCTGCCGGCCTGATTTCCGCACGGCGGCGCCAGGCAAGCGCCAGCACCACGACCAGCGCCACCAGCGACAGGACCGCCACCCCGTAGCCCCGCACGGCCGCGGGGAAAGCCGTTCCGAAATGGGCGAAGTCGACCTCCCGGCTGCCGGGTCCCACGGGCCCGTTGAGGGCGGGCACCCACTGGAAAACCCAGCGTGGGTTGAGCAGCGCGGCCGCCCCCGAGAGGAAGAGGCCGGCGGCCGCCCACCCGGCGAGGACGCGCCACCGCCTGGTGACGAGGAGCGCCGCGCCCGCCGGGAGCATCAGCTGCGGCTTGAGGAGGGTCAGCCCGAGGCACAGCCCGGCCAGGAATGGCCTGGACCACAGGGCGATGGCCGCGCCCACCCCCAGCGCCACCATGCCGTCCAGCTGGGCGTTGAGCAACACGAGCGCGGTGGGGACGGACGCGAACGCAGGCAGGACCGCCGTCGGCGGGCGGGGCCTGACCGCAAGGTACAGACCGATCGCCAGGCACGCCAGCCCGAACAGGATCCACAGCCGCCCGCCGAGATTCGTTCCGAGGAGCTCGAACGGAACCGCGAAGAACGCGACCCATGCCGGCGCCACGAAAGGCAGGATCCCGTTGATTCCCAGAGTCACCAAGGTCCGGCCGCCTGTGACGTCGAGCTCGACGCGCCGCTGGACGTCGAAGTCGTAGAGATACCCCGGGTCGTTGACCATGATGCGTGCCCCGGTCGCGAACGCGGGCCAGTCCGAGTTGATGACGTCGCCCTCGCCCTCGATCAGGGGGTAGATGACAAACCCCACAGCGACGGCGAGCATCGCGACAGATCCGCGCCATCGCCATCGGGTCATGAATTCAGTTTGTCCCATCCTTAACGCCGCTCTGCGCGAAACTCAGCTGGTCCCATCCTTAACGTCGCCGGGCGTGCTCTCCGCCTCGATCTTGAGCCCGCGCATGACCGGGGCCATCAGCCCGCCCTGCACCAGGAGCGAGAGGAGCACGACGCCGTAGGCGATGACTGACACGCGGCTGTCCACGCCGGTGACGCCCGCCACGGTAAGTGCCAGCGCCACCGACAGCGCGCCGCGCAAACCGGCCCAGAAGGTGATGTGACGCCATGCCCACGGGATGGACGCGCCTCGCACGTCTGCGAGGGCGAGCAGGCCGTACACCGGCACGGCGCGTGTCAGCAGCATGATCAGGTACGCGATCAGCACGAGGCCGGCCACTGGCAGCACGGTGGTAGCGGGCAGCGCGGCACCGACGAGGATGAAGAGCATCGCGTTGAGAACGAAGGCGAGGAGGTTCCAGAAGCCGAGGAGCTGAGGGCCGTGCAGCCGCCCGATCCGGGTTCCATAACGCGCCACCACGATCCCGGCGACGACGACGGCGACGATGCCGGACGCGTGCAGGAGGTCGGCGGCAAGGTAGCTGCCATATGCGATGACGAGCGTTGCGAGGATCTCCAGCGGCGCGTCCTCCGCGAAACGAAGCAGGGCCAGGCCGAGGAATCCGACCGCAAGTCCGACCGCTGTTCCACCGAGCGCGATCTCGAAGAAGCGGATCGTCGCGTCGCCGAAAGACGGGGCGCCGCTGACGACGGTGAAGAGCACCGCGGAGAAGACGGCCACGCCGGTGCCATCGTTGAAAAGGCTCTCACCTTCGAGAATCGCCGCCAGCCCTGCCGGCGCCCTGAGGCGGCGGAGCAGCGAGATGACGGCGATGGGGTCCGTGGCTGCGAGGATCGCCCCGAGGAGCATCCCGTTGGCCCAGCTCAGACCGATGGCGAGATGGGTCAGGGTTCCGATCAGCACCACTGTGATCGCCACTCCCGCCGTCGCCAGCAGTCCGACCGGCAGGATCCGCCGTCTCAGCTCGTCCAGGTCGAGAGTCAGCGCCGCCTCGAAGATGAGGCCGGGCACGAAGGCCAGGAGGATGACGCTGCCGCCGATGCGGGGAAACTGGCCGCCGGGCAGCAGGCCGACCGCGATACCGGCCGCGGCAAGCACCACGGGATATGGCAGGAGGCGCGCTCGTTTCGACACCAGGCCGAGCACGGTCGCGACGGCGCCCACAAGGATGAGCAGGAGGAGAAATCGCTGCTCGGCCGTCACTTAGGGGTCCCCGCGAACTCACGGCGAAGCCTCTGAGTCAGGGGTCCCCGCGAAGTCACGGCGAAGCCTCTGACTTCGTGGGGCTTTTTCGTGGGGTCCTCATCTAAAGCTCGAGGCTCATCCCGTCACGCGCGGCCTTCACCTCGGTTCCGATCCGCTGCGTAAGGTCTGCGGCGAGCTCCCAGGGGTGCGCGCGCCAGACCGTCATGCCGAAATGAGTGAGGATGGCAAGGCGCGGCTTGGCCTCACGGATGATGCGCTCCGCATCCTCGAGGCAGAGGTGCGGAAGCTCGGCGCGGCAGTCCATCAACACCACGTGGATCACCATCACGTCCGCCTTGTGCTGCTCCGCGATGCCGTCGTAGTAGGCCGTGTCCGTGACCCATCCGAGAAGGTTGCCAAATCTGAAGCCGTACGTCTCGACCTGGTGGACGTGGCGAGGCGTGGTCGTGAAGGTGACCTCGCCCACGGTGTATTCGGTCTCCGGCTCGAGCGCCACGATCTCCTGCGGGAAATGGCGAATGTAGCGCAGGACGACCGGGTCGCCCTCGAGGGCGTCGCTCGGGCAAAACAGGCGCCCTCGGTGGCGGAAGCCTCCGTCGGTCATCGCCTCGATCATCACGTTGACGTCGTTGCTGTGGTCGAGGTGCCGGTGGCTGAGGACGATGGCATCGAGCTTGGTGAGGTCGACCTTGCGCTTGGCATACTGCACGATCGCCCCCGGCCCCGGATCGAGACTTATGTGCGTATTTCCCTCTTCGATGTACAGGCCGCCGGACGCCGCAAGTTGCTTGGCGACCATGAACCGCGCGCCGGCGGTGCCCATAAAGGTCAATCTCATCTCCCCACCTCGTGGGGAGGTCGGCCCGGCCCGCTGCGCGGGCCCGGTCGGGTGGGGATGCTTACTTCGGCCACCGCACTCAACGAAGGCACTGTCTTCTCGCCGAAGTAGCGTTCGTACAGCTCTGCAACACGCTCCAGCGCGTCGATCTCCTCGACCGGTTTGTCGTCGCGGAGGCGGACGATGCGTGGAAAGCGAAGGGCGTAGCCGCTCTGGTGGCGAGTGGAGTGCTGGATGGAATCGAATGCCACCTCGAGCACGACCTCAGGCTCGACCAGCCGTACGTGGCCGTGGTCCTCGATCGTGATCTCGAGGAATCGCTTCGTCATCGTGGCGATCTCCGCATCGGTCAGCCCCGTGTATGCCTTGCCCACGTTGACGAGCCTCCCCGTGCTCGAGTCCTTGACCGCGAACGTGTAATCGGACAGCACGCCCTTACGCTTGCCGTGACCCCATTCGACCGCGGTCACGACGACGTCGAGAGTCGCGAGAGGCCGCTTCAACTTCAGCCAGGCGAGCCCGCGGCGCCCGGGCGTGTAGGGGCTCAATGGATCTTTAACCATCAGGCCCTCGTTTCCCCTCTCGCGGGTCTCGGCGAAGATCCGGTCCAGGTGGTCGGGATCGGTGGCCTTCTCGACCCTCGCGAGCAGAAACGGGTGCTGGAGGTCGAGACCCTCCATCAGCCGGCGACGAGTCTCGAGGGGCTCGTCCAGAAGGTCCCGGCCGTCGAGCCACAGCAGGTCGAAGACCACCAGCACGACCGGCACCTCTTGACGAAGCTCAGCCGAAACCTTCTTGCGACCGAGCCTCCTTTGCAGTTCGAAGAATCTCAGCACACGGCCGGCGCGATGGGCGAGCACCTCGCCGTCGAAGAGCACATCGTGCCCGATCGAGGGCGCATTCTCGGCCAGCTCAGGGAATGCCTCTGTCGTCTCCTTCAGGTCCCGCGAGAACAGCTCCACCCGCTCGCCCTGCCGGTGAAGCTGGCAGCGCACGCCGTCGTATTTCTCCTCCGTCCAGACGCTGTCGGCGCCCATGCGCTCGAAAGCCTCTGCTGGACTCTCAACCGGGCTGGCGAGCATGAAGCGCACTGGTTGAAACACCGCGATGGTAGTGGTGTCGAACTGCCTGCGCTTGCAGCGGACGGCGGTTTCGCCGATGTCGCCAGTGATGAGATGGACGCGCTTGACCTGCGTGATCGGTGCGTCGAAGGCCTCGGCGATCGCCGCCTCGACCAGGCCCTCGCTGAGCCCGATGCGCAGCTCGCCCGAGATGATCTTGATGAAGAAGCGTGCGGACCCAGGGTCCAACCGTTGCAGGAGCGATGCGAGGGGCCCCTCTTTTGTCTTGCCACGCGCCACCCGAATCGCCTCCAGCGTCTCCTCGACTTCCTGCAGCGAAACCGGTTCGGGCTGCGTGCGGCCGTCGAGCGCTTCGCCCGCCCAGTCGCCGAGGTCCGAATGCTTGCGAAAGATGCGGCCGAGCTCATCCTCGTCCCGCCCGGAGAGCGACGACACGGCCTTGCTGACGGTTGCCCAGCCGAGCCCGAGGGTCCGCCGCTTCGAGGGGCTGAAGGCACGCCCGCTCATGAAGACAGCCGCGCGGCGAAGGTCGTCGTCGTCGAGCGTGCGAAAGTACGAGGCAAGGATTCGCGCCTTCTCCAGTGTCGCCGGCGTGGAGCCCACCGCCGACCCGGCCTTTGCAAAATCAAGCATCCCGGCATGGCGGCGCAGGCGCGGATCGGCGGTCATTCGGCGCCCAGGCGGCCCATCTGCGTCGTTGCGGCCTGCGCTTCTCACTTACGCATCAACGGATGCGCGCGCTGCGATGCTCGGCCGCGCCTAGCATCTGGGCCATCTGGATCGCCGACTGCCTCGCCGCCCGCCTGTGCCGCCATGCATGGTGGCCTATCGTAGATCGCGATGCGACGCTGTCCTTATCTCGAGGAATACGTGAAGGAGCGGCGCTCGGTGCTGCGCATCTACCGCTTCGACTGCCACGTTGACCGCAAGTCGAAGCGCAAGTATGCGTTGAGCGACAGCCCTCCCATCTGCGTGCGCAACTTCGAGGACTGCCCGCTCTACCAGTCCGAGAAAGGGCGCGAGGATCAAATCATCAGGCGCTACACGGATTGACCTGCGCAGTGTGCTCCGCGCCGGCTCTTCCCCTCGAGGGCGCATGCGTCTTCTGCCACGCGCCTATCTCGGGTGAGGATGAGTCGGGCCGGCTGCTCGACTACCTGGTGGAGCGGATCCCCGTGGCGAAGGTCAAGCGCGGCCACCTCAACCGAGGCCCTATCACCGAGCTCGTGCTCGACATAGCGGGCCGCAGCTTTCGCGCTCGAGTCAAGAACGAGGAGCTCGAGCTGCTTCCGCCGGTTAGTCTGACCGCGTGGGTGGACCTCCTGCTGACGAAGCTGAGCGATGCCGCCGCCGTGGACCCAGACCTCCGTCGCGCCGTGCTGCGCTCCGGATGGGCCTTGCGCTGATTTAGAAGCAGACGAAGCAGGCGCGCGACACCGCCTCGAGCCCGATAAACATCACGAACGCGAGGACGCCCAACACCACGCCGAGCTCCGGTATCGCCAGCGTCGGTTTCCGGGTGACGCCGGCAGCGCCCGAGACGGCGCAGACCAGGCTGGTCGCGATGCCCGCCCTCGCGGCCGCCGTATCAAGAGCCCCCGGGGAGTTTTCCATTGCGATGAAAACGCCAAGTTCGACGACGATCGCGCCGAGGCACACGAGAACGACGACCACCGACCATCGGTAGCGATTGGCTGGCAGCAATTTCGTCTAGAGCGCCAGCGCCAGCTGCTCGGTCGCTTCCAAGGCCGAGGCCCGGATGCCCTTTTTTCGAAGGTGGCGCGCGAAATCCGCGGTGTAGCCGTGCACCGTGTACACCTGGTCGGCGCCTGACCGTTCGACGACCTCTATGAGCTCGTCGAAGTCGCAGTGGTCGGAGAGGTCGAACGTCGTGTCAGCGCCGAAGATGCGAGCAAACTCCGCGTCCTTGGCCCAACCCGAGACAAGCGCGGTGCGGTACCGGCCAAGCCGGCGGACCTCGTCCTTACCGGAAGGCGGCGCAATCACGACTCGGCCGAGGGGGGCCTCTGCGTCGAGCTCGACCCACTCGGGCAACGGCCGTCCGGCCGTTGCGTATTCGCGCGCACACGGAACGCATCGCTTCTCGAGGGCGAATGTGAATCCGTAGGGCGCGAGCGCGAGCATCATCTCCTCGGTCTTGCCGAGGGCGTGGCAGAGCAAGACCGGCGTGACACGGCTGTCCAGGGCGCGGCGGCACCACATGGCGATCGCCTCGACAGTCGAGTCGGGATCCCCGAAGCGAAAGTGGGGGCGTCCGTAAGTTGTCTCCACGATCAGCACGTCAGCTTTCGGAACGAACGTCGGCACTGCGCCGCCCACCTGCCGCAGCTTGATGTCGCCCGTATAGAGAAGGCTTGTTCCGTCGTGCTCGAACAGCAGCTGGGCCGATCCCAGCATGTGGCCCGCCGGGTAGAGCGTGACCGTGGCGCGGCCCCGGCGCATCGTTTCTCGGTAGCCCAGCATCCGCCACCCTCGGGGCCGCCGGGACTCGGGAATCAGCGCGAGGGTTTGCGGTGTGAGCAATGCCTCCTTGTGGCGGCGCGCGTGGTCGGTGTGCGCGTGGGAGATGAACGCGAAGTTGCGAACCACCAGCGGGTCGAGCCAGAGCCGGTGCGCGGGCAGCGAAACGCCGTGGTCCCAGACCACCTCTCGGGTCACAGCCGCGCCACGCCCATCTGTCCGAACACACGATCCGGAACTTCGATTCCGAGGAGCGCGAACGCCTCGGAGGGGATGCCGATGTCAGCGACCCAGATCTCGCCTGCCAGTCCCGGCCCGTCCTTCTGGAGCAGGCCGTGCTTGGGCAACCCAAACGTCACGGTCATGTCAGCCCGCACAGTTGGAGCGTAGGCGACGCCTGTGTCGGCGTCGAGCCCCGAGGGCACGTCGACTGCGATCACGCGCTTGCCGGATGCGTTGATCGCGTCGATCCACTCCGCGAAGCGCCCCTCGGGTGACCGGGAAATGCCCGTGCCGAAGACAGCGTCGAGGATGGTCTCTGCTCCGTCCAGCTGGACCTCGGGCGAGACGGCGACCCCGACCTTGCGCAGCGCCTCCAGCTCACGCGCCGCCGGGCCGCGAAGTCGCGCCGGGTCCAGGCAGCAGACAGACGCAAGCTTTCGCCAGCGGTGCAGGTGCCGAGCCGCAGCGAGGCCGTCGCCCGCATTGTTGCCGATGCCGCAGATAACCGCTGTCCGGTCTGTACAGAAGCGGGCGACCGACCAGCCGGCGGCCTCCATCAGCCACTCGACCGAGACCCCGAAGCGGTCCTCGGCGAGAGCGTCGAGCTCTTTGACCTGGCTGCTAGTCAGCGACGGTAGGGCGCTGGATGACAAAGGAGCAGTAAGGGTCGTGGCGGTGGATGGAGTCGGCCTGCGAGATGTTTGTGCCGAGCAGCCGCGACATCAGCTGCGGGGTGATGGTGCAGACCTGGGGGAACTTGAGCGCGGTGTTGCGGAACGGGCAGTTGTGGATCGTGACCTTCACGCCCTCGCTGGTCTCCGTCTGCTCGGCCAGGGTGCCGGCTCGTCCGATCCAGGTCACCACTCGCCGCAGCTTCTCGTCGAACTCGAGGCCTTCGAGGGCAGGCTCGATGGCGCTCGCGTGCCGGGTTGCCACCCGGGCGAAAATCTCGTCCAGCGCCTCCGGGCCGCCCATCTCCTGGACCTCCTGGAGGACCATCGTGGCGAGCTGCCCATAGCGCTTGGGGAACACCGAATCGGCCCGCTCGGTGAGCGAGAAGAGCAGGGAGGGGCGGCCGCGACCACTGCGCTCGGGATGGCTCACGACAAACCCGTCGCGCTCGAGGTTGGTGAGGTGCTGGCGGACCGCATTCGGCGTCACGCCGAGGTCGGAGGCGATGATTTCCGCGCTTGAGCGGCCCCTGCGCCGCAGCAGCTCGAGGACTTCCATGCGGGTAGAACGGCCGGCGATCATGAGGGGTACATCCGGTCGCTTTCGGGCCATGCTAACAGAGCCCGGAGGCATTTATTACAGATCATCCTTGACAAATTGGCAGAGGCCCGTAAACTTTGGGTCAGGAGAAAGAGACATGACCATGATCAAGCAGGCGAGCCGAGCCATCGAGCACATGACCGCCCGGGAGATGCGGGTTCAGCGGGCCAAGTACGCCCGCCGGAACAAGATGCATCATATCGACCGGCTCCTGAACGAGCTGGAGATGCTGAACCTTGCCGACCAGCGGCAGATGCCGCCGGTGCTCTCGGTAGCGATCAACAAGGTGATCGAGGAGTCGCCCGAGGTGACCGTCCTGGCGCAGGCCAAGCCCGCCTCCGTGATGGAGGCGATGGACGCCCTGTACGAGATCCAGGACAGCCTGATGTACAACCAGATCGAGGACGAGTAACCCCTCGACTCCTTTAGGCAAGCATCCAGGGCCGGGTTCGAATCTGAATCCGGCCTTTCTCGTTACTTTGGACCAGCTGGTCTGAACAGTGCCAGGCGAGCTCGTCGTGCACTTCGACGGGACAGCTGCTCCGCTTGGATCTCGTGCGGCCATCAAGCGGGGACTGATCCTTGCCGGCGGGGTTGCCCTCGTCGCCTCCATGGTTCGGGTGATTGCCGGCGCTCAACTCATCGGAGCGATCGCGGTTTACCTTGCGGGCATCTCCGCAATAGTCGTGCTGATGCTGACCTACGCACGGCTGCGGTTCGCGAACTCCGGCCTGTTTCTTGCCGATGGGAGGGCAGGCATCGTCGGAACCTTCGGCGGGCGTAAAGGCGTCGCGGTCCGAGATGTGGACCATCTTCAGAAGTGCGCGCTTTCGAACTGGGGCGCCGCCTCACCCTTTGCCGTGCTGCTCTTTATCGATCGCTCCGGCCGATCGATCCTTCGTCTGGACTCTGCCGACGCGCTCTCCGACGAAGGGCTTGCGGAGTTCAGCCGCCGGACCGGCCTGGCATTGGAAGGATCGTGGGAGGAGCCTCTCGCTCCAAATGATCTGGCGCGGCGCTTTCCAGGCTCAGTCTCGCGAGGAACATTGATCTCCTACAGCATTCTCGAGCACCCGAGGCGGACTCGGTGGATCACCGGAGGCACAACGGTCCTCGTGTTCATTGCTCTGTTCGTCGCCCTGCTGGTCCGATCGAATCGCTAGCTTCGGTTGCTCGTCTCGCCGGCCGAACTGTCGACTTGGAGATGGGCGCCCGCCTCTAACTCGTGAGCAGTTCCACGAGATCCTGTGCTCCAGAGGAGCCAGGGGCTACCTGTCGCTTTCGGCCTGGCGGATGCGCTGGCTCAGGACCTGGAGCAGCCGGTAGGCAACCTCGGGGTGCTCCTTGAGGAAAGGCTTGAAGCCCCATTCCGGGATGGTCGCCAATGTCACGTCGGTATCGGCCCTGATCGTCGCGCTGCGGCCTTCGTGGTCGAGCAGAGCCATCTCCCCGAAGGAGTCGCCGGGCCCAAGCTTGCGTGCTTTGCCCTGGACGGTGTCGACGGTCACTGTGCCGTCGAGGATGATCATGAATCCGACGCCGTTCTCGCCCTTGACGACGATCTCGTGACCGGCCGGATGCCTGACCGTCTTCATCTGCTTTTCCACCGAACGCAGCTCTGAGTCAGGCAGTCCGCGCAGCAGCTTCGCTTCCTTGACGTCGACCATCCCCAGATACTAACGCCCAGCCTTTTTGGCGTCGAGGTATTCCTGATAGCGCCGGTAGGCGTCCTGCTTGCGGCTGTCGACGATCTTCGTGTAGCCCTGGAGCGTGTTCAGGTTGGCGTGGCCGAGGACCTCCTGCACCAACCGCACGTCGCCCCCGGTCACCTCGAGCAGGGTGGTCGCGGCGGTGTGGCGAGCGACGTGGGGCGATTTGAAAGACCAGGCGCCGAGCTGCACGCGCAGCTTGCGCACGATGAATCGTGCGCCGGCCGAGGTCAGGCGGCGGGCGCGATCGTCCGCGGCGGCCCGGTCGTAGTTGACGAACAGCGCCATGCAGGCGTCCTCGCGCACGGCCATGTAGTCCTCGAGCGCCTCGCGCGCGTCGGTGGTCAGGTAAACGGAGCGCTGCTTGGAGCCCTTACCGGTCACGACGAGGCGATTTCCTGAGCGAGGGAAGTCCGTTCGGTCGAGTGCGAGCGCTTCGGAGATGCGGCACCCGGTGCTGATCAGGAACTGCACGAGGGCTCGGTCTCGCTTTTCATGGGGGGTCTGTCTGGGGAGCGCGCCGAGCAGGCGGGTGAGCTCGTCAGGGTCGATCGGCTTGGGCAGCCGCTGTTCGAGCCTGGGCAGCGTGATCCCGTTCGAAAGGTCGCGGTCGATCAGGCCTTCTTTCGCGGTCCAGCGCAGCCAAGACCGGATGGCGACCAGCGCGCGCGCTCGTGAGGCAGGGCTCTTCAACCGGCCAGCGAGATATCGCTGATACGCGCGCAGGTCGTCGTGGCGAAGGTCCGTTACCGAGAGAGAGTGGTCGTGGGTGGCCAGGAAATCGATCAGCTTTTTGATCTCGGATGCGTAGGCCCGGACCGTGTTCGGACTGCGGTTCGCTTCGAGCTGAAGCCAGCCGAGGTATTCAGTGGCGGCGGCCTGCAGATCGAGTGCCATGTCGAGGCCGACTGCATGTTGCCATACTCGAGACGGTGGGAGCCCTTCGTGTGATCGATTCCAGCCAAGAGCTGGAGCCACGGGCCGACGAATTCGGCTTCGATCCCGAGTTCACGGCGAGAATCCAGGGCGCAGCGCTATGGCTGTATCGCAACTACTGGCGGGTCGAGGTCGACGGGATACGAAACGTGCCGGCTCGCGGACGCGCGCTCCTCGCGGCCAATCACGCAGGGATCGTTCCCTACGATGGGGCGATGATCCGCACCGCGATCATCGCGGAGCACCCGCACCCGCGGCACGCTCGAATGCTGGTGGTCGATTGGGCCTTCGCGCTGCCTTTCACGAACATGCTGCTGACCAAGACCGGCAACGTGCTCGCGCACCCTGACAACGCAACGGCTCTGCTCGAGCGAGACGAGCTCGTCGGGGTCTTCCCGGAAGGCGAGAAGGGCGCGGCCAAGCGATATCGAGAACGCTATCGAGTGAAGCGATTCGGTCGCGGAGGATTCGTCCAGGTCGCGCTGCGGACCGGGTCGCCGATCATCCCTGTCGCCGTCGTCGGGTCGGAGGAGCTGCACCCGGTCATCTTCGACCTCCAGTCGATCGCCCGGTTCCTCGGTCTACCCATGATTCCAATCACTCCGACATTTCCATGGTTGGGTCTGGCGGGCCTGCTTCCGCTTCCGTCCAAGTGGTTCATCGCGTTTGGGAAGCCAATCGATGTTTCGAGTTTCGGCCCCGAGGGCGCGGACAACGCACGCCTGGTGCTCGAGCTGACAGAGGAAGTGCGCAGTTGGATCCAGGAAACTGTGAACCAGCTGCTGCCGAGGCGCCGCACGATTTTCGGCTAGGCGCATCGGTTCCAGCGGGGTCGCTGTCAAACTGTGCCGATGCTCAAAAGAACGATCTCCGGCCTGGCGGTCATCGTGATGCTCGTTGCGTGCGGTGGCCCTTCGTCGAGCACCGTCACGGGACCGACCTCGGCCAGTGTCTCAGTTCAACCCGCGGATCTCCCCGCCGGCATGCAGAAGTGCGGCCTGTCGGGCGACATCGACAGCTTTCTGAACAAGTCGAAGACGAAAGATCCCAACACGTACACGTCCACCAAGAGCGAGTGGGACGCGGCGCAGAAGCAGGGTGCCACCGCCGCCTACGCCGCCTTCTTCTCCGACACTACGGCGCATTGCACGAGCCTCGAATCGAACTCGTCCGACATCAGCACCGCGACGTACAAGCTGGTGGTCAACTTCGTCATCCAGTTCAAGGACGAGGCAAGCGCCAGCAGCGGCTATACGACTGAACAGATCTTCGGCTTCAGCGCGTCATCGCTCAAGAGTGGGGGCGCGCCGGTCGTCGAAGGCACCAACACCGGCCTGACTGCGAACTCCATCGTGCTCAGCATCTCCGTTGCGAACCAATCGTTCTACGTGGCCGTATGGCAGAACAAGACGTTCATGGTCATCCTCGCGATTCTCAACGTCGACACCGCGACCAGCAAGAAGGTCGCGCTCGCGGAGAACAGCCGGATCAAATAGACGGAGCGGCGGGTCGCTCCCGGTAGAATTGCCCGGCCGATCGCAAACGCTCGCCACGTCCCACACCGCACTCGGCGCCGTCAGGCTCGCACCGTGCCCTGGCTTCGCATAGCGCTCGTTTTCGCGCTGCTGGTCGCGCTCGCCTTCGGAGGCATCAGGCTTTTCGCCTCGACTGGCGTCATGGTCGCCACCGCGGTCAAGCTCGACGCCTCGCCCGCTCCTGCCCCCGTGGCGAACCAAGTCTTGCTTCCGAACCTCGAGTCCGGCGCGTGCGTGAGCCTTGCCCCGACGCATACGGGCTCGCGACAGACCGTGTTCATCGATCCGGGCCATGGCGGGCTGGATCCGGGCGTGGTGGGTGGGACCTCGGCGCACCAGGTTCTGGAGAAGGACGTCACTCTGGCTGTCGCATCGAGGCTGAGCGACCTGCTCAGGAGCGCCGGCTTTCGGGTGGTCATGGCGAGAACGCAGGACACGACGGTGATCAAGCTGTCGTCCTCCGATTCGGTGTACGGCTCCCTGACCGCCAGCGCCGAGCATCGAGACCTGGCGGCCCGAGCCGCGTGCGCGAACGCCGCCGGAGCGGCGGCGCTCATCTCCATCCACTTCGACGCCTTTGCCGATCCATCGGTCGGCGGCACGGAGACCTTCTACGACGCGGCCCGGTCATTCGCGGCGGCCAATCGCCAGCTCGCCACCGACGTGCAATCCGCGCTGGTCGCGGCGCTCGGCACGTCTGATCGCGGCGTCTGGACCGACGACCAGCTGGCCGCCCCGACGCTCACGAGCTCAGGCAGCTCCTACAACCACCTGATCGAGCTCGGTCCGTTGTCCGCGGGCTGGGTCGACCAGCCCAGCCAGATGGCCGGCGCCCTGGTCGAGCCGCTGTTCCTGACCAACCCAACAGAAGCGAAGGTCGCGGCAGACCCGTCAGGTCAGCAGCAGATCGCGGCCGCCCTCGAGGCCGGCCTGGCGAAGTTTCTGGCCACGCCCTGACGCCAATCGGCTCGATTTCAGGCGCCGTAAGACAGTCGTACACGGGACGCGCGTGGTCGGTATCTAGGGCGTGTTGGTGCGCCTGGCAAGAATCGAACGTGCTGCCTCTTGCTCCGCAGGCAAGCGCCGCATCGCCGGGAGTCGGATCGTATATGGCTGTCGCGCTTAAGCCTTGAGTTACGCCACGCAACGGCGCTTTACCCTTGCGCGCTAAGTTGGCCTGACGAATGAATCGCTCGGCAAAGGACCAGCTGCTGCTCCTGGGTTCTCGCCCAGCACAAAGATGCGGAAGTGACTCGCTTCGCTCCCGTCGCCTTATTCGGGTCAGGGCGCACGGTGCGCCCTGACCTTTGGTTTCGTTCCTGCTAGCTGGTGAAGCTCGTCAGCGTGAAGCTGCCGGACCCGTCCGTGGTGCCGACACCATTCTCGAAGAAGCAGCCGCCGCCGAAGGAGAGGCCGACCTCGGTCACGTTCTGGGTCGCAGCGATAAATGCGTCCGTGGTGGCCACGTCGGTGTTGCCGAACTGGCCGTTCCAGTCAGACCACAGGCTGGGGTCACCGAGGCTCACGCTCAACGACGTGTTCAGGTTATTGGCGAGTTGCGCGCTCATGGGGTTCGACCACCAGTAGTTGGTGTAGGCGAACTTGGCGCCCGGCGGAATGCTCTCGAAGGCGAGACGCACGGTTGGCAGCGCGCCGCCAACTGCACTGCTGCAGTAAGGCTCGCCGCCGTAGGTGAAGGTCCCGGTGACGTCCGACACGGTGAACGCGGCGCTCATAGTCGAGCTCGACTGGTCGCCGAGCAGATTCGAGTCTTTGCTGTTGTACAACAGCCTGGCCTTGTCGGGGACGGCAAAGTTGAAGGTAGCTATGCCCGGGGATCCCTGAGCCGACCCGTTTGCGAGCTGCCATTTCGCCGGCGAGTCCGCGAACGCGCCCACGCCTCCGAATCCGATGGCAGCCATTGCCGCCACCATGAGTCCGACTAGAAAACGCTTCATAAGGTGTCTCCTCGCGTCTATTTCAGTGACGCGCCTGCCGATCCTGAAGCCTGGTTCGGTCTTGGCCCTCGGCGTCAAGCACGGCAAAGACGCCACCCCGCTCATCAATGTACCGGTTGTCGGTGGGGTTAACTAGGGTCTTTAGGCCTTTTGCTTAAGCGCCGCTCATTGGCGGTGGTGAAGATTCAATGGCGCCAAACGCTCGGGCGCGACACCAAAGTCGGTGGCCTTGATGCCCCACCGCCAGCGGAGCATCGCCTGTGTTGTTGTGGCGCGGCTCAGTGGAGCGGGCGCGATGGTGCGCCTGGCAAGAATCGAACTTGCTGCCTCTTGCTCCGCAGGCAAGCGCTCTATCCGGTGAGCTACAGGCGCGAGTGGTTCAGCCGCCGGTCGCGCGCAGGGCGCCTGCTCAGTCTAATCGAGCGTCGATGGCCGTCGTGGCTGTCTTGAACGTGGTGGCGTCGAGATTGGTGACGACCACCAGCGCCACGAAAACCGACTTGTGCCAGCTGGCGAGGTGGACTGGGGAGCGATCGTAGGTCCAGGAGCTGATGCCGAGCCCGGTGCCGGTCCCGCGAGTGACGCCGGCTGGAAGCTCGGCCGGGGCCGGAGGCGTGAAGCCGAGAACTCCGGCCCCCCACGCGCGATCGGCCTGTCCGGGGTCGGTGAACGCGGCGACGAAGGCGGTGATCGATTTGGCGGTGGAGGTTGTCGCGAGCTCGGCAGTGCATGCTGCCGGCGTCGATGTGAACAGCGAAACGGCTCCTGACAGGGCTCCGCCGGCGCGCAGCTGGTCCCACTGGTTGGTCACGCGGGCGGCGAGGTTTGGATCCACGGTCGCAAGAGTTGTGATGTACACGTCTATCGGTCCCGAACCCAGGCATGGGTTCAATCCGGCAGGGATTTCAGCGGACTGCAGGATGGCGTCGGTCGGAGCCGTGTGGGGGGATGGGCTGGGCGACGGGCTGGCCACAGCAACCGGCGCGCTGCTCTGGCAGGCCGCGATCAGGATGCTGAGACCGAGGATGGCGATGAGCCGGTCCACGAAGCGCGCAGTCTAGACTGCAAAGGCCATAGCGCGCCTGTAGCTCACCGGATAGAGCGTTCGGCTCCGGACCGAAAGGCAGCAGGTTCAATTCCTGCCAGGCGCACCATCCCGCCACTTGCCTGCGGACGTCTCGCTGAAACGAGGATGAATCCGGCGGGCCGCATGCTTAACTTCGCTCCTCAAATGGGCGCGTGGATGGCGGTGGACGACCGGCGAAGAACCTTCGTCGCAATAGCGGCGGCAGTCGCGCTCACCTCCGTGGCCTACGCGTTGAACATTCGTCTCGCGCCCTTCGGGCAGCATGCCGTGACTGCGATGGACGACATCGGGGAGGCGGTGGCGGCAGCGCTCGCCTCAGCCGCGTGCGTCTGGGCCGCCCGCCGGGCTCGCGGAAGGGACAGGCTCGGCTGGGCTCTGATGGGCACCTCGGCCGCCCTCTGGGCGGCAGGTGAGGTTGTCTGGTCGATCTACGAAGTCGGGATGGGGGTGCCGGTGCCGTACCCGTCGCTCGCGGACGCCGGATTCCTGTCGGCGGTGCCGTTTGCGATCGCCGGCATTCGCGCCTTCTGGGGCGACGCGCGAGGTACGTCTGCTCGCTGGCGCGTGTGGTTCGACGGCCTCATCGTGTCCATCGCCCTGACTTCGACCGCATGGGGCTTCGGGCTGCGGGCGGTCTGGTTCTCCAGCTCGACTACCAAGTTGCTCGATCTTGCATACCCGGTCGGGGACATTCTCATCGGGACCGTCCTCATCCTCGCCATCCGGCGTGCATCGCACCAGCAGAAGGGCAGGATGGCGTTGCTGCTCGCCGGTATTGCTTGCTACTCCATCGCCGACAGCGCGTTCTCATATCTCACGGCCCAGGGCGCGTTCGGGTCAGTGGGCAGCGTGCTCGACACCGGTTGGTTCGCCGGGTTCCTGTTGATCGCGCTTGCGGCCATCTATCCAGACGCTCCTCCGAAGACGGCGGCCGGGATGGCGCCACTCGACCTGTGGCAGCTCGCGCTGCCCTGGATGACCTTGCTCCTGGCGGCCGCGGGCGACCTGTACTCGGCCCTGACCGGACACGAGAACGAATTCCAGACTGCCTTGACCGGAATCCTCGCCGTGCTCCTGACGGTCAACATGATCCTCGAGCGAAAGGAATTCCTCGAAATGCTCACTGACATCGAGACGACCCGCACCACGCTAAACCGCGAGTTCAAGACGGCATTGGTCGGGATCAGGCAAATGAGCGACCAGGTAAAAGAGGCAGACCGTGCATACGACGAAGACGTGCGCGTGCTCGCCGCCGACATCCGCGGCCAGGCCGATCGGCTCGATCACATGCTCGAGAGGATGCTGTAGGCGGACGGCGAAGACAGAGCCAGGGTCGAGCTGGCTAGCTCGGCACCTTCCTGATCGCGTCGCCCGGACGTACGACGCCGGGGATCACCACCTTGCAGTTCGCTCCTCTCAGCCGCAGCTCGCGCCCGACCGGAGAGTTCACAAACCTCAGCGCATCGTTTCCGAAACGCGCTGAGAACTTCGCGCATCCCGTGTGCGGCGTTTCGCTGAGCTCGATCACCGCCGAGCCGATCTGAATCCGGCTACCGGGCGGCAGGTTGGCGAGACTGAGATCGAGGTCCACGTAGAACTGGTCGCCGGCCAGGGCCCATCGTTCGCGCTCGCCCGCGATGGCGGCCGCCGCCCGTGCATTCATCAGTGTCAGCTGCGACTCGGGGTTGGGACCCCCGTCCGGCGTCCGGCTGCTGCCACGTACGCGCCACGTGTCGCCCACGAGACCCTCGTGGAGGTCGAGCGCCGCTTCGGTCAGAACCTCGCGCTCGTCCTCCGCGGGTCGCCGGGCGATCAGCTCGACCGTGCCGCGGTCGGCCGGCGCCTCACGGATGTGATCCAGGCGTTCCTCGAGTCGGGTCAGCTCGTCGGTCTGGCGCATAGCGATATTTTGCCTATCCCGGCCCCTGTCATGCGGAATCTCGATCACGACCCGGTGATCGCCTCGTTCCACTCGCGGATCCGATAGCTGCGCACCACGCCGTGCAGCACGAACGGGTCTCCCTTGATGAACTGTTCGGCGGCCTCGAGCGAGGTGAAGATGCCCATCGCGCCAGAGAGGTCCGAGAAGGTGCCGATCATCAGCAGCTCGCCCCGGTCGCGAAACTCCTGCCAGCGCGCCTTGTGCGCCGGGAAATGGACCGGCGCCAACGCACGCACCTCATCTCCAGACTCATAGGTGACGACGTATTTCACCGGCCAATTGTGGCGAATGCCGGGTTCGCGCGCCTTTCGAGCTAGGCGGGTTTCTCGCCCAGGTAGAGGGTCTGCTTGCCCATCAGCCACCACAGCGGTGGAAATGAAAGGTAGGCCCGCACCAGCAGCGGATGCTGGGGCAGGCGGCTCTTGGTCGTATACGGCATGAACCGCGTGATCACCTGCTTGGTGTGAAAGCCTGCCATCGTCGCCGCCTCCGCCAGGCTCTTCTCGGTGAGCGCGGTCTGGTGGTCGATGAAATCCCAGTAGGAACCGCCGATGAGCCTGATGTTCGGTTGCAGAATCAGGACACGGCCGCCCGGCTTAAGCAATGCAAACGTCACGCGCAGCTGCTGGAGCACCGCCTCCGTGGACGGGAGGTGCTCGAGGTAGTTGCTGAAGAACGCGAGGTCGAAGTGATCGTTAGGCATGACATCGGCCAGTTCCAGTCCGTTGGCGCGAACGAAGTGGACGTCGTCGGGCAGGGTGTCTTTCATGTCGCGGATGTCCGTCGCCCAGCGATCGGCGGCCTTCACGTTGCGGATGAAGTAGCCGAGGTCGCACGCGATGTCGACCACCCGGGCGCTCGGCACGATGAAGCGCTGCAGGTAACGGCCAAGCTCACGCCAGATGGCCTCCTTGGCCGCCTGGTCGGTCTTGTCGAACCGCTGCTCGTAGACCTCTTTGAGCACGATCGGCGGCAGCGGGCCGGCGGCGGCATGGGCCGGCGTAGGCTCGTCGTCCAGGCGCTTGATCGTGCTGCTCACGTGAACGTCAACGATACCCGCGGTTCACGGGTCGCTGCGATAGACCACGTTGTCCCCAAACCTCGCAAAGCCGAGCCGCTCGTAAACTCGCGCCGCCTCTTCGTTGGCAGCATCGAGGAACGCGAAGTCGCCGCTGGAGGCGAAATGGCGCGCCACCAGCTCGGAGGTCACGATCGCGGCGATTCCGCGCCGTCTCTTGTCAACTCGCGTGACGACACCGACGATCTCGACCGCTCCTCTCAAAGCGTGCGAAACCCCCGTGCCGGACGCTACGCCATCGAGCCACGCGAGCAGGTAGACGCTGGTCGTCGAGGCGAGATCCCTTCTCAGCGCCTCCACAGCCGGAACCGCTCGCGGATTTTCCCCGCCGTCCGTCCAGCGGAGCGTTTGAAAAGCCTGCAGGTCGGCCGTTTCAGATGCCGTCGTCAGGCGTCGCAAGATCACGCCAGGCGCCGACGCTGGCTTGAACCCGTCAGGCCGGCAGGCCATGAGCGGGTTGCGCTCGGCGAACGTCAACCCCGCCGCTTCGAGCCAGCCCGCGACCTGGGGATAGAGCGCCTCGTTGTACTCGATCTCGAGCTCGGCTTTTCGCTGCTTGAAGATGGACCGCAGTCCCGTCACGGCCCTGGCGACCTCGCGCTCGTCGACGGTTCCCTCGACGATCGTCACCCATGCGCCAGGCTGGTTCGAGGCGGGAACCAGGGCTCGGAACGGACCGAAGGAGAGCAGGTCGGTGCCGGCCGGGTGCCGCTCGAGGGCAGCCAGCTGCCAGGCCTGAAAACGCTTCGAATCCTCGTTCAATGAAGCAGCCTCAAAGCTCGGCAAGTTTGCGGCGTTTCGCTATCCACCGTAGGCTGGGAACCCGGTGAGCAACAACGCGTTTGCAATCGAGCTCTTCAGTGGCCTGCCGTCGCGCTACGACGCGCTGGCCGAGGTACTGTCCTTCGGACAGAACGCCAGGTGGCGACATCAGCTGGTGAGTCACCTGTCGGTCCATCATCCGCGCTCGATCCTCGATGTCGCGACTGGGACGGCCGGCGTGGCGATCTCGCTGGCGGCTGCAACGGATGCGCGTATCACTGGCGTGGACATCAGCGACGCCATGCTGCAGCGGGGCCGCCGGCGTGTCGAGAGGTCGGGCCTCGAGGGTCGCATCAAGCTCGAGCACGCTCGCGCCGAAGCGCTCCCATTTCCACCGGAGTCGTTCGACGCGGTCAGCTTCACCTACCTCATGCGCTACGTCGCGGATCCCGCGGCGACCCTGGCCGAGCTTGCCCGCGTCCTGCGGCCGGGCGGACACATGGCGAGCCTCGACTTCTATGTCCCGCCCAACCTCGGCTGGCGGGCGTCTTGGCGCGCGTACACCCGAACGCTGCTTCCGGCCGGCGGCCTGCTGCTCGGCGGGAGGTCATGGTGGGATGTGGGTCGCTTTCTCGGCCCGAACATCGAGGGCTTCTACGAGCGCTGGCCACTGTACCGGATCGCCGAGTCCTGGAAGGCCGCCGGGATGGTGGACGTCGGGTGGCGCGTGATGAGCCTGGGCGGCGGGCTCGTGATGTGGGGCACGAAAGGGGGTGCCTGAAGCGGAAGTCCTCGGACCGGCCTACTACGCCACTCGCACGACCGGGTGGCGCAGGGACGTGTGGGCGCTGCTGCATCCGCCTTACACGGCCTGGCATCTCTCCTACGTTCTGATCGGCGCAAGCCTTGCCCCGACCGTGAGCGCCGTCCGTCTCGTCGCCACCCTGCTCGCGTTCTTTCTCGCGGTCGGAATCGCCGCACACGCGCTGGATGAGTTGAGAGGACGCCCCCTCCAGACCGCGATTCCGGCAGGCGTTCTCTGGACGGGGGCGGCAATCGGCCTGATGGGGGCCGGCTCGCTTGGGATCGCGGGCGTCTTCGTGGTGGGACCCTGGTTGATCCCCTTCATCGCGATGGGCGTTTTCTTCGTGTTTGCGTACAACCTCGAGCTGCTGCGCGGAAAGGTGCACGGCGACTTCTGGTTTGCACTTTCGTGGGGCGCCTTCCCCGTGGTCACCGCGTACTTCGCACAGACCGGCAGGCTTTCGCTGGCCGCTCTGGCGGTCGCCGCGGCCGGCTACGCCCTGTCTTATGCGCAGCGAATGCTCAGCACCCCCGCCCGGCTCCTGCGCCGGCGGAGCAGGGCGGTCACGGGTGTCTTGACCATGGCGGACGGCTCGCAGGTCTCCCTCGACCGGGCGACGCTGTTGCGGCCTCTCGAGCGAGCCCTCGCGGCCTCGTCCTGGGGGATCGTCGCTCTGTCGCTTGGGCTGGTGGCGGCGCGACTCCTATGAGACCCGTACGATGCGGCGTGTCATGAAACCCGCCGACGCTTTGACCACCAAACCGTTGATGCGCGGTTGGTCGCATGGGGTGGCCGCGCTGGTCGCGATCGCAGGCCTCGTCGCGCTCATCGTGATCACGCGCGACGACCCGGCCAAGCTCGTTTCGATGGCGATCTACGGGACCGGCCTCGTGCTCCTGTTTGGCGTCAGCGCGACTTATCACATGTTCAAGTGGCCGCCGCGCGTGAAGGATTGGCTGCGTCGAGCGGACCACGCCACGATCTTTGTCTTCATCGCGGCGACCTACACGCCGCTCGTGTTCAACGTGCTCGGCGGATGGTGGCGAATCGGCGTCCTCGCCGCGGTCTGGATCTCGGCGATTGCCGGCGTAGCGGGGGCCGCACCTTTCCTTCGCATCCCGCGCCAGGTGCTGGCGGCGCTTTACCTCGCCATGGGCTGGGTCGCGGTCATCGCACTGGTGCCGCTGACGGCGGCGCTGGGATGGGTGGCGGCGGCGTTGATGGCCCTAGGCGGTTTGCAGTATTCGCTTGGCGCGGCGGCATACGCGTTCAAGAGGCCGCGCCTGTGGCCGCGGGTGTTCGGCTACCACGAGCTGTTCCACCTGGCCGTGATCAGCGCCAGCGTGACTTTCTACGTGATCGTTGTGCACTACGCAGTGCCATTCCACCGAGCCGGCTGACGAACCCGTGCACCCTGCCTGGAAAAACCAGCCCTAGCAGTCCTCCGATAACGATTGGGCCCTCGAACAGGAACAGGATGATGAGCGCCCCGCGATCGGGGCTAATCCAAGAACGCGGGACCAGATAGGGGAGCGAAAAGATAACGACAAGGGTGATCGCGACTCCGACAAGCGAGCCTATGAATGCCCCTACAAAGCCCCAGAGCAACCGAGTCACGATCTAAACGGGGGGCACTCCGTGCTTGCGGTTCGGGCGGGCTGAGACCCGCGTCGAGTAGGCCTTGAAACGAGCGATCAGTGAATCGCGCAGCTGCTCCGGCTCCACGACGTCGTCGACGATCAGGTTGGACGCGAGCTTGTAGAGGTCGACGTCCTCGCGGTATTCGTCTTCGAGCTGCTTGCGACGCGCGGGCCGCTCCTCCTCCGGCAGCTCCGCGAGCTTGTTGAAGAACACGGCGTTGACCGCGGGTTCCGGGCCCATGACGGCGATCTGTGCCGAAGGTAGAGCGATCACGCAGTCCGAATCGAAAGCCGGTCCGGCCATCGCATAGAGACCCGCCCCGTACGCCTTGCGCACGATCACGCAGATCTTCGGCACCGTCGCCTCTGAGACCGCGCTGATCATCTTCGCGCCGTGCCGGATGATGCCTCGTCTCTCGACGTCCGTCCCGATCATGAAACCCGGCACATCCGCAAGGAAGAGCAACGGGATCTCGAACGCATCGCACAGCCAGATGAAGCGCGCCGCCTTGTCGGCGGAGTCGTTGAAGAGCACGCCTCCCTTTTGCATCGGCTGGTTGGCCACGATGCCGACGGCGTGTCCGTCGAGGCGGGCGAAGCCGGTGAGCAGCTCCTTGGCGAAGAGCTTTTTGATCTCGACCCAGCTGCCCTCGTCGATGACGGCCTCGATCACCTTACGCATGTCGTAGCCCCGGTTCGCCTCTTCGGGGATGAGCTCGCCGATGGGCTTCGATGCGCCCTTGGCTGGCCTGGCCGCGGACGGGGCGGGCTTCTCTCCAGCTCGCTGCGGCATGTATCTGAAATAGGCCCGGGCGAACTCGATCGCCTCCTGCTCATCGGCGACCAGCGCATCTCCACACCCGCTCTCGGTGCAGTGCATGCGCGCGCCTCCGAGCTCCTCGAGCGTCACCTTCTCGCCCACGACCACCTCGACCATGCGCGGCGACCCGAGATACATCGATGCGTTGCCTTCGACCATGATCACGACGTCGCAGAAAGCCGGGATGTACGCACCGCCGGCGGCCGACGGCCCGAACAGCAGGCAGATCTGCGGCACCTGGCCGGACAGCTGGACCTCGTTGAAGAAGATTCGCCCGGCGTGGCGCCGGCCTGGAAACATGTCGATCTGATCGGTGATGCGCGCGCCGGCGGAGTCCACAAGATAGAAGAGGGGCACGCGGATCCGGCCCGCCGTTTCCTGGATGCGAACGATCTTTTCCACTGTGCGGGCGCCCCAGCTGCCCGCTTTGACCGTCGGGTCGTTGGCCATCACCGCCACCTGCCGGCCCTCGATCGCGCCGAGCCCGGTCACCACGCCGTCCGCCGGCAGGTCGTCCGCCACGACATTGGCGTAGAGGCCGTCTTCGATGAACGAGCCGGCATCCAGCAGCCTGTCCAGCCGCTCACGCGCCGTGAGCTTGTGCTGCTCGCGTAGCTTCGGCAGGTAGCGCGTGCCGCCTTTGAGCGCCTTCTCGCGCAGCTCGCGATGGCGCGGGTTGCTCAACCCCTATCTGCCCTTGAAGTCCGGCTCGCGCTTCTCGAAGAAGGCCTTGATGCCCTCCTTCGAATCCTCGGTCAGCGTGATCAACGTGAACTGGCTGTGAAGGTAGGCGAGCGCCGCGGCGAACTCCATGTCCTGCTGACGGTAGAACGAATCGCGGCCGAGCCGCATGGCCAGCGGTGACTTCTTCGCCAGCTTGTCGGTGATCTCTTTGACGGCGGAGTCGAGCTGGTCGCGAGGGACCACCCGGTTGATGACCCCGAATCCCTGCAGCTGCGTCGCCGTCCAGCGGTCGCCCAGCATCTCCATCTCGAGAAGCGCTTTGCGCGGCAGGTTGCGCGCCAGGATCGCCTGGATCATCATCGGCCAGATCCCGACGTTGATCTCGGGCGTACCGAAGGTTGCCGTGTCGGTCGAGACCAGCAGGTCGCACGAGCAGGCGAGGCCGAGCCCACCCGCCAGCGCATGCCCGTTGATGCGGCCGACGATCGGCTTGCCGAGGCCCGCCATCAGCGTGAACAGCTCCACGAAGAGCTCGCGGCTGCGATGACGATCGATGTCGGTCGTGGCGACGTCAAAGCTCGACAGGTCGGCCCCGGCGCAAAAAGCCCTGTCTCCCGCCCCGGTCAGCACGGCCACCCGAACCTCTGGCTCTTGCTTGCACCAGCTGAATGCAGATGCCAGGTCGCGGAGCATCGTTCCGGACAGCGGGTTGCGCTGCTCGGGGCGGTTGAGCATGACCGTGGCAACGTGACCCTCGACCGTGAGCAGCACCTGCTCGAGCGCCGGCATCTCAGTCACGTAAGTAATCGTAGGTTGAGAGGCGCGCTCAACCGAGGATGCCGATCGCGATGGCGATGCCGACCAGGATCAGCACCGCGCCGCCGATCTCCTCGCTCCACTCCTCGACGCGCCTGCCGAGTCTGTGGCCGAGTTCGAGCCCGGCGAGCGACATGGCGACGCTCACCACACCCATCGTCGCGGCGGCGAGGACGATCGGGATGTCCAGACCGCCAAGCGCGAAGCCGACCGCCAGGTTGTCGATGCTCAGCGCCAGCGCGGTGATGATCAGGCGATGCGTCTGCAGCTCGCGCGGACCTGTCTCCTCCGCCTTTACCTGCCGGCCCTGGAGGATCGTGTACAGGCCGGTGAGGATCAGGATCCCGCCGGCCACATAACCCGCGAGGTGGTGCCCGATGTAGCCGGCGACCGCCTCCCCGAGGATCAATCCGATGATCGGCATGAGCGCCTCGAAGAAGCCGAAGGCAACTCCCACGCGGATCCTGGTCCGGGCGTTGATCCCGCTCAGTCCGATCCCGATCGCGCCGGCGAAGTTGCTGAGGCCGACGGAAACGCTGACGAGCAGGAGGCTGAGGGTGGCGGCCACGCGCGTAACTATATGGAGGGCATGGGTGTACGTAGTTAGTTCATAAACCTTAACAAAAATGCTTTGCCAGGGGATTAAATCGGATCCAGAATGGCACCGAATCTGCAACCGCCTCTGTCACCCAAAGTTAGGCCCAGACTCGCTTAAACCATATAATCCGCCCCGCCAAGAAAGATATGAAGCTCAAGCAGCGCGACCCAGTCGCGTCGACCGCCGCCGCCTCACAGGCCGGCACGATCGATCTCGACAAGCCTATTTTCACGCTCAGCGTGGCCTCAGAAATCCTGGAAGTCCATCCGCGGACTTTGATGATGTACGAGCACCTGGCAATGATCCAACCCAAGCGGACCGTGACCAATCGCCGGCGCTACTCCCGTCGCGACGTGATGAAGCTGCAAGCCATCCAGACGCTCACTCGCGAGCATCACGTCAACCTCGCCGGCGTCCGCTACATCCTGGCGCTGCTCAAGCGCCTCCACAACGCGGGTGTCGAACCACCGGATGGCTTGAAAAACCTGGACGTGTCGCAGCTCGACGTCTGAATAACCCCAGTTCCGGGTTGATGGAAGGTAAATGTCAAAGAAAAGAAGGCGTTTAGAGATCAAGGTCGAACCCCTGCCGGCTCCGTTTCAGATGGAAACAGCATCCTGCCCCGTGTGCGGACGCGACTCGGCGGCGATCGGGAGGCGCCATCTCCAGATCGTTTTCCGTTGCGATGGATGCAAGGTCGTGTTCAAGCGCAACAGGAGCTGGCCCTACATCTACTGACTCAGCGCAGCGAACCTCCCGTCACGCCGCGTTTCTCTAGTGTGGAGACATGAGGCGCTCGGTTGGCAGGGCGGCGGTATACGGCGCGTTGCTCGGGCTGGCCACGGCGGCCGTGGTGGAAGCTGTGCGGCCGCGCGGCGGGACGACCGTGCTCGTCGACTGGGACCAGGTGCGCCGCACGGCTCAGGCGCGCCTGCAGACGCCATCGCTCACTCCGGCCGAGCTCGCGGCCGCCGCCCGCGGCTATCGCACCATGAGCTCCGAGCTCCAGAAGCCGCTGCTGAACTTTGTCGGCGGGCTTCCCAAGGGCGCGTCACTGCCACAGTTCGAAGCGGTGGATCGGGTCGGCTGGCTTGATCTGAACCTCGGCATCCTGCGCCGGGTCATCGACCCCGTGCTCGAAACCGGGCGCGTGCCCAACTCGCTGATCGTCGAGGTCGGCCGTACGGGTGTCGATCACTACGTGGCGTTCATGCTCGCCTTCATCGGCCGGCGCGTCCTGGGCCAGTACGACCCGCAGCTCCTTGGGGCGGAACCGGTCGGCGGCGAGGGCCTGTACCTCGTCGAGACCAATGTCGAGGAGTGGGGGCGCCGTGCCAACCTGCCTGGCGAGGACCTGCGCCGCTGGTTGATCCTCCACGAGATGACGCATGCGTGGCAGTTCGCGGCCCATTCGTGGCTGCGGCCTTACATGGAGGGCTCGATGCGAGTCCTGGTCAAGTCGGTCACGAAGAGCGGAGCGCCACACGCCCGCCTGGCGGCCTTCGCGGGAGTCCTGCCATCTCAGTGGAAGGTCATGCGCCAGGTCCAGGGCACGATGTCGGTGATCGAGGGCTACAGCAACCTGGTCATGAACGAGCTCGGGGACGAGCTGCTTCCGGGCTTCGGGCAGCTCGAGCAGGCGTATCGCGACCGGAGCTCGGGGAAGAGCCCGCTCGAGGTTCTCATCTGGAAGCTCACCGGCCTCGACCTCAAGCTGCAGCAGTACACGCGCGGTGAGGCCTTCTGCAAGGCGATCTATGACGCCCACGGGATGAAGGCGGTCAACCAGGTCTGGAACAGCGAAGCGAACATGCCGCGCCTGGAGGAGCTGGCGCAGCCGGAGGCGTGGTACCGAAGGGTGATCGCCTCCTAAACTCGCGAGGCCGGTAGGCCTGGCTTTGCCAGGCCGACTAACCAGCACTTGTCTCGGCACCTAGCGTCGCGAGGAGAATCCTTCAGAAAATCCAATCCCGGGGAATGAGAGCAGGCACGCGGGCGAAGCCCGCCTGCCGATGCAATCAGTGAGTCCCATCCTCATCGCCGCTTTGCGCGCAGAGAAAACCGCCCGGTTTTCTCTCATTCTTAGTCCTTCAGCTCTTCCTGGGCTGTCTCTTCCGTTATCGGCATCACCGTCACGGGGAGATCGCCTATGTCGAAGTAGCGCACCGTTTTGTTCATCCGTTTGGCGATGCCGACCTGGACTTTGACGCCGAGCGAGAGGCGCCCGAACACCCAGACCTCATCGCAGCGGGCCAGCAGGTTGTTCATCGCCTCCCGCACGATCTCCTTCGAGACCGTGTGCATCAGGTAATAGTCGAAGAGCATGAATGGGCTGACGGGGACCATTCCCGAGTCGAGGACGAATTTCTGGATGTGCGCCCGCCAGTAGAAGACCTTGTTTGACATGGCAACATAGACCAGTCGCTTGGGGTGCCTCAGCGTCTCTTCGGCCTGGTCCCGGGCGCTCGGTTTGGTGGTCGGTTGAAAGATCCGCTCGAGGATGTCCTCGGCCGCCTTCCCCGAGACTGCCATGCGACCGCCTATCGTATCAGCCGTGCCCGAAGGCTCCAGGTTCGACCTGACAGGACGAGTCGCATTGATCACCGGGGCGAGTCGGGGAATCGGAAGCGCCATCGCCACCGCACTCGCGGAACAGGGCGCCCAGGTCGTCCTCTCCAGCCGTAAGCAGGCGGACCTCGATGATGAGGCGGCGCGTATCAACTCGCGCTACCCCGAGCGCGCGACCGCGATCGCGGCGCATACGGGCCGCTCGGAGGACCTCGAACAGCTGGTCAAGTCGGTGATGGAGCGGCATGCGCACATCGACATCCTGGTCAACAACGCCGCCACCAACCCCTACTTCGGGCCGGTGCTCGGTGCCGAGCTGTCGGCATGGGACAAGACCTTCGAGGTCAACCTGCGGGGGGTCTTCATTCTGACCAAGCTGGTTTACGAGGCGTGGATGGAGACGCACGGGGGAGCGATCGTGAACGTCGCGAGCATCGGCGGCATTCGACCGGGCGTCGGCCTTGGCGTCTACAACGTGACCAAGGCGGGCGTGATCATGCTCACCAAACAGCTGGCGCGCGAGCTGGGAGGCAAGGTCCGCGTCAACGCGGTTGCGCCCGGATTGATCAAAACGCGCTTTGCCGAGGCGCTGTGGGGCAACGAGGCGATCCTCGACCGGATCCTGGCCTCGAACCCTATGGGGCGGATCGGTGTGCCTGACGAGGTTGCCGGCGTGGTGGCCTTCCTGGTCTCCGATGCCGCGAGCTACGTCAACGGCGAAGTGATTGTGATTGATGGCGGCGGGGGCGAGCCTTAGTCGCTCGCTTGACCGCGGGCGTCGCCGCACCGTTGGCGTCGCTCTCTCCGCCCTCCCCGTCGTCCGAAACGACCTGGCGGGTGTGGATGAAGTCCTCCAGCTCCTTCTCGTACTGGTACGCGTGACGATCGGGCGCGTAGCGCAAGACGCGGCGCTCCTGTATGAAGTCCTCGAAGGCGGCGCGCGTGTCACGTTCGGCTCGAAAGCCAAGCTCGCGCGCGGATTTGGCGGTCGAGAGCGAGCGTCCCCAGCGCAGCAGGTCGAGCAGCTGCGGCGAAAGGAATGCGACCCCGGCCTTGCGCACAGCGAGCGCGGCCAGCTCGAGTCCGAAGGGGGGGAGCAGCGGCGCGTGCAGCTTGCCGGCTGAATCGAGGAGCTTGGAGAGGGGCTCCGCTCCCGGCGCGGCGATGTTGTACGCACCCGCCGGGCCGCGCTTTGTCGCGAGCACCATGGCCGCGACGCAGTCGTCGCGATGGATGAGCTGCAGCGAGGGATCGTAACCGGCGACGGTCGGCACTACCTCCAGGTCGAGGTACTTTGCGAGGGGCTGAGGCTCGTCGGGGTTCAGGCTGTTCGCGAACCGGAGCGCAAGGATGTCGATGTTGGGATTGCGCTCCCCGAAGTCGCTCACGTACGACTCGACCTCGACGATGTCGCGCACGAACTGGTGTCGCGAGTTGCTGTCGAGGCGGTGGTCCTCGCGAAGGCCGGCAGGCAGGTCGAACCGCGAGCCATAGACATGCCCTGAGGACTTCAGCACGAACCGCCGCACGGGGCTGCCTTCCCCGGCGCATCCCGCAAGCAGGTTGAGGGTGCCGATGACGTTCATCTCGTGGGCGCGGCGCGGGTCCATGTCAAAAGAATCGATGCGCGTCAGCGTGTGAACGACGGTGTCGATGCCGACCGCCCGGACCAGCTTGCCGATCAAGGAGTGCCGCACGTCGAGCCGGAGATAGTCGGCGCGCCCCAGGTCATAGCGGGGTTCGCGAATGTCGATGCCGATCACCTCGGCGACATCCGGATCCTCGACCAGTTTCTGCACGACGAGCGCGCCCCACCAGCGGGCAACACCGGTGACGAGAATGCGTCGCTTCTTGGATGCCATGTTTTGGGTCAGTCTAGCCCCGGAAAACGCGCGTCGCCGGCAGGCCTGGCTTCGCCAGGCCGTCCGCCAATCGCCCATCTCGCCTGCCTTTCGTGGCGTGGAGGAGTCCTTTAATGAATCCCAACCTGCAGGAAAAAGAGCCATGGGAGGAAACCTAGGTTTCCTCCCATATCATTTATGTGCGTTTGATCACGTCGCGTTCCATCTGCGCAACAGCTCTTGAAAGCGTGTCCTGTAGCGGTGATTTCGCGGCGCGCACAGCCCATTCGAGCTGGCGCAGCAGCGAGTAGAGGCCCTTCATCGCCTTGATCGCGTCACCGATGTCGACGTTGGCCGGGAGCGGGATCTGGTCGAGGGCCTCGCCCGCGGACCAGCGGTAGGCGAAGTCGATGTAGTCGTGGGATGGAGCGCGCAGGTTCGGCTCATCGAGCTCGCTCTCCATATCCGCGAACCGGAAGTAAAGCGAGCGGATGAGCCGCGCGGTCTGCGCGATCGCAGGCGTCGGATACCTCCGTGGACCGCGCGCCTGGCGGTCTCTGCCGCGCTCCCTGTCCTCAGCCGTCAGCATCACCAGGACAGCGCACAGCTCCTCAGGGGTCAGGCCCTCGAGCCAGCCGAGCCAGATCGCCTCTGCGACGAGGATCGTGTTCTCGCCGTACACCCGTGAGGCGAACAACCCCTTGTCGGTCGGGCGGTCGTGGGCGAGAAAACCGGTTTCGGTCAGGATCTTGGAGAGGCGGCGGAGCTTGCGCGGGTACTCGTCCATCGTCCCACTGACCTCGCGCTGCCCGCCCTCGAGCTCCTTCTGGAGATTGCGGATCTCAGCGTACTTCTGGAGCAGCTCGCCAAAACGCGGAGAGCGCACGACCTTCAGCTTCCGCTGTCGCTCGAGCAGCCCCTTTGCCTCCACCTCGAGCCGCTGCACGATCCGACCCGAGGGCCCCATCGCTCGCGTGTGGCGGCCGCGCCGCCCCCTTCGCTCGGCCCCAGCCTCGCGCCTCAGGCGCCTGAGCTCGATCCGGATCGCGCGTCGCCTGTCTTCGAGCTTGAAGTACTGGGAGACGTCCTCGATCGAGACCTCCGGGTCGTCCCACATGCGTCGGATGTCCGAGAGCTGCTCGCGCACGTTGACGAGCCGTTCCTTGGTCTGCTCGGCCGCGAGGCGCTTCTGGAACTGGCCGAAAGACCGCTGCATCAGCGCCTCGGCCTCCTCCGGCGTGTACACACGCAGGAGGTTGAGGGCCATGTTGTAGCTGGGCAGGAACTTGGACTCGACGACGAGCGTCGGCCCCATCGCGACCTCGTAGATGGTGCCGATCTCGACGTCCGACTCCTTGAGGATCACCCCGTGTCCGATCACGTCGATGCCTCGCCGGCCCGCGCGGCCCATGAGCTGCGTCAGCTCCCCGGTGGTGAGGTGGGAGAAGTTGACCCCATCGAACTTCGTGAACGACGACACCACCACGGCGCGCGCGGGCATGTTGATCCCGAGCGACAGCGTTTCGGTCGCGAAGACGACCTTGATCAGGCCCCGCTGGAAGAGCTCCTCCACCATCTCCTTGTGGTAGGGCAGGAGGCCGGCATGGTGCTCCGCCAGCCCGCGTCGCAAGAGCCGCGCGTCGACCATGCGCCTGAAGAGGGCCTCCTCGTCGTGGTCGGTCAGAGCCTGCAGCCGCTCGGCAGCGACCCGGTCGATCGCCTCCTTCTCGGCTGCCGTGGTCAGGTCGATCTCGTGGTAAGAGCAGCGCTGCAGCGCTTCACGACAGCCGCGACGCGAGAAGATGAAATAGATCGCGGGGAGCATGTCGAGGCTTCGCAGCGTGGGGACAACGTGGAGGAGGTCGTTCGACGGCAGCGCGCGGTAGCCGCCGATTCGATATGAAGCCTCCTCCTCTTGCGCCCCCTTGCTCCAGGTCCTCTGGTCGATGCCGCCGTCGTTTTTGAACAGAGGGAGGAACTGGTTGTTGATCGCGAGCCACATCTTCAGCTCGACCGGCCGGACGTCATGGAAAACCGTTTCCATCCCGCCACGGTTCTCGGCCATCCAGTCGGCGATCTCTCTGTAGTTGCCGATGGTTGCGGACAGGCCGACGAGCTTGATGCTGGCCGGCGCCTGGATCACGATCTCCTCCCACACGGACCCGCGAGGGAAGTCGTCGATGTAGTGGACCTCGTCGAGCACGACGTAGCGGACGAGATCCAGGCGCTTCGGGTCCTCGTAGATGAGGTTGCGCAGGATCTCGGTGGTCATCACGACCACAGGCGCGTCGTCGTTGATCGTGTTCTCGCCGGTGACGAGGCCGACCTGCGACTCGCCATACTGGCGCACGAAATCGTGGTATTTCTGGTTGCTCAGGGCCTTGAGCGGCGTCGTGTACAGAACCTTCATGCCGTCCTGCAGCGCCCTGAAGATCGCGTACTCGGCCACCATGGTCTTGCCGCTGGACGTCGGCGCGCTGACCAGGACGCCACCGCGCCCGCGCTCGAGCTTCTCGATCGCTTCGCGCTGGAAAGCGTCGAGCTTGAAAGGCAGCCCGGCCTCGAACTCGACCAATTGATCGCGCGCGTCAGACGCGCGCATCTAGAGGCGAACCAATTCGGTCGACACGTCGGTGACCTGAGCCCCGCCGGCATGGGACTCGATGAAGGCAAGGGCGGCGGCGAGGACCTCGTCGGCATGCCGGCCGTCCGCGCTCACGCAGGCGATGGCCAGCTCGGCCAGCTGCCACTGATCGCGGTCGCCGACCTCGGCGGCCGCGACCTGGAACTTCGTCCGAACTCGGCGGAGGAGGCCGTGGACCACCTGGCGCTTCTCCTTCAACGAGTGGCTTTCGGGCACGTGAAGGACGACCTTGGCGACGCCGACTGCCACGGAAGAGGCCATCACAGGGTGTCTTTGACCATTTGGGGTGTTGCCAATATGATGGCCGGTGAGCTTGAGGGAGCCGACTGGGGAGGCCGGCACCGGCTGGAGGGCGAGAAATGGATCGAGACGGGGAAGCAGAGGATAAGGGCTTCGAGCAGTTCGAGCGGTTCCTGGAGGATTGGTCGCGGCGCGACTTCCTTCGCCGGATGGGTGGCGCGGCAGCCTGGACCGCGTTCTCCGGCGGGGTACTGGAATTCCTGGACGCCTGCGCTGGGGGAACTACCACCACCAGCGTTACTGCGAAGAAGGGCGGCCACGTCGTCGAGGGCGCATTCTCAGACGTCCGGACGTTCAACTCCATGCTCAGCAGTGACACCGCCAGCAACCAGTTGATCGGGCTTATGTTCGACGGGCTGCTCAACAGCAAGAAGAACGGCGACCTGGTCGGGGCGCTGGCCCAAGACCTGCCCAAGACCTCGGCCGACGGGCTCACCTACACGTTCAAGTTGCGCCCCAACCTCAAATGGTCGGACGGCCAGCCGCTGACGGCGGACGACGTGATATTCACGTACCAGCTCGCCTATGACCCCAAGTACGCGGAGGTGGCATCACCTCGTCGTGGCGACCTCTCGAAGTACATCGCGAGCGCCACCGCACCCGACCCGCAGACGGTGGTTATCACCACCACGCAGGTTTTCGCCCCGTTTCTCGTGTCGCACGGGCAGTACGGAATACTCCCCAAGCACGTGCTCGGCAGCCTGTCGGCGAAAGACATCAACACCGCCCCCTTCAACTCGGCTCCCACCGTTTCCAACGGCGCCTTCAAGTTCGTGAGCTGGCAGAGCGGCCAGCAGGTGACTCTCGCGCGGAACGACAACTATTGGGCCGGTCCGGCGTTGTTGGACCAGTACATCTACAAGGTGCTGCCCGATTCGACAACCGTGGCAAACCAGCTGAAGACCGGCGAGATCGACATCGGCCCGGTCGACCCGTCCCAGTACGACAGCGTGAAGGCCTCTGGAAACACGAACATCATCGAGTTCCCGGTCGCCATCTTCGACTTCTACGCGTACAACCTCGACCCCACCAAGCTCGGCGGCAAGCTCTTCGGCCAGAAGGAGGTGCGCCAGGCCCTGGTCTACGCCCTCGACCGACAGTCGTGGGTCCAGGCCATCTACTTTGGCCACGCCTCCGTGGCGACCTCGGTGGAGCCGCCCACCTCGTGGGCCTTCAAAGCCAAGCCCCAGGTCGTCTACACCTTCGACAAGACCAAGGCCAACTCTCTCCTCGATGCAGCCGGATGGGCCAAGGGCTCGGATGGGATCCGGGCCAACAAGGATGGGCTGAAGCTCCAGTTCGAGATGCACACCAACGCAGGCAACAAGCAGCGCGAGAGCTTGCTGCAGGTCATGCAGCAGTCGTGGAAGGACATCGGAGTCGATGCCACGCCCAAGCTGATCCAGTTCCCGCAGCTGGTCACCGAGATCGTCAGCACGCGCACGTTCGACCTGTTCCTGGTCGGTTTCAGCTGGGGTCAGGATCCCGACGAGGCGCCCCTCTTTCACTCGCGCAACGCGGCTCCGGGTGGCTTCAACGGCGCCGACTTCAAGAACGCGGACGTCGACGCTGCGCTCGACGGAGCTCTGGCCACTCTCGACAAGACCAAGCGCAAGCAGCTCTACTACCAGTTCCAGGACATCATGTCCGACCAGGTGCCCGCCCCGATCCTGATGTTCAACGTCGGCATCTGGGCCACGAGCAAGAGAGTCCAGGGTGCCGACTTCGGAACCTACAACCAGTTCGGAAACAGGCCCTGGATTCAGAACGTCTGGGTCACGGACGGCAAGTGAGGAACATTTAGGCAAAAGGGAAGGCTGGTGGGAGCCGCCGATCTAAGGCTATAGCGATGCTGATCAAATTCGTGGCCCGGCGGCTCCTCGCCTCCGTCATCGTCGTCCTCGGAGTGACCGCGGTCACGCTCACGCTGATGGACCGAACTCGTGGCGCGTACGTTCCAGGCCTCGACCTCAATCCGGCGCTGCGTCCGGAGGACATCGCCCGCCTGCGGGCGGACCTCGGCCTCGATCAACCGTTCTACCAGTGGTACCTGACCTGGCTGTGGAACGTGCTCCACGGCGACTTCGGCCGCTCGATGATCGACGGCAGTTCGGTCCTCACCCACATTCTGGAACGGCTCCCGAATACGCTCGAGCTGACGCTCACCGCGGTCGTCATCGGGATCTTGCTCTCCGTACCGCTTGGCGTGATCGGTGCCCTCCGGCGCGGCAGCAAGACCGATCACGCCCTCACGGTGTTCTCAGTCGCCGGGTTCGCCGTGCCGCAGTTCTGGCTCGGTTTGATGCTCATCCTCGTTTTCTCGGTGACATTCGAGCACTACGGCTGGCCGTGGCTCCCCTCCGGCGGCGTGACCAGCCCGTTCGGCGGCGGCGATATCGGCGACCGGCTGCTTCATCTGATCATGCCCGCCACGGTCCTGTCGTTCTTCTATCTGTCGCTGTGGTCGCGCTTCACGCGGTCGAGCATGCTGGAGGTGCTGTCGCAGGACTACATCAGGACCGCTCGCGCCAAGGGCATGAGCGAGCGCCGTGTCGTGTACCTCCACGGTCTACGCAACGCGCTGATTCCGCTGGTCACGCTGGTCGGCCTCGAGCTGCCCGGCCTGGTCAGCGGCGGGCTGATCGTGGAAGTTGTTTTCAGCTGGCCCGGCCTCGGGAGGCTGGCGTTCGAGCGGGCGCTGCAGTACGACTACACGACCGTGATGGGCGTGGTCTTCTTTGTGACGTTGCTGGTCGTGGCCGGCAACCTGCTTGCCGACGTCCTCTACGCAGTTCTCGATCCAAGGATCCGTTACGCATGACCCCCGTGGTGATGCGGCCGTGATCGATCCAGGGCAGGCCTCTGCGCTGGAGCTCCCGGCGCCGGCGATCGAGGGCGGCTCCCGGCGCCCGGCGCAGTCGTACTGGAACGAATCCTGGGAGCGGCTGCGCGCCAACCGGATCGGCGTCTTCTGTGGAGCGTTGATCCTGGTCCTCGCCCTGATCGCCATCGCCGCGCCGGTGTTCAGCCAGTTCGTGACGCATTTCGATCCGGCACGCCAGCATCTCTCTGACAACTTTCGATCGCCCGGCCACCCATATCTCCTCGGGACCGACGAGCTGGGCCGCGACACTCTGACGCGGCTCATCTACGGCGGCCGGGTGACCCTGGGGGTCGCCTTCCTCACCGTCGCGCTTTCGCTGACCCTGGGAACCACGGTCGGTCTCGTCGCCGGCTACTACGGGGGCTGGCCCGACGACATCCTGATGCGGGTGGTCGACGTGTTCCTGGCCATCCCCGCGATTTTCTTGTTCATCCTGATGTCGATCCTGTTCCGACCGAACGCGATCACTCTGGCGGCCATCATCGCCTCGGTTGGCTGGGGTGGAGTTGCACGCCTCGTGCGGGGCGAGGTGCTCTCGGTGAAACAGCGAGATTTCATCCTCGCGACGCGATCCATCGGGGCTCGCGATCTGCGCCTGATCTTCCGCCACCTGCTGCCGAACGTACTGCCCGTTCTGATCGTGGCGGCGAGCCTGGGAGTTGGCCAGATCATCCTGATCGAAGCGGCGCTGGACTTCCTCGGCCTGGGCATCCAGCCTCCCACCGCGAGCTGGGGCAACATGCTCACCAACGCCGAGAGCTATTTCTTCCACTCAGGATGGCTGGTGGTCTTCCCGGGAGTGACGATCTTCGTGACCGTGCTCGCTTCGAACCTTTTTGGCAACGCCGTCCGAGACGCCTTCGACCCCAGGCTGAAGACCCACTGACGGTGGCCCAACCACTTCTCGAGGTGCATGACCTGCACACGGTCTTTGCCACCAAGAACGGCGACGTCAAGGCGGTCGATGGCGTATCGCTCGAGCTCAACCCCGGCGAGACGCTCGGCATCGTCGGCGAGTCGGGCAGCGGCAAGTCCGTGACCGCGCTGAGCGTCATGCGCCTTCAGCGTCCGGGCAAGATCGTCGGCGGCAGTGTCATCTACAAGGGTCGAGACCTCACCAAGGCGACAGAGGGAGAGATGCGCGAGATCCGTGGACAGGACATCGCGATGATCTTTCAGGACCCGATGACCTCCCTGAACCCGGTCTTCCGGACCGGTTGGCAGGTTGCGGAGCCTGTTCGCCTGCATCACGGCCTGGACAGGGCCAAGGCGATGGCCGTGGCGGTGTCGATGTTGGGCAGGGTGGGCATTCCGACACCCGAGACACGCGCTCGCGATTACCCGCACCAGTTTTCCGGTGGGATGCGCCAGAGGGCAATGATCGCAATGGGTCTCACCACCACGCCGAAGGTCCTGATCGCCGACGAACCGACCACCGCCCTGGATGTCACCATCCAGGCCCAGATCCTCGACCTGCTGCGCCATGTCAACCGCGACTTCGGCACGGCCACGATCCTGATCACGCACAACCTGGGCGTGGTGGCCGGCATGTGCGAGCGCGTGATGGTCATGTACGCGGGGCGGGTGGTCGAATCTGGCCCGACCGTCGACGTGTTCGCGCACCCGAAGCATCCATACACCTGGTCTTTGCTGCGGTCGATTCCGCGACTGGACGCTGAGCGCCATGAGCCGCTCAAGCCGATCGACGGGCTTCCGCCCGACCTGATCGATCTCCCTTCCGGCTGTGCGTTTCACCCGCGATGCCAGTTCAAGGTCGAGCGCTGCTCACGCGACACCCCGGTGCTCAACCGGGTCGGTGAGACGCAGCTGGCCGCGTGCTGGGTCACCCAGTCGGGCGCGGAGCTCAAAGGTGCCTGAAGCAGTCCAGGCGCAGCTGAAGCGTGCGTGGACCGCCTCGTCTCCACTTGTGACGGTGCGTGGGCTCAAGACGTGGTTTCCCGTCACCTCCGGTGTTCTCCAGAGGACCGTCGCCCACGTCCGCGCCGTCGATGGCGTCGACCTGGACATCAAGAAAGGCGAGACCGTGGGCCTCGTCGGAGAGTCCGGCTGCGGCAAGTCGACGCTGGGCCGCACCATCATCCGTCTCCTCGATCCGACCGCCGGAACAATCGAGTATATGGGCGAGGACATCACCCACCAGCGGGGCGAGAGGATGCGAGCCCATCGTCGCGACATGGCGATGATCTTTCAAGATCCGTATGCGTCACTGGATCCGCGCCAGACCGTGGGCGACATCGTTGGCGAGCCGCTGGACATTCATCGCATCGCCAAGGGCAAGGAGCGGCAGGACCGCATCTACGAGCTGCTCAGGGTTGTAGGGATGAATCCGCAGTTCGCCGACCGCTATCCGCACGAGTTCTCGGGCGGCCAGCGGCAGCGCATCGGCATCGCCCGCGCGCTCGCGGTCGGCCCGAGCTTCATCGTCTGCGACGAGCCGATCTCCGCGCTCGATGTCTCGATCCAGGCGCAGATCATCAACCTGCTCGAGAACCTGCAGGCCAAGTTCGACCTCACCTACCTGTTCATCGCCCACGACCTCTCGGTCGTGAAGCACATCGCGAACCGCGTGGCGGTGATGTACCTCGGCAAGATCGTCGAAATAGCGCCGGGCGGCCAGCTCTACCGCCGGCCTCGCCATCCGTACACGGGTTCGCTGCTCTCAGCGATACCGATTCCGGATCCGCTGATCGAGCGAAACCGGGAGCGTGTGATCCTTCAGGGAGACGTGGCTTCACCGATCGATCCACCTTCTGGCTGCCGCTTCCGCACGCGTTGCCCGCGGGCGCGACCGGATTGCGCCGAGAGCGAGCCGCCGCTCGAGACGTTCGGGGACGAGCACCTGGCCGCGTGTTTCCATCCATTAGATTGAGGGCGTGGTAGGAAACCCTGGTCGCTGAGCTTGAGGAGCTGGCGCGCGACCTGGTCGCCGCCTCCTACCTGAAAGGCGACTTCGTGCTTCGGTCAGGAAAGCGGTCGAATCGATATTTCGACAAGTTCCTTTTCGAAACCGATCCGGCCCTTCTACGCCGGCTGGGCAAGCACCTCGCCGGGCTGGTTCCGAAGGCGACGCAGCGGCTCGCGGCGCCTGAGCTTGGCGCCGTCCTGCTCGGCGGAGCTGTCTCGATGGAGACCGGCCTGCCGCTCGTCCTGGTCCGTAAAGAACCAAAAGGCTACGGAACGTCGAAACAGATCGAGGGCCATCTGTCGCCCCTCGATCGGGTCACAGTCATCGAGGACGTGGTCACAACGGGGGGCGACTCGCTGCGGTCGGCGCAGGTGCTTCGCGACGCCGGCGCTGAGGTGATCCACCTGGTCGTGGTACTAGACCGCGGCGAAGGAGGCGAGGAGAACATTCGCGCCGCGGGCATTCCGTACTCGCCTTTGTTCCGGGTTCAAGACCTACAACTTGACTGATCTGCTCATCAAAGGCGGCTCGGTCTACGGACCTGACGGTCCAATCGACGCAGACGTCCTGGTCACGGATGGCGTGATCACGCGCGTCGATGCGAGCGGCTCGCCGCCGGCCGGCGCGACCGTCATCGACGCGCGCGGCATGTACGTGATGCCGGGGGCGATCGACGCTCACGTGCACAGTCGCGATCCGGGCTTTCCGGAAAAGGAAGACTTCGGCACGCTTACAGCGGCGGCCGCGATGGGCGGCGTGACGACCGTGCTGGACATGCCGAACACAGTGCCGGCGGTCGACGTGGCAGGGGTGCTCGAGTCGAAAGCCGCGCTCGCGCGGCCCAAGGCGCGTGTCGACTTCGGTCTCTGGGGCCTGGTCCGCTCGAGCTCGACGGAAGATCAGCTGGAGGCGCTGGCCGCGGCGGGAGCGGTGGGATTCAAGGCGTATCTCGGCTACGCCTTCAGCACAAGCCGGAAGCAGGTGCTTCAGTCGGCCGGCACGGACGACCCGGATCTCGAGGCGCCGCCCGACTACGGAACGCTGGCCCGGCTCGGCCCCGCGATGGCGCGACTCGGCCTTCCGCTGGCCATCCACGCCGAAGACCCGGCGATCCTTTCCGCATTCCGACGGCCTCTCGAGACCTACTCAGACCTTCTCGAATCGCGACCGGCCGAGGCCGAGGCGGTTGCCATCTCGGCTGCGGCCGCCATCGCCAGGGACTGTGGCGTGAAGCTCCACGTTGCCCACCTCTCCAGCGCTCTCGGCCTGCGCGCGGCCCAGGACGCGATGCGCACCGGCGTCCGCTTGACCCTCGAGACCTGCCCCCAATACCTGTGGCTCTCCGACGAGGATTTCCCTCGCCTCGGAACATTCATGAAAGTATTTCCTCCGATTCGCACGGCGGCCGATCGCGAGGCCCTCATCGAGGCGGCCGCGAACGGCGTGATCCGGATCGTCGCGACGGATCACGCGCCGCACACCGATGAGGAGAAGGCACGGCCCTTCGGGGAAGCGCCATCCGGAAGCCCGGGTGTGCAGTCGCTCTACCTGAGCTGCCTCGAGCTCGCCAGGCGCCTGGGCGATGTGTCGCTGGCGCCCCGCTGGGTGAGCGAGGGCCCGGCGGCGCTCGCGGGGCTTCAGGAGATGAAGGGTGCGATCGCGCCGGGCTTCGACGCCGACCTGGTAATCGTCGATCCGAATCGCACGACACTGATCCGCCCCGCGATGATGCGGTCAAGGCAGCGCCGCGGTGCCTTCGACGGCATGGACTTCCGTTTCGGGATCAGGGATGTGTTTCTGCGCGGGCGTGCGATCGTGCGCGACGGAAAGCTGGCTGGCCGCGCATCGGGTCGAATGGTGCGCCCAGCGCGTTGAAGTCATGAAATGGCCTGGTTTCCGCGTCGCGCTCGTTTTCGTGGTCATCCTCGTCGCCGCTTCTGCGTGCCGAGTCCCCGGCAGCTCGGCTGGCAGCACCCCACCAGCCACACCGAGCTCCAGAGTCACTCCGTCACCAGCAGGCACCCTCGACGCCCCGGTCCCGATGCCGGCGGGATTCCCACCGGACGTGCCGATCTATGAGGGTGCTCGCCTGACAGCGGGAGCGGCCTTCGCCGCCAACGGTCAGACCACCTGGGGCATGGAGTGGGAGACGCTGGACACCGTCGACAAGGTTCAGGCCTTCTACACGAGCAAGCTTGCCCAGGGCGACTGGACGATCAAGGTCGTCGGCGGAGCAGCCGGGGTGTTCTCAGCCACGTTCAGCCGGAAGAGCAACTCGAAGGTGACGGGCGCCCTTGGCGTCGATGGGAGCTCAGGGGTGACGAAGATCTCGCTCAGTCTGGCCGGCTCTTAGCGCTATCTCGGTGCCGGCGCGCCCCTGAAGACCGGGTTCTGTGCCAGCTCGCGCTCGAGGCTGCTGGCGGGCCCGTGGCCTGGGTAAAGCGCCGTCGACAGAGGCAGGCGAAGCAGCTTGGTGCCGATGCTCATCATCTGGCGGCGGAGGTCCGTCTCGGGTGTCTGCTTGCCGATGCCTCCGGCCAGCAAGGTGTCGCCGACGAACGCGTGGTTGGCGATCACGTAGGAGACGCTGCCCGGCGTGTGCCCCGGCGTGTGGAGCACGGTGAGCTTGAACTCGCCGAACTCGAGCTCATCGCCGTCGAGCAGGTACCGGTCCGCCGAGCGGAGGAACTGCTTGGCGTCGGCTGAATGAAGGCCGGTCTCGCCGCCGACCAGCTCCTTCAAAGCATCTTTGCCGGCGACGTGTCCCGGGTGGCAGTGGGTGGCCAGGATGTACCGGACCTTGAGGCCTTTCAGCTGCTCGACGATCTTCTCGACCGGCAGCCCTGGGTCGATGACGACCGCCTCCTTCGTGCTCGCGCACGACACGACGTAGCCGTTGACCTCGCGATCGAGCTTGACCTTGACGATGGAGAGCTTGGCCACTGCATCACTATTTACCGGAATGGAGCAGGTCGCTGCAGTCGGCTTCGCCGTTTTCCTGGCCGCCGTCTGCCTCTTCTGGGCCTATGGCTACTTCCGAAGGCGGTCCAAGAAGAGGTACTGAAGCGCCCGCCGCCTACTCCTGTGGTCCCTGCACCTTGAGGCGGAGCGCGTCCAGCGAGTCGAACTTGTCCAGCGCCGGCTTCGCGCGCGGCCGGTCCGGGTACTTCGCCACCTGGATCGCCTCGAGCAGGAGCTCGATTTCCTCCGGAGTGAAGTTGAGGGTCCGGAAGACGACCTCCTTCACCTCGACGTGCCGGTCCACGGCACTCTTGATCACGTCGTCTGTGTCCGTCACGACCTGCGGTCGCGTCGGCCGGAACAGCTCCTCAGATCCGGCGAGTGAAACGCGCTTGAAAGTGGGCATCAAATGGCTCCTCGGTGATTCTCTATGACTTTGGCCCCGAGCGCACGGTACGACTTCGCTCCATCCGAGTCCTTGGCGTAGGTAAGGATCGACTGACCCGCCAGAGGCGTCTCGGCGAACCGGATGGAATCCGTGATGCCGAATTCGTAAACCTTGTCGCCGTATTTCTCCCTGACCGCGGCCAGCACCTCCTGCGAGTGGAGCGCACGCTGCTTGTAGAGAGTGGGCAGGATTCCAAGCAGCTCGAGGCGCGGATTGAGCCGGCGCTTGACGCGCTCCATCGTGACGAGCAGCTCCTGCATTCCGCGCAGCGCGAGGAACTCGGCCTGCAGGGGGACAAGGACCTCGTCCGCGGCGACGAGCGCGTTGATCACGATCAGGTCGAGCGAAGGCGGGCAATCGATGATGATGAAGTCGTACCGCTTCTGCGCCGGCTCGAGCTTGTCGCGCAGGATGCTCTCGCGGCCGATCTCGTTGATGAGCTGGTTCTCCGCACCCGCCAGCTCGATGTCGGCCGGGATGTAGTGGACTCCCATCTGCCGAGCCTCCTGCACGACGTCGGTCACGGTCGTGTCAGGATCGACGAGCAGGTGATAGACCGTCTTCTCGATCTCGGCCGGGGGCTTCATGTACAGCGTGAGGTGGCCCTGGGCGTCGAGGTCGATCAACAGCACCCGCTGACCCAGCTCCGCGAGGGCTGCGCCGAGGTTGACTGCGGTGGTGGTCTTGCCTACACCCCCCTTCTGCATGGCGACGGCTATCGTTCGGGCCAAGATTGGCCCGAGTCTAGCGGAAGCAGGGGATTCTGGCCCGCACCGGGGGCTGATTACCCTCCGACCTAGAGGCCGAGACTGGAGATCCCCGTCGGATCTTCGTCGCCGATGCGGCCGATCTCCGTCGTTGCGGCCTCCGCTCCTCGCTTGAGCATGCACGATGCATGCGCTCCGGTGCTCGGCCGCGCCTAGGTTCTCGGCCACCTCGGCGCCGAATCTCTCGACGGGGCCTCCAGCTCGACCTCTAGAATGGCGCCGGTGTTTGTGATCCCCCTGATCGCAGGTGCGGTCGGCGGTGCGTTCGCCGTCGTAGTCGCCCGCCAGTTCGCGAGCCGCCGAAAGCCCTACCAGGCGATCTGGGCGGTCGCTCTCGCGATGTTTGCGGTGGCTGCGTTCTTCGAGACCGCTGGGCAGGCCTTCGGCTGGTCCGATGCCACCTACCGTGGCTACTACCTCTTCGGCGGGCTGCTCAACGTCGGTTGGCTCGGCCTGGGATCGCTGCTGCTTCTGGCCTCGCCTCGAGCCGGCCGGATCGCGATCATCGTGATGGTTCTCGTTTCGATCGTCGGGCTGGTCGCGGTCCTCGTCGCGCACACGGATCCGCACCTGCTCAAGGCGCAGGTTCCGGCACGTGGAGCGATCGACGTGCCTACCGTGCTGCCTCTCGTCACGAACCTGGGCGGTTCGATCCTCTTGATCGGGGGTGCCGCCTGGTCCGCCTGGAAGGCTGCGCGCTCCGGTGCGCCGAGCCATCGGGTGGTCGGGCTCGCGATCCTGGCCGCCGGCGCCTTCATCGTGGCCGGGGGCCACAGCTACGCGCAGAGCAAAGGCGTTTACGCGGCGCAGCCTGTCAGCGAAGCGCTGGGTATAGTCGCCATGTTCGTTGGATACCTCGTGATCGAGTCACGCGTACCGATCGTGCATCCGAGCGCGGCATGAGGATGCGCTAGATGATCATCGACATAGTCGTCGTCCTCGTGTTGATCGTCTCCTTGATCGTGGGCTTCCAGCGCGGGGTGATCCAGCCGCTGCTGGCCGAGATCTTTTTCTTCGGCACTCTGCTCGCGGTGTTTCGATTCCACGACCAGTACACGACCGAGATGCAGAAGTACCTGCATTTCAACGCCGTGCTGGCCGTTTTTGTCGCGCTGATCATCGCGGTCGTCATGGGCGCGATCGGCGGCGCGATCGGGGGCGCGTTTCATCGCCTCGAATCGATCCGAGGAATCGATGGATTGCTCGGCGTGGTCGTGCACGGGTTGGTGACGCTGGTCGTGATCTACCTCGCCATCTCGGCGCTGGTGACTCTCGACAATGCGTTCGAACCGGCTTTGAAGACCGCGAGTCTCACCCTGGCCCAGGTCAACACTCTCGAGTCGGAAATACTCTCGAACCCGATCACCTCGGCCATGGTCTCGAAATCAGACCTGGCGGCCCTGAAGGCCGCCGGCGCCAAGGCTTCTGGCGCACATCTCGATTCGGTGGCCGGTATCCACCAGCTTCAGCAGATCTACACGGACTTCCTGCAGCCGCAGCTCCACAGCTCGCGGACGGCGCCGGTCGTCCTCAGCATCGGGCACCACCTGCCCTTCATCGGCAAGGTCGGGCCCGCGGACCTCAAGCCGCTCACGTCTCCATCGCCGTCGCCGACCCCCAAAGTGAGCCCGACACCGACACCTAAGTAATAGGGATGAGAGGAAACCTAGGTTTCCTCTGCGCGCCAGGCGCGAGCAGGATCGGACCTACTGATTGCATGGCTCTTTTCCTGCGGGTTGGGATTTTCTGAGTGGTTGCTCCCCGCGAGGCATAAAGACATTCATGGTTGCAAGGGGACGGCCGGAGTAAATCCGGCCTACTGGCCACATCTGGTCGCGGGTTGCGGCCAGCAGCATGATGTAATACCGCCTAGTGCTCGATCTAGCCCTCACTTCTGACCAGGAGCAGCTTGTCGCCACGGTCCGCGACTTCTGCGCCCGCGAGTTCGCACCGACGATCGAGGCTAACGACCGCGCTGGCCGCCACGACCCCGAGATCTTCGCCAAGCTCGCGTCGATCGGCTTGCCCGGGGTCTGCTTTCCCCAGCGGTATGGCGGAGTTGGGCTCGACTACCTGTCCCTGGGCCTCGTCTGCGAGGAGCTCGAGTACGTCGATACGGTGTTCCGGACCGTCCTGTCCGTTCACGTCGGCCTCGTCGGGATGGGCCTGTACACGTGGGCCACGGAAGAGCAGAAGCAACAGTGGCTCGTGCCGATGGCCTCGGGCCGGAAGCTCGCGTGCTACGGGCTCACGGAACCCAACGCCGGCTCTGACGTGGCCTCGATGCAGGCCACCGCGCGGCGCTCAGGCGGAGGGTACATCCTCAACGGCCAGAAGATCTGGATCTCGGATGCGGATACCGCCGACTTCATGCTCGTTTTCGCCAAAACCGACTCGAAGGCCGGCTCACGAGGAGTGTCCGCATTCATGCTCGATCGCTCCGAGGCCGGCAAATCACTGCGCACAGAGTCCATTGAGGGTCGCCTTGGTCTCCACGCGGGCGACGTCGGCTCCATCTTCATGACCGACTTAGAGGTGCCTGAAGCGAACCGCATCGGAGACGAAGGCGACGGCTTCAAGATCGCGATGAGCTGCCTGGACAACGGTCGCTACACGGTGGCGGCAGGCGCGACCGGGACGGTGCGGGCGTCTCTGGATGCGTCGGTGAAATACGCGCGCGAGCGCAAGACCTTCGGGCAGGAGATCGGGCGGTATCAGCTCGTGCAGCAGATGATCGCCCGCATGTCGCGCGATTACGAGATCTGCAGGCTCCTCTATTTCAAAGTCGCCTGGATGAAGAACACGGGGGCCCGGCATACACGTGACGTTTCGATGGCCAAGCAGTACGCCACCGACGCGGCCTTCAACGCCGCGCACGACGCGATCGAGGTGCACGGCGCATACGGATACTCGGCCGAATACCCGGTCGAGCGATTCCTGCGCAACGCGCGGGCGCCCATCATCTACGAGGGCACGCGCGAGATCCACACCATCCTCCAGGGCGAGTACGCGCTGGGTTATCGCGAAGACCGGCCGGTCAAGGCCTCGCTGCCTCCGTACCAGCCCGATTGATCGCGGCCGAGGCCGGCAGCCCGCCGGCCGGGCGCTCCTCAAAACGGCTCGGTCACCTCGACTTCGCGCTTCTCTCGATTTACTGGATCGCGATCGGCTACTTGTGGACGAGCCTCGGCGGTCTGATCATCCCCGACCTGGTCATCCAGCTCGTGGGCAGGAGGCACGAAGGGACCGCGCTCGCCGTGCTGGAAGGGATCGGTTCGCTGATGGCCGTGGTCTGGCAGCCGGTGATCGGCGCGGTGTCGGATCGGACGCGTTCGCGATGGGGACGCCGCCGTCCGTTCATCGCCATCGGCACGGTCGGGGACGTCATCTTCCTTGTCGGGCTCGCGCTGTCCGGCAGCTACTGGATCGTCGTGATCTTCTACTTTCTGCTTCAGACGGCATCCAACACCGCGCAGGGCCCCTACCAGGGCCTCATGCCAGACGTGGTTCCGCCGGCACAGCGCGGCACGGCGTCGGGTTACTACGGCGTGTCGAACTCGATAGGGCTCCTCGCCGGCACGATCGGCGCCGGGTTCATCCTCATACACGCCGGCCGGGTGGTTGCAATCCTGAGCATCTGTGGGTTGCTGGTGGCGACCATGCTTCCGACTGTCCTGCTCATCCCAGACCACTCGCCTCCGATCAGTAAACAGTTCACGAGCTTTCGGCAGGCCCTGAAGGCGACATTTGGGCGACCGCTTCAATATCCAGCGTTCCTATGGCTCATGGCGTCGCGGCTGCTGATCCTCATGGGCCTGGTCGGCGCCCAGAGCTTCGTGTTCTTTTACTTCAGCAATGTTTTCTTCGCTGGTAACCGGCACGCCACCATCGCCTCCAGCTACACCTTGCTGGGACTGGTGGTCGTCTCCGCGCTCGCTGTAGCCATCCCCGCCGCACGTGCGTCGGACCGCTTCGGCCGCCGGCCGTTCATCCTGGTCGGCGGGCTGCTGGGGGCCGTGGGACTCCTCATGCTGGTGTTCAGCCACTACACGTTGCTGCCTTCCGGGCTGGTCGCTCCGCTGGCCGGCGTGCTGAACGTTCCCGATCTCGCCGCGCAGGCGACGCTGGTCGGCGTTCTGATCGGGATCGGTTATGGCTTGTTCTTTTCAGTCGATTGGGCTTTCATCCAGGATGTGATTCCAAGTGACGAGGCAGGGCTGTTCATGGGCTTCAGCAACATCGCGACCGCCGGGTCTGGGATCATCGCCCGGTTCGTGGGAGGGTTTCTGCTCGATCCGTTCAACGCCGGGCCCCGGATCCTCGGCCTCCCCGGGGGCTTCCCAATCATCTTTTCGCTGTTCTTCGCCTGGCTCTTGATTGGAGCTGTGCTGATCTTGAAAGTGCCTGAGGGCGGTCCGGTGCGAACGCCCGCGGCGCCGGCGTGATGAACCTCGACGGTCTCCAGCCATGGGCAGGACTGGTGGGCGGATCGCCGGAGACGGCAGATGTGGTCGTGGCCGGAATCACGTACGACGGCTCGGCCGTCTACCGCAAGGGGGCCGCACTGGCGCCGCAGCGGATCCGCAGCCTGTCGGCGGCCATACCTCCCGTGACCGAAGACGGGCGGCTGCTCACCGGCCTGCGCGTAGCCGACATCGGGGATCTGGACGCCGGGACCGACATCGAGGCCGGTTGGTCGGCTGTGGCGGAAAGGCTGGCAGGTATTACGCCCGCCGCGTTCCTCACCGTGCTGGGCGGCGATCACTGCACGTTCATCTCCACCCTCGCCGCGCAGGTGAAGCGCCACCCGGGCCTCGCGGTGCTGTGGGTCGATGCTCATCCCGACCTGTGCGACTTCTCGCGAGGCGGCCGCTGGACGTGCGGTTGCGCGCTGCGTCGAGCCCTGGACGTGTCGGGCCTCGACCCCACCAGGGTCGTGATCGCGGCAGGTCGCGACTACGATCCCGAAGAGCTCGAGTTCATCGCCTCCCACGGGATGACGCTCGTGTCGGCGCACGACCTCGCTCGCGATCCTGAAGGCTCGGCGGGTAGGATCGCCGAGCGGCTGGCGGGTCAGGACGTACACGTCTCCTTCGACATCGACGCCCTCGATCCCGCCTTTGCTCCGGGGACGGAGATCCCTTCTTCCGGCGGCCTGTCGACGAGGCAGGCCCTCAACCTGCTCGCGACCGCCACGGATCGCGCGAAGCTGGTCGGCCTGGACATGGTCGAGGTCTCGCCGCCGTTCGACAACGGCGACATCACGACCTTCGCCGCGCTGAAGCTGATCTTCGAGGTGTGGGGCATGGCGTGGAACAGGCATGGCGCCCCCGCCTCTCGTCTGGGGGAGGGTCATGGAAAGCGCTGACGTGGTCATCGCGGGCGGCGGGATCATGGGCTGCGCGCTCGCTTATCAGCTGGCCAGGCGCGACGTGGACGTGCTGCTGCTCGAACGCGAAACCCTCGGCTCTCAATCCACCGGCAAGTGCGCGGGCGGCGTGCGCCAGCAGTTCTCGATGGAGGCCAACGTGCGGCTCCAGCGCCTTTCAGTGAAGATGCTCGAAGGGTTCGAAGAGGAGACGGGTCACCCCGCGGACTTTCGCCAGATCGGCTACCTCTTCGTCCTGACCCTTCCCCAGCAGGTCGAGGATTTCCGGCACAACATGGACATGTGGCATCGGGTCGGCTTGACCGAGGCCCGCTGGGTCGATGCGGCCGAAGCATCGCGGATGGTTCCAGTTTTGAACGTCGACGACGTCCTCGGCTGCACGTTCTGCCCGAGCGACGGGATTGCGAGCCCGGCGGACGTCACCTCGGGCTATGCGGCCGCCGCCCGGCGCCACGGAGCTCGCCTCAAGGAGGGCGTCGAGGTCATCGGTGTCGATGTCGCGTCCGGGCGCGTGCAGGGGGTCCGCACCTCGACCGGCGACGTCGCGACCCGGATGTTGTTCAACTGCGCGGGGGCATGGTCGCCGTCGCTCGGCCGCATGGCGGGGCTGGAGATCCCCGTCCTTCCGTATCGCCGCCACATCGCGGTCACTGGGCCGTTTCCGGCCGTGCCGCGCACCAACCCGATGACGGTCGATTTCAGGTCGTCTCTGTATTTTCACCCGGAGGGAGATGGGGTTCTGATCGGCATGAGCGACCGCGAGGAGCCGCCTGGATTCGCCACCGACGTCAACTGGGAGTTCCTCGAGAAGATGTTCGAGCAGGCGGCGCTCCGAGCGCCTGTCCTGGCCGGAGCGGGGATCAAGACCGCGTGGGCGGGCCTGTACGAGACGACTCCCGATCACCAGGCGATCCTCGGGCCGGTGCCGGAGATCGAGGGCTTCTGGTGCGCGGCGGGGTTCAGTGGGCATGGGTTCATGCAGGCGCCGGCAGCGGCCCTGCTGCTCAGCCAGCTCTTGCTGGACCATACGGCCGAGATCGACATCACGCCGTTCGCCTTCGACAGATTCGCGAAGGGCTCTCTTGTTAAAGAGAAGAATGTGATCTAGACCCTGGTCGACGCTTCGCGCCGACTCCCTCCTTTTCGGGGAAGTCAGCGTCGAAAGATGATCGCCAGGACCATGAGTCCGACTCCGCCGAGCAGCAGCACTCCCGAGCAACCGATCTGGACCACCGTGAAGACGATGCCGCCGGACGCCCCGTATGTGTTCGCGAAGGTCGCTCTGTGGCGCCTGGTCCTGACCGCGGCGGCGACGCCGGCCGCGCCGAGCAGGAAGGCGAGCAGCCCGAGCCCCAATCCCCCCGCCGACTGCCCGAACACTGAAGCCCAGTATGCCAGCGGTTAGCATTCACACCCGTGGCCAGGATCCTGCTGCTCGGCTCGACCGGCTTCTTCGGCCGCGGTGTCGCTCACAAGCTGATCGACGGCGGGCACCAGCTGAGGGTGCTGGTCCGCGACCCGATGAAGGCAGCGGCCTTCAAGATCCGCGGGGCCCAGGTCATGGTGGGCGACGCGCTGAACCCGGCCGCTGTCGCGCAGGCGGCGCAGGGAGTCGAGCACATCATCAGCCTGGTCGCGGTGCGGCGCAACCGGCCGCAATCGTTCCTCGAGGTGAATGTCGACGGACCCCGAATCCTCGGTGAGGCGGCGAAGGCGGCCGGGGTGCAGTCGGTGGTGTTCATCAGCGCGATCGGCGCACGGCTGGACGCGCACTACAAGTACCTGACCTCGCGGTGGATGGGAGAGCAGGAGCTCGCGAAATCCGGGGTCGCGGGCACAATCCTGCGCTTCTCCTTCGTGCTCGCGGAAGAGGGGGGCGTGCTCAACGACTTCGAGCGTGCAGCGAATTTCGGACCCTTCCTGATCATCCCGGGCAGCGGCCAGGCGCAGCTGCAGCCGATCCTCCGGGAGGACGCCGCACGGTGCGTGGTCGAGACGATCGGGCACCCGGAGCTCCTCGGCAAGATCGTCGAGCTCGGCGGACCCGAGGTCGTTACCTACGAGACGATGTTCGACTGGTTCATCCAGGCCCGAGGCATCAAGAAACGCAAGCTCAAGCTCCCGGTTGGGCTGCTCATCCCCGGCGCAATGGTCATGGAAGCCCTCAGCACGAACCCCGTGGCTACCGCCGACGAGATCAACACGATTCAGCTTCCCAACGTGGCGGACGGTATCGACTCGGTGAGCACCCGTTACGGCTGGCGGCCGACCGCGCCCAGCACCTGGGTCCCCGCAAACTGGAAGAAGCCCCCGCGACGCTGAAGGTGCGCGCGTTCTTCGGGCTGCCTGTGCCTGAAGCGCACCGCGGGCGCCTGGAGCCCTATCTCGTGACGTGCACGGCGACTGCGCCTGAGTTTCGCTGGACACCTGCCGAGAATCTGCATCTCACAGTCCGTTTCATCGGCAGCGTCGACCGCTTGGCGGTGGAGCGGGTCGCGGACCGGCTGGACGCGGTTGGATTGCGTACGCTCGAGCTGCAGCTGGGCGAGATCGGGACGTTCAAGCGCGGGCGGTTGGTCCGCGTGGTCTGGCTCCAGGTCAAAGCGGGCGCTGAAGACGCCCGCGCGCTTGCCGCCCAGGTCGAGGCCGAATGCGTGAAGGGCGGCCTGGAACCCGACGCGCGAGCGTTCCAGCCGCACCTGACGCTTGCACGCGCCCGTTCACGCGATGGCGCCGCCGTGGCACAGCTTCCCGGACCACCCGACCTGCCGCCCTGGCGCGCCGAAGAGTTGGTCCTCTACAGCAGCCACCTGGGGCGTGGCGGCGCGGTCTACGAGCCGCTCCGCAAGCTCAGACTCCGGTGATCCCTGCCTCCGCACACTCGAGGTCCTGCTCGGGGCGGCCGCCGCTGACACCGACCGCGCCGAGCACCTTGCCCTCGCGCTTGATCAGCACCGAACCGAGGCCCGGGACCATCGGCACGCGGACGAGCCGGTCGGCGACGCTGAAGAATCCTGGGCGGTCCTTGGCGAGCTCCGCAAGCGATGCGCCGTCCCGGTGAAGCATCGCCGCTCCCACAGCTTTCGCCTCGGCGACCTGTGGGCTCAGGGGAGGAGCCCCGTCCATACGCGCGAGCGTGATGAGGAAACCGCCCTCGTCCACGACGGCAATCGTGATGTGGATACCGAGCTCCGCCGCCTTCGCCTGCGCGCGGACTGTGACCCCGTTCGCGTCGTGAAGATTCAGCGGCATCATGCAAGTCTCGCAGTTTGCCGGCTACTACAGATAGGTTGGCGGCGAACTGACTTTCGGACTTGCGCAGGCGTAGGTGGCCCTTTACTGTTGGCAACGGCCCCGAGGGAAACGTTCGAAAGGGCAGGAACAGGCCGCAAGGCCAGTACCGGTCCTCGAGAGGCGATCCGTTGGGGCCATTCCTTTTTCTAGCTCGATTACTGCAAGCTGATCGCGGTCCCTCGCGTTAACCTGCCTCAGTGACTGTCGCGCAGCGAGCTCCCAAGCGCCTTGACGTCTCCGCGCCCGAGGCGATCGAGGTTTCGATCGTCATGCCGTGCCTGAACGAAGCCGAGACGCTGGCGACCTGCATCCAGAAGGCCCAGCAGGCGATCGACCGCGCCGGCCTGGCGGCGGAGATCATCGTCGCCGACAACGGCAGCACGGACGGCTCCCAGGTCATCGCCAAGGAGCTGGGCGCAAGTGTGGTCCCGGTCGCGAGGAAGGGCTACGGGAGCGCCCTGATCGGCGGCATCAACGCCGCCCGCGGCCGCTTCGTGATCATGGGCGACGCCGACGACAGCTACGACTTCACGGCCATCGCGCCGCTGATCGACAAGCTGCGCGACGGCTGCGACCTTGTCGTTGGTAACCGCTTCATGGGCGGTATCGAGCCAGGCGCCATGCCGTGGTCCCACCGCTGGGTGGGCAACCCGGTCCTCACATTGATCAGCCGGATCTTCTTTCACACGCCCGTAGGCGACGCGCACTGCGGCCTTCGCGGTTTCCGCAAGGACGCGTACGAGCAAATGAGGCTTCGCGCCACGGGCATGGAGTTCGCGAGCGAGATGGTGATCAAGGCATCCCTCAAGAAGATGCGAATCGCCGAGGTGCCCGTGACGCTCCGGCCGGACGGGCGCTCGCGCCCGCCTCACCTCCGCACGTGGAGGGACGGCTGGCGGCATCTGCGCTTCATGCTCCTGTTCAGCCCGAGGTGGCTGTTTCTCTACCCGGGCCTTGCGCTGTTCGCGGTCGGGATCCTGCTGTCCGTCGCGCTCCTTCCCGGTCCCCTCTACGTGGGCAGCCTTCGGCTGGACATACACACCCTGCTCGTTGCGGGCTTTCTGGCTCTGCTCGGGTATCAGATGGTGCTCTTCGCCCTTTTCACGAAGATCTTCGCGATCAGGGCGGGGTTCCATCCGCCGTACCCGCCGCTCGACTCCGTGTCGCGCTACGTGACGCTCGAGGTCGGCCTCGCCGCGGGCGCGCTGATGGTGCTGATCGGAGTTGTCGCGCTGATCCTGGCCGTCGCGAGCTGGGGGTCGGTCGGCTTTGGGAGTCTGGATCCGTCGCTCACGATGCGAGAGGTGATCCCGGCGGTCGTGCTGCTCGCGCTCGGTTCACAAACAGTGTTCGCGAGCTTTTTCATCTCGATCCTTTCGATCGACAGGGATTAAATATGAGAAGGAACCGGGTGGTTCCTTCTCATCGCCCGGTCGGCTCCGCCGACGGGGCTGCTCATCTTCCCCGGGATTGGACTCACGGAATGATTACTCCACGCGATGCTTGGAGTGATCATGGATGTCCGGGACGGCCGGAGTGAATCCGGCCTGCAGGCCACGCTTTACTAGTAGACCGGCGACTCAGCGGTTACGGCTTCAAGCCACTTGCGGCAGGCCGTTAGGAAGCGCGCCGCCTGCAGGCCGTCGAGCACGCGGTGGTCGAACGAGAAGCAGAGGTACATCATCGGTTTGATCCCGATCATGCCGTCCACCGCGACCGGTCGCTCGACGATCGCCTCCATGGTCAGGATTCCCGCCTGCCCCGGGTTGATGACCGAGTAGCTGAACAGCGTCCCAAACGTCCCGGAATTGTTCACGGTGAACGTCGCGCCGGCGAGGTCGTCGGCTTTGAGCTGCTTGTTCTTGGCACGCGAGGCGATGTCGTTGACCGCGCGGGCGAGGCCCGCGATTGACAAGCCGTCGGCTCTGCGCACGACCGGGACGATGAGCGTGTCCTCGAGGCCGACCGAGATGCCGAGGTTGATGTCGCGGTGGATGATGAGCTCGGTCTCGTTGAAGGTCGCGTTTAGCTGCCGGTGCTCGCGTAGGGCAGACGCGGTCGCGGCCATCACATACGGCAGGTAGGTGAGTGAGAAACCCTCCTGCTTCTGGAAGGCGGCCTTGTTGGCGGCTCGGTTGGCGACGACGCCGGACATGTCCGCCTCCTGCGTCTGCCAGGCGTGAGGGATGGTCGTCTTGGAGCGGACCATGTTCTCGGCGATCAGCCGGCGCACTCGCGTCAGCTGGACGACTTCGTCGCCCTGGCCGGGCGTGACAGCCGGTGCAGGAGCAGCTGCGGCCGGAGCGGCCTTGGCCCTCGCTGCAAAGTCCTGAACGTCCTTCTTCGTCACGCGGCCGCCGATGCCGGTCCCGGTCACCTTCGACAGGTCGACCTTCAGCTCAGAGGCCTGCATCTGCACCGCGGGCGAGTAGCGATGCTCGCCAGTGTCGAGCGACACCGGCGCCTGCTCGGTCTTTTGGACTCGAACCGCCGCTGCCGGTTCACCTTCTGCGGCCGGTTGTGCCGGCGGCTCTTGGGACGGCTGGGCCGGCGCAGCCTTCTGAACAGCAGCCTTCTCCGGCGCGGACGCCGGCGGAGCTGCGGCCGCAGCCGGGGCCGGGGTTTCTGAAGTCGCGCCGGCCTTTCCATTTGCCCCGTCGGCTCCTTCAGAGCCGACCTCTACGACCGCGATCTCAGCTCCGGCCTGAACCGTCTCGCCCTCTTTAGCCAGGATCTCGCGCAGAATTCCGGTCACCGGGGCGGGCACCTCGGCGTTGACCTTGTCTGTGTCGACCTCGAGCATCGGCTCGAACTCGACCACCTTGTCGCCGACCTTGACCAGCCACTTCGAGATCGTCCCTTCGTGAACGGATTCACCAAGCTGCGGCATGACGACGCGGGTGGTGTTCGCCATCAGTACGCCGCCAGGTCGCGGAGAGCCTTGGTGATCTTTTTCGGGGTCGGCATGAAGTAATCCTCCATCGGGATCGCGTAAGGCATTGAGGGCACGTCCAGACCGCCCAAACGCTTGACGGGCGCGTCCAGCCAGCTCCACGCGTCGTCGGCGATCAGCGCGGCCACCTCGGAGCCGACCGAGACGCTGAAGTTGTCCTCGTACAGGACCATGCATTTGCCGGTCTTCTTCGCCGACGCGATGATCGCCTCCTTGTCCAGCGGGTACACGGTGCGCAGGTCGATGATCTCGACGCTGACCCCCTCCGCTTCCAGGATCTTCGCCGCTTCGTTCGCGTAATGGACCATCAGGCCGTAGCAGAAGACGGAGATGTCGGTTCCCTCGCGGAAGGTTCGCGCCTTCTGCAGCGGAATGATGTACTCGCCCTTTGGCACCGGCTCTTTGAACATCCGGTAGAGGCGCTTGTGCTCGAAGAACAGGACCGGGTCGGGATCCCGGATGGAGGCGAGCAACAGGCCTTTCGCCTCGTAAGGGCTTGACGGGATCACGATCTTCAGGCCTGGCGTCGCAAAACGAGCCTCGATCGACTGAGAGTGATACAGGGCGCCGTGCGCGTGGCCGCCCATCGGCGCCCGCACGACCATCGGCACCGACCAGTCGCCGTCGCTGCGGTAGCGGTACTTGGCAGCTTCGTTGGTGATCGAGTTGAACGCCATGTGCGCGAAGTCGGCAAACTGCATCTCGGCCACCGGCCTCTTGCCATAGATCGCAAGGCCCAGCGCCACGCCGGCGATCGACGACTCGGCGAGCGGCGAGTCGATCACTCGGGCTTCGCCGAACTTGGCGCGCAGGCCGTCGGTGACGAGGAACACACCGCCCTTCTGCCCGACGTCTTCGCCCAGCACCATCACGCGATCGTCCCGCTCCATCTCCTCGGTCAGGGCGGAGCGGAGCGCGGCCACCATGTTCATTTCCTCGGTCTCCACGCCAGGAGCGGGGTCCATCGCCGCCGGCACGCCCACGCCGTAGACGTTCGTCAGCGCGTCCTCGGGCTCCGGGTCGGGCGACTGCATGCCTTCCTGCGTCGCCTTCGACACCTCATCCTTGACCCGCTCCTCGTACTCGGAGATCTCCTTGGCGCTCAGCACGCCCTCTTCGAGCAGGCGCTTCTTGAACACCTCGAGGCAGTCGTTTTGCGCGAGCCTGTCGATCTCCTCCTGCGTGCGATAGCGGCGCTGGTCGTCCTCTGAAGAGTGGGCGCCCAGCCGGTCGACCAGGCATTCGATCAGGGTCGGACCTTGCCCGGCTCGGGCGCGGGCGATCGCTTCACTCGCGACGACGTAGCAGGTGACAGGGTCGCGGCCGTCGACCGACATGCCGGGGAATCCGTAACCTGCCGCCCGCTGCGCGACATAGTCGAGCGCATATTCCTTGCGGAACGGGGTGGAGATGGCGAAGCCGTTGTTCTCGCACACGAAGACCTCGGGCAGCTTGTAGATCGCGGCAAAGTTGAACGCCTCGTGCGCGTCGCCCTCCGAGCCGGCGCCTTCGCCGTAGCAGGTCATCAGGACCTTGTCGGTTCCGTCCATCTTCAACGCGTACGCGATGCCCGCCCCGCGCACCATCTGTGTGGCGACAGGCGATCCGCCGGACGTGATGTTGTGCCGCGAATCAGAGAAGTGGCCGGGCGTCTGCTTGCCTCCCGAGGCGGGGTCGGCCGATTTCGCAAGCACTGAAAGCATGAGGTCGAGCGGGGTCATTCCCATGCGCATGCAGAGGACCACGTCGCGGTAGTACGGCGCGAGCCAGTCGTGCTTGGGCTTCAGCGGCCAGCTGACGCCGATCTGAGCTGCCTCGTGGCCGGCGCACGAGATGATGAACGGCGCCCGTCCCTGGCGGTTGAGGACCTGGAACCGGTAGTCGACCTGCCGGCCGAGCAGGATGTAGTTGAACCATTCCTTGAGCGTCTTCTCGTCGAGGTCCGTGTCACGCCATGCGACCGGTTTCTGGAAGCGCCAGTCAGGTTTGAACTCAGGTTCTAGAGTCTTGACAGCAGGTTCCCGCGGCTTGGTGGTCGACACTAGATGTGAATCGCATGGCCGTCCACGGCCAGCGCAGCCTCCATGACCGCCTCGCTGAGCGTCGGGTGTGGATGGATGTTGCGGCCGAGCTCCCACGCGTCGCCCTGGAACAGCTGCGCGAGGGCGGGCTCGGCGATCAGCTCGGTCGCGTTCGCGCCGACGATGTGCGCGCCAAGCATCTGGCCGGTCTTGCCGTCGGCGACGATCTTGACGAAGCCGCCCGTCTCGCCGTGGATGATCGCGCGGCCGAGTGCCGTGAAGGGAAACTTGCCGATGCGGACCTCGCGTCCTTTCTCGCGCGCCTGGGCTTCGGTCAGGCCCACCGACGCGATCTGTGGATGCGAGTACGTGCAGCGCGTGACGAGGTTCTGGTCCATCGGGCCGACGCGCTCGCCGGCGATGTCCTCGACCGCGGTCATCCCCTCGTGCGCGGCGGCATGAGCGAGCAGGAAACCACCGACGACGTCACCGATCGCATGCACACCTTCCGCTGAGGTCCGCATCCACTCGTCGACCTTGATGAAACCATTTGGATGAGTCGTGACGCCGACCTGCTCCAGGCCGATGTCCCTGGATCGAGGCGATCGTCCCACCGCGACGAGGAGCTGGCGGGCCCAGACCTCACCCTGGTCCGTGTCGACGCTCACGCCTTCACGGGCCTTCTTGGCTCCCTTTACCTTCACGCCCAGACGGCAGTCGATGCCGGCCTTCTTGAAGGCTGCCAGCATCTCTTTGGAGATCTCCTCGTCCTCGAGCGGCACCAGCCGGTCCAGCGCTTCGATGAGCGTGACCTTGACGCCGAGCTGGCTGTAGAGGGTCGCGAACTCAACCCCGACAGCGCCCCCGCCGATGATGCAGATCGACTCGGGCACGTTCGTGGACAAGGTTGCGTGGTCGGACGAGATGATGAGCTTGCCGTCGAACTCGAGACCCGGCAGCGTCCTGACCGTGGAGCCTGTGGCGACGACGAGGTGCTTGGCTTTGATCTGCTTCGCGCCGACGTCCAGCGTGTTGCGGTCGTGTACCCGCCCGCTTCCGGCGATCACCTCGATCTTGTTCTTCTTCATGAGGTACTGGACGCCCTTGTACAGCTGGGCCACGACCGAGTCGCGCCGGGCGGCGATCCGGGCGTAGTCGAACTGCACCTTCTCAGCGTTGATCCCGAACTCCTGGCCGCGCGCAGAGACCCGGTGGTAGAGCTCGGACGACTCCAGCAGGGCCTTGGTCGGGATGCAGCCGACGTGCAGGCAGGTGCCGCCGAGCTTGTCGGCTTCCACGAGGGCAACCTTCAGGCCAAGCTGGGAGGCTCGGATCGCGGCGGGGTAACCACCCATCCCGCCTCCCAGAATCGCGACGTCGAAGTCAAAAGTGGGCACTTGAACTAAGTGTAGAAGCCGGTTCGGGAACGAGTTCAGTTACAGCCAGTGCGAAGCAGGTTGCGCCGGGCGCGGTCGAAGTCGGCCAGATCGGTGACCGGCTGCCCGGCGACCGGGTCGCCATACCGATCGGTGGCCCTGTAGTAGATCGCCGGGTCGTCCACCTGGGGCATCACGAAGGCATCGGCCGTCGTGCGCGGGCCAAGGCAGGGGTCCGACCGTTCGGAGGCGAGGGCCTGGAGGTCGGCCACCGCCCGCTGCATCTGGACGCCTTTGGCGGCGGCAAACGAGAACAGCAGGACGGCACTGCTGAAGCAGGCGAGAAAAAGACACGCGGCCAGGGCCGGGCGCCACGTTCCGCGCCACGGCAGGTTGCGAGCCGCGTCCGCCAGGAGGACGAGCCAGAACGCGGCGCCTTCGTACACATACCGGCCCGCGCCGGCCTGCTGGTAGCCCAGCTGGGCGCGCCCGATGCCGGTCACGACGTAAAGCGCCAGGAGGGCCGCCAGCACGCCAAGGGCGAAGGGATCCGGCCTGCGCCGCCACCAGGTCAGGGCGAGCACCAGGGCAGCCGCCACGAGCGCCGGCGGACCCCAAGACCCGCCTTGCCCGATCAGGCCCGCCGCGCTCTGTCCAAGGCCCCATGCGGTGTAGACGGGCAGGAGGGCGAAGTTGCCGGCAGTGGGCGGCGGGTTCGGAGGTGTTCCGCTGTGTCCGAAAGCGAGATACCACGCGCCGAACAGGGCGGCCACCGGCGCAAACCACAGGAGCTCTTTGCGGCGAGCCGGGGTGACGACGAGGATCACGGCGGCGGCGGCCGCGAAGACGAGCCCTATCCCCGAGAACGCCAGCGAGCCCGCCAACAGGAGCGTGGCCGCCAGGAGCCGGCGCAAGCTGGAGGGCCCGTCGAGCGCGAGCAGCATCCCGAGACCGCACGCAACCGAACCCACGAAGGCGATCTGGAAAGCCCAGAGCAGGTTCTCCCATGCGGCGCCGAGCACGAGAAACAGAGCGGCTCCGGCGATGGCGACGAGATCCCCGGCGCGCCGCCGCACCAGCTCGAACAGGAGCACGGCGCTCGCCGCGTGCAGCGCGAGCAGCGCGGCCATGTAGGGGACGTAGCTGCGGAGCCCGACCGTCGACAGCAGCGCCGTATAGATGAGCCGCGTGAGCATCGCCGGATGCTCGTTGTGCGGCTGGAGATAGGTGCTCCAGGTCCAGTCGGGCGCGGTCAGGATGAAGGTCCACTCGTCGAAATAGAAGGTGTAGGAGTGAGACAGCCAGAGGATCGCCGCCGCGACCACCAGGGCCATCGCCACGACGATCAGCCGTGCGCGTGGGACTAGGACGGACGAGATGGTCATCCAGCGGTTGCCGCACGCAGCGTAGACGGTGGGGGAAGCGCGAGGTAAACCAGCCATACCGCCAGGCCGATGAGGATCGGCAGCGGGCTCAGCGGCCAGCCGAGCTCTCCTCCGATCACGACCACGAGGAGCCACCAGCGCTGCCAAGCCGGCGCAGGTTCACGCCAGAAAAGCCAGGCGGCACCCACCAGGATCGCGTAGTCCTGCAAGTGCCAGTAGGTGGCGCCGAGCGTGCTCGTCACCAGGCCGAGGGCGAAAAGCCGGGCGAGGCTCGAGTGGCGATTGAGGTAGGCGCCGGTCACACCGACCGCCACCAGGATCCCCTGCACGGCATAGCTGAGGACGCCCGAGCCGAAAACATAGGCGGGAGTGAAGTACCGGTTGTTGGCCACGTGTTCCGCCTCGGACAGCAGCATCCGGTAGTCGTTGAGCCCTTGCTGGCCGAGCAGAAGCACTGAAACTATGGCAAGTACGCAGACGGTCACCGCCCAGGCCGCGACGATTCGCCACCTGCCGGCCGCGAGCAGAAGCAGAGGCACAGCCAGCGTGAGCTGAGGCTTCAGCACCGAGACTCCCAGCACGGCTCCGGCCAGATAAGGCCTGCCCGTGTCCGCGAGCCTCCAGCACGCCACGGCCGCCAGCAGGACCAGGAGGTCGGGTTGCGCCAGGCTGAGGCTGTACTGCACCGGGTACCATGCGGCGGCTGCGATCAGCCACAGGATGCGCGCTCGCCCCGAGCCGGGCGCGGCGATCCACCACGCTGCGACCAGCGCGGCCACGGACGCCACCAACCACGCATAAACCGTCGCCGCCGAACCAAAGACCGTGAGCGGCACCAGCACCCAGGCACTCGGCGGAGGCGAGATGAAGCGCTCGCCATCGTTGAACGGAGCACTCGGCCGCAGCTCGGTGAACATCTGGTGCTGAAGGCTCAGCGAGTAGAGGTGGCTCCACCCGTGCTCGATTCCGATCCGGGCGCCGATGTAGGCCAGCGTGAGGTCGTTGTCGAGGATCTCCCTGTTGAGGGGAACCACGATGACGTTCCAGGCGATGAACCCGCCGCCGAGGAGCAGGAACCACGCGAGACCAACCGCGCCCAAATTACGGAGGGCTTTGCGGTCGAGCCCCAGCCGGGGGATGGGCTAACCCCGCTCAGACAGGGGTACGGGTTTGCGAGGCTCCGGCCCGACGTACTCGGACTGGGGCCGGATGAGGCGGTTGTTGCCGCTCTGCTCCAACACGTGGGCGGTCCAGCCGGACGCGCGCGAAACCGCGAAGGTGGGTGGGAAGTACTCCTTCGGCAGCCCTATGGCCTGGAGCACACCTGCCGAGTAGAACTCGACGTTGGTCGCCTGCGGCCGTTCGGGATGCTCCTCATGGAGGATCTGCAATGCCGTCTCCTCGACCTTCGAAGCAAGCTCGTAAAACTTTGGGTTGAGCCGCGCGCACAGCTCTTTCAGGATTTTCGCGCGCGGGTCATACGTCCGGTAGATGCGATGACCGAAGCCCATGAAGCGCACTTTCTCCTTGCGCGCCGCGCGCATCCATCTGTCCGCATTCTCGGCGGTGCCGATCTTTTCCAGCTGGTCCATCACCGCCGATGGCGCTCCACCGTGAGCCGGGCCCTTCAGCGCGCCGATTGCGCCCACCAGGCATGAAGCAAGGTCGGAATCGGTGGAGGCGATCACGCGCGCCACGAACGTCGACGCGTTCATTCCATGGTCGGCGAGCAGAACAAGGTAGGTGTTGAGGGCGTGCACGAGCTCCGGGCTCGATTCCTTTCCATTGAGCATGTAGAGGTAGTTGGCGGCGTGGCCGAGATCCGCGCGCGGTTTGACAGGCTCGAGCCCCAGCTGGCGGCGATGGAACGTCGCCAGGATGGTCGGGAACGACCCCGTCGCGTGGATCGCGAGCGGGATCGTCGGCTTCTCCAGCTTGTGCTCGACCCCCTGCACGGAAACCACGCTCCTGAGCACGTCCATCGGGTCCGTGTCCTTGGGCAGCGCGTCCAGGGCGATGGTGGCCGCCGGCGTCAGCGAGCGGGAGGCCGCCAGCTCTGTGGTGAGCCGTTCGAGCTGGGCTCGGTTTGGCAGCTGCCCGTACCACAGGAGGTAGGCCACCTCTTCGAACGACATCTCCTCGGCCAGGTCGGCGATCACATAGCCGCGGTAGACGAGGCGTCCGTTCGCGCCGTCCACCATCGAGATCGCCGTCTGCGCCGCGACGATGCCTTCGAGGCCTGGGACGTACGAGCTCATCTTTTGGCGATGGCCGCCGGCTTCTTCCCCGGCTCGGGTCCGATCCATACCGATGCCGGCCGGATGATGCGCAGGTCGGCCAGCGATTCGAGCACGTGCGCTGTCCAGCCCACCACGCGTGAGGTGGCGAACATGCAGGTGAACATCTCCTTGGGGATGCCCGCGCCGGTCAGTACGACCGAGGCCCAGAAATCGACGTTGGTCGCATTGGGTCTTTCGGGATGGGCCTCGTGAAGGATCGCCAGCGCCAGCTCCTCGGTGCGCGCCGCCGTGCGATGCAGCTCAGGCGCGGCCGTCCGGGCCATCTCGCGCAGGATCTTGGCTCTCGGGTCGTAGGTCCGGTACACCCGATGGCCGAAACCCGCGAACCGTTCATGGCGGGCATGGGACTCGCGCAGCCACTTCTCCGCGTTGGACGCGGAACCGATCTTGTCGAGCATCGAGCGAGCGGCCAGGGTTGCCCCGCCGTGGGCTGGCCCCTTCAACGCGCCGACGGCGCCGACGACAGCCGAGGTGAGGTCGCTGCCCGTCGAAGCGATCACTCGTGCCGCGAAGGTCGAGGCGTTGAGCCCGTGATCGGCAAGGAGCATGAGGTACGAGTCAAGCCAATGCACGCGCTCGACTCCCGGCTCCTTCCCTTCCATCATCCAGAGGAGGTTGGCCGAGTGGGACAGATCATCGCGGGGCTCGACGACGTCGTAACCGAGTCTCCGGCGGTGGGCGGCCGCGACGATCGTGGGGAAGACGGCGGTCAAGGCGATCGCCTGATCGAGCGAGGGCTTCACCATCGTCTTTGCTGAGCCCTGAGCCGAGGTGACGGTGCGCAGGACGTCCATCAGGTCGGTCGCAGGGTCTGTCGACATCAGTGCGCCGCGCGCGGAGTTGTTCAGCGAACGCGCGGACGCCATGTGCTTGTGCAGCGTCTCGAGCTGGGTACTGTCCGGAAGGTCCCCGTGCCAGAGTAGGTAGGCCACCTCCTCGTACGTGACGGACGGGGCGAGGTCCTCGATCAGATAACCGCCGCGGTAGATGAGCCTGCCATTGGCCCCATCGACCTCGCTGACGGCGGTCTGGGCGGCGACCACACCCTCTAGCCCAGGGCTGAACTCCGGCACGACGTGTAAGTGTACGGAGGCCCGATTCACGACCACTGGTCTACTAGAGTTCGTCGCATGGTCGAAGCGCCACTCATCGACACTCGCGCGGCGCGCTTGATGGCCTGGTTTGCGCTTGTCTTCGCGCTCGCGACTGACGCTGCGTATCTACTGCTGAAGGGTGGCCAGACCGATACCGCGATCTACGTGTTCACCGTCGCCTTCGTCGCTTGTTACCTGGTCGCGCTTGCCGCCTTGCTCGGCGCCTCTTTGATGCGACGTTGGAGCGCCGGGATTCGCCTATCGTTGCGAGCGGGTGCGGCGGCCGGTCTCCTGGTGCTCGGCGTCCTCGCCATCTCCTCGATCGGCCTGCCTTTGCTCATCGCCGGGGCGATCGCGACTGGGGCGACCGTCCGCACGTTGCGGGGACCTTTCGTGACCCCATCGTCGCTGTCGGCGGTCGCCGCTGCGGTCCTCGCCGTCGTCGTGCTCGTGGTGGGATTCGAGGTGAGCGAGCGCGCGATCGTCTGCCCAGCGCACGGCTCGACGAGCGGCGGCGGCACCGGCCTCGTGACCGGACCGTATTTCTACGACTGCATCAATGGACAGCTGACCTTTCACTCTGGGTCGTGCAGCTCGAGCTCGATCGATTCGAACGGCAACGTCACTCACCCGGGTTGCTGAAAGAGGCTACGAATGGTAGGTAGTAGCAGGAAACCCGACACCCATCCGTTAGGCTTTAGTGAATACCCGTCGGAGGCAACCAAATGTCATCTCTACGTCCTGCAAAGATCGCTACCACCTTGCTCCATCTGATCGGCGGCTCGCTGGCCGAGGCGCAGGAACCAACCGGTCCCCCGTGCTCGTGCGAGCGGTGCGAGGAAGCCTGGTCCCGGAACCAATCACGGGAGAAGCGCGCGCCCGAACCCCGCATCGCCTCAGGGTATGCTCGCGTGGGCCCCGGCTAATAACCCACTAAGGGTTGCATGCAGGCCGGATTTACTCCGGCCGTCCCTTGCGCGCTTGACCGGCACCCCGCGTCGTGTGGAGTATCTATTAAGTCAAGTCCGATCGATATACCGGAATGGGAGCAGCCACGCGCGTAGCGCCTGGCGATGAGGGAAAACCATCCGGGTTTTCCCTCATACCTACACCATGCCCAGCTCCCAGCGTGCCTCTTCGGACATGCGCTCTGGGGACCAGACCGGTTCGTAGACGATGTCGACTCCCGCGTCCGTGATGCCCGGCAGCGTGAGCAGGTGATCTCGGACGTCGGCCATCACCTCGGCAGCCATCGGGCAGCCCAGCGCGGTGAGGGTCATCTTGATGTCGACGCGAGCCGGCTTGATCGCGATGTCGTAGATCAAGCCCAGGTCCACGATGTTGACCGGGATCTCGGGGTCGAAGCACTGGCGCAGGACCTCGATCACGTCCTCCGGCTTGACTGTCGCGTCCTCTGTGGCCTGCGAGGTCGGGGCAAAATCGGTCACGGCGTCTCCAGCGGCAGGCCCGCATCCTTCCATGCCTTGGTGCCGCCGCGGAAGTTCACGACGTCCTTCAGGCCGAGGGCCACCGCCATCTCAGACGCCACGGCCGAGCGCTCGCCCATCGCGCAGACGAAGATCGTGCGGTCGCGGAACTTCTGGGCGGTCGGGTTCGCCAGGAGCGTGTTGAGCACGACGTGCCGCGCACCGGGCACGTGGCCTTTGTTCCACTCCCAATCCTCGCGGACGTCGACCACCTCATAGCCGTCGTCGATCAACTTCTTGACGTCATCCAACTTCAGGTCGCGAAAGCCATCTTGCTTTTCTGTCATTCCCATCTCCTACTCCTCGTCCTCATCGCTTGCCGCCAGCCCGTAAGCACCCACTTTCAGCACCTTCAGCGACAGCAGGGCGCACTTGATGCGCGCGGGGGAGATGTCAATCCCGAGCTCCCCGAGCACGTCCGCCTTGCTGATCTTCTTGGCCTCTTCGAGCGGCAACCCTTTCAGCCGCTCCGTCAAAAGCGATGCAGAGGCCTGGGAGATCGCGCACCCCCGACCGTGGAACCGGATGTCCTCGATCACCCCATCCTTCACCCGAAAATCCATGCCTATCACGTCGCCGCAGAGAGGGTTGTCCTCTTCGTGGCTGATGTCAGGGTTCTCGAGACGGCCGAAGTTCCGCGGGTTCTTGTAGTGGTCGAGGATGTATTCGCGATAGAACTGGTCGTCGGCGGCGGTGCCTGCTCCGCTCATAGCTGAGAGTCCGCATTCGGGGTCCCCGCGAAATCGAAGATTTCGTGGGGTGAATAGAACTGGTCGTCGACAGCGCTCACTTGAAAATCCTCTGGGCCTCTTTGATGGAACCGACCAGGCGGTCGACTTCATCCTTCTGCGTATAGATGTAGAAGGAGGCGCGGGCGGTGGCGGCGACTCCCAGCCGCGTCATCAGAGGCATCGCGCAGTGGTGGCCGGCCCTCAGACACACCTGGTCGCGGTCGGCGATGGTGGCCAGGTCGTGCGGGTGGATCCCGTCCACCGAGAAGGAGATGACGCCGGCCCGCCGCGAAGGTGGAGGCCCGTAGAGAGTCAGTCCCTCAACATCGCTCAGTGCTTCGTATGCGTATTCGGTGATCTCGCGCTCGTGCGCGCGCACGGCGTCCATGCCCAGGGCGCTGAGGTAGTCGACCGCCGCGCCAAGCCCGATCACCTCGGCGATCGCCTGTGTGCCGGCTTCGAACTTCCAGGGCAGCTCGTGATACGTCGTGCCCTCGACGCGAACGGTCTTGATCATGTCCCCGCCGGACATGAACGGGTCCATCGCCTCCAGCAGCTCGCGACGGCCGTAGAGGATTCCGGCGCCGGTCGGCCCCAGCATCTTGTGCCCGCTGAACGCGTAGAAATCGCAGCCCAGCGCGCGGACGTCGACGCCCTGGTGCGGGGCGCCCTGAGCGCCGTCCACCAGCACAGTCGCGCCGGCGGCCTTGGCCGCAGCAACCATCTCCGCAACCGGGTTGATCGTGCCGAGGGCGTTGCTGACCTGGCCGAAAGCGACCAGCTTCGGCGAGCGCATGAGGAGCTTGTGGAACTGGTCCAGGCGCAGCTCGCCGCGCTCGTCGATGTCGACGTACTCGATCGTCGCGCCTTTCTCGGCGGCCAGGATCTGCCACGGGACGATATTCGAGTGGTGCTCGATGATCGTGAGGACGATCAGGTCGCCCTGTTTGATGTGCTTGCGGCCCCACGAGTAGGCGACCAGGTTGATCGCCTCCGTCGTCCCTCGCGTGTAGACGATCTCCTTCGTCGATGCCGCGTTGATGAAGTCCCGGACTTTCTCCCGGGTGGCCTCGTAGCGGACCGTGGCCTCCTCGGCGATCCGGTACGCGGCGCGGTGGATGTTCGAGTTGAACTTCTCGAAGTACTCCATCATCGCCCCGGTCACTTGTCGCGGCCGCTGCGACGTGTTCGCGGAATCCAGGTAGGCGATGCCGGTCTCGAAGATCGGGAAGTCCTCTCGGATCGTCGCTACATCAAGGGTATTGATCAATCCGGGACCTCGATGTAGACCTCGTCGCCCTCCACGGAAACGGGGTAAGTCTGGGCGGGGATCACGGCCGGAAGGCCGGTCACCTTCCCGGTCACCAGGTTGAAGCGAGAACCGTGCTGCGGGCACTCGACATCCATGCCCCAGAGCTCGCCGTCGCTGAGGCTGAACTCTTCGTGCGTGCAGATGTCGTTGAGCGCGTAGAACTTGCCGTCCTCCGCATGCGCGAGACAGACCGCAGTGTTTCCGGCGTCCACCCGCTTGATGCTGTCGCCGGGGATTTCCCCGACCGAAGCGACTCGGAACCTAGCCAAGGCGCGACTCCAGGTCCGCCTCGATGAGGTTGCGAGCGTGCTCGAAGGGAATCCGGTCCAGCACGTCGCCGAAGAATCCCTGGACGATCATCCGCTTGGCGGTCGCGGCGGGGATGCCACGTGACTGCAGGTAGAACATGCTCATTGGGTCGACCGGGCCAACAGTGGCTCCATGTGTGCAGCGGACGTCGTTGTTATCGATCTCGAGCATCGGAATCGAGGTGGCCTTGGCGTGGTCGGAGAGCACCAGGTTTCGGTTGGCCTGGTATGCGTCCGAGCGCGCGGCGCCCTTCTCGATCCGGATCAGCCCGGCGTAGACAGTGCGCGCGGTGTCCTGCAGCGCGCCTTTGAACAATAGGTCGGAGCGCGTGTTGCCCACCTGGTGGTCCTGAAGCGTGTGGAAGTCGAAGAACTGCTGGCCGGAAGCGAAGTAGATCGCCTTGAGCTCGGCCTCCGCGCCCGGCCCAACCAGTGAGGCCTCGACGCGGGTCTTCGAAAAACGCCCGCCAAGCGTGACGTTGAAAAGTTTCAGCTTCGAATCCTTCTCCAGGCGCGCGCGCTGGTCGCCGAAATGCCAGGCGTTCCGGCCCCACTTCTGAACCGCCACATAACCGACCTCGGAGCCTTCACCGAGAAAGATCTCGGCCGATCCGCTTCGGTATGAGACGGGCTCGTCATCGCGGCCGATGTACTCGTCCAGGTAGTGGAAGCGAGCGCCTCGGCCGGCCACGATGAGCGTGTGGGGCAGGAAAGCAGTGCCGCCGTCATGCGAGGTGTGCTGGCCGACGATCGGCTCCTTGATCTCCACTCCGTCCGGCACATAAAGGAAAGTGCCGCCGGTGAAGAACGCCGCATGCAGGGCGCTGAATCGATCTCGGTCAGCCTTGGTGAGAGAGAACAGCAGCGGCTCGACGAGCTGCGGATGCTTTTCGGCGGCCACGCGCAGTGGCTCGAGGATCACGCCTCGCGGCAGCGATGTCATGGCGTCGAGCTTGAAGCCGTTTTGGTGTTCGAGTCCGGAGAACTGCGCGGGGTTCAAGCCGCTGATGTCGGTGCGGCGCCACTCCTCATCGGTCTTGCTCGGCATGGGCATGCGTTCATACGTGGCGAGAGCGCCACGCCGCCGCTTTCCAAGCCAGTCGGGTTCCCCCTGGAGCACGTCCAGGGAGTCCAGGGTCAGCGTCATTAAGCAGTGCTCAGCCTACGGACCCTTCCATCTCGAGCTGGATGAGCCGGTTCAGCTCCACCGCGTACTCGAGTGGGAGCTCCTTCGTGAACGGCTCGATGAAGCCGTTGACGATCATCGTCTCTGCCTCGCTGCGCGTGATCCCGCGGCTCATCAGATAGAAGAGCTGCTCGTCGGACACCTTGCTCACCGTGGCCTCGTGGCCCAGGGTCACGTTCTCGGCGTCGACGTCGTTGTACGGATATGTGTCGGAGCGCGACTCGTCGTCGAGCAGCAGCGCGTCGCATTTGACGAACGACTTGGAGTTGTTCGCGCCGGGGTACATCTTGATGTGGCCGCGGTACGAGGTCCGGCCGCCGCCCTTGGAGATCGACTTCGACGTGATGGTGGACGTCGTGTTCGGCGCGACGTGGATCATCTTGCCGCCGGCGTCCTGGTGCTGGCCTTTGCCGGCGAACGCCACCGAGAGCACGTCGCCCTTGGCGCCCGGCTCCATCAGGTAGACGCTCGGGTACTTCATCGTGATCTGCGAGCCGAGGTTGCCGTCGACCCATTCCATCGTCGCGTCGGCGTAGGCGAGCGCCCGCTTGGTGACCAGGTTGAAGACATTGGTCGACCAGTTCTGAATCGTGGTGTAGCGGCAGCGCGCGCCCTTCTTGACGATGATCTCGACCACTGCGGAATGCAGCGAGTCGGTCGTATAGATCGGCGCCGTGCAGCCTTCGATGTAATGCACGAACGATCCCTCGTCGCAGATGATCAGCGTTCGCTCGAACTGGCCCATGTTCTCCGCGTTGATGCGAAAGTAGGCCTGCAGCGGGATGTCCACACGCACGCCCTTGGGGATGTAGATGAACGAGCCGCCCGACCAGACCGCGCTGTTCAGCGCGGCGAACTTGTTGTCGGCCGGCGGGATCACGGTGCCGAAGTACTCCTTGAAGAGCTCCGGGTGGTCGCGCAGGGCCGAGTCGGTGTCCGTGAAGATGACGCCTTTCTTGGAAAGCTCCTCGTGGAGCGAGTGGTAGACGACCTCCGACTCGTACTGCGCGGACACGCCGGCGAGGAACTTGCGCTCGGCTTCCGGCACACCCAGGCGGTCGTATGTCTTCTTGATGTCAGGCGGCAGGTCTTCCCACGAAGTCGACTGCTTGTCCGACGCCTTGAGGTAATAGAAGATGTTCTCGAAGTCGATCACCGAGAGATCCGCGCCCCAGGTGGGCATAGGCTTTTTGCGAAACATCTCGAGCGAGCGAAGCCGGAACTTCAGCATCCACTCGGGCTCCTTCTTCATCCACGAGATCTCCTTGACGATCTCGGGGTTGAGCCCTCGCTTCGCCTTGAAGATGTAGTCCTCGGGGACGAAGAAGCCGTACTTCTCCTTGTAATCGGTGCCAACGTCGACCTTCGGAACTGTCGCCATCAGCTGGCCTCCTCAGACTTCAACACGGCCGGCTCATCAGCCTCCGCCCATTCCGAATAACCCGTCTTCTCGAGGCGCGCGGCGATCTCGGGGCCGCCCGACAACACGAACTTCCCGTCCACCAGCACGTGCACGAAGTCGGGCTTGATGAACTCGAGTATCCGCGTGTAGTGGGTGATGATCAGCACGCCGAGCTCGGGGCCGCGCATGCGGTTCACGGCGTCGGCGACGAACTTGATCGAGTCGATGTCGAGCCCCGAGTCGGTCTCGTCGAGGATCGCGATCTCGGGCTTGAGCATCGCCATCTGTAGGATCTCGGCCCGCTTCTTCTCGCCGCCGGAGAACCCGTCGTTGATGTAGCGCGGCAGGAACGAGTCGTCCATGTGCAGCACCTCGAGCTCGCTCTTGAGCATCGAGCGAAACTCCTTCGGAGAGATCTGCTTCGACTTGTCCTTGCCGTCATATCCGCGCTTGGAGTTGAGCGCCGTGCGCAGGAAGTTGGTCATCGAGATGCCGGGCACGACCACCGGGTACTGCAGCGCGAGGAACATGCCAAGGCGAGCTCGCTCGTCGACCTCGAGCGCGAGCACGTTCTGTCCTTTGAAGATGACCTCGCCGCCGTCCACCGTGTAGCCGGGGTGGCCCATCAAAGTGTGCGAGAGAGTCGACTTGCCGGAGCCGTTTGGCCCCATCACGGCGTGGACCTCGCCCTTGTTGATGGCAAGCGTGACGCCTTTGAGGATCTCCTTGCCTTCGACGCTCGCCCTCAGGTCTTTGATCTCGAAATCAGCCAACTCTCCCTCCGCTTTTCTTGACTTCATAAGTGCAATCGTTCGCCGCGTCAGCCATCCACGTGGTCCTGCTGACCGGCGTGCCCAGGAGCCGCTCGTACATCTGCTGCTCGTTCACGCACGGCAGCCCGGTGCGGGCGGCGACGTCCTGGATGGGGCAGTTGCAGTGACGGATCGCGAGCCCACCATTGAGCTCGACCACCTCGGCCATGTGACCGTGCTCGGTGGCGAGCTTGGCCAGCTCGCGGACGCGCGCCTCAAAGTCTAGCCCCGCAAGTTTGGGGGCGTACTCGGCCTCGAGCCGTGCCGCCCGCCGCTCGAAAAAGTGCTTCAGCTGCTCGTCGGACATGAACTCGACGAGCTCGCCTGTCAGCTCACGGTGGCCGTCGGGAAAGTGTTCCCCGGCGGCTGCGGTCAGGCGGTACACGTTCTCCGGGCGGCCGCGGCCGTGCGGCGGCGCGGACGCCACAGTCGCGAGGCCGGCGGCTTCCAGAACCTCCAGATGGCGGAGCGCACCCTGCTTGGTGACCTCGAGGTGCGTGGCTATCTCGCCAAGGCTCGCATGACCGTGCGTCTTGAGGAAGGCGAGGATCGTCTCCCGTCTGGAATCCACATCCGCCAGTCTACGAGTTTCTCAACGCGGAGGTTGAAATATCCCCTAGCTCAGGAGGCGTCCCGGGATCCTGGTCTCTCGCATCTCGCCGCCTACCAGCTCCACGCGATAAGCGTCATGCCCCTCCACCTCGGTGACGACCTCCCGCAAGGCGGTCCCTTCGAAGTGAATGGCGGCGAAATCATCGACGGCATAGCCACCGGGAAAGCCGGTAGCGACCAGCTGCTGGTAAACCGGGCGCCGGCGCTCCTCGGCGTCGTAGTGCGGGCAAGCGCTACCGGGCAAGAAACCGAGACCGTCGCGAAGCGCGGCCAGGCCGGCGCCGAAGGAGTCAGTCACCGAACACTCGAACCAGCAGATCATCCCGGCACTGCCGCCGCAAAGGACGATCCCGTTCTCCCACGCTTCTCGCAGCGCGACCTCCATGCCGTGGGCGCGCCAGATGGCAAGGGCGTTGGCCGTGTTGCCGCCGGACACGCAGATCACGTCCTGCTGAAGCAAGTGTGGGCGCCACGACGCCGCATCGGGTGTTCCGAAGAGCTTCAGGTGCGACGCCTCGGCGCGCGCTGCGAACCTCTCGTAGAACCCGACAATCAACGCATCCGCATCGCCGGCCGGCGTGGGGAGATAGAGCACCTGGGGGCGATCCGCGCCACAGAGCTCGAGGACGTAGCCGTCCAGCTTCGACAGGCCGCCGGGGGCGACCAGGCTCCGACCTCCGAACCCGACGATCCGCCGCGTTCGGGCCATCGCCCAACATTTTTACAGGCTCGCTAGCTTCGCGGCCTTCCCAGCGTTTACCGTCTCGCCTTGTGGCGGACGACCTCAGCTCCCTGGACGCGGCCGAGCTCGAGCGGCGGGTCGGTGAGATTCGCGACCGGATGCGCCCGCTCGAGAGGGACCTGGCCGTGCTCCGAGCGGAGCGTGATGTCCTGCTGACCGAGATCCGCCGCCGCGAGCGTGGGGCGCAGCGGACCTCGCGCGCGGACCTCAAGGCCGGGATGAAGGAAGGCAAGTTCCCCACGATCGCCGAGCTGGTCGCCGGCAGCGACGCGGGAGCGCTGGACGACTATGTCTTCAACCTGAAGACCGGCGGCGAGGTCAAGCTCGGCTTCCCCGGGGCCCGGGCGCAGAGCCTGACGTTCACGGACGGGGTGAAGAGCGCCCAGGCGGCTGACCTTGCCCAGGCCGCCGAGCTGTACGAGGTTGGCTGGGAGCTCGGAAGCCCGGGACGCCCGGGCGTGAGGGTGCATTTTCCAGGCACACGCCAGGAGCGCCTGGTGCCGGCAGACGAGGTGTTCGCGCGGGCTGCGGGTGACGGGCGCTAGGAGCTCGCTGGCGGGGCCAGGACGAGGAAGACGCGGCCGCTGTTGAGCGATGGGTAGGCCTGATCGAGGTCGTCTATCGCGTGCATGAGCTGGTCGTAAGTGATGGAGTAACCATGGCCTCGAGTGATCCCGGGATCGTTCAGCACAAACGAACCTGACCGGTCATAGCCGATCACCACGAGGTAATGCGACACGGACCAGCCTGGCTGTTCGTAGTGGGTCGTGTAGCCGGGGTAGTTGGAGTTGCCCAGGCCGTGAGTCCGAACACCGACGATCAGCGGCCGGCCCCACGCTAGCTGCTGCTGCATGTTCTGGCGGGTGGCCGGCAGCACTTCATGGGACCAGCCGAGATGTTGGGTTGCCACTACACCAACCTGCTCGGTCGTGAGGTCGATCGCAGGCTTCCATGGAGTTATGCGGTCGATGGCTGCGTTTGCGGTACGTGGATCGATCTGGGAGCCCGAGTGGTCGCCGGCGAGATAGCGGTCCACCATCGCCAGGCTGGCCTCTTCGCACGTGTGCTGTTTGGCCGCCCAGTCTCCGAGGGGCGCCTGGTCGGTGTAGGGGACAGGTAGGAGAACGTTCGCCGGCAGCGGCTCAGGAGAGGCACTCGGGCTCGAGCTTGCCGGCGCACTCGGGTTGAGGGCGATCGTTGTGGGTGTTGCGTACGCCACATTGCTGCTGGGCCGTAGCGCGAAATAGACGCCCGCCGCGGCGCCCACCGCGGCTACGGTCACTAGTGCCGCCACCCATTTGATGACCGGGCCCATCAGTGCTGAAACGAATGCTGGCACGCGAACGTTGCGCTGGCGCACGCCAATCTAGGATTTCGCCGTGAGCGACCAGGCGGTCAGCGCGGCGGCGCGGCTCGGCACGCGAGCGGTCGGCAATTCGGTGCTCATCCTCGGCGCGCGGACCGTCTCGCGCCTGGTTTCACTGGTCGTCGTGATCGTGCTCGCCAATGCGTTAGGCGACGCCAACTACGGCCGCTACACCACCTTGATCGCCTACTCCGCGCTCGTGTCGGTGATCGCGGACCTTGGATTCAGCCCGCTGTATACCCGCGAAGCGGCGCGCAACCAGAAGGAGCTCGGCGACTACCTCGGCACTCTGCTGCTGGTGAAGATCGCCCTTGGCGTGGCCGCCGCGGTGGTCATGGCGATCGCCCTGGATCTCGGCGCCGGGCTCCCATCGCTGATCATTCCCGGTGCCGCCCTCCTCATCGCCACCGCGTACGCGAATCTCTTGCGCAACACCTTCTACGCGGTGGGCCGGGCGGAGTTCGATGCGATCGCGATCATCGCGGAGATCGCGATCCAGGGAGGTTTGATCCTGTTCGGAGCCAGGCGCCACTCGGGCGTGAGCTATTACATCTGGGCCTACACCGCGTCCTTCTGCTTCACGATCGTTTACTCGCTGGTCGTCATCCGGGTGTTCCATCTCGGACGCGTGCGGTTGGGGCTGGACGCGAAGCTGGTGCGCCGCTGGATCCCGCTGGCGTTGCCGTTCGCATATACCGCGTTTCTCACCAATCTCTATTTCCGTGCCGACGTCCCGATCCTCCAGCACTTCCGCTCGTTCGCCGAGGTGGGCTGGTACACCTTCGCGTACAAGCCGTTCGAGGCCCTCCAGTTCGTGCCGCTCGCGATCCAGGTCGTCGTCTATCCGCTTCTGGGCGTGTACTTCGTCACGAACATCTCGCAGCTGAGACTCGCCTACGAGCGATTCTTCAAGGTGCTGGTCCTGCTGGGCTGGCCTCTGACGGTCGGGACGTTCGTCCTCGTGCACCCCATCGGCCGCCTGTTCCATCTGTTCTCGCAATCCGAGCCGTCTCTGCGCATCCTCGCGTTCGGCATCGTCTTCCTCTTCGCGAACTCGGCGTTCTACGCGATGCTCAACGCGATCAACCGCCAGCACCTGAATGCGTGGGCGACAGGACTCGCTGCCGCGATCAACATCGTCCTCAACCTGATCTTCATCCCAGCCTTCGGCTATCTCGCTGCCAGCACGACCACCGTGATCACCGAAGCATCCCTTTGCGTGTTCGGCTGGTGGTTCGTACGGCGCAGCCACCCCGAGTTGCACCTGGCCGCGGTGAGGCTGAGCTGGCGCATCCTGCTGGCGGGGGCTGTGATGGGTGTCGTGCTTTACCCGCTCAGCCGGTTCTCGATCGCAATCAGCCTCCCTGCGGGCGGCCTCGCCTATGTGATCGCGATCTACCTCATACGCGCGATCGAGCCCGAAGAGTGGCGCCTGGCGCGAGACGGGTTGCTGGCCAGGTTGAGGCCCAGCCCGCGGACCGCGTAACCCTCCCGCCCCGCCCGCCGTTGGTTGAGGTGGGCACCGTAGAATCTACCCGCCCCCCAACCATGGCTAGAGACATTCCCGCCAAGATCACAACCAAGGGTGGCCACCGCCCCCGAGCCCGTATCCATGCGACCTGGTCGCCGATCGGGCAGAAGATGCGTCGCACCGCGATGTTCCGCGGCCTGGGCGCCGTCGTGGCGGTGCTCCTGGTGATCGGTTTTGCCGCCGACGCCTACGCGCAGACGTTCTTCGAAAGCCTGCCCTCGATTCAGGGCCTCGACAGCGCGGCCTTCGCCGGCGACACCATCATCACCTCGAGCGACGGCGTCCTCCTCGCCGACGTCGGGAACCACGGCGACCACCGGCTCGCGGTGAAGCTGAAGGACGTAGCGCCTGTGATGGTCCAGGCCACCGTGGCGATCGAGGACAAGGGCTTCTACTCCAACCCCGGGTTCGACGCCGCGGCCATCATTCGAGCGGCCTACGACAACCTTCGTTCGGGCCACATCGTCGGCGGCGCGAGCACCATCACGCAGCAGCTCGCCAAGCAGCAGTTCCTAACCCCTGACCAGACCGTGAGCCGCAAGATCAAAGAGCTGGCGCTCGCCTACGAGCTGGCCCAGGCTTACAGCAAGGACCAGATCATGGAGCTCTACCTGAACAAGAGCTTCTACGGCTCGCAGTCGTACGGCGTGGAAGCCGCGGCGCAGAGCTATTTCCACATCCCGGCCTCCAAGCTCGACCTCGCGCAGGCGGCGGTGCTCGCGGGCCTTCCGCAGGCCCCGACCGAGTGGAACCCGGTGCTGCACCCCGACGCCGCCAAGCTGCGCCAGACCGAGGTGCTGCAGGCCATGGTGCGCTCGAACTACATATCGCAAGAGGACATGGACAAGGCGGTCGCCGAGCAGCTCGTCTACCAGGCGCCTATCAACAGCTTCCTCGCGCCTCACTTCGTCGACTACGTGCTAGCCGAGCTGCGTCAGCTTGGGTTCCAGCCGGGAATCCAGCAGCTGAACGTCAAGACCACGCTCAACTACCACATGCAGCAGATCGGAGAGTCGGTCGTGAACTACAACCTGGCCGCCAAGCCGGGTCACTCATGCTTCAACAGCGGGGTCCCGGACGGGTGGCCATACGTGTCGGAGGCGGGCGCCGCTTGCTGGGACCCCAAGGGCCAGCTGTCGTCGGGACTGATCGCCGAGGATCCGAAGACCGGCGAGATCCTGGTCATGGTGGGCTCGCCGAACTACAACGCCCCGGCGGGCCAGATCAACTACACGACCATCCCCCGCAACATGGGCTCATCCATGAAGCCGTACACCTACGGTGCGGTGATCAACGCGCGGGCGGCGACGGTGGATACGCCGGTGTATGACGGTCCGAGCCCCCTCGTCTACAAGGATGCGTACAGCACCACAGATTTCTACAACTACGACCACAAGACGCACGGCGTGCTGCCGCTGAAGAAGGCGATGGGGAACTCCCTCAACATTGCCGCGGTCAAGACCGAGCTCTCGATCGGAGTGCCCGCGGTTCTTGATTACATGCGGAACCTGGGCGTGATGCCCAGGTACGTCAACCCGGACGGAACCTACAACCCGACAGCGCCGGGCGACGAGTACGGCCCGTCGCTCACTCTGGGCGGCTATCCGATCACGCTGCTCGAGCACGTGAGCGGGATCGCGACCTACGCCGACATGGGCGTGTACCACTCGCCCGAGTCCATCCTCAGCGTCTCGGACTCGCACGGACAGGTTCTGTACACGACCCACCCTGACCAGCGCGCACGGCTGGCGCTGGACCCCGCGGTCGCTTTCATCATGGCCCAGATCATGTCCGACGACCAGAACCGCTGCCTCATCTTCGGCTGCAACAGCGCCCTGCACTGGAAGGACCGCACCGTCGCGGCCAAGACCGGAACCACCGACAGCTTCAAGGACGCCGTCACGATCGCGTTTACTCCAGACATCGCCGTCGGGCTCTGGGTCGGCGATGTCCTGAACAACAACTACACGATGAACCAGGGCGATGACGGCGTCTTCGTCGCTTCGCCCGCGGTGCACTCCTTCGTGTCGCAGGCGCTCGCCGGGGTGCCCGGCAACAAGTGGTACTCGCCCCCGCCGGGAGTCGTGGCCGGTGCCAACAACAGCTGGTTCCTGAGCGACACCACGAACATTCCGAAGCTCCCGGGCGACAACCCGCCCAGCCCGACGCCGGCGCCGGTCAACTACACGGTCCCACCGGACCCCGGTGGCCCCGTGATGGCCAGCCCCCCGCCTCCGAGCCCGACGCCGACGCCGACCAAAATCTGTCCGACGCCGCCGGTACCGGCTTCGCCCTGCCCGTAACGCGCGTCCCGTAGTCCGAGCCGCGCGTCCGTAGACTTTCCCGTGATGCCCCCGCTTTCTGTCGTCACGGAGCAACTACCCAAGAGCCAGGTGGGCATGACCATCGAGGTCCCGACCGAGGTCGTCGACGCGGCCTACGAGCGGGTCCTCAACCGGCTGGTCTCAAAGGCCAAGATCGAAGGCTTCCGGCCCGGTCGCGCGCCGCGCTCCCTGGTCGAGGCCCGGTTGGGTCCCGCCGCGGTGCGTGAGGAGGTCGTCGAGGCGATGATCCCCGAGGTGATGAGCCAGGCCCTGCAGGAGAAGTCGATCGACCCGATCGACAGTCCCGACGTCGAGGTGCTCGAGCTCGAGCGCGGGCGCCCGGCAAAGCTCAAGGCGACCATCAGCGTCATGCCCGAGGTGACGCTCGCGGACATCACGACTCTCAGCCCGGACCTTCACGGCCACGAAGTCACCGAGGAGATGCTGGAACGCCGCCTCGAGGAGGTTCGCGAGCCGATGGCGGAGATCACGCCGGTCGAGCGCGAGGCGAGATTGGGCGACATCGCGATCATCGACGTCGAAGTCGAGGCGGACGGCGAGCTGGTCGAGTCGGAGTCGCGCAAAGCGATGGAGGCGGAGCTCAAAGATGGTGTGCTGCTGCCCGAGCTGCTCGCGGTGATCCCGGGGACATTCATGGACGAATCACGCGAGGCCAAGGTCACGTTCCCCGACACCTACAGCGAACCAAAGCTCGCGGGCAAAGAGGCGACGATTCGGGTCACGGTGCGCGGAGTGAAGGAGAAGGTCCTGCCGGTGCTCGACGAAGCGCTGGCGAAGACGCTGAGCAACGGCGCGCACGAGACCGTGGAGTCATATCGCGATTCGGTTCGCGTAGAGCTCGAGGAGTCGGTCCGAGCCATGGAGAAGCTCGAGCGTGAGCAGGCGGTCGTGACCGCTCTCGTCGATGCGTCGAGCGTCGAGGTGCCGGAAACGCTGGTGGAACGCGAGCTCACGAGCCAGCTGGAATCGATGGAGCGCAGCCTGAACCGCCAGGGCTTGAGGCTCGCGAGCTACCTCGAGTACGTGGGGCGGACGCTTGACCAGTGGATGGCCGAGCAGAGGCCCGACGCCGAGGCACGCCTCAAGGTCGACCTCGTCCTTGCCGAATACGCCAAGCGCGAAAACCTCGAGCCGTCCGACGAGGACGTCACAACGTTCCTCGAGGAGCAGGCCGCCCAGGATGAGGAGCTCAAGGACCAGGTGTCGGAGCTGAAGAAGAGTCCAAGCGCCCGGCGTTACTTCGCCTCGCGGCTTCGCCGGCGGAGAGTCCTGGACCGCCTGGTCGAGATCGCCGTTGCAAGGACTTGACGGAACCCGCGGACTGCCTGTCTAGAATGACGTTGTGCGGGACATGAGACAGGTACAACAGCAGCGATCAGTAAGGCCCATCCTTGACGAGCTTGCCCGCCCGGCCGGATACCTCGTACCGATGGTGGTCGAGAACACGGGCCGCGGTGAGCGGGCCTATGACATCTACTCGCGACTCCTCAAGGAGCGCATCGTCTTCATCGGAACTCCGATCGACGACCAGGTGGCAAACCTGGTTGTGGCGCAGCTGCTGTTCCTGCAGTCTGAGGATCCCGACAAAGAGATCGCGCTGTACATCAACAGCCCGGGTGGCCAGGTCACGGCAGGGCTGGCGATCTACGACACGATGCAATACATCCGGCCGCCGGTTTCCACGATCTGCATCGGAATGGCCTACTCGATGGCCGCGGTTCTGCTGGCGGGTGGCGCGCACGGACTGCGCTACGCGCTGCCGCACGCGAACGTCCTCATCCACCAGCCGTGGGGCGGCATGCAGGGACAGGCCACCGACATCCAGATCCACGCGAAGGAGATCCTCCGCACTCGCGAGCAGCTGAACCAGATCCTCGCCAAGCACACCGGGCAGAAGATCGAGAAGGTGACGCTCGACACCGAGCGCGACTACTTCCTCACGTCGGAGGCCGCCAAGGAGTACGGGCTGATCGACGACATCATCCTCACGCCGATCAAGCTCGGCGACAAGGACAAAGCGAAGGACAAAGAGGCAGAGAAGGAGAAGGTAGCGGCGGGATGATCTTCCGACGCAAGGGCAGCAGCGGCGAGGTCAAAAGGCACCGGCCCAAGTGCTCCTTCTGCGGCAACCTTCACGGCGAGCGCGGCGTCAGGCTCATCGCGGGCTCGGGAGTTTTCATCTGCAGCGAGTGCATCAGCCTTGCCAACGAGATTCTCTGGGGCCATAATCCCCCGGCGCGGGCCTCTTCTTAATGGATACAGGGTATAGATGAACGAACGAGAAGATCGACGCCGCTACACGCGCTGCTCCTTCTGCGGGAAGGGACAGGACCAGGTGCGCAAGCTGGTCGCCGGCCCGGGCGTGTTCATCTGTGATCAGTGCATCGATCTATGCCAGGAAGTCCTCGAGGATGACAACCGCTCGGCAGGCCAGAAAAAGCAGAAGACCGGCTTCATCCCAAACCCCAAGACCATCTGCGCAGCCCTCGACCAGTATGTGATCGGCCAGGACCGCGCCAAGAAGGTGCTTTCGGTCCAGGTGTACAACCACTACAAACGGATCTCCGCGTCGAAGTCCGTGGGCGATGTCGAGCTGACCAAGTCGAACGTGCTGCTCGTCGGACCGACCGGCTGCGGCAAGACCTACCTCGCGCAGACGCTGGCGAAGATCCTCGACGTCCCGTTCGCGATCGCCGACGCGACGAGCCTCACCGAGGCCGGTTACGTGGGCGAGGACGTGGAGAACATCCTTCTCCGCCTGATCCAGGCTGCCGACTTCGACATCAGCCGCGCGGAGCGCGGAATCATCTACATAGACGAGATCGACAAGATCGCGCGAAAGTCCGACAACCCGTCGATCACGCGCGACGTCAGCGGCGAGGGCGTTCAGCAGGCGCTGCTCAAGATCCTCGAGGGCACGGTGGCCAACGTTCCGCCACAGGGCGGCCGCAAGCACCCACACCAGGATTTCATCCAGATCAACACCACCAACATCCTGTTCGTCTGCGGTGGCGCGTTCGACGGGCTGGACAAGGTGGTCGAGCAGCGCACCGGCCGGCGGGCGATCGGTTTCGGGGCGCCGCACAACAAGATCGAGCGCAAGGCGGTGTCTGAGACGCTCAAGCAGCTGCAGCCACAGGACCTCTTGAAGTACGGGTTCATCCCCGAGTTCATCGGCCGCCTGCCGATCATCGTCACGCTGCATCATCTCGACCAGCAGGACATCGTGCGGATCCTCACCGAGCCCAAGAACGCGCTGGTCAAGCAGTACCAGAAGTTCTTCTCCCTGGACAACGTGGAGCTCGTGTTCCAGAAAGGATCGCTCGATGCGATCGCGGAGCTGGCGCTGCTTCGCGGCACAGGTGCCCGCGCTCTGAAGTCGATCATCGAAGAGGCGCTGCTCAACTCGATGTTCGAGATCCCGTCGCGCCCCGATATCAAGCGTTGTCTGATCTCCGAGCGCTCGATCCGCGAAGCGCTGGAGCCGGAGTTCGAGCTCGGCGAGGAAGGCGACAGCCCGGCGCGACTCGTGGGAGAGTCTGCCTAGCTTCAGTATTCTTCGCGGATGGACAGCATTCGCGGGAAGACCGTCTTGCTCACCGGAGCATCGACGGGTCTCGGGCCGCACATCGCGCGGCGGCTGCACCAGGCTGGCGCGAAGTTCGTGCTTTCGGCGCGAAACCGCGACGCTTTGAACCGGCTGGCCGAGGAGCTGGGCGATTCTCGCGTCATCGTCGCCGATCTTTCCAGGCTCGGTGAGGCCGAGCGCCTGGCACGCGAGGCGGGTGAGGTGGACGTTCTGGTCTCCAATGCTGGAGTGCCGGCGAGCGGGCGGCTAGCCACGTTCAAAGTCACAGAGCTGGATCGCGCCATCGCCGTGAACCTGCGAGCCAGCATGGTTCTCGCGCATCAGCTGTTGCCCGCGATGCTCGATCGCAAGGGCGGACACATGGTGTTCATGTCGTCGCTCGCGGGCAAGGCGCCTGCGGCCGGCAACTCTGTCTACAACGCGACAAAGTTCGGCATTCGCGGATTCGCGCTGGCGCTACGCGAGGAGCTGGTTGAGACCCGAGTCGGCGTGTCGGTGATCTGTCCGACCTTCGTCAGCGAAGCAGGCATGTGGGCGGAGACGGGGCTGAAGGCCAACTCGATGGTGGGCGAGGTCTCGCCGGCCGAGGTGGCCGACGCCGTCTGGTATGCGATCACCCGGAATCGCGCGGAGATCGACGTCATGCCGTTCCAGGTGCGAGCCGGTTTGAAGGTTCAAGCCCTCGCGCCCGGACTCTTCACCGCCGTCGCACGCGCGACCGGCGCCTCGAAGTTCAGCGAAGAGCAAGGCGAGCGCCAGCGCAACAAACGCTAATATCTCAACCATCATGAGCTGGACCGAGCGCTCCCAGGGGTCCCCGCGAAATCACGGCGCAGCCTCTGATTTCGTGGGGTCTTTATCCGTACCCTCGCCGGCTCTGTCGCGCTAAAGCGACCTAAGCGCCGGCGCACCTGTACACACCCCGAGCGATCAAGCACGCCCCTATGGATATGAAAGAGACAGGACCCGACACAAACACCGCGATGCCGAAAGCCTTTGACCCAAAGGCCACCGAGGCCGGCTGGTACGCGCGATGGGAGTCCGATGGCCTTTTCGTCGCCGACGCGACGAGCAAGAAGCCGAAGTACACCATCTGCCTGCCGCCACCGAACATCACCGGCGTGCTGCACATGGGTCACGCGCTCAATCACACGATGCAGGACGTCTGCGCGCGCTATCGCCGGATGGCGGGCTATGAAGTTCTTTTCCTTCCGGGCACCGATCACGCGGCCATCGCGACGCAGAACGTGATCGAGAAGCAGCTGGCGGCGGAAGGGATGACGAAAGAGCAGCTCGGACGCGACGCCTTCACGTCGCGCGTGGACGGGTGGTATCTCGACGTCGGCGACACCATCGTGAGCCAGGACCGGATCCTGGGCATCTCGCTCGACTGGTCGCGCCTGCGCTTCACCATGGACCATCGCTACGTGCGGGCGGTTATGACCGCGTTTGTGGCGTTCTACGAGCGTGGGTGGATCTATCGCGCCCCGCGCATCGTCAACTGGTGCCCGCACGACCTGTCGGCCATCTCTGACCTGGAGGTCGACTGGCAGGTGCACGAAGACACGCTCTACTACATCAAGTATCCCGTCTTGGATGATGGGGGGAGCACCCCCCACCCCCCCGACGGTGGCGAAATCGTGATCGCCACCGTGCGTCCCGAGACGATGCTCGCCGATACGGGCGTCGCGGTCAATCCGACCGACGAGCGGTATAGCGCGCTGATCGGAAAGACCGCGGTCCTGCCCCTGGTCGGCCGGAAGCTGCCTATCGTGGGCGATGAGGCGGTCGACAAGGGTTTCGGAACGGGCGCGCTCAAGGTCACGCCGGGCCATGACGCGATGGACTACGACATCGGCCAGCGCCATTCACTCGAGGTGATCAACGGGATGCATCCCGACGCGCGGATGAATGTGCCCGGTCTTCCGTATGACGGGCTGCCTGCGCTGGTGGCGCGCGAGAAAGTCGTCGCGGACCTCAAGGCGCAAGGGTTCCTGGTCAAAGAGGAGCCGTACACCCACGAGGTCGGCCACTGCGACCGGTGCCACGCGGTGATCGAGCCCTTGATCAGCGATCAGTGGTGGCTGCGTATGGAAACGATGCGCGACAAGGCGCTCGCCGCGTCTGCCGCCGGAATGGTGCGCTGGCATCCCGAGCGGTACGAGCGCACGTACCTCGACTGGCTGCGCGGGTTACGCGACTGGAACATCGGGCGGCAGCTCTGGCTGGGCCACCGTGTGCCGGTCTACTACTGCGAGAACGGCCACACGACCGTTTCGGTCGAGCCGCCGCGCGATTGCGCCGAGTGCGGCAGCATCAAGCTGACCCAGGACCCGGACGTGCTCGACACGTGGTTCTCGTCCGCGCTCTGGCCCTTCGCGACGCTTGGTTGGCCCGAAGAAACCGACGACCTGAAGGCCTTCTACCCCACCAACATGAACAGCACGGCTCGCGAGATCATCAATCTCTGGGTCAGCCGCATGATCATGACCGGCCTCGAGTTCATGGGCGAAGTTCCGTTCTCCGACGTCGCCATCCACTGCCAGGTCCAGGCCAACGACGGGCGCCGCATGTCGAAATCGCTTGGCACGGGCGTCGACCCGCGTGACCTGATCGACCGCTACGGCACGGATGCCGTCCGCGCGTGGGCCGCTTCCGTCGCGATGTCGAGTCAGGACGTCCGGTTCGACGAGAGTCGCGTCGAGGGCTACCGCCGGTTCTGCAACAAGCTCTGGAATGCGACCCGCCTGGTGCTGGGCTCGCCCGGAGCGCCGTCCACGGAAACCCCTGGGACTTTCGAGGTTCACGAGCACCTGGAAGACCGCTGGATCGCCTCCAGGCTCGAGCGTGCGTGCGCCGCCGTCACCGCGGGGATCGAGGGGTTCGTGTTCCAGGATTCGATGGCGGCGGCTTACGGCTTCGCGTGGAACGAGTTCTGCGACTGGTACCTCGAGGCTGCGAAGGATCGTCTCCGTGCCGGAGACCCGGCCGCACAGGACGTTGCGTATTTCTGTCTCGACAACTTGCTCCGGATCCTGCATCCGTTCATGCCCTTCGTCACGGAGGAGCTCTGGTCCCGGACTCCAGGACATCTCGACTACCTGATGCGTGCTCCGTGGCCTCAGCCTGACGGAAGGTTTGTCGACCCCGCGGCCGAGGAGTCTTTCGCCGCGGTGATGACGATCGTCGAGGAGGTGCGTGGTCACCGGCAGGCCGCCGGCGCGCCGCCACGCGGCGGAAGCCTGCACCTCGAGCAGCCGATCGACCGCAAGGTCGCGGCCCTGGTCGCCCGGCTCGCGCGAGTCGAGCTTGTCGACGAAATGGAAGGAGGCACGCCACTGGTCGCGGTGCCCGCGAGGCTGAGCTTTCCCGCAGGGTCCGGTGACAATCGCCAGGCCGAGGCAAAACGTGATGCGGAACGCGCCCGTCTGAAGTTGGACCTCGCGAAAACCGAGGCCAAGCTTGCTGACCCGGAGTTTCTCGCCAAGGCACCACAGGAGATCGTCCGGAAGCTGGAGGACCGAGCCGCCGAACTTCGCGCCGCAATCGACCGCTTAGAGTAGGCATCGGTTCATGCCGTCCCTCGCCCTGCTGGCGCCGGTGCTGCTGCCCCTCATCACGGCCGCGGTCGTCACCGCTTTCGGGCTGAGTGGCTTGAACCTTGGCCGGCTCGCCGCCGGCGCCGGCGCCTGGGCCGCCGTGGTGGTTCTCCTGGCCATCTGGCTGCCGGTGCGCTCCACACAGGAGCTGGACCTCGGTCAGCTCGGGTTCGGTTCCTCGTTCCAGCTGCGCATCGACGCCGTCGCGTTCGCGTTTGGTCTCATGGTCCTGGTTCCGGCCGCGCTGGTGCTGACTCTTCAGCGGCGCACCTGGCAGGAGGCGGCGATCGGCGCGCTGGGAGTGGCCGCTGCCATGGGCGCGATCGAGGCCGGAAACGTCGTCCTCACCGCGCTCGCGGGCGGCAGCGCCGCAACCGCGGCGGTCATCCAGCTAGACGTGGAGGACCTGCGCGCCCCCCGACCGCGGTGGAGCATGCTGCTCGCGGCCTGGCTGGCTTTGAGCTGGGCAGGCGTGATCCTCCAGGTGCGCAGCGGAACCGCCACGTATGCCGCCGTTCCCGTTTCCGCCCTGACGGCGCCGGTCTTTGCGCTGATCGCGTTTGCGGGCCTCATGGCTTCGGGACTTGTTCCCTGGCGCTCGTGGCCGGCCAAGGTGTGGTCGAGGCCATCGCTCCGCGCCGCCGGCCTTGTCGTGGCGATCCTGTTTCCGCTGGGCTTCTACCTGCTGGTGCGCGCCTACGAGATGGGTGATGGTCGCTTCCCGCACGTGGCTTTCCAGGCGGGCCTCGCCATGTGGGGCGTGATCGTCGCGCTGGGCGCGGCCGCCCGAGCTCAGTCCGCAGCCACACAGCGCGGATTTCTAGCCGAGGTGATTCCTGGCATCGGCGGGTTCGCGCTGATGACCGTCGCGCTCGGCACCCCGCTCGGCCTGGTGGCGGGACTCATCACCCTCGCCTTCGCTTCAGCCATGACCGGCTGTCTCTCCCTGTTGCCCGACCGCGCCGGCCCCGCGTCTTTGATCACCATCGCCGCAGCGGTCGGGCTCCCACCCGCGCTCGGCTTCGGTGCGCGCATCGTCGGGATCGAGTCCACGTTCGAGGCGGGTGACTTCTTCGGGTTCATCGGGGTGGCCGCGGCGATCGTCTGGGTGCTCTGGATGGTTGCCGGCGGCCGCGCCACAGGCCTCCCGGCTGGACACGGGCGCCCGGTCATCGAGACTTTCCCTCGCGTGGCGATGGCGATCGCGGCGCTGACGCTGGTCGCGGGGCCCGGGCTGGCGGCGATTCAGTCGGCATTCGCCAACCCAGCCCAGGCCGACGTGATGCCCCTCCCACCGGGTTCGGTCAGCGGCGGGCTCACATCGGTGGTCACTGTGTCGACAGTCCTTCCGGTCGTCGCGCTCTTCGTGCCGTTGTTGATCATCGGCGTGGTCGCTTTTGGCGCGGCGGGCATCTCGCTCATCCGGACCCAGGCACGGCCGTCGCTGTTCCCTCTTCCGTGGGCCGGCGCAATCGACAGCTTGCGACGGGCAGCTGCCTCGGCGTCCCTGCCTGAGCAGTACCGCTCCATCCTCGACCTCCGCGCCCTCGAAGCCGCAGCGTCGAGTGGGCGCCCGCTGGTCTGGCTCGCCTCGCTCGCAGCGCTGGCCTTCGCCGTGACTCGCTAGTGCCGCACCTCAGTTGATCGCGGCTGCGTTCCTGGCCTGGCTCGGGGCTGCATTTGTCGTGCTGTCCGACGGGCGCCGCGGACTGGCGCTCGGACTGGTGTTGGTCACCGCCGGCCTGGCGGTGCTGGCCTGGCCGGCCGGGATGGCGTTGGGCGCTGTCGCGGTCGGCGCCGGAGGCCTGGTGGCCGCCGGCCTGTGCTGGCGATCGGGCCCGCCCGCCTGGGGGATCATGCCGGCGGGCTCGACACCTCGCACCGTCCTCTGCATCGCCTCCGGCCTGCTCGGATTGTGGGTGGCATCTTTGGTCACGACTGGAACCGGGGCCCCTCTTCGCTTCGCCGTCCTGGTGGTCGTGGGATTGATGGCAGCGCGAATCCTGATCAGCCGCGACTCCGGCGTCGTGCTGGCCGGCCTCGCCGCCCTCGCCCTGGCGTTGGCGGTGGCTCCCGGCCTCGCAGCGCAGTCACCGGGCCCTGTCCCGGCGATCATCGGAGCGCTGGTCGCGGCAGGCGTCATGTTCGTTGCCGGCCCGCCGGCACCCGGGCTCTCTCGCGCCGCTTCGCCGGCGCCTGCGGACAAAGATGCAGCCTGAGCTGCTCCTCGCCGCCACCGCGGCGCTGGGCCTCGCGGTTGTCTTCGCTCCCCCTCGGGTTCCACGCGCTGACCTGCTCACCTGGGGCCTGCTGGGGCTTGCCGCCATGGCCGCGATGGCGATCGCGCCAAGCCTGGACGTGGTCATCTTGATCCTGCTCGTGCTCGCCGTCCTGCAAGCGCGCCTGGCTTCGAAACGGGATTTCGCCACGCGACTTCGCGCCCCGATCCTGGCGGTAAGCCTCATGGCGCTGGGCGTCGCGTTCGAGCGGATGCAGGGTCCGGTGGTGCTCGAGCGCTTGGGCGCGGTCGGCATCGTGGCGGGCCTCGCGGCCGCGGTCGGGTTGCTCCCGTGGGCCCATGAGTTCGATCCTGAGGAATCGGTGGTTGCATCGCCGATCCCATGGATTGCCTTCGTCGGCCCCCTCCTCGCGGCGACTGTGATCTCGCAGTCAAGGGGCGTCGTGCCGGCGGACGCGGGCGACGCGTTCGGGGCGATGCTCATCGGCCTGGGCCTCCTGAACATGCTCTGGGGGAGCGTTGGTTCCTGGCGGACCGAGGGTGATGCCGCGGCCTGGCGCTATTCATTCATGGCCGATTGGGGGCTCGCGCTGTGCGGGTTCGGCCTGGCGATCGCCGACGGCCGGGCCGCCGCCCTGATCATCCTGTTCAGCATCGTCCTCGGCCGGTTTCCCCTTTATCTCTGGTCTCGGCAGGCCATTCGAGAGAAGGTGCCCACGGACCGGCCGATCAACCTGGTCGTGGCCGCGGTGCTCGCGGGCTCAGCACCATTCGCGGGCTTTCCCGCCCGGGTCTTGCTGCTGCGCGGCGCCACACAGCTTTACTGGCCGCTTGCCCTTGTGCTGGCCGCATTGATGCTGCTGTGGCTTCCCGCTTCGCTGCGCCTCGGGCGCAGCATGGGCGTGCCGCGGGGAAGGCAGGCGGTGGGCGTGGCCATCGTGCTCGCGGTCAACGTCCTGCTCGGCGTCTTCCCTCAACCCCTGCTCACCCTGGCAGGCCTGTGATGGACTCCTAGATGGCGCAGCTCCTCGCGTCGCTCGCCACGAACGCAGCAGCGCTGGTCCTTTATCCAGGTCTGCTTGCAGCCGCCGTCTTTGGTGGCGTGGCCGAGATCAGCTGGCTGAGCTTGACGATGGGCGGCTGGGCATCGCCCGATCTTCCGCGGCGACGGCCCACGCCGGTCCTGGCGACGGTGCTGCTGTGCTCGATCCTCGCCGGCGTGCAGCTGGCTGCACCGTTCAACCCGGTCCCGTCGGCGGAGCGCAGCGTGGTGGTGGCGGCAATCGCGCTGGCCTTCACCGCCTGGGCGGAGCTCGCGCTCACGGTCGAGCTCGTGGTTGAACCTCGGTGGCTTCTCATCGTGCAGTTCTGCTGGCTGCTTGCCGTCCTTGCTCCGGCTGTGCAGCCGGAGACGCTCCGACCGCAGGTCCTGGGCAACATGCTGGTCCCCGCCTTGCTTCCACTGAAGGTGGCGTGCGGCGCCCTCTACGTTCTCTGCCTGCCGGCCCTGCTCCAGTTGTGGCCATTCGCGCCGCCGGGCGATCGCCGGGCCCGGCGGCGCCTCGATGCCGCCCGGTCCCTTTGCTGGTTCCCGTACTGCGGACTCTTCACGACGCTGTTCTTTCCACCGCCCGCCGACGACCTGCTCGGGCTCTTGCGCTTTTTCGGCATCACCGCCGTCGTGGCCGCGCTCGCCATGGGAGCCGGTGTCGTCATGCAGCGCCGCGGCGCTGTCCTTGCTCGCGCGCTCTACATGCGTGCGATCGGGCCATACGCGCTGGTGGTCCTCGTTGTGGCGGTGGTGACGTCGTTGAAGTTGAGGTAGCCATGGTTGGGATGACGCTTGAGAGGCAAGTGCGACGCGAGAAAGGACTGGGAAGGGGGGTGGTGGTGGGGCTTTAGAGGCGCGAGGGGCGCTCGAAAAGCGACTGGGAAGGGGGTGTGGTGGCGCGGCGGGAGGCGAGAGGAGCGCTGCGTAAGAGACTGGGAAGGGGGCGTGGGTGCCGGGGTCTCAGTGGTCTGGATGAGGGCTCGGAGAGGTTGCGCATTTTGCGCAATCGTTTGAGTCAATCTGCTTGACAAGCGAACGTATGTTTGGTAGTCTGTTTCTATGCTCGCGACGCAAGACGTCTGTGTCTCCAACGACCTCCTGCGCGAGCGCCTGATTCAGCGCCGGCGCGTGATCGACCTCCAGGAGCTGGCTTTCGCGCGCGAGGCGGCCGAGTTCGCCGCCAGCGACGCCTGGGACGAGGATGGGTCGGTCAGCGCGGTCGACTGGATCCGCTTCAACTGCCACACAACTGCTGGCGCGGCGGCCAACGCCATCGCCGTCGGCGAGGCTCTGCCTCGGCTGCCGGAAAGCCACCAGGCTGTGGTCGATGGTGAGATCGGCTTCGCCCACCTCGCGGTGATGGCACGTACCTCCGAGGCACTCGGAGAGCGCTTCGAGGAGAAGGTGCTGGTCGAGAAGGCGAAAGAGAGCTCACCCGGCAAGTTCTTCTACATCTGCCACCACGCCCGCCACGCCGCCGATCCCAAGACCTACGCAGCCGAGCAGGCGGAGCAGGTCGAGCAGCGGCGGCTCAAGTTGAGCACCTGGATGGATGGCTCGTTGCTGATCAGCGGCCAGCTCGACCCGATCGGCGGCGCTGCTGTGCTGGCGGCCTTCGCGCCGCTGGCGCGTAGATCGGGCGCACATGACCACCGCGATCAGGAGCAGCGCAACGCGGATGCGCTGGTCGAGATCTGCATGCACTCTCTGGACAGCGGCCTGATCCCGCAGCGCGCTTCGCAGCGCACCCACCTTCAGGTCACCACCTCGCTCGAGACGCTGCTGGCCCTGCCGGGCGCACCGGCGGCGGAGATGGAGCACTCACTTCCTATCTCCTCCAGGACGGTAGAGCGCCTCGCCTGCGACTGCTCGGTCACTCGGATCCTGCTCGACTCGGAGTCGATGGTGATCGACGTGGGGCGGGCCAAGCGGACGATCTCCGGACCGCAGCGCAAGGCGCTGAATGTGCGCGACAAGCACTGCGTCTGGCCGGGTTGCGAGCGGCCGGCGAGCTGGACCGAAGGCCACCACCTGGCGCACTGGCTTCATGGCGGCGGAGGCAATCTGCCCAACCTGGCTTTGCTCTGTCACCGGCATCACTGGTTGGTGCATGAGGGGAACTGGCAGATCGTTCGTGGGGATGACGGGCGGATGCTGACCATCCCGCCGTTGGTTTCGTTCGGGTCTCCCTCGCGCGATCCGGACTAACGACAAAGGTCCCGTCCTAAACTGAGGCCGTGTCCAAGCTTCTCGGGATGCGCTGCCGCGAGTGCGGCGCGGAGTATGAGGTGGCAGCGACGCACGTCTGCGAGATGTGCTTTGGGCCGCTCGACGTGGTCTACGACCAGGCCGCTCTAAAGAAGGTCGTGAGCCGAGACCGGATCGAGCAGGGGCCCAAGTCGATGTGGCGCTACCGCGACCTGCTGCCCATCGAGGACTCCGTGTCGGTGGTGACGCTGGGTGAGGGCATGACACCGCTCGTCAAGGCGGACAGGCTGGGGGCCGAGCTCGGGCTGGGGAACCTCTACCTGAAAAACGACAGCATGAACCCGACCAACTCCTTCAAGGATCGGGTGGTGTCGGTCGCCATCAGCTGGGCGCGGTCCCATGGCTTCGAGACCATCGCGTGCGCGTCCACCGGCAACCTTGCGAACGCGGTCGCGGCATATGCGGTGCGGGCGGGGTTGGAGTGCTTTGTGTTCATCCCTGACGACCTCGAGGCCGGCAAGGTCGCGAGCATCGGCGTCTTCGAACCCAACGTGGTCGCGGTCCGGGGCAACTACGACGAGGTCAACCGCCTCTGCAGCCAGCTCGTCGAGTCCACTCCCTGGGCCTTCTGCAACATCAATATCAGGCCTTTTTATGCGGAAGGCTCGAAGACGCTCACCTTCGAGACGGCCGAGCAGCTGGGATGGAAGCTTCCTGACGAGATCATCGTCCCGATCGGCAGCGGCTGCCAGTTCGTGCGCCACCGCCAGGCCGCGAAGGAGCTCCTGGAATATGGGCTGGTCCGCGAGGACCGCATTCCGAAGTTCACCGGCGCTCAGGCGCTCGGTTGCGCACCGGTCTACAACGCATTCCAGTCCGATACGCCCGAGCGGGTGCTGCCGGTCAAGCCCGATACGATCGCCCGGTCGATCGCGATCGGCAACCCATCGGACGGCATGTACGTGAACCGGATCGCGCGCGAGACGGGTGGTGTGGTCGAAGCCGTGACAGAGGAGGAGATCGTCGAGGGCATCCGGCTGCTCGCCCGCACGGAGGGGATCTTCACCGAGACCGCCGGGGGCGTGACGATCGGCGTGCTGGCCAAGCTGGCCAAGGCGGGGCGGTGGAACGGCGACGAGGTTGTGGTCGCCTACGTCACCGGTCATGGCCTGAAAACCGCCGATGTGCTGACGTCCTCCAATGGTCATTCGCGCCGCGTGGAAATAGAACCGACGCTAAAGTCGTTTCGCGAGAAGGTGAATATCTAGATGGCACAGTTTCGAATTCCCGGTCCGCTTCGGCGCCTCTCGGACGGCCAGAACACCGTCGATGTGGAGGCGGCCGACCTCGCGACAGCGATCGATGCGCTCGACGCGCGCTATCCCGGCTTCAAGGACCGCCTGCTCGACGAGAAAGGCGAGCTGCGTCAGTTCGTCAACGTGTACCTGAACGACGAGGACGTGCGGCTCGGTGCCGGGCTGAGGGCGAAGGTTCACGAGAAGGACGAGATCTCGATCGTCCCGGCTGTGGCCGGGGGTCGTCAGCGGCCTTAGACTCCCCGATATGGGGCGCAGGCGGCTGAAATTGATCTTCGGACCGGCCATGGTCAAGGAGCCGGTGATCTACCAGCTCGGGAAGCAGTTCGCGCTGGTGACGAACATTCGGCGGGCCGACGTCACCCGCGACCAGGGCTGGGTGCTGCTCGAGATCATCGGCGAGCCGGACGAGCTGGACCGCGGAGTGGCCTACCTCGAGTCGCGAGGGGTCGAGGTCGAGCCGGCCGAGGGAGACCTGGTCGAGTAGAGCTCGCGCCTGGCTCCGATTACCATTGCCGCGGTCATGGAGCGCAACGTCAACGTCGCGATCATCGGCGGTGGGCAGGCTGGACTCGCGACGAGCTGGTATCTCACCCAAGCCAAGGTCGACCACGTGGTCCTCGAATCCGGCCGTATCGCCGAGACCTGGCGCTCGCGACGCTGGGACTCGTTCTGCCTGGTCACTCCCAACTGGACCGTACAGCTCCCCGGCGCGAAATACGATGGGCCAGACCCGGATGGGTTCATGTCGTTGGCGGAGCTTGTCAGTTACTTCCAGTCGTACGCGAACTCGTTCGATGCGCCGGTGGAGGAAAACTGCGCCGTCACGAAGCTGGAGGCTGACGACGGCGGCTTTCTGCTGACGCTGGCCTCGGGCAAGATCAAGGCTCGCTCTGTGGTGGTGGCGACCGGTGCCTACCAGCGACCCCATCGTCCCGCCGGCGCGGAATCGCTGCCGAACGACGTGGTGCAGCTCTTCGCCGAGGAATACACGAATCCGGAGGCCCTACCTCAAGGCGCTGTGTTGGTCGTCGGAAGCGGGCAGACCGGGTGTCAGCTGGCGGAGGAGATTCACCAATCGGGCCGCAAGGTATTCCTTGCGTGTGGCCGGTGCGTCTGGGTGCCGCGCCGGCTGCATGGCCACGACGCGGTGTGGTGGATGATCGAGTCGGGCTTCATGGACCGTACTCCGGACAAGCTCCCCTCACCGATGGCAAGGCTCCTCGGCAACCCGCAGGCCAGCGGGCATGACGGCGGGCGGGACCTGAATTACCGCGTGCTGCACGCGTTGGGTGTCGAGCTGCTCGGCAGGTATGTCGGCGCCGAGGGCTCGAAGCTCCGCTTCGCCGACGACCTCGCCGCGAGCGTCGACTTCGGCGATGCGCGGCTGGGCGATCTCTTGAAGTTCATCGAGGCAGGCTGCCCCGCGAAGGGAATCACTCCCCCGACGTTCGAGATGCCGCCTCCGCTTCGGGTTGAGACCCGCCGGGAGCTGGACCTGGCTCAGGATGGGATCGGGAGCGTGATCTGGACGAGCGGTTACCGCCCGGACTATGGGTGGGTGAAATTCCCAGTCGTCGACGGCATGGGTTTCCCGGTTCAGACGGATGGAAGGTCGGCGGTGCCCGGCCTCTACTTCATGGGCGTGCACTGGATGCGGAAGGGCAAGTCGTCGATCCTTTACGGCGTGGGTGAGGACGCCGGGGTCGTTGCCCAGCACATCGTCGAGTCGCCTTCATAACGACAGGTAGGCTTACCGAATGAAGATCGCGGTGGCCATGTCGGGCGGAGTGGACTCCTCCGTCGCCGCCGCGCTCCTCCAGGCTCAGGGCCACGAGGTGGTCGGCGTCACGCTGCAGCAGTGGCCACGCGGGGACACGGAGGAGTCGGCGAAGCACGGCGGGTGCTGCTCGCTCAACGCTGTGGAAGATGCGCGGCGCGTCGCGTCTCTGCTCGGCATTCCTTATTACTGCTGGAACCTCGAGAAGGAGTTCGGCGAGAGGGTCATCGAGCCGTTTCATCGCGATTACCTCGAAGGCCGCACCCCGAATCCCTGCGTGCGCTGCAACGCGTTCGTGCGCTTCGACCTCATGCTCGGCCGCGTGCTGGACCTCGGGTTCGACCGCCTGGCGACCGGCCACTACGCGCGGATCGTCAATGGGATCGAGGGGCCCGAGCTGCACACCGCGGTGGACGCCGCGAAGGACCAGTCCTACATGCTCTATCACCTCGATCGCGCCCGCCTGGCGCGCATCCTCTTTCCTCTCGGGGGAATGACCAAGCCCGAGGTGCGCGAGCACGCTCGCGAGTTCGGGCTTCCAGTCGCGGACAAGGCGGAGAGCCAGGAGATCTGCTTCGTGCCGCGTGGCGAGACTGCGCGCTACCTGGCTGAGCGGCTGCCCGTCCGAGCAGGCGCCGTCGTCGACTCGGATGGGCGCGAGCTCGGCACCCACCGCGGCACCGCGCTCTACACCGTCGGCCAGCGCAGCGGTTTCGGCGACCTTGCCGAGGTCGGGCCCTGGTACGTGCTGCGAGTCGATGCGCCCGCCAACCGGCTGGTCGTGGGCCGCAAGGAGGAGCTCGGCGTACGCAACGTGGAGCTACGCGACGTGACCTTCGTCGGCGGGCGGGCGCCCGAGCCGGTGAGGTGCGAGGCGAGGCTGCGCTACCACGCGCCCGCCATCCCCGGCGAATACCGGGCTGGACGGCTATCGCTCGACGAGCCGTTCCTGGGCGCCGCGCCCGGACAGGCCGCGGTTCTGTACTCGGGCAGCCACGTCCTAGGCGGGGGGATCATCGCCTCCGCGTCGTGAGCGGCCGTCCGGACCTCCTTCTCGCGGCGCTTCACTGGGTCGAGTACGTCGGTCTCCTGGGCGGGATCGGGTCGATCGTGATCAGGCGCCTGGCGCATAACCGGCCGCAGATTCGCTGGGCCGACCCGCCGATGCACATCTTCCTGGGGGTTGCGTTTCTCGGCGGCCTGGCTGTCATAACGGTCGAGGGCCTGGATGCGGGTTCGCTGCCCGGGTGGGAGCGCCTGGCCCGCGTCGCGGCCGAAGGTTCGGCGTTCGTCCTGTGCGTTCGGGGCATTCCGTTGGTCGCCCCTGTCGCGGTGTTGGCCGCGGCACTGCTCCCGTTCGCGAGCCGCGCCGCGTTAGTGCAACCCAGCGGGGGCGCCGAATTCGCCGATGCAGTCCATGTCCTTTCGGCGGCCATGTGGGCCGGCGGCATCCTCGCCCTCGCCACACTGCACCCGCCGGGCGGGTGGCGCGGAACCGAGGCGCGGGTGCTGCTCGACCGTTTTGGCGGTGTCGCCCTGATCGCGTTCGCGGTGACGGCGCTGACCGGTGTCCTGCGGGCCAGCGACGAGCTCCACGACATCAGCGGGTTGTGGACGACGTCTTACGGGGAGGTGCTCGCGCTCAAGTCGTTAGGGGTTGGCATCATGCTCGTGCTGTCAGCGGTGGCTTGGCGGCGGGGAGTCCCGCTCGCGCGGGCGGAGGCCGCGCTGGCCGTGCTGGTCGTGGCGGCCACAGCTTTGCTCGCCGCTTTTCCTACGCCGCACTAAGATTCGCTAGTGGCCACCGTGCGCGAGGTCATGAAGACCACGCTGTATTCAGTGGACCCCTCGACAACCGTCGGTGAGGCGATCTCGCTGATGGCGCGGAACAAGATCGGGTCGGCCCTGATCATGCAAGGTGGCAGGCTCATCGGCATCTTCACCGAGCGTGACACCGTGCGCGCCATCTCACAGTCGCATGACGCGCCGGATCACGAGATCTCGTCGTGGATGACGCGCGAACCGAAGACGATCAGTCCTGAAATCGACGTCGACGACGCGATGAAGACAATGCTCGACCACGGGTTCCGCCACCTACCGGTGGTGGAGGCGGGAGAGGTGATCGGCATGGTCTCCATGCGCGATCTCGCAGCGGAGCAGCAGTAACCTCGCTGTAAAATAGTTGGCTCCCGCCCCCTCGGTAGTTTCGTGCGCCCAAAAAGAAAGGCGCGAAGGAAGTTCAACGCTTGGGTTTGCTGGCGCTGCGGCGCTATCTCCCGTACCTGCGGCCGTATGCCGCGCTCGTCGCCGTCTTCGGCCTGGCGCAGCTGGGCAGCCTTGCCACGGCCGCGTCGATCCCAAAGATCATCCAATACATCATCGACGGGCCGGTCACGCATCACCGGCTGGACTTGCTCGTGCAGACGGCGGGCTTGCTGCTGCTAATCGCGCTAGCGGAGTTCGTCTTCATCTACCTGCGCCGCAACTACTCGGGCGCCGTCTCGCTGCGCATGGAGACCGATTTGCGCGACGACTTCTACGCGCACCTGCAGTCGCTCCAGGTTTCCTTCCACGACAACTGGCAGTCGGGGCAGCTGCTGTCGCGCGCGGTCTCCGACATCGCCACGGTCCGCCGCTTCGTGAGCTTCGGGCTGATCTGGTTCCTGCAAACGATCGTGACGTTCGCGGTCGTCTTCGTCCTGATGCTGCAGCTGGACTGGAAGGTGGCGATCGTGGTGACGCTGTTCATGCTTCCCATCGCTTACTTCAGCAACAAGTTCCATGACAAGTACAAGCCGATCGCGCGCCGCCTACAGGACCAGCAGGGCGACCTCACCACGATCATCGAGGAGATGGCCACCGGCGTCCGCATCATCAAGGCGTTCGGGCGCATGCCCCTGATGCAAAAGCGCTTCGAGGACCAGGCCGGGCTGCTGCGAACAACGAGCCTCGAGGGGATCAGGGCGCGGGCGTTGCTGTGGACACAGATCAACTTCCTCCCGAACCTCTCTCTCGTCGCGGTCCTGCTGCTCGGCGGCTACAACGTCGTACAGGGGACGCTGACGATCGGCGGCCTAATCGCGTTTATGAACTACGTGTTCATGCTCACGTGGCCCATGGACGCGATCGGTTACATCCTCTCGATGAGCGAGGAGTGCCAGACGGCATCGCAGCGCCTGAACGAGGTGCTCGACTCGCGACCGGAGATTGCCGACCATCCGGGCGCTCGAGCCCTGGAGCGCAGCCGTGGGCATATCGAGCTGCGCGGCGTCGGCTTCAAGTACCCGAAATCGAACGAATGGATCCTGCGCGACCTGAACCTCGTCATCGAGCCGGGCGAGACGGTGGGCATCGTCGGCCGCACCGGCAGCGGCAAGACGACGCTCGCCTACCTCCTTCCGAGGCTCTACGACGTCGACGAGGGCGCCGTCCTCCTCGACGGCATCGACGTACGCGAGCTGAAGCTCAGCTCGCTCCGCTCGCACATCGGCGTCGCGTTCGAGGATCCGATCCTGTTCTCTGCCTCCGTCCACGAGAACCTCGTCATGGGCCGGGCGATCACCACGGACGAAGAGCTGAAGCGGGCGATCGACGTCGCTCGGGCCGGGTTCGTGTGGGATCTCCCGTGGGGCCTCGAAACTCGTGTCGGCGAGCAGGGCTATACCCTCTCGGGCGGGCAGCGGCAGCGCCTCGCGCTCGCTCGCGCGGTGCTCGGCGGGCCGCCGGTATTGGTGCTCGACGACCCTCTGTCGTCGGTGGACGTCCACACCGAGGCCCTCATCGAGGAATCGCTCGCGCGTGTGCTGGAAGGGGTGACCGGGCTGCTCGTGGTGCACCGGCCTTCGACGCTTGCGCTTGCCGATCGGGTGGCGCTGCTCGACGGCGGGCGCATCGTCGCCACCGGCACCCACAGCGAGCTCATGAAGTCCAACGAGCTCTACCGGGCGCTGCTTTCTCAGGAATACGAGAAGAGTGCGGAAGAGGTGTCGGCATGAGCGTCGTCGCTCCCGCTGACCGTTGGCGCGGAGTCGCCTCGGAGGAGATCGACGAGTTCTCGCCGAGCGTCGCCGGGCTGCTGCGCCGGCGAAGCCGACGGCTGCTCGGAGAGCTTGCCCGGCCGTACCGCCGGCAGATCGCGCTCGCGGGGCTGCTGATCGTCGTGCGGTCGGCCGCCTATCTCGCGCTCCCGTACCTGGTCGGCCTCGGCATCGACAAGGGCATCCGTCCAGGGGGCAGCGGCAACCTGACCACTCTCGAGGTGATCGTCGCGGTGCTGCTGCTCGCGCTCGCGGTCAACGCCCTGGCCAACTATGCGTTCCTACGCCTGTCCGGCAAGATCGGCGCCGATGTCCTGTTTGATCTGCGCAAGACCCTGTTCGCTCACGTCCAGGCGCTCTCGCTTTCGTTCTACGAGCGCTATACGTCGGGCCGCATCATCTCGCGTCTGACCTCAGACATCGACGCATTGAACGAGCTGTTGGCCACCGGGCTGACGTCGGTGATCACGTCGCTGATCTCAGTGGTGGCGATCACGGTCATCCTGCTGCGGCTGGACGCGCGCCTCGGCCTCGTGACGCTGGTCGCGATGCCGCTCGTGCTTGCGATGACGGCCTGGTTCCGGAGCAACTCCGCGCGCTCGTATCGCGCGGTGCGGCGCGCAATCGTGCTGGTGATCGTCCAGTACGTTGAGTCGCTGGGTGGGATCAGGGCGGTGCATGCGTTCCGGCGCGAGGCGCGCAACCAGGAGATCTTCGAAGACGTCAACGCCCGCTACCGCGACGCCAACATCTGGTCGAACCGCCTCGCCTCGACGTTCGGCCCGGCGATCAACCTCCTCGGCCGGCTCACGACCACCGCCGCCCTGCTGTACGGCGGGTACCTCGTCGTGCAGGGCCAGCTGACGCTGGGCGTGCTGACCGCCTTCGTCCTGTACCTGCGGCAGTTCTTCGAGCCAATGCAGGACCTGTCGCAGTTCTACAACGTGTTCCAGGCCGCGGGCGCGGCGCTGGAAAAGCTTGCCGGGGTGATCGAGGAGACGCCGACGGTGCCGGAGCCCACGTCGCCCGTGAGCATGGGCGAGGTGAAAGGCGCGATCGCCTTCGAGGGCGTCACGTTCGCCTATCGCGACAAGCCGGTGCTGCACGACATCGACCTACGAATACCGGACGGCCAGATCGTCGCCGTGGTGGGTGAGACCGGGGCGGGCAAGACGACGATGGCGCGGTTGATGGCACGGTTCTACGACCCTACGGTCGGCCGCCTGACGCTCGACGGTGTCGACCTCCGCTCGATCGCAGTGACCGATCTGCGGCGGGCGATCGCGATGGTGACGCAGGAGACATTCCTGTTCTCGGGGACGGTGGGGGAGAACCTGATGTTCGGCCGGCCCGACGCTTCTCGGGACCAGATGATCACGGCTGCCCGCGCGATCGGCGCCGACGAGTTCATCAGCGCCATGCCCAACGGCTATGAGACCGACGTGCGGCGGCGCGGCGTGCGGCTGTCGTCGGGTCAGCGGCAGCTGGTCGCCTTCGCGCGCGCTTTCCTCGCGGACCCTCGGGTGTTGATCCTGGACGAGGCGACCTCTTCGCTCGACCTTCCGTCAGAGCGCCTGGTCCAGCGGGCGTTGCGCACGCTGCTGCGCGGCCGGACCGCGGTGATCATCGCCCATCGCCTGTCGACGGTCGAGATCGCCGACCGCGTGCTGGTCGTGGACGGAGGGCGGGTGGTGGAGGACGGTGCTCCGTCGGACCTGCGCCAGCGCGGCGGGGCCTATGGACAGCTGCACCGTCAGTGGGTGGAATCCCTGGCCTGAAGCGCGACGCGCAAACCCTGAAGATCTCAGACGGTGGTGTTGTCCACATAGAAGCGCCGCCAGCCGACCTTCTGGAATCCCAACCCGGCCAGGATCGGACCTGACATGTCGCCGCCCCACACGGTGAGGCCGTCCACGCCGGCGTGGCGCGCGATGACCTGCCGGGCCGCGACCAGGGCGCGGTAGATCCCCCGACCTCGGAATTTCGAGCGTACGGATCCGCCCTGCAGGATCGCGCCTGCCGGTGGAAACATGCTCATCCCGGCTGAGCCCGCGGGCTCCCCGTCCACAGTCGCCAGCAGCAGGTAGCGGTTGCGGGTCTCGCGGTAGTTGAGGCGGCGCCGGTCCTGCATCGCAATTGCTTCGGGTGACTCGCCAGGGTCGTCTGCCTCGAACGCCTCGCGTGCGGCGCTGTCCGACATCCGGAACGTCTCGAGGTCCGCCAGAGCGTCGCGGATCTCGAGGCCCTGGATCGCCGGAGCGTCCACGGTGGCGTCGATGGGCATCACCATCACCTGCGATTCGGCGCCGTGCGGATCGGGCGGGACCCCGTGCTTCGCCAGGTGGCCGGCGAAGTCGGACGGCTCCGTTCCCGGGTCGAGCGTCCACATGAAAGGAAGATGGTGGGGCGCGAAGATCGCCCGGACCTCGCGGATCACCTCGCCCGCTTCGCCGTCCTGAAACCTGATCCATGAGACGTTGTTCGGACCCGCGATCGGGAAGTCCGGCTGAATGCTTGCGCGGTACCGGGGCGTGGCGATGATCTCGATCCCGGGCCCCGGCTCGGGGCGGAAGTTGTTGGCGAAGTCGATGAGCGCCTGCGATACTGCCCGCATGACCGCATTGTCGCGCGCTCTCGCCCGCTGGGACCCGTTGAGGGTCTCCGCGGCTGCTCTGGGGCTTGCGCTGCTGCTCCTCGTGGCGGCGTACGCGGTCAGTCTGGGGTCGTCGGATGTCACCCCTGGGGCGGTCATCTCCGCGGTCGCGCTGGTCGGGATCGCAGGTTCCGGGCTCCTGTATGCTTGGCGCCTCGGAGCCGGCGGCATCGTCGACTAGCCGGTAAACCCCCACTTATCAACCACGGAGTGCCGATGGACTCCCTCCACGCGATTGGCTTTTACGTGTCCGCCGCGGTCTCGCTCGGCGGCGGGCTCCTGGTGGCATTCCTACCGGGACGAGGCGGTCGCGGCCTTGCCCTGGCGCTTTCCGGCCTCGGGATCGCCGGTCTCTACGCCTCCCTGTCCGCCGACTTTGCCGGGCTCGTTGCGCTCGTCTGCTATGCCGGCTGCGCGGTGCTGATCGCCGGTCCGCGGTACAGGATCGTGGACTCCCCGATCGGCATGCCCTGGCGCCAGGCCGGAGCTGTCGCGGCCGCCGGCCTGTTCGCATTGCTGGCCTACGCCGCTTTTCGGGGCGACTTCGTTCATGCCACCTACAAAGGCGGCGAGTTCGGCATCGCCGGGATCGGCAGGCTCCTCTTCGTCCATGACGCCCTGGCGACCGAGGCCGTTGGCGCCCTGGTGATGGTCGCGCTCGTGGGTGCGGCCGCCGCCTGGCGCGTCCGGGATCGGGCTCGGTGAGCGCCGGTCTTGTATCGGTCCTCTTCGTCGCGGTGGCACTCGTTTCGGTCGGCGCGTTCGTCGCCACCTGGAAGAGAGACCTCACCGCGGCTCTCGCCGGCCTGCCGCTGATGTTCGGCGGTGCGGGTGTCGCATTCGCCGGGGCGGCTCGATTCTCGGCGGCCGGCGACCCGAAGATCTTCGGCCAGGAGGTCGCGGCTCTTCTCGCGGTGGCCGCGCTGGCGCTGCTCGCGCTCGGCGTGGGGATCGCGGGCCGGGGGACCTCGCGCTGAACTTTCTCTTCGCGCTGGCGAACATCGCGGCAGCGGCCTCCGGCACGGCTTCCGGGTCGCGCCCGGCGCCTGGGTTCACATTCGACCCCGCAACCACGCTCCCGTGGGCGGTGCCCCTGATCGTCATCGCCCCGTTCGCGGCCTTCATGATCGCTCTCTCGAGCGTCCGCACCCGCCGCTCGTCCGCGAACCTCGCGATGTTCGGCGTGGTCGTCAGTCTGCTGGCCAGCCTGCTGGTGGGCTGGGGCCTGGCGAAGAGGTCCACGCCTTTTCTGGCCACCTACTCGTACATCAACCTGCCGGTCGCTTTCACCGGGCCGTCGAACTTCCAGGGCTTTGGAATCGACATCGTCCTGCGCGTCGACCACCTCACGGTCGCGGCGCTGATCGTGGTCGAGCTCTGCATGATCGGGGCCCTCGGGTGGCACCAGGTGATGGGACGAACGGAGCCCGGGGCGGCGCGGTTCAACGCGCTGATGAGCGTGCTGCTGTTCGGTGCGACGGGCGTGCTGGTCAGCTGGGACCTCGCGGAGCTGTTGGTGTTCTGGGGTCTCGCGGGCGCGGCGACCTACCTCCTCCTGGCACACCGCTGGGGCATGGACGAGGCAGCGGTGCGGGCGCGGGTCGCCCTCGCGCTTCCGTTCGTGACCGACCTCTCGCTTCTGTGCGGAGTCGGGTGGCTGTACGCGCGATACGGCCTCAACAACCTGACCACGCTCCTGCCGATCCTCCACACGAACCCGGGCTGGACGGTGCGTTCGCTGGTCGTCGCGTCAGTCTTGCTTTTCATCGGAGTGGCCGGACGCCTCGCGTTGTGGCCCCTTCATTCATGGGTGACGCGGACCGCGGTGACCGCTCCGCCCGCCGCGTCCGCGGCGGCGCAGGCGGTGTGGTCGGTGCTCGCGATCGTGGTGCTGTACCGGCTGATGCCCATCGTCGTGGCCTCGAACAGTCAGACCGTGACGGACATCCTGCGCGCGTGCGGGGTCGCCGCGATCGTCGCTCCGCTGCTCGCGCTGGTCGGAAACGAACCGCGGCGCATGGTCGCGCTGCTCGGCTCCGGAGCCACCGCGGTGGGTGTGGCGATCATGGTCCACGGGTTCCAGGTGCAGGGCTCTGCGTTCGCGATCGCTGGGATAGCATGCGTGTTCGCCGTCGCTCCCGCGCGAGCCGGCGCAGTGCTCGCCCTATCGGCGATCGCAGGCGCAATGCGGACGGACGACCTCGCCGAGATGGGAGACGCCTGGTCGCGAATGCGAGTGAGCGCGCTTGCCGTGCTCGCCTCCGCGCTGGTGCTGGGAATGGGCGCCGCCGGCGCCCTGGCGTTTGGCGTGAGCACACGATCGAACCTCGGCCTCGCGATGGGCGAAGCCGTGCTGCTGATCGCGATCGGTGGATCCAGGGTGTTCCTTGCGGTGGCTCTCGGACCACTGCGCAGGCGGCGCGCGTTCGAGCCTGACCGCGTGCGCGAGGCGGCGTCCGCTTCGCTGGCGTGGCCGTTCTGGCTGGTGCTCGGTGGAGCGCTGTTGCTGATCGGATCGCTGATTCGCGGCTGGCTCGATTTCCTCGACGGAGGCAAGCACCCACAGCCCTCAGCCGGGGCTTATGTGCTCTGGGTCGCGGTGGCCTTGATCGGGTTCGCCATACCCGCGCTCGCCTACCTCCGCGACAAGGACGGGGCCCTGCACGTCTCGGCCTGGGCGGGTGCGTGGCTCAGGAGGTTGTCGTACAGGACCGCGAGCAGCCTCCAGCGCTTCATCGTGGCGCCTGTCACCGAGATCGCCCTGCGTCTTGGTGAACGCTGGATCCCCGTGGGCGACGGGACGGTTGGAGGCGCGCTCGATACAACCGGACGTCTTGTCGTCGCCGGAGCGCGGCTGCCGGTGGTGCCGCTCGTGATCGTGGCCGCCGTCGTTCTGACCGTGATCGTCGTCCTGGTCGCGCCGGGAGTGCTCAGGTGATGTGGCATCCCGCGTGGCAGGCCGTCCTCGCCGCGAGCCCAAGCCCGACTCCCGCGCCGACGGTGCCCGGCGCCGGCATCTTCTCTTCGTCGCTCCTGCTCAGCATCACCGTCTGGGTACCGGTCCTCGTGGCTGTCGCGATCGCCACCATGCCGAACCCGCGTGGCCGCTACGACACGCTGATGAAGCAGATCGCCTTCTTCACCAACGTCGGTCTGATGTTCGTGCTCGGCATCGCGTACAACCAGTTCCAGACGTTCCTGCCGACGCTGCAATACGAGGAGAAGGTCTCCTGGCTCCAGGCCGTCGGCGCGACCTATCACCTGGGGGTGGACGGCCCGGGCATGACGATGCTCATGCTGTCCGGCCTGATCGGGATCGTGTCGGTCCTCGCGTCACTCGGCGTGCGGGAGCGGGTGCGTTCCTACTTCTGCCTGCTGCTCCTGACACAGGCGACGGTCAACGGAGCGATCGTCGCGCGCGACATGTTCGTGCTCATCCTCTTCTGGGGCGCGGCGGCCATTCCCCTCGCGCTGCTGGTCCTGGGGTGGGGAGGGCACCGGCGCCACCAGGCCGCATGGAGGCTGCTCGGCTATTGGGGCCTCGGCACCGCCGCGCTGGTGCTCGGAACCATGGCCCTCTACTCGGCCGCCGGCGGAAGCAGCTTCGACATGGACGTCCTCCTGAAGGCGACCATCGCGCCCCGCGTGCAGCTCGCGGTGGGCCTGCTGATGATCGTCGCTGCCGCGACCCGCCTTCCGCTGTTTCCGCTGCACGGATGGGCGCGTGACGTCTATTCCGAAGCGCCAGTGGGCGTGACGGTGGTCGTCGCGGGAAGCGCGTCGCGCCTTGGCGCATACCTTCTACTGCGCACCCTGGTCGCAGCCGAGCCGGCCGCCGCGCACCTTCTGTCTCCGCTGCTCGCCGCGCTGGCCGCCCTGACCGTGGGGTACGGCGCGCTGGTCGCGCTGCGCGCGCTCGACCTCCGGCAGGCGGCCGCTTACCTTGCCCTGATCCCAGGCGGCGTGACGGTTCTCGCGCTGGCGGCTCTTCAGCCTCTTTCCATCGGCGGGGCCGTGCTCTCCCTTTTCGCGGGCGGCCTGGCCGCGGCGCTGATCGTCAGCGTGTGCGCGACGCTGTCGGATCGCGCGCAGTCACGCAGCCTGCTCGTGCTGAGCGGCCTCGCTCCACGCATGCCGATCCTGACGTGGCTGACGATCATCGCCGGGCTCGCTATTCTCGGCGTCCCTCTGCTCGGCACGTTCACGTCCGACCTCATGACGTTCTTCGGCGCATTGAAGACGCAGCCGATCGGCGCCTTTGCGGTGGCAGCGGGCCTGGCCGTGGCGGCGGTGGCGCTGGCGACCCTGTGGCGGCGCGTGCTGTTCTCCTCGCCCAACCCGGACGCGCCCGGCGTGTCGGACGCATCGCTTGGCGAGTCGTGGTACCTCGGCCTGCTGGCGGCGGGATTGCTCTGGATCGGGGTCTTCCCCGGCGGGCCGAAGCTGCCCGGCACTGATTCGCCTCTCTTCGACCAGGGCCTCGTGAACGTGATGTCGGCGGGGCTCAGCGACATCGCTTCTCCCTACGTCCTTCCAACAGGGACCGGGCAGTGAAAGACTTCGTCCTGCTCCCCGAGGCGCTGGTCGCGGCGGCGGCCGTGATCGTGCTGGCGGCCGGCCGGCTGGGCTGGATCTCACCCGGCGCGCGGCGTTCGCTGCCGGCGGTCGTTGCGCTGGTCACCCTGGTTGCGCTGGCGGTGGAGCTCTGGGCCGGCGCCACACTCGGGACATATTTCTCCGGCGGCCTGGTGCAGGACCGCTTCGCGCTGTTCGCCAAGGCGGCCGTCCTGCTCACGGTGACGATCGCGTTCGCAGTCGTGGACTGGACCGCCGAGGACTCACTGACGATCGGCCTGGCCATGCCGCTGGTCGCGACGTTCGGAGTGATGGTCGCGGCCTCCGCCGGAGACCTGGTCGCGTTGTGGGCGGGACTCGAGCTGGCGGCGGCCGCGGCGGTGGTCATGGTCGCGCTGCGTCGCCCGGACCTCGCGCTGCGACTCCTTGTCACCGGCGGAGTTGCGAGCGCAATGCTGCTGACCGGGCTCGCGTTCCTTTATGCGTCGGCCGGCACGTCCAGCCTCGCCACGATGCGCGCGGTCCTTTTCAGTGGCGCGCCGACCATGGCCCTCGCGATCCCGGTGTTCCTCGTGATCAGCGGGCTGGCGGTCCGCGCGGCGCTCGCGCCTTTCCAGCTCGCTTCGATCCCGGCAAGCCTGGGCGCGTCCCCGCTGGGAGCGGGGCTGGTGCTGGGCCTCGTGGCGGCGGCTGCCGCGACCGTCGCGATCAAACTGCTGGCCGCCCTCACCCCGATCCCCGCGGTGTATTCGACGTACCTCGAGGTGGTCGCGGCCCTGGCGATGGTGGGGGGAGGGGCGGCGGCGTTGGCGGCGCAGTCGCCGCGCGCACGGCTGGCCTACCTCGCGGCGGGGCAGATCGGCTGGGTGGCCGCCGGCCTCGTGACCCACTACCGCAGCGGGCTCGGCGGCTCCCTTTTCCTGCTCGGCGCCTTCGTGGTGGCCGCCACGTGCGGCCCGGCCGTGATGGGGCGGGCGGAGGGCGGAGAGCACGGGCTCGCCGGGATGGGGGTGCTGCGTCCCGCCCGCGCCGCGGGGTTGGCGCTGGCGATGCTCTCGCTCGCTGGGGCTCCGCCGCTGGCGGGATTCTTCGGCGAGTTCGCGGTGGCGGCCGCATTGGCCCAGAGCGGGCACTTCGCGCTCCTGGCACTAGGCGTCTTGGGCACGGCGCTCAGCCTTGCTTCCGTGGTGGGAACCCTGCGCACGATGTACGTCCAGAGCCCGCCGGACGAGGCGCGGCGCACCACGAGGCTCCCGGTTCTGACCGGGTTGTCGTCGTTCGGCGCGGTGGCCTTTTGCGTCGTGATCGCGATCTACGGGATCCTGTCCAGCCCGATCCTGGGCCTGGCCGACCAGGGAGCAGAGGCGCTGGGGCTGCGGTAGACTCGCGCCAACGGTCGCAGCTCGCGTCGTAGTAAACGTCCTGGAGGTCCCGCCTGACCTTGCGTTCCCGCAAGCGCGCGCCCGCGGCGCGCAATCGACGCCTCCGCGCGCGCACCCGCCCGCGGCGCCCGCAGAAGACGCGCTCGCACTTCTGGCTGATGCGCTTTGCTCTGGTCAGCTTGATCGTGATCTCGTCGATGGGCCTCATCGGGACGGCCGGGACGATCGGCGTGGTCGATTACTTCGCGGGTGATTTGCCCTCGATCCAGGCGATCCAGGCCGCCAATCTCACGCAGACGACCCGCATCCTCGATCGCAACGGCACCGTGATCGAGTCGCTGTACCACCAGAACCGCACCGTCGTGCCCCTGAAGCAGATCAGCCCGAAGCTGCAGGAGGCGACCATCGCGACCGAGGACCGCACCTTCTACTCGAACTCCGGCGTGGACTACCGGCGCCTGGCGATCGCGATCGGGTACGACCTCACCCACCACTCCGCGACGCTCGGCGGATCGACGATCACCGAGCAGGTGGTGAAGAACGTAGTCCTGGATTCCGCCGACGCGCAGAACCGGACGGTCAGCCTCAAGTTTCGCGAGCTGCTGCTCGCGGAGGAGATGGAACGGCGGTACTCGAAGCAGCAGATCCTCGAGCTGTACCTGAACACGATCAACTACGGCAACGGCGCCTATGGTGTGGAGGCCGCGGCGGAAACGTACTTCCAGGTGCACGCCAGCGATCTGACATGGGCGCAGGCGAGCTTCCTCGCCGGGCTGCCGCAGGCGCCGGCGGACTATGACCCGTTCGGAACGCCGGATCAGCTGGCCGCGGCGAAATGGCGCTGGCGGTCGGTGCTCGACGGCCTGGTCAGCGTGGGAGACCTCAGCAAGTCGACCGCGGACTCGATCTACAACGGCGACACGGTCACGAAGATGATCGTCGCCCACAAGGCCCTTCCCGCGGCGCACAACCCGCTGACCGCGCACTTCGTCGACTACATCGAGCAGTACATCACCCAGCGTTACGGCGCCCAGGCGCTCTACGAGGGTGGCTTGCGGATCACGACCACGCTCGACCTCACCACGCAGGCGATGGCCGACAAGTACGTGAAAGCAGGAGTGGCCACCTACGCGAAGCGCGGTGTGAACACCGGTGCGATGCTGGTCATGAACCCGGCGGACGGTGAGATCCTCGCGATGGTTGGGAGCGCGGACTACAACAACGTCGCGATTCGCGGCCAGATCAACCTGACGGGAGTCGATCCCCTGGGCTGGCGCGGAGTCGGGTCGTCGTTCAAGGTGTACACGTACGCGGCCGCGCTGCAGGCCGGCCTCGTCACGCCGGCGACTCTGCTCAACGACGAGAACGGGGTCATCGGTGGCACCAGCTTCAGTGACTGGGACGGCAAGCACGAGGGGTGGATCACGCTGCGCACCGCGCTGGCCCAGTCGCGCAACCTTCCCGCGCTCTGGACTTACAGCCAGGAGGGAGGCGACCGCGTGGTGAGCCTGATGCACAACCTCGGGGTCACCGCCACGATCCAGGATCCGGCCGGCATAGCCACGACCCTGGGCCCGAACGCGATGTCGATGGCGGAGCATCTTGCCGCCTACTCGGCGTTCGACAACGGCGGCTACCGGATCAGCCCGCACGCCGTGCTGAAGGTGACGGACGCGACGGGCAAGGTGCTCGAGTCGTTCGATCCCGCCGCGGGTCGCACGCAGGTGATCAGCCCCGACCTTGGATATGTGATGACGGACCTGATGCGCGGGCCGGTGAAGCTGTACCTGGGCGACCTTGGCGGTAAGCCGGTGGCGGGAAAGTCGGGCACAACCGAGGCGTACACGGGATCGATCTTCATCGGCTACACGCCCAACCTGGCGATCGCGGCGTCGCTCATGCACATCGACGCCGGTCCTACGTGCAACTCGGGCTTTGCCTACCTCGCGACCAACTTCGCGCCTTCGGGCTGGGAGTGCCCGACCTCGGTCCTCTTCGGCGAGAACGTCGGCATCTCGGTGTGGAAGCCGTTCGTCGAGGAGTACTACAAGTCGCACCCGTGGCCTGCGATGTGGGTCCAGCCCGCCGGTGTGGTCACGCGCCAGGTGTGCACGTATGACGGCGGATACGTGACGAGCGGCGGGGTCAGCGAGATCTTCCTGAAGGGAATCGGCGAGCCCAACTACCCGTGCGGCGCCAACCCGCACCCTGGACAGGCGCCTTACATCTCGCCTTCTCCAAGCCCCTCGGCCGCCGCGAGCCCGCCGCCGGGAGCGTCGCCACCGGCACACTAGGGTGGTCGTGAGGTTCAACCGACTCGGCGCGGCTGGCGGCGCTGTCTACCTGGTGCTGGGCGTGGCCTGGGTGTGGCTCGCGCAGCCGCCCGGCCCGGCGTGGCTTCTAGTCGCGTGGTTCGTGCTGGTCGCCGCGGTCGAGGCCTTCATCGCCGGCGAGGCAAATCAGGTCACGCTCGTGCGGGCGCACCTCGCCGCGCCGGCGTTGGCCTACTCCGTTTCGCCGGGCCATCTCGGGCTGCTGGCAGTGGTGCTTGCGGTGGCGGGGTTGAGCGACCTCGTCGACGGCACGGTGGCACGGCGCTTCGAACGGCCGTCGACTTTCGGCGGCGGCCTCGATCCGATCGTGGACGGCGTTCTGCTGGGCGCGGTGGCGATGGGGCTCGCGTTCAGCGGGAGCTTCCCGTTCTGGCTCGCGCTCGTGATCGTGGCTCGCTACCTGCTGCCCGCGGCTGGGGGGCTCATTCTGATCTCCATGCACCGGCGGCCCGAGCTTCGGCACACCGTGACGGGACAGATCTCGACCTCGCTGATCATCGTGCTGGTCGGTGGAATCTGCCTGTTCCGGTTCTTCGGCCAGGACGCGACGAACGCCCTGATCGGCGCCGAGGTGGTGATCCCCGTCGCCACGCTCGCCACTTTTCTCCACCTGGGGTGGGTGGCGCGGCGGCCGGTAGTGGTGGCTGAGCCCGGGTAAACTGATGGTGGTCGCGCTAAGTGGGGTGCTGGCGGTACCCTGAACCGGCAATCCGCCTTAGCCGGACCGAATTCCCGTGCTGAGGTCTGGATTCTCACGCCTGGCCGCGGCGAACGGCGTTGAAGGTCGGGACCTGCGCAGCTCGGGTCTCCGAACCCCGTCAGGTCCGGAAGGAAGCAGCGGTAAGGAGAAACTCGAGGGTGCCGCAGTCATCCGGGCCGGAGCCGTGGACCGCGGTGCGAGCTGGGGATCTTCGATCGAGGCGGGGGTGCGCGACCATGAATTTGTATGCCTGAGTACCAGAGCCTTTATCGCAAGTACCGCTCGCAGACTTTCGGCGACCTGGTCGGGCAGGAGGCTGCCTCGCGAGCCCTGCAGGGTGCGATCATCAGCGCGCGTGTCGCGCACGCATACCTGTTCAGCGGCAGCCGGGGGACGGGGAAGACGTCGGCGGCGCGGCTGCTCGCGAAGGCCCTGAACTGCACGGGGCGCGCGCGCGATTCCGCGGAACCGTGCAACAGGTGCCAGTCGTGCATCGAGATGACCGCCGGGTCGGCGCTCGACCTGATCGAGATCGACGCCGCGTCCAACCGAGGCATCGACGAGATTCGCGACCTGCGCGAGAAGGTGAACCTGGCCCCCGCGCTGGGCCCGTTCAAGATCTACATCATCGACGAGGCGCACATGCTGACCGAGCCCGCCTTCAACGCGTTGTTGAAGACGCTCGAGGAGCCTCCGCCGCACGTCGTGTTCATCCTGTGCACGACGGACGCGCAGAAGATCCCGCTCACGGTCATCGGGCGATGCCAGCAGTTCGTGTTCCGGCGGCATAGCGAAGAGCAGATCACCTCGCGGCTGACGCACATCGCGCAGTCGGAGAACGTGAAGGTCGACGCGGAGGCGATGGAGCTGATCGCGCGCACGGCGCAGGGCTCGATGCGCGACGCGGTGGGCCTCATGGACCAGCTGGTGCCGCTTGCTTCCGGGCCGATCTCGCTCGAGTCGGCGCGCGCGCTTCTCGGGATCGCCGACCCGCGCTTGCTCGATTCGCTGCTGGACGATGTGCTCGCGGGCCGCGCGGCGGAGGCGCTCGCGGAGCTCGGCCGCGTGTACGCCGCGGGAGCGGAGCTGCGGCAGGTCGTTCGCGGGTTGATGGAGGGGTGCCGGGACCGGCTGGTGGCGGCGCTCACGAGGCGGGACCACGCGACGGCGCGGCGGCTGTCGAGCGTGCTGGATGCGCTGCTGCATCTCGATGGAGAGGTCCGGCGCCACGCAGAGCCGCGCTTTTTGGTGGAGGCCACGCTGGCGCGGCTGGCGGTGGAGTTGGGAACCGACGCCCCTTTGCCAGAGGCTGGTCCCCCTCCCGTAGTGCCCGCGCGCACCGAGAGCGCGGGGACGCCGGGAAGTAAAGAGGCGACCTCCCCGGCGAGCGTGGATGTGAAGGTACTTGCTCCCGCTCCTGAACCGGCGCCCGTGGAGACGACCGCCAGCGTTGCCGGGTGGTCTGATGTCCTCGAGAAGTTGAATCGCACCGTGCGCGCGGCTTACCTCGACGCGCAGCCCGAGGTGGACGGGACCGTCCTGGTGCTGTGGTTCCGGTACGGCTTTCATCACAAGAAGGCGCAGGAGCAATCGATGCAGCTGATGCCGCACGTGCGCGCCTGGCTGGGCGATGGAGTGAAGGTCGACTTCCGTCTGAGGGACGGCGACTCCGCGAAAGCCGCCCCGAAACCCGCTGCGAGCCCCGAGGACGATCCCTTCGTCCGCGAGGTGGTGCGCAGGTTCGACGGACGCGTGACGCGCGTGAAGGAGGTGTCCGAATGAAGGACCCGATGAAGATGCTGCGGCAGGTCCAGCAGATGCAGGACAAGATGAGCAAGGTGCAGGCCGAGCTGGAGACGGAGACGGTCGAGGCGAGCGCGGGCGGCGGCGCGGTTCGCGTGGTGGCGAGCGGGACGCAGAAGCTGATGTCGGTGACCATCGACCCGGATGCGGCCGCGGACACAGAGATGCTGCAGGACCTCGTGGTCGCGGCTGTCAACGACGCGATGGAGAAATCGAAGCAGCTCGCCGCATCGAAGATGCAGTCGGTCGCGTCCGGGCTCGGCCTTCCGCCCGGCCTTTTATAGCCACGATGCCGCAGCTGCCGGAGCCGCTGGAACGGCTCATCCAGGAGCTCTCGCGACTGCCGGGCATCGGACCCAAGACGGCGCAGCGGCTCGCTTTTCACCTCTTGCGCGCGGACAGCCAGCGGGCGGCCTCGCTGGCACAGGCGATCGAGGACGTCAAAGCGCGGATCGGTTACTGCGAGCGTTGCCACAACATCGCGGAGGGGAGCCTCTGCTGGATCTGCCTGTCCACGCGGCGCGACCCGACGCTGCTCTGCGTGGTCGAGTCGGCGCTCGACGTGCTGGCCGTCGAGCGGACCGCGGAGTTCAGCGGGCTCTACTTCGTGCTGCAGGGGGTGATCTCGCCGATCGATGGGATCGGGCCTGACCAGATCCACGTGCCGCAGCTGCTCGACCGCGTGCGGGAGGAGGGAGTGCTAGAGGTGATCGTCGCGACCGACGCCGACATCGAAGGGGAGGCGACCGCGCTCTACCTTCAGCGTGCGCTCGAACCGCTGGGGACGAAAGTGACGCGTCCGGCGCATGGGCTTCCGGTGGGGGGCGACCTCGAGTACGCCGATGAGCTGACGCTGGCTCGCGCGATGTCCGGCCGGCGGGCTTTCTAGTTGTCGAGCCCGGCGCTGTCGGCTCGACCCGCGCTGCTCTTCGATCTCGACGGAACGCTCGTCGACAGCGTGTACCAGCACGTGTTCGCGTGGCGAGAGGCGCTGCACGAGGAGAAGCTCGACCTGTCGGTGTGGCGGATCCATCGCCGGATCGGGATGAGCGGCGGCCTCTTCTTGAAGGCCCTCGAAAGGGAGCTGGGAACCACCCTCACCGAAGGCCAGGCCGAGCGCCTGCGTCAGTCGCATGCCAAGAGCCTGCTGAAGCGGCTCGACCAGATCCGTCCCCTGCCCGGCGCTCGGGAGCTGCTCCAGGCGCTTTCGTCGATGCGGGTGCCGTGGGCGATCGCCACCAGCGGCAGCGAGATCACGGCGCGCCCGACGCTCGACCTGCTCGGGATCCCCGCCGGCACCCCGATCATCACGCGCGACCAGGTCGCCTACGCGAAGCCGAACCCGGACCTGTTCCTCGCCGCCGCGCAGCGCCTGGGCGCGCCGCCCGCCGACTGCTTCGTGGTCGGGGACAGCATCTGGGACCTGCTGGCAGCCCAACGGGCCGGTGCCCTGGGCGTCGGAGTGCTCTCGGGAGGGTACGGGCGGGAGGAGCTGGAGCAGGCCGGCGCCTACCGGGTCTACGAGGATCCGGCAGACCTGCTGGCGCACCTGGACGAGCTCGGGATCCGCGCCGGCTAGGCGAATTCGGAGATCGGCGGAGGCGGCCTTGCAATGGCGGCCTGGAGACCGGTACAATTCGCGGGTTGTCCTGACGGAAGGCTTCGTGCGCCCTAAAAAGCGTCGGGGTCGTCAGGGTGACCAGCACTTTGACAACTGAAGAGTGGGAAAGACTCTGAGAGTCTTATGACTCAGGACGAGTGTCTTGGGTCCTCCGTTTTGGACGGAGAGTTTGATCCTGGCTCAGGGTTAACGCTGGCGGCGCGCATAACACATGCAAGTCGAGCGAGGGCTTACCTTTCGCAAGAGAGATGAGTTCCTAGCGGCGAACGGGTGAGTAACACGTGGGCAACCTTTCCTATCGCGGGGGATAACAGCGGGAAACCGCTGCTAATACCGCATGTCGTCACTGGTCGCATGGCTGGTGAAGAAAGCAGCAATGCACGATGGGGTGGGCCCGCGGCCTATCAGCTAGTCGGTGGGGTAACGGCCT